>JAESFO010000659.1_pt1 | contig 17689 bp, 20 predicted proteins | sample 9269421 | NCBI WGS metagenome assembly JAESFO01 (sample SAMN14502839, study PRJNA617101) | algae metagenome | isolation source: Nostoc desertorum CM1-VF14 and co-occurring heterotrophs from rocky... | place: USA: Clark Mountains, San Bernardino, California | collected 2000-06-05 | reverse complement strand
TAAGCTAAATTATTATTTCAGAGATAATTCATTTATTTTATTTATAATTTTGTCATTTTTGCAATTATCTATGTCATTTTGAAATTTTTCTTAGATTTTATTAGTAAATAAGGTGCGTTTCCCCTATCTGCTATATTAGATGCTACAGATACAGAAGAACGTCGAATTTGGCTGGTTAAACCATACAATTCAGACTGAGGAAATAGGCGAGTAAATTTATAACAATTGATAGCAAGTTGAACCGCCCTTTGCCAGATAAACTGATTTCTATAACTCATATCATCAAGTGTAAATTGTCAAAATTTTCTCCTCAAATAGCCAACAAAAATCGTCGTTCCAGTAAGTCTATCTTGGCCCGACCATACATCTGCCGCTTTAACATTTTCAGTCGATTAATATGCCCTTCAACTGGGCCATTACTAACTGACATAGTTACACCTGCTTTCACAGCATTGTAGTCAGACTCTAAACTAACAGCAAAGGAGCGCAACAAAGAAACCGAGCTGTTTTTAGCTTTGTTTAACCAAGCATCGAGCTGCTCAGGCAGGCGTTGACGCACAAGGAATGCAAACTGTTGCGCTAGTTCAATAGCTGACTTCAAATCCGAATGGGCTGTTTGTAGTTGAGCGATTGCTTGTACTGATAAGCCAATAGACCGTAAGCTCCAAACTTGCTCATGGATGTCCCTCCGTCTGGCCTGTGCCTTGGCGGATTGGACTTTTCTTTTTAAAGATGTGTTTTGGGGAAACCTTGGCACAACTGGGTAGGGATTAGCCTCCGCAATCAGGGGGTTGTGTGCTGTTTCCACCTCTTTTAGCACTTTAGTATCAGTACTAAAGACTTGTTTTTCCACTTCTTTAAGTGCTTTGGCGTGAGTACCAAAGACTTGCTCAAGCGTTTGAAATAAGTTTTGCAATAGATGAAAACGGTCTGCAACTTGAATGGCTTCTGGTGCACCTTGACGAATACCACTTTCATAAGTTTTTGACCGATCTCGTGAAACGACTTTGACACCAGGGTGAGCTTTTAACCATTCTGCCAAGGTTTCAGCCTTAGCATCTTTTAGTAGCGCAATTGGTCGTCTGCGCTCCAGGTCAATTAGTGCTGTGCCGTAAGTTTTACATTTACGAAAACAGAAATCATCTACCCCAAGAGTATGTGGCGTTACGATTGGTGGTAGTGGGATGGAGCGGACTAAATTTAATAGCAGCAACGCAGGTGCTATGACACCAGGCACTACGCCGGAAACAGTGGATGGGATGTCCCTGGAGAAAATCAACGCCATCATTGAGGCTCTGAGATATGAGCGATATAGATGGACACCAGTGCGACGTACTTACATCCCAAAGAAAAACGGTAAACTACGACCCCTTGGTATGCCTTCCTGGTCAGATAAATTACTTCAAGAAGTAATTCGTTCTATCCTCGAAGCTTACTACGAGCCACAGTTTAGCGAACATTCTCACGGTTTCCGAGCAAAACGTGGATGCCATACAGCCCTGTTAGAAATTACCCAAAAAGGTCGAGCTACTAAGTGGTTTTTGGCTTGCGCCGAGGTATCTAGGCGATGAAAGCCCCGGAAAGCGGAGCGTCTCCTTTGGAGACAGCTGGGCATTTTATTACGGGTTCGGACCTTACCTCTCACCCTGACAAAATGAGCGAACATACAGTAATTATACTGTTACTTTGATTTCTCCAATTGCTAAATGCCGCAAAAACACGGTTGTCCTGATTAGCAATCGTGAGCAAAACTACATTCATTAAAGTTAGTTATCTGCGTGCATCTACAATCCTAATGGAAATAGGATATAGCTCAATATATCCTAGTGCAAGATCTTGGTGTAAGTGTCAAAGTCTCGGTGGCACTTACGCCTTTATTGCCAAGCGTTTATTTGGTATTGACCGAGTGGTGAAGAGGGCGGCAGCAGCAGAATTAGAGAAAGATATCGATGACAATTTCACTAAAGTCAAATTCATCATCCACGTTCCCTAAAATTGTTTCAATCTCTCCGACCACTAGTTCAAACATATTAATTTTGTCATGCAAGATCTGCAGAATATACTCTTCGATACTGCCTTTTAGACAAAAGTTAAAAATAAAAACATCCTGGGTTTGTCCAATGCGGTGGATACGTTGTCTTACTCATCTAATATCTTTTAACCCGGTTTTCCGCGCGAATGCTACTCATACCCCAGAGACTGGTTTCGTAGCGCTTTGACAATCCCTAAATCTTGATTTTCTTTTGCAGCAAATTTAAGTAGATTCACAGGAGACATAGCACCATCGACAAACTAATCTAGGGATCAACTATTTTGCTGGTAACGCACATCAGGTAATGAATTACTGAAGTTAAAGTGAGAGCATTATAGTTATTAATAAATCGTCGTTTTCAGTAATTTTCGTAACGGTACTCTAAGATAATAATATCTAAGACACTTTAATGAATAGCATACACGCTGAAATTCTCACTAAAATTCTTACTGATAACGGGTTCACTTCTGGTACTATTGCTGAAAAATTCATCCAGTGCCGGACGCCTGGGCATGATGATTACTTACTTAGATTTAGTTGGGATAATAATTCCGAATTAGTTGGAATTGAATTATTAGACTGCTGGGCAAATTCCATAATCTCATCATGGAAGACTTCTTCGGTCATGATCCATTTAGTTTTGAGGCAGGTACAATTTTTTGTTAAAGAATATGAAACTATTTGGCACTCATAAGTGTAGCTAATAATTAAAAGCTTACGAAAGCAGGCGCTTTGATTATTTGTTTATTTAAGCCAAGTAATCACAATGCCCTACTGCGGATATTTCACCAGCAATTTCTTAATCATTATCACAAACGCAGGCTCATCATTTCAGCATTCCTGTAAGAAATCAAATCCCGGATTTTGCCCTTAAGTCGCTGCAACGCGTGAGTCTCTACGTTCTAGGTCGCGCATTTGAGCTTGCAACTATCGCCTTACAGTAGCTTTTAATTGAGTAGATTACAAATTGCATAATCAGAGCTTACCTTTGGTCGCTTGGGCATGGTGATAAACCAAACTCTTCATTACTTCACTTGATAATTGAATTTACTTAAGAGATGAGCCTCATTTTTAACAAAGCTTCTTCTCTCGTTACAATACTTTTTTATACCCTATTTAAATTGTTAAAGACTTTAAAGATAAAGATTAGGAGCAGTCAAGCTGCTACCAATAAAGTCCAGTTACTCAGATGTGAATACAGAGAGAAAGTCAGAGATATAGAGCCTAAAAATCTCGTACTTTTGGATGAAATGGGCTTGTTACTTGGGTTAATGCGTACCCATGCTCGCAGCGAAAAAGGATGTGTTAGATTGCCAATGGTTACAAAAGTTACATAATTATGGGCTACTGTCTGGTTCCTTTCGCCCAGAAGACCAAGTTTGTGTGCTACGCAGTTGTATCCGTCAACGAGACAGCTTAATCAAAAGTGCTAGCACTCATGTACAACGAATGCAAAAGGCACTCATCCAAATGAGCTTACATCTCCACAAAGTCATTCGCAACATCAAAGCAGACTACAGGGCGTTTAGGATCATAAGGCTCATTGTATAAATCCAGCACATCTTCCATCCGGAAAACATATTCTGCGTTAACTTGGCTGAATACACCATTGTTCTTTCAACCAAGGCTTAATTTCATTTTTTTTAAAGTTTGACGTACTGTTTCATCTGAGATTGAATCTATAATACCAACGTTCACTAAATGATCTGCTAATAATTGCATTGTCCACCGCACTCTCCCTTCTGGCGGATTAGAACAAGCTGTTGCAATCAAAAATGCTTCTTGCTTTTCATCTAATTTTTGAGGTTTTGGTGGATGCGGTTCATCCTTTAAAGCAAAATCTAACCCACCAATGACAAATTTTTCTCGTATCCGTTGTACTGTGGCAGTATGCGCTCTAACTGTGTCAGCGTAGGCGTAGCCCGCCGTAGGCATCGCTTGATCCGTTTCTCCTTCAGCAGCCATCAAAAGAATGTTTGCACGGGTTATAGTTCTTGCCTTGTGCCTACCTTTCTTTATTATTGATTGCAGTTGAACAACTTCATCTTCACTCAAGTCAACGATGTACTTCTTTGCCATATTATTCCCTGTTTTTGGCTATTTTAGCAATTACAGGTATTACTTAGCAAAGTTTGCTTGGCAGACTACTAGTCAGCCCAGGTACATTTGCTAACCTCAAAGGCGTAAAAGACAAAGAACGGAGCTTGCGTTCACGAGTACTGACCTTGCCAGTAATGGCAGCAATATTGCTGAGTATATCGTATTAAAAGATACAGAATTTTACAGATGTATTGCGATGCCTGCGGCGGGCGTAGCCATCGCTAGAAATAGAGGAATTAATGTGGGTGAAACCAACAAGAGTAAGTAAGCGTTGAAAGACTCAATAGTTTGCCGGCTACACTATTTGCAAAATTATTCGAGCAAGTGATAGAGCGTCTGGCAGCGAAAAGGAGCACAAGAGAATTAGCCCCAGCTTGGTCATCAATAGCACAAAGATTTACCGCTATCTGGATTGGAGATGCCTCAACACTCGAAGCGATGAAAAAACACTTCGGACAACTGCAAGAAAAAACAGGTGCGGTGTTGGCAGGAAAAATACTGATGGTTGTAGAAGCTTTCACTCACACTCCGGTAACAATTTGGTATGATGCTGATGCCAAAATCTTTCTATGCTGTTCTGAATGACTTGTGTGCTGATGTAGCCATCGCTCTACGACAGCCTATTGAACGTATTTCCGTAGAAATGGTATTTCGCAGGTTATATTTTTTCACCGCGCACTTTTACTTGACCCTAAGTTACAACTTATTCCTTGGCTTGTCGAACATTATCGTGCGATGGGCTTGATTAAAGCCGTCCGTCAACGCCACCGACGAACGGCTGCTCGCTCTCTTGACATCTGGGCTGATGCCTCCACGCCCTGCTTTTTCCCAAAGCCCCTCCACCCCTAGCTTTTCCCATCTATGCAAAACTTCTCGCATCGTTTGTGCAGTCCAATTAAAGTGAGCCGCTATTTTCTGTACGTGCCAACCATTTGTGCTCAATCTAATCACTTCTGCTCTGTCGTTCACTTTCTGGGGTACATTTGTCGTTCTCAAGTTGAAAAGAGTTTTTTCTTATTCTCTGTTCAGAAACACCCTTAGACGGCTGCCCATATCTCTGTTACCTTCGTAGACAGATTATACGTACTTACTTATCTTTACATAGTTTGATTTTTCTACCCCGTGTTCTACTTACGTAATTATACTGCTAATTTTATAGCGCCCAATTAATAAATTCCGTAATAGCACGCTTACATCAGTAAGCTAAATAATAGCAATATGCTTTTTTGTATTAAGAAAATAAATTTAGAAAGCAAACTTGAGTTACAAAGGTACATTAGGTGTTGAATTGAAATTAAGATAAATCGTCTTTTTTGATGAGAGTTTGCTAATTATAAAAATGCCAATTATCAAATATAGTAAGACTATTCTTACAAATTCAAGCAAGATTGTAAACCAGCTTATACACTCAATTTCTAAACAAGCTTTGACTAACTAAGCTCCGGAAACCTAATAAATGAATAATCACCATGAACACATTACTAATTGGGGATAACTTAGTTGACTTATTATCACGTATTACAGGTCAGAAGCTCACTCAACGAGATGCTACGCAGCCTTTAATATTCCTAGCTAATTTGATTATAATATTGCTGGGAGTGATGTTTGCTGATGGCATAGTTACAGAGGAAGAAAAAAAAAGGCTGCTAGTAATGTTATATCGCTTTAGTACACCAAAAAGTGATGTACGCCAACTAACACATTTAATGATTAAAGGAATTAAAAAAAATCAGCTTTATTCAAAATTTAATAATGAAGTACTAGCTTTGATAAGTCCACTTACGCAATCAGAACGACTATTATTGATTGGCTTTGGTTACGAAATGTCGGCAGCTAGTGGCAAGGTTAACTGCCGTGAGCAAGAGTATTTGGAAGTTTTTGCCAAGTATTTAGATGTTAAGCCGCAACATTTACTAGTTTTAGCAGCTGCATTTAAACCTGAAAAACATTTTGATCAAGCAGTTTTAAATGAGGTATATATGCTACTAGATCCGGAACTTTTCCAAGGACAAAATACTGTGTTTGTTAAAGAGCCTAGCGATAAAGTGCCGATTTTACCTGCTAAAACCAGAATAACTGAGCCGCATGTATCTGTATCCTACGAAGGGTTAAAAAAATTTCAGGAGCTTAGTAAGCAGTTAGATAATTATTGCCAGCAGATTTCCCAAATAGTTCAAGCCTGTTATGAAAGTAATTTTGTACCTAAAGATTTAATTGATGAAGTTAGTACATTCGCAAAAAATCTTCAATTAAAGCAGTTTCGATTAGCAGTTGTAGGCGAGTTTAGTCAAGGAAAATCTACTCTGCTCAATGCTCTACTTGGTGAAGAAATTCAACCGACACGAGAAATTCCCTGTACTGCTACAGTAACAATTTTAAAGTACGGGATGCAAAAACGGATAGTCTGTCGTTATAAAGATGGAAGCGAAGAAGAAATTCAATTTGACGAGTACCAACAAAAAGCAAGCATTTCTGAAGATGCGGCAATTGGTTGTCTAAGTGATGATCTGCTAAACTCTGAGATTGAAGAAATCATTTTTGAACATCCAGATTTAGAATTATGCAGTAGCGGTGTAGAAATTATTGATTCACCTGGATTGAACGAACGTCCTGAACTCACAGCTGTTACTCAAAAGTTACTCCAAGATATTGATGCCGCTATTTTTATTACTAATGCCTCACGTTCACTAACGCAAGGTGAGCGCAATTTGTTACATGAATTGAAAATCAAATTGAACGATGGTAAAGATGACATACCTGCAAATAACTTGTTTATTGTGGGAAATTTTATGGATTTAGTACGTACGCAAAAAGGTTGCGAACAAGTTAAACAGAGGATTCTTAATTTTGTTCAAGGTGATAATCCGATAATTACAGATAAAAACCGTGTTCATTTTATTTCGGGGCAAGCTGCACTTGATGCAATTTTAAACGGATACGAGGATGAGTATAGAAAAAGTTTTGATAGCTTTACTAAATCAATAGAAAAGTTTTTAATGTTTGAACGCGGACCATTAAAAATTGAACGAGCAGTCAATGAAGCTAATAGGTTAATTAAAAAAATTATCAATATACTAGAGAAAGCTGACTACGCCTTAAAAGGTAATCTAGAGATTAATCAAACTGAAAAACAGAAAATTTTAGAGAAAATTGGAGAAGCCAGTGGACGTGATGTAAAAATATGTATGGTAGCGGTTAAACTTATAGATCAAGCACTTGAAAAAGCGAATACTTCTTGGGATAAGTGGTACGAAGATTTAAGCGAACATATGTTATCAAGAAGCAAACATTGGTATCTTAAACATAGTCCAATTTGGAATCGAGAAAAATTAATTTTAGAGTATGTCCAGTACTTTATAAAAGACTTATTAGATGAGATTAATGAATGGAATAATAACCAGCTTAATGATATAATACTACGAGAAAACTTACAAATTTTAGAGGCAAATATTAAATATGAATTAAATATAATACAAGCAGATTTTCAGCAATTAGATATAAGATTAGACACTACATTTAGTAAAGAAATGGAACTTCCCAGCCGTGATATTACTAGTGATTTTATAGACTTTGGTAGTATTGGTATTAGGAATGCTTTAGTAATAGAATTAGGACAATTGACAGGAATTGGTTTTATAGCAGCCTTCATCGCTAACGTTACTGCTATGATTACTTCTATGATTACTAGTAACTTTGGATTAGAAAATGCAGATAATGAGGAATTGTATGATCCAATCAAGATGAAAGTTTTAGAGATAGGTCTTGAAAAGTTTGAGGAATCTATTGATATAGTTTATAAAAAATTATGTGAAAATGTTGAGACAGGATTTGATAGTGAAGTTGAATCAGCAAATCGAGTTATCGAACAAGCTATATCGCTTTACGAAAAGCTTTTAGACCAGCATGAAAAAACTGAACAAGAAGCGGTAGCAAAATATAATATATCTAAAAATTTGATTTTGCAATATTGTCAAGATCTTAACCAAATCCAAAATAAAATAAATACAGATATTGGACTCTGGTACTCAGAGATAATTAATAAAATAATTATTAAAAGACAATACAATTAATCTTTTTCTAAGTAACTATAGGGATCTGATTTGATTTCTGAAAAAAATACGAGAAAATACGCAAGAATTTTTCCATTCCATTCTGTGATGTTCGTCAATTCTAAATATTTTGTTACCTGCGAAGAAAAGTTTGATAATGATTTACTCAAATCTAATGTTGCACATATATATTTTTCCATTAAGATAGATAATTCCTGTCTCGAAATTATTGCTCAAAGGGAATCCTAGCTTTTTTTGGGTTAAAAAAGAGAGTCTTGCAACTTGTGACTCAAACTCATCTTTCCTTTTTAAGTCTTAATACGGTTTAATAAGTATAAATTTATTTGCATTACGGAGAAAATGATTTAGCGATCGCAGGATCTGACAAAACCGCATAGCTCCCTTAAGAACTTGGGTTGAATATGGATTAAAGCAAATTTTAAATGAATTAGGTTGGGCGGATTATCGTTTCACTTGCTATCAAGATATTGAACGATGATGGGAAATTGTATGTAGTACATATCTCATGGTAGCCTTCATCCAGAACAAATGCGTCCTTCTGCCCCAGAGCCTCAAACACGATTCGCTTCTCATCCGGAGTGGGATACAGCGCTTCCGGCTATTATGCAATACAGTTTTTCTCCTTGCCCTCTCCTATCAAAGCTTTCAGATTTAGGAATGTACCTCATAGCTGCCGTAAGTGCTGTAATGGAAAAGGTTGGAAAGATATCCTCAACAATCTTCGTCTCATACTTCAACCTTTTACCTTATTTAACTTAATTCAGCCTTGGCTTACAGTCTTTTCTATTCCTCAATTATCTTTAGAATTTACTAAACTCCAATCCATCGTTTATAGGCTTACTTCCTCAATCTTTATATTATTGGCTTGCTCTAATTTCTATTTTTCTTCTGGCTGGAGTGACACAAGCGGTTGACGGACGAGGCTATGTCCGCAATGGATGAAAGAAACCAATAGATATCTCCGAAATAGGTTGTGACGGCAATCCCTGACTGTCTAATCAGTATATTTAACCTTATTTACCAACGATTTTGCTAGGATTCAAGCTTTCAAATTTATTGTTATATACCGATAAGACAGCCAGGGGGTTCTCATCAAACTTGCCTAGAGTTCAACTGAAGTCTAGGCAAGTTTGATGTATGTAAATTTCCACATCGCATAAATCTTTACCATTTTTAGTGTTTCCAGGCTCTAAGTGTGGAGTAAAGAGTTTCTCAGAAGAGGGTTAATAGGGTCATCCCCTCCCCCACACACGATTATCATTTTCATTTAGGTTATTTTGAGTATTTTACCTAATTGACAAAATGCATTTTACTTTAACCTCTTACCCATGCAATTTCATCGTTCGCGCTAGCGTCTCCAAAGGAGACGGCTGGGCATTTTGTCAGGGTTCAGACCTTACCTCTCCCCCTGACAAAAAGAGCGAATGTACAGTAATTATACTGTTACTTTGATTTCTCCAATTGCTAAATGCCGCAAAAACACGGTTGTGCTGATTAGCAATCGTGAGCAAAACTATATTCATTAAAGTTATCTGCGTGCATCTACAACCCTAATGAAAATAGGATATAGCTCAATATATCCTGGTGTAAGTGCCAAAGTCTGCGTGGCACTTACGCCTTTATTGGGGTAGATTCAAGGTACTATTGGCGAAATATTTATTCGCATTAAAAAGTGATAATAATAATCAATGGCTTGCTAATAGCTCTGATAGTCCGAATCCTAAATCTAACCAACATTAAGTATTATCTGCCATTTCATTGACCCTACTGATTAGTGATCGCATTTTAAATTTCGCCATTATTTCAATTCACATATCACTATTTTTGTCAATGCGTAAGTTCTATTCAAGTTGGATAGCTTTAAATTTTTCCCTTTTAACGTGAGTTCGACGGTTAGAAAACGGCAAAAAGCTTGCTAGATATGAAATATAAGAAACTGGGCAGGTGTTGCGTGCGAGTTTTACACGTTGCATGTGTTACTCGGCTAGATTTCCACACCTACATGGATAGTGAGTTGTCATTGATTGAGGATTAAAGTGTGAACTCTACCCCAACAACGAACTAGAGCGTCGGTCGAGTAGAGAGTATTGACAAATTAAAAAGACTATGAAGCAGGAATGAGCGACGAATTTTCTGGTGTTGTAATGTGGGACATACGAGCCAGAACATAAAGATTGTGAACAACAGCCATTCTGCGGAGATCAAAAAGGTTTTTCCGCAGACCAAGATAGCGAGCTTGGTCTCCTTGCCAGTGACCAATATGAGAAGACAGAATGCTCAACACTGACACGTTGGCGGAGTTGAGCGCGTCCTGCTAGTGAAGTTTGACGCTCTCGGAGTTCTACTAATAAAGATTCATCAGGATGAATGGAAATGGTTCGACCATGTTTGCTGGTAGTGCATTGAGCACGTAGGGGACAAGCAAGACATTCATGTTCCGGAAAGTGGACAACACCGCCTTCATGAAAGGGTAAACTGATACCATTTAGGCAGAGGATGAGAGAATTGTCCCAATCGAGAACAAAAGCATTTTTATCAAAAAGTTTACCGTTGCGGACTTTCCAAGGCTTACAAATAATGATTAGATCAGGTGTGCGCTGTTTCACCAAATGACTGGTCAAATAAGCCCGGTCAATGTGCAATTCTTGAATAGTAACTTGTTGCTGTTTCAAATCTGACTCAATATCTAAAGTCACTGATGCTTCAGGTGCATTAGCGCTGGTGATACCGACAGCCCTGACTATTCCTATGTCTAAATCCTTAGCAATATGACGTTTAAAACCATCAAATTTTTGACTGCGGCTTTTACGTCCATGACGCATATCTTCATCTTCAATGGAAATACGTCTATCCTTGGCAACCCCCTGACGCAGCTTTGGGGAACCATCTGCTGCCTCCTCAACATCCTGGATTTCAATTTGTCGTGCAATTGCCAGATTTGACTGTACTTGTTGAGCCGTTGAATCGTTCAAATCGGTTTTTTGGTTAATCTGTGATTCAACTGAGGAGAGGGTTTGTAGAATGTTTGATAGTGCTATATTTCTGGCTCCTGGATCATCCCAATCTAAGTCAAGAGCTGCTTTCAGGCTGGTTTTAGCGACGAGATCAGCACTAAAGCTTGATGCCACTTTTTCTAAACTATCTTGATTACTTTCAGCTATTATTGATAACGCTTTTCTCAACGCATGACCTAATAAATTATAAGTATCTTCAACTCTTGCTGCTCCCCATAATGGACTTGAATCTAGGGCTATTCTTAGTGAAGTTGAATTATAGCCTCCGCGAACTTTAGCCATTTCAACTGTCTTTTCGATTAACCGTCTATCAAAAGATTGTGATATTAAAAGGGCACGGAATTTTACTAGCGTCCCTTTGCTGAATGGGGCTTTTTCACAATCAAGGCAATCTAAAACTAGCTGCCATCTTCTATCCATTTCTATTGCCTCTATTGCCTCATCATCTGAACAGGGCTGTATATGCTTGAAGGATAATGAAAAGTGCCAATTGTGCTGGTGGCACTGGGGATAGTCCAACGCTACTATCTTTAAAAATTTTGGCCAATTCTACTTGACAATCTGAATCAAATAGTTCGTGGCGGATCTGCCGCAAAAATACAAATAGCTTGGCTTTACGTATACGTTTTACTACCGTTGATTCTTTGGGTGATAACTCGATGGGAGGTTGCCAGATTGGTGGACGCATTTTATACCCCTTATGCCTTGCACCCCGGATATTGGGCACAACAAATATTGTATCTTTTGTCAACTACTTTTACTCGACCGGCGCTTTAGGATCGACGATTGCCTACGACAGGATAAAGCCGATTGGCTTTACCTGCGCCTTCCTTGCGAAAGACAATAGCGATCGTTTTCATGTGGCAAAAATTACGTATTAAATTAAATTAAATTGTATAGACGTCAATAAGTGATAGTTTACTCATCTGGCTCCGGCAGTAAACCAAGCTTGGCGCGAAATCTCTTGTCGTATTTTGATAGCTCCCAATTGCTGGCAGATTTAACTTGCTCAGGAGTTAGCTTTTTAGCACCTTCGAGGTTGGTACTGCTGAGGTTGGCACCTTCGAGGTTGGCACCTTCGAGGTTGGCAAAGCTGAGGTTGGCACGGCTAAGGTTGGTACTGCTGAGGTTGGCACCTTCGAGGTTGGCACTGCTGAGGTTGGCAAAGCTGAGGTTGGCACTGCTGAGATTGACACTAGGAGCAATCAAGTACATACCTTTTTTGATAGGGTCAAAACTCTTAGGCATTTCTGTGTCGTTATCGTAGACAGAATTTTGGAAATAGGCACGGCTGAATTTGGCGCCTTTGAGGTTGGCACTGCTGAGGTTGGCAAAGCTGAGGTTGGCACCTTTGAGGTTGGCACGGCTGAATTTGGCGCCTTTGAGGTTGGCACCTTTGAGGTTGGTACCGCTGAGGTTGGCGCCTTTGAGGTTGGTACCGCTGAGGTTGGCGCCTTTGAGGTTGGTACCGCTGAGGTTGGCGCCTTTGAGGTTGGCGCCTTTGAGATTGGTACCGCTGAGGTTAGCGCCTTTGAGGTTGGCGCCTTTGAGGTTGGTACCGCTGAGGTTGGCACGGCTGAGGTTGGCAAAGCTGAGGATTGCAAAGCTGAGGATTGCATCTTCGAGGTAGGCACCGCTGAGGATTGCATCTTCGAGGTAGGCACCGCTGAGGTTGGCACCGTTCAAATCCAGATTGTTTATAAGTTCTGCATCAACTAGAAAACGAATAATGCTTCCCTTTCGTTCTCCATCCTGATCCAACCTTCGCAACACTGATAATGTTCTGGCACGCACTATATCAAGCGCTGCATCTAGCTTCTGGTATTCGGGGTCTGATTCTTTTAATTTTTTGCCAATCAACAATTTTAGCTCTTTATCAATCAGCAATTCTGACATTCGGTCAATATAACCCTCCAGAGATTGCTCACGTAAGTTGTTGTCTGCTATTTGTTTCTCAGTTTCAGCCTGCTTTTCAGATCGCCTCTGCTCTGCTTGTTGAAAGGAGAATAATACAACTGGAATAGCAATCATGCTACCCAAGCCCAACCAATCCCACAACGTCTTTGCTGATTGAGAACGCGTAGTTGTTTCTTTAAGCTCGGTAATTTTTCCGTCCTTGGGGTTTATGACTTCCTTTGTAGTTTTTAATTTTGATTCTTCGTCATCTGGTCCAAAACCAGCCCACTCAAGGTTGTATAGTTGCGAGTACAGCAGGCGTAGTTGTGTAAAAATTTTAGGTATGACAATAAAGGTGAGTAAGGTAATGCTGATAATGACTACGAAGCTTTTGACTATAATTTTTTTCATTGGATACTTTTATCTTGCTAGATACAATCCACTGCTATCATTCGGTTTCGCATGGGCATAGCGACTTGTAATATCCAAAGATTTATGTCCCAACGTATGTTGTACCAATTGAGGAGCCGCACCCCGATCCAATGATGTGAGGCATGGCTGTGCCTTAGCCAGTGTGGGCTAACACCTTTGATTCCTGCCCGAACACCAGCGTTGTTAACAATTTCCCTGATATGCCGATCACCCAGTGGTTTTTGACCTTTGCGGCTAATAAACACGGCAGCATTGGGGCTGTGGTCATCATTGAGAGATTGCAACTCCTTATACAAATCCTTGGGGATAATGACTGTCTTGGTTTCCTGACCCTTGCCGAACAGTGTCACTTGTCCTTGCCCATCCCGGTTAAGGCGAATGTCGCGCCAAGTTAACCGAGCAACTTCACCGACTCGCGCTCCAGTATAGTAGATGAAGATGAATTTAATAAGTGAGTGATCGCGTCCTGGTAGGGTCAGCGCAATCATTGTCATCACTTCCATCTCACTCAAAATCCTTTCAGCCAAAGTTTGTCTAGGCTTGGGGGCTTTAATTTTGATTGTAGCGTTGTACCTGAGATATTCAACCTCATGTCCAAAACGTAGCAGGCTCTTAACTGCCAGGGTTCTACGCTTGCGGATATCAGTGCTTAAGGGGTTGCCTGTACTGGAACTGATGACAGTCTCCAGATAATCACAGTACGCTTGTACGTCATTCATGGTGATAGTCCGCAAGCCCAAATCATTGAGCCTCACTTCATCCGGCTTTTGAACCAGCAGGAACGCAACAAAGCAACGGATGTTTGATTCATAAGAACGCTGAGAAGCTTTAGACTTGCCGTGCAGCCAGAAGGCTACTAGTTGGGCTGTACCAGAAACATCAGCCATTTTTTGGGTGGCTGCAACAGCGATCACACCCGTTTGAATGGGAATTGATAACATTGAGGAAGTTGAAAAACGACTTGAGAGGGGAACGGATTGCACTCGGCCCTTCTTAAATTTAGATAAGAATCACCGAAAACCTTAATTTTCCGAGATTCAATAACACCATTCTCCCTCAAAACGTTACCTGTATTGACTCGTGCTGATGCTCTAGAAAGTTTGATTCCTCAAACAGTCAAGTTGCACTCCTCTGTTTACGCAAGTGAACTTTAACCGCAAGTTTGTCTGCCTATGATTCAATTACTTCCTAAATTCTATTTAACTGCTCCAACTCTCCACTGAAAACATAAAAGCCCTCGCCTCCCACAGCGCACCGGCACCAAACCCCCCCTAGCTCCCAGTAGTCTTTCACTACTCCCAGTTGCCATTGCCGGAAAGTAAGGTTGTAAACTTGTACTGGAGCGACAATTATCACATCTGCGATTGCCTTTGGCTTAAGCTTCCCCTATTGCCGCCCCCTCATCCCTGCCCGATTAGCAAACGCCCTCTACAGCCTATGATTGCTCCTTGGGGTAATGGTGCATTTATGGATTAAACAGCAGTTTAGTCTAGAACTCTTGAATAAATATTTTGTGGTGGGATAGAAGGTTATTTCAGTTTAAATTTTTAGGCATTAAAACAGTAAGAGATTATCATTTTTTTCGAGCAAGTATTATAAGCGCAATCACTAGCTGAAAAAAGGCAGCAAACTTCGTTTCGGTTATTAAAAAAAACGAAATTATTTGATTAATTTAATTTTTTGACCTGATTTATAGGGCTAATTCGTAATTATAAATTCTCGCAATTAAACTCGACCTTAAACCAAAGCGTCGGTGACGATTTCGATATCTATAATCCAAGATTTTAAAGATTTTTAGACGATGATTTACGTGTTCAACAGTGATTCATAATCGATTGAGTTCTCGATTAGATTTCTTTTGTTCTTTTGTCAGCCTTCCACCTCTTGGTTTTTTAATCGGTGTTTGACTCAACTGATGGATTTTATTAATTCCTTGATAGCCTTTATCTGCTATAACCTTGAGCAATTCTCCAAATTTAATCCCACTATTTTTAAATAGCTTAAAATCATGAATTCTGCCCTTGCCATGCCCTAAGCAAATGATAGCAGTACTTTTTTGGTGAATTACTACTTGCGTTTTTAAAGTATGCTCTCCCTGTTTCCCGCTAAAAAACTTTTTTGATTTCTTGATGGTTTTTCAATTGGACTTTCCGTGACATCCATCACTACCAAATCTTCTTGGGATGACATTTTCCATAATTATTTTTTACCAGGTAAACGAAACTTTCTGGACTTGATTAATATGTTTTCAATTTTATACACTATCCGACAGACCGCAGATTCTGAAAGTCCCCACTCTAACCCAATATGGTAATAAGTACGGTATTCCCTCCAATATTGAATAACCATTAAAACTTTGTCTTCAATAATTAATTTAGGACGACGACCGGATTTCTTTTTCTTTTGCTCATCAGCTAAGTCTTAGAAATGGAGGGTTATGAGGTTGAAACTGTGGATTCGGGAGCAGCAGCACTTGCTTTTCTGGAATCTATAAGACCTGCCCTACTTCTACTAGATGTAATGATGCCTGTTATGAATGGGTACGAAGTAGTTCGCCGCATTAAAAGTAATCCTCTTTTAGAATCTTTACCTATTGTGTTGATCACAGCTGATGAAAAAGCATTTTTTCGGCAAAAACTTGATGTGAAGGTGCATGGAATTATCCGAAAGCCTGCTGATCCCGATGCATTAATCGGATATGTTCAAGCAACCTTATACCAATTTTATATGAAGCTGCATATAATGGAGAAAACAAACTCGATAAATTAAAATAACCATGAGCCGCCCTTTTAAGATTGAAATCGCAGAGAGCGAAGAAGAACTTAAAAAACGTCTACAAACAGCGAATTTAGGAAACCAGAAAGAAAAGCTTATTATGCTGTGGTGGATCAAAAGCGGGCAGGTTTTGGAGCAGCAAGAAATCGGAAAACGCTTGGCAAAAGATACTTCAACGGTCACGAGATGGTTGCAGAAATACAGAACTGATGGGCTGTCAGGCTTATTAGAAATCAAGAAAGCACCAGGGGCAAAGCGGAAGATCGATGATGCTGCGATGCCTACGGCGGTAAACTACGCAGCACTCGAGGAGGAGTTAAAAACAGGGAAAGGGTTTGCCAGCTATGGTGCAATAGTTGAATGGTTGAAACAAGAACATGGGCAAGATATTGAATATGCAACTGTTTATGCGTTGGTTCGATATCGATTGGGTGCAAAATTGAAAGTACCTCGCCCTCAAAGCCATAAACAAGACGAAAAATTAGTTTCTGAGTTTAAAAAAAACTCGGTACCATACTCAATTGTCATGAAGTTCATCTAGCACCCGGCAAGTGTGTTCGCTACCTGTGCCAGGATGAAACTAGGGTTGGACTGAAAACTCTTACAGGAAAAGTGATTACAGCTTCCGGAGTCAAGCCTACTGTTAAGGTGATATGGCCCAGAGATAAATGCGTGGATTTATGGTGCAGTTGAACCATTGACTGGAGATCATTTCCTGTATGAATATCCAAAACTAGATGGTGAGTGTTTTCAACAGTTTTTGGACTGGCTATCTGTGCAATTAGGTAGTGATTACGCTATTTTACAGATTGATCAAGCACCTGCTCATACAAGTTCCGCAATTCGTTGGCCAGAAAATATTATTCCTTTGTTTCAACCAGCTTCAGCCCCGGAACTCAATCCCATTGAAAGGCTTTGGCAGCTCCTCAAGAAACCACTCAAAAATCAGCTTTTCTCTTCTTTACAAACTTTACGCGTAGGCGTAGCCCGCCGTAGGCATCGCATCCAAGAAATATTCGACCAACTTACTTTTGAGCAGGTAATTTCTGTCTCTTCTTACAACTTTATCTTGGAAGCTTTATTCTATGCAGCTTCATATTAATTTGGTATTACCTGCTAATATTGCAGGCTCATCCTGTACTCCAATTCTTTTTCCTAACGCTAGGGCAAACATCGGATCATGACGTAATTCTTCATGGTCATTTAAGTTTTCGTATCCCATGACCAACCCATAGATTCGTTGTCTAATTAGGGCTTGCTGAAAAAGAAAGAAAAGGTGACAGTCTGTAGATAAAAAGACCCTAGAAGTATATTCAGGTGCAAGGAAAGAAGGTAAAATAGCCCAAAATCCTTGCATGACAGTGGTCAGC
>JAESFO010000658.1_pt1 | contig 17756 bp, 21 predicted proteins | sample 9269421 | NCBI WGS metagenome assembly JAESFO01 (sample SAMN14502839, study PRJNA617101) | algae metagenome | isolation source: Nostoc desertorum CM1-VF14 and co-occurring heterotrophs from rocky... | place: USA: Clark Mountains, San Bernardino, California | collected 2000-06-05 | reverse complement strand
CGTATCCGTAATAGCCAGGACCATACCCATAGGCCGGACCCGACGCGGCGGCCGCCAGGGCGCCGGCGGCCAGGCCGAAGCCAATCGCAGGACCGCCCCAGCCACCGCCCCATCCGCCATGGCGCCAGCCGCGAGCTTCTGCGGGGGCGGATAAGGCGGTAGCCCCGATGGCGGCAGCCGCGATGACCAGTGCACCTTTCTTCATTTTTTTTCTCCGTCTGTACGAGGTGCGCACTAAACAGTCGGATAAATGAAAAGTTGCGAGCTTTGGGCAAGTTAGACCGCTCTGGCCCGTCGCAGCTCACCAGCAGAGTCCGACGAGGCGGCGGCGATGTTTCAATCCGCCGCCTGCTATCCCAGTGCCCGTCGGCCTGCTTCGGTGACCTCGACCTCGCCGTCGCGGTCTTCGACCCATTGAAGCTCACGCAATCGCTGTATTCTGGTCTCGCTCACGCGAAGGAACCGGTGTCGCCGGGCGGCGATGTCTCTCAAGGCCCATCGCAAAGCGATCTCATCGAGAATTTCGTCCATGGCGCGCTCCAACGCGGTTTCAGTTCAGCGTCCAGATCCTGAAGTTCAACGCGGCTGCGAACAGGATCCATAGCAAATAGGGCACTAATAGCGCTCCCGGAAGCCCGTCGACCTCGAACGCCATGAAGACGGTGAAGGTCAACGCGACCGCCAAGAGCGAAATGATGACCAGCCCGCCGGTGATGTCGTGCCGACCGAAGAACACGGGCGACCAGATCGTGTTGAGGAAGAGCTGAGCTGCGAAGCCGATCAATGCGGCCGTCCTGGCCGGAGACGGCTCGGCCTGCCAGAGCAGCCACACAGCGACGGCCATAAGAAGATAGAGAATGGGCCAGACGATCGGAAAGGCGGCTCGCGGCGGCGTCCATGACGGCTTCGCGAGGCTGGCGTACCAGGTCGGGATTTCGGGCGTCGTCACTCTCGCACCGAGCGCTGCTGCGCCGAAGCACAGACCGAGCGCGACAGCCAGGACCAAGAGCGAATTCGTATTGAAGGACATCGAAGGACCGCAACCCTTGGGCATGACGACGATGCGCCGGCCTCGCTTGAATGAGGCCCGACGCGCCGGGGAATGCTGGAGGGAGGCGCGCCGGGCTTGCCTGCGGAGAATGGGATCCCGTCAGGCGGTCCATCAAATCACCGACCTCGACGAATGGCTAGTGGCAGTGTCTTTGTGTTCCACCGCGAAGGCTGATACTGGGCTGCCTTTCGTCAATCGATTTTCATGCCGCCATGCCGTTCCAGGTCCATGCAACCGATGCCGCCTGCTGTCTCCGCCTGCGACGGGACTCGCTGGAGGGCGCGCAGAAGAAGGCTCGCGAACTCGTCGAGGCCAATTACTGGGACGTTCAAATCGAATACCCGGATGGCCGTCTGGTGAAGGTCGATTTCGGGAAGCAGGCGTCAAGGTCTGACGATATGTAGTTGTAGGGAACCGTCGCGCGGCCGTCGGCACCTAGCACCGCGGGCGTCTGGTCAAAGAATTCCCGGCCGTGGATGGGCCGTTCTCAAGCGACCAAGCACCAATCTTTCCCTTTCGCTCGCCGCGAGCGTCACTGACGTCGGCAGGCGGCTGCGCCAAGCACGCACCAGGGCAGCGGTCCCCATATCAAACGTCTGGGCAGCTTCGCATGCGCTGGCGCACTCCTCTGCCGACAAGACCGTGATCTTGCCTGCGAGCACCGCGTGCAAGGCGCTCGAATGGTGCTTCGCGGCAGTGTGGCTGCCTCGGAGCATCAGGAGTCATCTTCGCGAGATCGGCTTCGCATGTAGGCCACGAAATTTTCGGTGAACTGGATGTCCGGGCGGCGGCGATGGACCTTTTGCCGATTGTGCTGGTTTATAGGAGCCGCCTGCATCGCGGGCGATCAAACCGGTTGCCGGAAAGTCCACGTCATGGCGCATGTCGCCAAGCCGAGCCTGGACCGTCGATCCTCAAGCTTCTCGTTGCGAGTCTGGGTCTTACAGGGTCAGTTCTGGCAGTCGTCTGGTTCTTTTTCTTTCGTACCTGATCGGCTCGGCGGACCGCCGATTAAGGGCGACGTTTGACCGAAGGTGCGGCTCCCCGCAGACACCATTCGCTCTGCATATTGTCGAGCAAGGGGAAGATAAGCGGCCTCGCCCTAGTCCTTCGCCGATCCCGGCTCCGCCATCTTGCGATGCTGCCCGGCAAGGACACCAGCCGGAATGACGTTGGCGGCGGCGGATTGGACTTTGTTTTTCAGCCCGCTGACGACGTCGCCAGCGCCGCTCATCATGGCCTTAAAGCCGTCTTCGGCAACCTTTGCAGGATCGTCCTTCTCGGTCGTGCCGACATCGGTATCCATCATGTCGGCACGACGGAAGAATTCGGTGTCGGTCGCGCCCGGCATCAGGCAGGTCACCGTGATCCCGGTGTCTTTCAGCTCCTCCCGTAGCGCAAACGAGAAGGAATTGAGGAATGCCTTGCTGCCATTGTAGACCGCCTGAAAGCTGCCCGGAATGAAACCCGCGATTGAACCGGTAATCAATATTTTCCCAGCGTTACGCCGCCGCATGTCATTGCCGATTTTATGGATAAGATAGGTGGTGCCGGTGATGTTGGTATCGATGACATGACGGGCCTTGGCAAAATCCTGGTCGAGAAACGCGCGCCCGAGGCCGCGGCCCGCATTGGCCAGAAGCGCATCGACCTGACGACCTTTGATCGCCTCATATAATTGATCAACGCCCTCCAGCGTTGCGAGGTCGGCAGTGAGCGCTTCAACGTAGGCGCCGCTGCTGCGGACTTGCGCCGCTGCATCCTCAATTGCCGGCTCATCGGCGACAACGAGCAGATCGAAGCCACCCAAGGCGCAGCATCTTGCCAATTCCAGACCGATGCCGGTTGAGGCGCCGGTGACGATGGCGAATGGTCGGTTGGCGGACATAGCAGGCTCCCGTGAGATGGCGTGCTGCCAACCTGCTGATGTCGGTCATGTTCCTGCGGGAGGAACGGTGCCGTCTTTGGTCGCTTGTGATGGCAGATCGATGGAGAATCCCCATGAAAGCGCTGACGTGGCACGGCAAGAACGACATTCGTTGCGAGAGCGTACCGGAGCCAAAAATCCAGCATGGTCAGGACGCCATAATCAAGGTGACGGCCTGTGCGATCTGTGGATCCGATCTCCACATTTTCGACGGTGTCATTCCTTCGATGGAGCATGGCGACATTCTCGGCCACGAAACCATGGGCGAGGTCGTCGAGGTGGGCGCGGACAACAAGAAACTGAAGGTCGGGGATCGGGTGGTGGTGCCCTTCACGATATCCTGCGGCGAGTGCTTCTTCTGCAAACGCGGTTTCTTCTCAGGCTGCGAGCGATCCAATCCCAATGCCGACAAGGCGTCCAAGCTTTGGGGCCATTCCCCGGCCGGGTTGTTCGGCTACTCCCATCTCCTCGGCGGCTACTCCGGCGGCCAGGCCGAATATCTCCGCGTCCCCTACGCCGACGTCGGCCCGATCAAGGTGCCGGACCATCTCACCGACGATCAGGTCCTGTTCCTCTCGGACATCTTCCCCACGGGCTACATGGCTGCAGATTTCTGCAATCTGAAAGGCGGCGAGACCGTCGCCATCTGGGGATGCGGACCTGTCGGCCAGTTCGCGATCCGTAGCGCCTTCATGCTCGGCGCGGAGCGCGTCATTGCAATCGACACAGTTCCCGAGCGGATGGAGATGGCGCGCGAGGCTGGCGCCGTGATCGTCGATTTCCGGAACGAGGACGTTTACGACCGGATCCAGGATCTGACGGGCGGGCGGGGCGCGGACGCCTGTATCGACGCCGTCGGAACCGAGCCGGAGACAATGTCCGGCTTCGACGCTATCATCGACCGCGTCAAGGTCGCGACCTTCATGGGGACCGACCGCCCCCACGTGTTGCGACAGGCCATCCATTGTTGCCGCAACTTCGGCACGGTTTCGATCGTGGGCGTCTACGGAGGATTCGTCGACAAGATCCCGATGGGATCCGCGATCAACCGCGGCCTGACCTTCCGTATGGCTCAGACGCCCGTGCAGCACTATCTGCCGATCCTGCTGGAGCGTATCGAGAAGGGCGAAATCGACCCATCCTTCGTCATCACGCACAGCGCCAAACTCGAGGACGGGCCGGAGCTTTACAAGACGTTCCGCGCCAAAAAGGACGGATGCATCAAGGTCGTGATGAAGCCCTGACCAAATGGTGACATTAGAGGGAATTTTGCCGTGGATCGGTTCGCTCGCCGCATTCATGACTTCCCTGTCGTATGTGCCCCAAGTCCGTAATGCGTTGCCGCGCGGATCGACGGAGGATCTGTCTCTCAAGACCTTGATTATCCTCACGGCGGGCCTCGGCACCTGGATCGTCTACGGGGCGCTGAAGGAGGACTGGGTGATCCTCGCAGGCAATGGCGTCGGTGCGGCGCTTTCCGCCTTTGTGCTCGGCTGTAAGCTGCGCGACATGCGATCGACGACTTGAAGGAGCGGCGCCAACCGTGCGGCCCTTCGCATAAGGTTCGTTGGTGCCGAGGGATAATTGGTCAAGAACGATACCGGACGCCCCGCAGGCGCCAATTCTCACGCAAACCCGAGATTGCACGGTTAGGGTATCCGGCATCGATCGCAATTCGGATGCGTCTTCGACGTCTCGCGGGCGTGCGTTGTTTACCTGACTTTGGTTGGTTGCCGTAACCGCTCCCAGACAGGTGTCACGATGTATTTCGCCGCGGGTATCAGGGCGGCGCCGAGCAAAAGTCCGAAGATTCCCGATCCCGCCGCGCTCACGATCCAAACGATTGTCGCATCGAGCGCCGGAAAAGCCTGAGCGGCGGGCTCAGCAACCGATGCAATCAGATGTTCGATGCCTGCCAGACCGTAGCCGGCCAACGCGTGAACGATTATGCCGCCGCCGACCCAGATCATGGCGGCCGTACCTACGACACTAAGCGCTCTTAGAAAATACGGCATGCCGCGTACTAATCCGCGGCCGATACAGGCCTTCGTGCGTCCAACACTCGAGGTGAGATCACCCTTCGCCATCGCCAAGCCGACATCGTCGGCCTTCACGATGAGCGCGACGCCGCCGTAGACCAGAACCGTGATACCGGTTGCGACGATCGCGAGAACCATTGCTCTCACGAAGAACGGTCCAGGAGGCACGGCCGCAAGGGTTATAGCCATGATTTCCGCAGAGAGGATGAAATCGGTCTTGATGGCGCCGGAGACCTTGTCTTGCTCCATCGTCGTCGGGTCAACGGCCAATGTGCGAGGGCCGTCGGTATCGGCGGCATGCCCAGGAAGCGCGGCCTCGGCAACCTTCTCAGCCCCCTCGTAACAGAGGTACGCGCCGCCGATCATGAGCAATGGCGTGACAGCCCAAGGTGCCAAAAAGTCCAGCAGTAGCGCTGCCGGCAGAAGGAACAGTAGCTTGTTCCTGAGCGACCCCACAGCAATCTTCCGGACGATCGGCAGTTCACGCGACGGGTCGAAGCCGACCACATAGCGCGGCGTCACCGCGGCGTCGTCGATGACGACACCGGCCGCCTTCGCGCCGGCGCGCGCGGCTTGTCCGGCGATGTCATCCACGGAAGCAGCGGCCACTTTCGCGATACCTGCGACATCATCCAGTAACGCGATCAGTCCGACGCTCATGATGTTTCCAAGCTGCAAAGCTCTCCATGCGACACAGAACGCCCTGCGGGGCGGCGGGGCCATCCTCTCTCAGGTATGAACTCTTACGGACGCTCTTTAAAATTCGACCCACGGCGCCGACGGAATATCGCACGAACCCCGAATTCACACCTGGTTCATCACTGCGGCGGTTGCCCGTTTGATGCGGAAACGCCTCCGTCGACCGCAACATTGGCGCCTGTCATGAAGCTGGCGTCTTCGCTGGCGAGGAACACAATCACCGCCGCAATCTCCTCGGGCTCGCAAACGCGGCCCAGCGGAATCCGCTCCGCAAATTCCGCCAACAGCTTTTCGTCGTCCATCATGTCGGCGGTCATGCCTGTGCGGGTGAGGGTAGGGCATACGGCATTGACGCGGACCCCCTTCTTGCCGAGATCCATCGCAAGCGCGCGTGTCAGGTTGACGACCGCGCCTTTGGCGGCGTTGTAGGGGCTCATGCCCCAGTCGCCGCCGGTGCCGGACACCGATGCCGTGTTCACGATGGAGCCCCTGGTCTTCGTCAGATGCGGGATGGCAGCCCGGCAGCCGAAGAATACGCCGTCGACATCGGTCGCCATCACCTTCCGCCACTGGTCGTCGGTTATCTCGTCGGGGGCGCCGCCAGCGTGGACGCCGGCATTGTTGACCATCACGTTCAGTCCGCCGAAACGCGCGACAACTTCGGACACCATCGCCGTGACCGCCGCAGAGTCCGACACATCGACGACGTGATGGGTGGTCCGGTCAGACGGCAGGTCTTTCGTTACGGCTTCCAGTGATGGCTTGTCGCGGTCGACCAGCGCAACTTGGGCGCCTTCGGCGGAAAAACGCCGCGCTGTCGCTGCGCCGATGCCCGACGCGGCGCCGGTTACGATCACTATCTTGTCCTTGAACCGGTCCGTCGACATCGGGCTCTCCGCGTTGATTGTCGAAGGACAACAGCGAGGCCACGGAATGGGTCCGGACGGTGACCGGTCAGTTTCCGAGCGATCCAATCCATTCGGAGACGACGACCGCGATGTCGGCCACGACCTCGCGATCGGTCCGACCGCTGCGGGCCGGAACGTGAAAGCCGTGATCGGCGCCATCGACGCGATGCGCGGTGGCCAGTGATCGCCGCCGCTTCACGACGCCGCGCAGCAGCGCAGGCTCCGCGAGCTTGTCCTGGGTGCCGTGGACGAACAGCATCGGGATCTGGACGTCTTTCAGGTGCTGGGCACGCGCGGTCGATGGTTTGCCCGCAGGATGCAGCGGGAAGCCGAGGAAAACGAGGCCGACGACGCCAGCCAGCGGTTTCTCCGCCTGCGCCTGAGATGTCATGCGGCCGCCGAAGGATTTGCCGCCGGCGACGAGCGGCAGACCACGGCATCGCCGGCGGGCCTCGGCAACCGCCGCCCGGATCGCCGCATGCGCGATAACAGGACTATCCGGCCGTCGACTTCCTCGCTGCATGAATGGAAACTGGAACCGCAGCGTGGCGACGCCATGTCGGTATAGATCGGCCGCCACATCCGCCATAAACGGGTGAGCCATGCCGGCGCCGGCGCCATGGGCAAGGACGAAGCATGCCCGCGCCTTTCGCGGCTTCATGAGCAGCGCCGACAGCGCCGGCATATAGCCGCTTTTGAGCGCCACCGGCGTTTCGGCTGGAGGCCGTACCGTCATTTCGCCGCCGCCAGTGGATCGCGCCGATCCTCTTCCCAACCGAACACTGAGCGCCCGCCGAGGGACGCGGAAGCCTCGAGTTCGCCATCGACAAACTCCTTAAGCGATGGACCGGACGCCATCCGCTCGAGCTGCCGTGCCTGGTCGTCGAGCCGCTTCAGGGTGTCCAGTTCCTCTTCGCGGCCGAGCCGCGCTTTCTGCACGGCCGACTTCAATACGCGGATGGTCTCGTCATAGACCTTGATGGGCACCGGGTAGGGATGGCGGTCCTTGCCGCCATGAGCGAGCGAAAAGCGGGCGGGATCGCGGAAGCGATAGGGGGCGCCGTGGACGATTTCCGCGACCATCGCGAGGGAGCGCACAGTGCGCGCGCCGACGCCCGGTGTCAGCAGCAAGTCCGGAAAGTCGATCGGGCCGCGCTCGGCCGCCGCGGCAAGGGTACCGTGTAGGCGCCGCGTGAAGACGTCGCTCGAGCGGACATCGTGATGCGCTGGCATGATCAGATGCGGCAGCAGCGGCTGCGCGGCCTGGCCGCCCGTCAACGCGGTGAATTCGTCGACGATGCCGTCCGCGCCGAGTGCCGTCAGCAGGTCCAGTTGCGCGCTCCGCGACGGTGCGGCGCGCTGGTCGGTCAGATTAACGACTTCGCCATGCGGCGGCCCGTCGATGGCGCTGTGCGGCGCATCGACGAAGCTCTTCACGGTTTCGGAGTGCCAGTGATATCGGCGCGCCTGCTTGCTGTCCCCGTTCATGCCCTGCTGGACGACGGTCCAGCGGCCATCGTTGGTGACGAAGAAGCCGTGCAGATAAAGGTCGAAGCCATCCTGGACGGCGGCGCTGTCGACTTTGGCGACCAGACGGCTGGCGCGCGTGAGGGCGACGGCATCGAAGCCTACGCGGTCGCCGAGCGCGCGGAGTTCATCCGGCGTCTTGCGGGAATGCTGGCCACGGCCGCCGCAGACATGGATGCCGAGTTCGTCCTGCAGCGGCCCCAGACCTCGCTTGAGGGCGCCGATGACGCTAGTGGTGATACCGGACGAATGCCAGTCCATCCCCATCACCGCGCCGAACGATTGAAACCAGAAGGGATGCGACAAGCGGCGAAGGAATTCGTCTCGGCCGTAATGGTGCACGATTGCCTGGGTCACGATCGCGCCGAGCGACGACATGCGGGTCGCCAGCCACGCCGGCACACGGCCGCCGTGAAGGGCAAGATCAGCGCTACCCGTTCGTTTCGCCATCAGCCGTCAATATCCGATTCTGCGCCCTCGCACGCCGCCTCCGCAGCCCCGCTCGATCGCGTCAAACCTGTTTCGTCAGCGATGCTCCTTCGCGTGATCTAGGGCGGCGCGCAACTTGTCACGTTGTCTTTCCCAGCGCTGCTGTTCCGCATCCGCACGCTTGTCGAGCTTCTCGCGTTCCGCTTGTAAGGCGGCGTCCTGTGCGTCGTGCTCCTGCTCTGCCGCGTCGAGTGCTTGTTGCGCTTTGGCGATACGTGCCGATCGTCGTTCCCGCTGCTTCGCCTCGGCTATGTCCGCTCGGCGCTGCGCGTGTTCGCGCTTCCGCTGCTGCTGGTCGAACGCTGCCGCCGCCTTGCGCGCCGCGGCCCCATCGGGCTTAACCGTTTTGCCTTCAGACCGCCGCGCCGGCTCCTTTCGCTGCCTTGTCCGAGCAGGCCCTTCAACCAGATCCTTTGGCAGGTCGCTCGCACCCTAAACGAGCCATCTGTACCAACCGGCCTTCGTAGCACCGTGCCGGGATGCTCAAGCGTCGCCGCGACGACCTCGGCATCTTCGACCTCCCTGGCGAAACCCTGATGAAATAGGTTGCTGTCGGCGCCCCAAATCTGCAGGGCGGCCTTCATAGATGGAGCGGCGACGGCGAGGTCGTAGAAGCCGATGGAGGTCTGGTAGGTCTTAAGCTTTCTGGCCATCAGTCGCGGACCGGGCGCATCAGGGGCCATCCGGATCTACGCAAGGACAATTGCTCCTAAAAGGCTCAACCTGCGGCAGTAGAGAGCAGCGCGGCGGATGCTTCCCAAGCGCGGAAAAGACCTCGACGAAACCGAGGTCTTTTCCTTCCGAGGTCGGCTGTCGAAGTTACTTCTTCTTGTTCAGATTTTGCGCCATTTCGAGGTGATGCTGCAAGTGCGGGAGCGTCTTCCCGGCCCAATCCTTAAGCTTCGGATCTTCTCCGCCTTTCGCGTAGCGTTCGAATAGCGACACTGCGTCCTTGTGTGCGCTGACTTGCATCGACGCATAGTCGGACGTGAAGTCTTCCGGCTTCGCGTCCTTGAGCTTGTCGACCATCTTTTGGTGGGTATCGTCCAGTGCGGACGGGATTTCCGCTTTCACGCTGCCGCCGACGAGCGCTTTGAGCTCTTCTGACGTCTTGGTGTGGTCGGTGATCATCTGCCCGGCGAACGTCTTCGCGTCGGCGTCTCCACGCTCCTGCGCCAGCTTGCTGGTCGCGATTTCGGTCATGTCGCTCATCGCGGCTTCCTTGACGAAATCGGCGGTGGTAGGCGCGACGCCGAGGACCGAATTCACGCCGGTTTTCTCTCCCAGGGATTGCGCCGAGGCGTTGGTGGCAAGGGCAAGAGACAGGATGGCGGCAACGGCGAGGAATGACTTCTTCATCGTGTGACCTTCATGGGTGAATCAGCGGAAGCGCTGCAACCCGAAAATGTCCGAACTCGGTCCATGTTCCACGGGCGGGCCTGCGCTTGAGAGGAATGCTGCATCTGGGCTTGCGGTCACCTCCGGTCCGCGTCACGACTGCAGGGTCGAGGCACGTTGCGAGGACTCACATGCGAGCGTTGGAGCTTTCCCATCCTTGGGGCACCGAGAACCTGAAGATGGTCGAACAAGCCGATCCCACGCCCGGCAAAGGCGAGGTCGTTGTGAAAATGCGCACGATCTCCCTCAATTTCCGTGATACGGCCATCATCGCGAAAGGCGGTTATTCGGCTGGCGCCGCCGATGCGCCGCCCATTATTCCATTTTCTGACGGTTGCGGCATCGTCGCGGCGATTGGCGAAGGCGTGCGCCGCGTCGCCGTGGGCGACCGCGTCTCGACCTTGTTCTTTCCTAACTGGCAGGCCGGCCCGCCGACGCCGGACAAGCGCGACGGACCGCTGGGGTCGCCCGGCGCACCCGGAGCGGCGAGGGAACTCGCTCTGTTTCCGGAGACGGCGGTTTCGAAAGTGCCCGACTATCTGACCGATGAGGAAGTGGCGACGCTTCCGTGTGCCGCACTGACAGCATGGCGGGCGATGTTCGTCGATGCGCGCCTTGAGCCCGGCGACACCGTGGTGCTGCAGGGGACCGGCGGCGTTTCGATCTTCGGTCTGCAATTCGCGAAGGCGGCCGGGCTGAGGACGATCATCACATCGTCCTCCGATGAGAAGCTCGCACGGGCCACGGTACTCGGAGCGACCCACACGGTGAACTACAAGGACGTTCCCGATTGGCACCGTCCGGTTCGCAAACTGACCGGCGGTCGCGGTGCCGACTTCATCATGGAAGTCGGAGGAGCGGGTACGTTGATCGAAAGCCTGAAGTCCGTCCGCATGGCGGGACATATCGCGGTGATAGGCGTGCTGACCGATGCTAGTGCCCCACCGGCGAAACTCTCCGCTTCGGTGATGATCGCGACCGCTGCGAAGGTGCAGGGCTTGTCGGTTGGTTCCCGGGAGATGTTCGAGGCGATGTGTCGCGCGCTGACCCTGCATCGCATCCGGCCGGTGGTCGACCGTGTGCTCCCATGGACCGATGCTCGGCTCGCCGTCGAGGAAATGGCGCGCGGCAGCCATTTCGGCAAGATCGTGCTGACCTTCGATAGCTGACGTTGCTTAAGCATTCACCTCGGCACTACAGGTCGGAACGCGCATCAACGGAGCCGCTCTTTCTCGTCGGGAGTAGTTTCGGGACGCCATTCCCAACCGCCAGCTTTATATTCATAGAACCCAACGAGCTGTCCTTCAGTGTCGCTTCGTTGATCCGGAAATTCAAGCCGTAGCGATTGCGTTGCTGGGCGTCGCCTGCGCCCGGGCCCGCCGCGTCGCCGTCGAATACGGCGGTTTGCAGCGACCAATCCTCGCCAAGGTTCAGGGATAGCCGTGCTCCCAGCGCCGCCAGGGGCGGAGACGGTCCTCCGCTCGGCAGAACGATTGACACTACGGCCGGCCAGCCGAGCGAAGCGTTGGTGAAGACCTCCGTGTACTTCGTGTTGAAAAATTCCGGGTCGGCGGCGAGTTGCCCGATCTTCAGGGAACCGAGCGAATCCCATTTCTGCTCGAACCAGGCTTCGTAGAGGCGGGTCGTCGGAAGGGCCTCGATGCCGCTTACCACCATGAAATTCTGGAGGTAGCTTCGGGACAATCCGTCGCCATGAATCTGAAAAATATTTGCATGGAAGGTCAGTTGCCTCGCATCGATGAGCTTCTCCATGTCTATGTCGACGGCCAAGTTCAGACGTCCTTCGTACACCGCCCCCTGCCTCGATCCGCCACTGACGTTTCCGAGCGTTTCGCTGATATACGTCGCCGCGAACTTCACTCCGCGGTCCATGAACGGGTTCGGGAGGATGCCAAGGGTCGTCTCTTCGATCGTGCTCTGGCCCGTGTCCGGATCCGCGGGCTTGTCGTCGTCAGTCTTTTTGTCCTCCTGGGCCCAAGCCGTCGCGACGCTTAGGTGTGCGGCGATCGCCACGGCCAGCCAGCCGACCGATATGACGAACCGTCGCCTCGCCCTCATTCCACGGCCTGGTTGGCTGCCTCACGGGCCTTCTTTCCAGCCCGTCGAACCGACTTCTCGCCGACCTTTTCGGCGGCGGCTCGCGCTTCGCATCTGGTTCTGATGTCCTCGAGTTCCTCGTCGGTCAGGTGTTCGATGCCGACGAACGAATTGTGCGCAGCACTCGTTCGGATGAGCTCATCGAGTTTGACCTGGATGGCAGCGCTGTCCCGGTTCTGAGAATTCTGGATGAGGAACACCATCAGGAAGGTCACGATGGTCGTGCCTGTGTTGATGACGAGTTGCCAAGTGTCGGAGTATTCGAAGAGCGGTCCCGTCACGGCCCAGATCACGACGACCGCGAACGCGATGGCGAACGTCGAGGCGCGCCCCGCCAGCGTGGACGTCTTGTTGGCGACGTCGCCGAACAATCGGGCAAAGCCGTGTGGCCGATCGGCCTTTTTCGTTTGCATTACGGTCCTTTCCAGGTGCGACATTCGACCACATGCGGCCATTTCCGGAAAGGTAATTTTCATTTCATGGGCGTCGTCTATCGGACGAACACATCAGCAATTTTCAGTGTACCGTCAAAGTTTTGCGGAGAGACAATGCCCATCACCAGGCCCTGGATCAGCGAGGACATTGAGAAGCTCGAAAAGTTGGCGGACGAGGGAGCCACGCTGTTGCGTGCCAGCGCGGCGCTTCGCAGACCTTCGTCGGCTGTTCAGAAAAAGGCGCGCGAACTCGGCAAGCCGCTCGCGGGCGTCCGGAAAGTAAGGGCGGATCTGCGCGCCGCCGGAGTGCTGGAGGAAAAGCGCAGGTGACGGGCGAGATTTCCCGGATTGATTGCCGTCCGGCCTGATGCCAATCTTCTCGAGAGCATGAGGCGCGCATGAAATCCACCATCCGCAAGCGGTCGTTGGACATCGCGGGGCACAAGACCAGCGTCAGTCTGGAGGATGAATTCTGGTCCGCGTTGAAGGAAATCGCGCGGTACGAGGGTGTTACCGTCTTCGAGCTGGCGACCAGGATCGATAAAAGACGAACCGCCGTTTCGAAGTCCAACCTTTCGTCTGCCATCCGCCTTTTCGTGCTAGATCACTACGTTCGGAGGCGATCGCCGCCCGGCGTCGCCGATCTTCCGGATTAGAAAAAGGTGTCGCGTGACAGACGAACGGGCCGCCGGCTCGCTGAGAGATCGGGAGAATGAGCTCGCCGAGGTGCAGCGCATCGCGAAGGTCGGCGGCGTCCTCGTCCACCTCACCAACGGGTTCGAGAACAAGCGCTCGCCTGAATATCTCGCGATCCACGGACTGCCGCCCGAGGCGGTCAACGAGACGCACCAAGACTGGGTCAGGCGGCTTCATCCCGACGATCGGGAACGAGCCGAGCGCCAATTTCTGGATATGCTCGAAGGCAAAGCCGAGCGCTATTCCTCCGAGTACCGCATCATCCGCCCCAACGACGGCGAGGTACGCTGGATAGCGGCTGAGGGCCGCATCGAGCGCGATCGAAACGGGCGCCCCGTCCGGATGGTCGGCGCCCACATCGACGTCACGGATCGGGCTCAGGCCCGCGAAATGCTCCGGGAAAGCGAGGAGCGGTTTCGGCTCATCGCCGACAGCGCACCGGTCCCGATGTGGGTCACCCGGATGGATCGAACCCGGAGCTTCGCCAACAAGGCCTACGTGGACTTCGTCGGTGTCCCCTACGAACAGGCACTGGCATTCGACTGGCGGACCATCCTCCATCCCGATGACGCTCAGCGCGTGGTGAAGGAAAGCATTGCCGGGGAGGCGTCCCTCAAACCCTTCGTGCTGGAGGCGCGCTACCGCCGAGCCGATGGCGAAATCCGCTGGATCCGCTCGGAATCGCAGCCGCGCTGGGACCCAGCCGGCCGGCACATCGGCTTCATCGGCGTCGCGCATGACATCACCGTCGCAAAGCAAGCGGAGATCAATCTGCGATCGGTGAACGATGATCTCGAGCTTCTTGTCGCGCAGCGAACCGCCCAGCTCCGCAGCAGAGAATCCCAGCTTCGTGCGATTCTCGAGACCACGAACCAGCATCAGGACCTTCTCGATCTCGAGGGACAGGTCGTCTACGCCAACGCCACTGCCCTGTCTGCTGCAGCGGTCGGCCCGGAGGATGTGCTCGGTAAACGTTTTTGGGAAGCGGCTTGGTTCGACGAGGCGCCGGCGGTAGCGAAAGCGGTCGAGGAGGCGTTCCGCCAGGCGTCCAATGGTGCGACTTCGAGAATGGACCTCGAATTGAGCCTCCCTGCAGGCCGCCGGCTTTTCGAGCTCGCCTTGCGCCCCGTGACGGACGAGACCGGCGAAATAACGGCCGTCCTGGCGGAAGCCGTGGATACGACCGAGCGGCGGACCAACGAGGAAGCGCTTCGCCAGGCGCAGAAGATGGAAGCGGTCGGACAGTTGACCGGCGGAGTCGCCCACGACTTCAACAATCTTCTCACGATCATCCGGTCGGCGACGGATTTTCTCCGTCGTCGCGACCTTCCGGAAGAGCGCCGGCGAAGATACGTCGATGCCATCTCGGACACGGCAGACCGGGCATCTAGGCTGACCGGTCAACTGCTCGCATTCGCTCGCCGACAGCCTCTGGCGCCCGTCGCCTTCGACGTCGGCGTGCAAATCGACAGCGTGGCGAGCCTGATCCGTCCGCTCGTCGGTGGCCGGGTCCAGATCGAAGTGAACGCTCCGGACAAAGGGATGCTCGCCGTCGCGGATATCGGGCAGTTCGAGACGACGTTGGTCAACTTGGCCGTCAACGCCCGCGACGCGATGAACGGCGAGGGGCGGCTCGTCATCTCCGCCGAGCCCGCTGTGGAGATCCCGGCAGTCCGATCCCATTCCGCCCGGCCTGGCGATTACGTCGCAGTCTCGGTGGCGGATAGCGGCACAGGCATTCCGCCCGAGCACATTCAGACGATATTCGAACCGTTCTTCACGACGAAAGAGGTCGGGCGCGGCACAGGGCTGGGCCTGAGCCAAGCCTTCGGCTTCGCGAAGCAGTCGGGCGGCGACATCGTGGTGACCAGCATCGTCGGAGAAGGGTCTGTCTTCACGATCTATCTGCCTCGCAGTCGTTCCACGGCCGCAGCCGATCCCGCCCCGGCGCCGCATACGGATCTCACCAGCGGGCAAGGACACCGGATCCTAGTGGTCGAGGACAACCCGGATGTCGGCCGGTTTTCCACCGAGCTCCTGGAGGATCTCGGTCACTGGACCGAATGGGTGCGGTCTGCCGACCAGGCCCTCGCGGCGCTGTCCGAAAACGAGTTCGCCTTCGACCTGGTCTTCTCGGATGTCATCATGCCGGGGATGAACGGTGTCGAATTGGGGAACGTCATCCGCGAAAGATATCCCGGACTGCCCGTCGTGCTCACGTCCGGCTACAGCAGCGTTCTCGCTGAAAACGCGCATCGCGGATTTGAGCTCATTCAGAAGCCGTATTCGGTGGAAGCGCTGTCGAGAACGCTGCGGAAGGCGATCGGAGATCGATCGCGCAGATAGGTGAGCGGCTCCGTCAACGTCCGCGTGGCGAGCTCTCCGTTGATGACTTCGAGACGCTTCCGCATGGCGTAGTCGCTTAGTACGGATGCAGACGCCGCGCGTCGGATCCGAAAACGACGCCCCTCGCCGCCGATGGGCGAGAGGCTCGATTGGTGGTAAGGCCGAGTTCTCAGGTCTTGATGTCGTCCGGAAGCTTTCCGCCATTCGCGGCCAACTTGGCCATCACCTGCTTGTGCAGCCAAATGTTCATCGTAGCCGAGTCGTTCGTGTCACCCGAATAGCCGAGCTCCTTGGCGAGCTCCTTGCGTGCCGACAGGCTCGAATCGATGTCGAGGGCCTTCATGAGATCGACGATCGACGTCTTCCACTCCAGCTTCTCACCCTTCGCCGCGACGGCCTTGTCGAGGATCGGAGCGACATCGACGTTCGAGGCGCTGCCGGTTGGTGCTGTCGAAGGCGCGGTGGCAGAGGGCGACGATGCCTGAGACGACGCCTTGTCCTGCGCGGCAGGTGCCGCTCCGCCGGCCGGCGCCGCTTCCGCGTGACCGAAGATGGCGCCCATGATCTTTCCGAAAATGCTCATTTTGCTCTCCAATGATATGAAAAAGGACGCCGCGGCCGAGCCGCGGCGTCCTTCAACGTTTATGCGTCATGCCGCTTCTGCGTTCACCGCCGACAATGCCAGCTTCGAGAGCGCATCGTCGGTCTTCTTTTCTTCCGCGAGGGTCTGGTCCAGCAGCTTGACGGCATCCTTCAGTCCAAGGGTCTGCGCCCAGGTCCGAAGGGTGCCGTAGCGGGAGATCTCGTAGTGCTCGACGGCCTGCGCGGCTGCGAGCAGGCCCGGGTCGAGAGCCGATGTGTCGGCGTACTCGTCCATGATCTCCTTGCCTTCATCGAGGATGCCCTCGATGGCGTCGCACTTCTTCCCGCGCGCAGCCTTTCCGAGGCTTTCGAATATCTGTTCGAGGCGTTCGATCTGCACCTCCGTCTCGGCCTGATGCTTTTCGAAAGCCGCGCGTAGCTCGTCGGAAGCGGCGGCTTTGGCCATCTTCGGCAGGGCTTTGTAGATCTGCTTTTCGGCGTAGTAGATGTCCTTGAGGGTGTCGAGGAATAGATCGTTGAGGTCTTTGTCAGCCATCGCGGCCTCCCATGCTTCTGACGCCGCTGAAACGCGGTGTTCCCCTCCAGGTTCCAAGGATTCGCTAGTGCGGATCGCGCCATAAATCCGGGAGGGCAGCCAGTGGGACGAGATCGATCTGCTCTGTGTAGCGGGTCCGATAGATCGTCATGAGAGCATCGTGCCCTTCGTCCGACGAACTGCAAAGGGCGTCCTCTACGACGACGGTCCGGAAGCCGAGCTCCACGGCGCTCAGCACCGTCGACAACACGCAGACGTCGGTCTCAGCGCCGGTCACGATGACCGTGTCGACCGCTCTTCCGTGAAGGCGGGCGGCGAGGTCGGTGCCTGCAAACGCCGAATAGCCCGGCTTGTCCACGACATGTCCCGGCGGCACCATGCGGGCCAAGGCCCCGATGAGATCCAATTGCTCCGGCGCGAGGCGGTCTCGAGTAGCTCGCTCCCATCGCTTGAAATACTGCCGCCAACGGCCGGGACGTTCGTCCGCGGATCGGGGCGTTATGAACCGCGTGAACACGTTTCGGGACGGGTTCAATTCTGCGGTCGCCACAATGCCCGGCGATACCCTCTCGATCCAGGGCGTCTCCCACATTCCGCCGCGGGCGAAGATCCGCTGCATGTCCACGCATAGGTGAACAGCATTCCGGATGGGATCCCGTGGTACTTCGGCAGCCATTCAGGAGGCTACGGAATGATGTGCCGTCCGAGGATGCCGGTCGTGCAGGAACGTCGCGAGCTCGGTGCGCAGGTCGGGCGAAGCGGCCATCACCCGCTCAAACAACTGCTCCCGGAAGTCTCTCGGCAAAGAAGGCCACAGTTCGATGGCTGCTTGCCCGAGTGTCATCGCTGCCTTGGTCTGGTCCATGGTCATCTCCTTTCGCCGGAAATGGACAAATTTGAACTTCGTTCCGGCAACGCAGAGCTTCGCTTTCCCGAAATTCGCACTTAGACTGACGGCGTCGCACTGCGGAATTCATAATGCTCTT
>JAESFO010000657.1_pt1 | contig 17778 bp, 15 predicted proteins | sample 9269421 | NCBI WGS metagenome assembly JAESFO01 (sample SAMN14502839, study PRJNA617101) | algae metagenome | isolation source: Nostoc desertorum CM1-VF14 and co-occurring heterotrophs from rocky... | place: USA: Clark Mountains, San Bernardino, California | collected 2000-06-05 | reverse complement strand
CGCTCACGGTGGCGGGCGAGACAGGAGCCACTGCACCCACAACCCGACGGCGGGTCGGGCGTTGAACCCCGTGACCGGCATCTGCAGAACCGGGAGCCCCTGTCGATGCCGGGCACCATCGGGTCATCGGGTACCGCGGCCACGCGCCGCGGGCCCGATGCCCGGTGGTGTATCCCGCCCGGTCGCCGCGCGAGGCGATGAGTTCTCCGGGGCCAGCCGGTCGTAGGCGGTGAGTGCTCCGGAACCGCCGGGGCCGTGCCCGCGGAGGCCACCATGACCGCCCCCTCCCCCACCCGTCGTATGCCGGTCGCCGCACATCGTGCGCTGTGGGTGCTGCAGATCCTGCTCGGCCTGTTCTTCGTCCTGGCCTCGGCGCTGCCGAAGTTCTGGGGCGACCCGTTCGCCGTCGCGATCTTCGACGGGATCGGCCTCGGCCAATGGCTGCGCTACGTCGTCGGGTTCCTCGAGCTGGCCGGCGGGATCGGCCTGTGCACCCGGCGCTCGGCCGTACCGGCCGCCACCGGGCTCGTCCTGCTGATGGTCGGTGCGGCGCTCACCCAGGCATTCGTCCTGCACGGCGGGGCGCTGGTCGTCACACCGCTGGTCCTCGGCGCCCTGACCGCCGTGGTCGCGGTCGCGCGACGGAACGAGACGCTCACCACCCCTCGCTGACCTGCGTTTACGCACAGCGATCATCGGGCATGTCCGGGGAGAGAAGACCGATCCGGATACCCCGGTTCGCCCGCGTGAGTCCCGCAAAGGGGAGGAACCCGCCATGGCCGACCGCCACGTCAAGCCGGTCGACGACGGCTGGACCGTCGAGAAGGAAGACGCCCAGCGCCCGAGTGCCCGTACGAGCACCCAGGCCGAGGCCATCACCCGGGCGGTGGAGATCATCGCCAACGACGGCGGCGGCAACCTCGTCGTGTACGGCACCGACGGCTCGGTGCGCGAACGCCGCTCCATCGACGCCGACGCCGACGCCGGCACCGCCACGAAGGCCGTCGCGAGCACCACCGCCACCGCGGCCGGTGACACCGCGTCGAAGGCCGCCGAGACCACCGGCAAGGCCGCCGACAAGATCGGTGCCGACACGCGGACCACCGCCAAGAAGGTCGCCGGCGAGACCGGTGACAGCGCGGCGAAGGCCGGCGAGACCGTCAAGAAGGGCGCCGACAAGGTCGCCGCCGAAGCCCGCAAGGTCGACGACCAGGGCAAGGACCCGAAGAAGGCGGGCAAGGCCGCCGCCGAGGCCGCGAAGGCCACCGGTGAGCAGCTGGCCGGGAACGCCCAGCGCACCGGCAAGCAGGTCGCCGGCGAGGTGTCGTCGTCCGCGGAGCGGTCCGCCGCCACCGTCAAGGCCGTCGCCGAACAGGGTGCCGACTCCGCGGTGCGCACCGCGGACCGGACCGCGCGCGTGAGCGCCCGCGTCGAGGACGACCTGGACGACACCGGGGCCCGCCTGGCCCGCCGGCTCTACGAGAACGGCGAGCGGGCCGCCTCGCAGCTGGACGACTTCGCCCTGCGCGTCTACAAGCCGCTGAACCCGATCCGGTTCACCAGCCGCGTCGCCGCCGGGGCGGTCGCCACCGCGTTCGGGGTGACCGGTGCGGTCACCTCGCGTGCGGGCAAGCTGTTCCAGCGCGGGACCCGCAAGGCCGCAGGCCGCTGAGTCCCCGCAGTACCGCGACCGCGCCCCCGCCGACCACGTCGGCGGGGGCGCGGTCGTCTGCGGTCAGGACGTCGGACGCAGCACGTAGTCGCCGGTGTCGTCGCTCCACTCCATCGCGATGAGGTCCCGGGCGCGGGCCGCCTTCGCGAAGGACAGGAAGCTGCCGAAGCCGTAGCGCTTCTCGGAGAAGTCCGGGACCCGCTTGCGGAGCTGGTTCTTCAGCCCGGACAGCTGCGGCGGGTCCCCGGCCGCGGCGATCCCGCGCACCACGTCGACGAGCAGCGCGAACGCGTCGTGGTCGGCGTCCGGGTCGTCGGGCAGCGCCACCTCGGGGTCACCCTGCGCCGCACCGGTGGTCAGCGTGACCGCACCGCGGTCCTGCAGATGGCGCAGCAGCTCGCCGAAACCGCGGAAGCCGTGGTCGGCCTCGTCGAACGTGGGGTCCTTGCGCAGGATCGCGCGCTTGAGCCGCGACGCCAGGACCGGGCCGTCGGCCTGGCGGGTCAGTCCGACGAGGGTGCTGACGACGAGGCCCGCGACGTCGCGTTCCTCGGCCCCGGTGGTGGCGGTGTCGTCGCGCCCGTCGGAGAACGTGACGTCGAACGGGTCCGGCGGAACGACCGGCTCCGGCTCCGGGACCGCGACCGGGGCGGGGGTCGCGACCGGTCCCGCGGCCGGGGCCGGGGCGGGGCGCGGACTCCCCCGGCGACGACGCGGCGGTGCGGGCGCCTGGGTCGGCTCGACACCGGGGAGCCGGTCGTAGAACAGGAACTCGTCGCAGGAGGGCGGCAGCAACGCCGAGGTCGAGGACTGCACCCCGATCCCGATCACGCGCTTGTCCAGCTCGCGCAGCTTGTGCATGAGCGGGGTGAAGTCCGAGTCGCCGGTGCCGATGGCGAAGGTGGTGATGAACTCCCGCTCGTAGGCGAGCTCGATCGCGTCGACGGCGAGCTTGATGTCCGCCGCGTTCTTGCGGGAGCCGCCGATCCGCTGCGGGATCTCGATGAGCTCCACCTGGGCGCGGGCCATCAGGCGGCGGTCCTCGTCGAAGGAGGACCAGTCGGCGTAAGCGCGGCGGACCACCACCCGCCCGCGTTCGGCGAGCGCGTCGGCCACCGGGCCGAAGTCGAAGGGGACGACCCCGAGCCCGTCGCGGGCGCCGATCGCGAGGTTCTCGTAGTCGAGCAGCAGTGCGATGCGTTCGTCCTCGTGGGCCACCGCGGAAGCCTAATGCGCTGGCCCGGGTGCCCGCCCGCAGGGCACGGTTCACCGATGCGCGCGGACGACGTCGAGAACGCGGTGACGACGATGGTCGGAGCCCTGGGGGCGGTACCCGACGACGGCTGGTCCGCCCCGGCCGGACCGCTGGACTGGTCGTGCCGCGACACCGTGGTGCACGTCGCGGACGACCTGTTCGGCTACGCCGCCCAGGTGGCGATCGCCCCGCCCGACGACTATCCGCCGTTCGAGATCGTGGTGCCCGACGCCGTCGGCACCGCCGGGCTGTTGCAGGTCGCCGCGACCGGCGGGGCGATGCTCGCCGCCGCCGTCCGGACCGCACCCGGCGGGGTGCGCGGCTGGCACCCCTACGGCGACGCCGACGCCGCCGGGTTCGCCGCGATGGGCGTCACCGAGGTCCTGGTGCACACCCACGACATCACCCGGACCACCGACCCGGCGTGGACGCTGCCGGCGGCGCCGTGCCGGGGCGTACTCGCCCGGCTGTGGCCGGACGTCGACGCGGGCGACGACCCGGCCGGGGCGCTGCTGCACCACACCGGCCGGGCGTCGTGGCGTGGTGTGCCCGCGCCGGCCCGGTGGCGCTGGCACGGCGCGCCACGCTGAGCGGCGCGCCGGGGTGTCAGGGGGCGGGCGGTCAGCCGCCGTCCGGTTCCCCCTGCGACCCGCCCAGCGGCTGCTCGGCGACCTGGCCGGTCCACGCGGCACGCGCCCCGGAGTCCCCGATCCGTACCGTCGTCACCACCGCCCCGACCGCGACGACGACGGCCAGCACGGCCACGACCACCGTCACGACGGTCCCGCCGGGCGCCGTCCCGGCCGGGACCTCCGGGGCCCCGCCGCCGTCCGTCGCGGGGACGCGACGCCCGGCCCGGACCGCCACGACGTGGCGCACCGCGACCACGACGGCGACCACGGCCGGCCCGGCGGCCCACGGCAGCAGCCCGTCGCCCAGCTCGGCGTGGTCCCGGATGAGCGGGGTCCGCGGCAGTCGGTGCTCCAGCCGTCCCCCCGCCCCGGTGGTCACCGGGACCAGGGCCAGGGTGGCCGCGGCGAGCACCACGGTCGGCCAGACCAGACGCACCCGTGGCGCGGGCCGGCCGCGACCAGCACCGGTCCGAGGGCGGTCAGCGGGACCAGCACCACGACGCCGTGCACCAGCGGTATGTGCGCCGGCAGCCCGACGATCGTCGGCTCCACACCGGCGACGCCAGGACCGGCGTCACCGCTCCGGACAGTGGACTCAGCAGATCCTCACCGGGTTCTCACCCGGGACTCACAGCGGCAGGGGATGATCTCGCGGGCACGACACGAGGAGAGCGGTCCATGGACGCCGGTACCACCGGGATCGACGCGGTCCCGATCACCACGTGGCAGTTCGTGACGGGGTTCGTCCTCGCCGGTGTGGTGGTCCTCGTGCTGGTCGTCCTGGGGGTCCGGCGGGCCGGGCGGTCCCGGTACCGGTCGCTGCGGATCCTCGCCCGGCTGGGTGCGACGGGCGTCGTCGCGGTGGTGCTGCCGGCGAGCGCCCTGGTCGGGGTGAACGCCGGTCTGGACTACCTGCGGACCGTCGGCGACGTGGCCGGGACCGGACCGGTGGAGGGGATCGGGGTCGCCCAGCTGCTGCTGACGCGGAAGGTCCCGGCGACCGGTCAGGTCGTGCAGATCCCGATCCCGGGGACGGCGTCGCACTTCGCGGCCCGGCCCACGGTCGTGTGGGTGCCGCCCGCCTGGTACGAACGGCCCCGGCCACAGCTGCCGGTGATCGTGCTGCTGCACGGGACCCCCGGCCGTCCGGTGGACTGGGTGGACTCCGGGGGCGCCGCCGACGTCGCGAACGCCTGGGCCGCCCAGCACCACGGGGTGGCACCGATCCTGGTGATGCCCGACGTCAACGGCACCTACACCGCGGACTCCGAGTGCGTCGACACCCCGACGGCGAAGGTCGAGACCTACCTGACCCGCGACGTGCCCCGGGTGGTGAGCAGGCTGCTGGGGACGCGGCCGCCGGGGCCGTCGTGGGCGGTGGCGGGGTTGTCCGAGGGCGGCAGCTGCGCGGCGATGCTGGCGCTGCGCCATCCCACGGTGTTCGCCACGTTCGGTGACTACGCCGGACTGCTCGGCCCGCGGGTCGGGGACTCCAACGGCGGAGTCCCGGACACCGTCGCCGGGCTGTTCGGCGGGTCGCAGACCGCGTTCGCCGCACACGACCCGGCGACGCTGCTGGCCGCGAACCGGGCCCCCGGGATCGCCGGCTGGTTCGAGGCGGGTGACGCCGACACCGATCCGGCCGCCGCCGCGCACACGCTGTCGGCGGTGGCGACCCGGGCCGGTGTCGAGAACCGGCTGGTGATCGTGCCCGGGGGCGGGCACGACTTCGACCTGTTCTCCCAGGCCCTGTCGGACTCCTATCCGTGGCTCGTGGGACGGGTGTCGGTCCCCGTGCCCTGACCCGGGGTCAGGGGGCGCCGAAGCCGGCCGCCCCGAGGACCTGACGACCCTCGTCGCCGTTCACGAACTGCACCCACTTCTGCGCCGGCTCGGCGTTCTTCGTGTTCTTCAGGACGACGATCGGGTACTGGTTGACCGCCTCCGACGCCTGCGGGATGTCGACGCCCTGCGCCTGCCCCGTCGACGCGGCGACGTCGGTCCGGTAGACGAGCCCGGCGTCGGCGTTGCCGGTGGTGACCTTCTGCAGCACCGATTTGACGTCCTGCTCCTCGGAGACGGGCGTGATGTCCACGCCGGCGGCCTTCTCCACCTTCTCCGTCGCCGAGCCGCACGGCACCTGCGGGGCGCAGACCACGGTCCGCAGGCCGGGCCTGCTCAGGTCCTGCAGCGACGCGATCTGCTTCGGGTTCTGCGGCGCGACCGCGATCTGCAGGGTGTTGGTGGCGAAGACCTCGGGCTGCCCCTGGGCGTTGCCCGCGTCGGTCACCTTGGTCATGTTGTTCTGGTCGGCCGAGGCGAACACGTCGGCCGGGGCGCCCTGGTTGATCTGCTGGGCCAGGGCCGAGGACCCGGCGAAGTTGAACACCACGTCCGTGCCCGGGTTGGCGGCCTCGAACTTCTTCTCCAGGTCACCGAACGTGCCGGTCAGCGACGCCGCGGCGAACACCGTTAGCGTGCCGCCCTGCGCCTCGCCGCCCGGCTGCGCGGCGGTCCCGCCGCCCCCGGCTCCCCCGCCGCAACCCGCCGGCGCGAACAGCGCCGTCACCACCAGCGCGGCGCCGGCCACTCGTCCTCGGATCCTCACGAACACCCTCCCGGGATCGACTCCCCGCGCCGTTCGCCGATCACGAACTGCGGCTCGGCGGGCATCCTATGCACGCAGTCACCGGTTACGCACCCCTGATCGGTACGCAGAACCGGATCTCCGCCGGGCGGCTCGACCGTGGACTCCCGGGGATCGCTCAGCGCCCTCTGGGCTTGCTCTGCGCAACGACCGGAAGGGGCACCCGCGGTGGCGGATCGTGCCGCCACGACGCAGGAGACGGTGCATGGCGCTGGAGACGCTGGTCCCGCCGGGGGCCCCGACCCCGGGGACGACGGCGGTGGGGCGACCCGCGGGCGGGACCGGTCCACCCCGGGTCCGGCGGTGCGGCGATGAGCGCGGTCGAGACCACCGTCGAGATCGCACCGGAGACGTCACGGCGTCGCCGCCGCAGGCGTCGGGCGGGTGCCGTGCCGGGGTGCTCGTGGTGCTGCTCGGCGGCGCGGGCGCCGGGGTGGGCGCCGTGACGTCGGCCGCGCCCCCCGGTACCGGGCCGGTCGAGGCGACTGCCGAGCGGGCCCGCGACCACGGACTGAACTGGCTGGTCGCCGGCCTGGAGCAGCTCCAGTACGCCGTGGACGCGCCGTCCGAGGGCGGTACCCGGCCGGCGGGATCCCGCGGGCTCCGGGTGCGCTGTCGGACCCGGCGACGACGCCGCCGGTCGCGGCGGTCGCGGCGGTCGCCCCGCTGCCCGGGGAGGGCGCGTGGTGCGGTCGTGACCGGGCGGGGGCCCCGTCCCGGGACGGTCAGTCCTCGGGCGGGGCCTCGCCCAGCTCGTCGGCCTCCGCACCGGCGGCGGCGATCTCCTCCTTGACCACCCCGTAGGCGACCCCGGGCCCGTAACCCTTGCGCGCGAGCATGCCGACCAGCTTGCGGGCGCTGGACTGCCGCTCCTCGCGGCTCCCGACGGGCAGGCTCCGCAGCCGCCGTACGACGAGCTCGCGGGCCCGGTCGCGTTCGGAGTCGTCGTCGATGCCGGTGAGCGCCTCGTCGGCGATCTCGCGGTCGACGCCCTTGCGGTGCAGCTCCATCGCGATCGCCCGCTTGCCGAGGCCGCGGTGGCGGTGGCGGGACCGGACCCACTGTTCGGCGAAGGCCTGGTCGTCGACGAGTCCGACCTCGTCGAACCGGTCGAGGACGCGGTGCGCGACCTCGTCGGGGATCTCCTTGCGACGCAGCGCGTCGCCGAGCTCCTTGACCGTGCGGGCGCGGTCGGTGAGCAGGCGCAGGCAGATGTCGCGGGCGCGGGTCTCCTGCTCCTGCGGTGTCTCGACGCGTGGGGTGACGTCCTCACCCCGACGTCTCCCCCGGCCACGGCCCTCTCCGCGGCGCCGGCCACGGGGGGTGGTGCTCTCCTCGACCGGGTCCGGCCCGGTGCCCTCGGGCACGGCGGCGGTGGCGTCCCGGTCGGTCGCGCCTGCCGCGGCGCCCGGACGCCGACGCGGGGTCGCGCGGTCGCGACGGGGTCCGCTGCGGCGGGCGCCCCGTCCGGACAGCTCCTCGAAGGAGACCACACGGGGTGAGCCGGGTCCCGCATCGTCGACGCCGTCGTCGGCGCTCCCACCGGAAGCCGGCTCGGGGTGGGGGTCGGGGTCGTCGAGGGTCAGCCTGCGGACCGGGGCAGGGGCCGCCGCCCCGTCCGTCGCGCCGTCCGCCGCCGGTCCCGTGGACCAGGCAGCCGGCGGATCGGTCGCCGTCGTGAGGGCCTCGTCGGCACCGCTCAGCGCGGCGAACGAGACCTGGTGGGGGCTCGTGTCCCAGCCGGGGACCCCCGGGGGCTCGGCGACGGACTCGTCCGGCTCACCGCCGGTCGGGTCGGCGGTCCGGATCGCGGGCGGATCCTGCTCGTCGGTGACCGACGGGGTCACGCCGAACAGGTCGTCGAGCGGGACGGTGCGGGGCCTCATCGGCTCCGCACCGTCCCGTCCGGACGTGCCTCCGGACCCGTCGCGCTCGCCGGTCACGCTCAGAAGTCGACCGGGGCCGGGAGGGGCTCGACCGGGCTGGTCTCCTCGGCGTCGACGACGGCGCCGATCCCCAGCTTCTCCTTGATGCGCTTCTCGACCTCGGCGGCGACGTCCGGGTTCTCCTTGAGGAACTTGCGGGCGTTCTCCTTGCCCTGCCCCATCTGGTCGCCCTCGTAGGTGTACCAGGCACCGGACTTGCGGATGATCCCCTGCTCGACGCCCACGTCGATCAGCGAACCCTCCTTGGAGATGCCGACGCCGTAGAGCACGTCGAACTCCGCCTGCTTGAACGGCGGGGCCACCTTGTTCTTCACGACCTTGACCCGGGTCCGGCTGCCGACCATGTCGGTGCCGTCCTTCAGGGTCTCGATGCGGCGGATGTCCATGCGGACCGACGCGTAGAACTTCAGCGCCTTACCACCGGTCGTGGTCTCCGGGGACCCGAACATCACGCCGATCTTTTCGCGCAGCTGGTTGATGAAGATCGCGGTGGTGCCGGAGTTGCTGAGCGCACCGGTGATCTTCCGCAGCGCCTGGCTCATCAGCCGGGCCTGCAGGCCGACATGGCTGTCGCCCATCTCGCCCTCGATCTCGGCGCGCGGCACGAGCGCGGCCACCGAGTCGATGACGATGATGTCGAGCGCGCCGGAGCGGATCAGCATGTCCGCGATCTCCAGCGCCTGCTCACCGGTGTCCGGCTGGGAGACCAGCAGGTCGTCGGTGTCGACGCCGAGCGCCTTGGCGTACTCCGGGTCGAGCGCGTGCTCGGCGTCGATGAACGCCGCGACGCCTCCGGCGGCCTGCGCGCTCGCGACGGCGTGCAGCGCGACGGTCGTCTTGCCGCTGGACTCCGGGCCGTAGATCTCGACGACGCGGCCGCGCGGGATGCCCCCGACGCCGAGCGCGACGTCGAGCGCGATGGAGCCCGTGGAGATGGCACTGATCGGGACGCGGGTCTGGTCGCCCAGGCGCATCACCGATCCCTTGCCGTGGTTCTTCTCGATCTGGGCGAGGGCGAGTTCGAGCGCCTTGCCGCGGTCCGGAGCGGACATCTCTTGACTCCTCGCTGGTGGTCGACGATCAGGTCCTGCTGGTGTCTTTCGGGGAGGCACACCACAACGGTATGGGGTACCCCTGACAGTTACGGGCCCGGATCGGCGCCTGTGGACAACTCGTCCGACACCGCGCCGCAGGACCGGTACCGCGAGCCCTGGCGGAACCGTAGACGAACACGCGTTCGATCCGACACCGCGACACGCCGACCGGGCACCCACGGGAGCCGAGCGGTCACCACGACCGCCCGGGACGCCGCTACCGCCGTGCGGGTGGGACCTCGTAGGCCGCGCAGACCGCGCGCCAGACCCGGCGCAGGTCGAGACCCGCCTCGATCGCCTGCTCGACGGTCCGGCCGCCGAGGTCGGCGAAGACGTGGTCGCGGGACAGCGACGCCGCCCGCACCGGCCCGAACTCGCCCTCCATCAGTTCCCGGAAGTGGCTCAGTCGCACGCCCGCGAGGGTAGACGGGTCACCCGTTCCGTGTGGTGTCCGCCCGTTGACGGCCCCGGAGCCGGTAGCCTGGGTGATATGTCCGAACTGCTCGCGACCGTCCCGGTCGACGTCGCCGACGAGGTCCTCGCGACGACCGGCATCGGGTCGCCCCTGGCGTGGCAGGTCGTGTCGCTGCTCGCGCTGCTGTCCGCGCTGGTCGTGCTGGTGCGCTGGTGGCTCCACCAGCGCCGTCGCTGAGGGTCCCGCTCAGCCGGCCGCCGGGCGTCCCGTGCGGGCCGAGCGTGCTGCCACCAGCAGGAACGGCACCGTCGCCACGACCACCAGCGCGCCGAGCAGCGCGTAGGACGACACCGTCACGAGCACCCCGGCCACGATCCCGGCGGCGGCGCCGACCAGGTTCATCGCCACGTCCACCGAGCCCTGCACCCGCGGCCGGTCGGCCACCGCCAGCGACGCCGTGAGCTGCGCCGACCCGCCCACCACCGCTGCCGACCAGCCCAGACCGAGCAGCACCAGGCCCACGGACAGCAGGCCGGTCGAGGTCGGCGCGGCGAGGGCGCAGACCACCCCCGCCGACGGCAGCAGCACCCCGGCACCGGCCAGCACCCGCGCCGGTCCGAGCCGGTCGGCGAGCCACCCGAACAACGGGCTGAGCGCGTACATCCCCGCGATGTGCAGGCTGATCACCAGCCCGACGACCGACAGCGCTGCGCCGCCGTGGTCCATGTGCACCGGGGTCATCGACATCAGCCCGACCATCACCGCGTGCCCGAGCACGATGCCGACCGCGCCGAGCAGCGCGGGGCGCGAGGCCCGCAGCACCGCCCACGGCCGCACCGCCGCGGCCCCGGGTACGCCGGCCGGGGTCCCCGCGCGCTCCCGGGCCCGCAGCAGCGGGTCGGGCCGCAGACCCAGCCACCCGGTCAGGGCCGCCAGGGCGAACGCGACCGCGCAGAGCAGGTACGGACCGGCGACACCGGGCAGCCCGGCCGACACGGCCACGGAGTCCAGCGGACCGAGCAGGTTCGGCCCGGCGACCGCACCGACCGTCGTCGCCCACACCACCAGCGCGAGCGCGCGGCCGGCCCGCGCCGGCGCGGCCAGGTCGGTGGCGGCGTAGCGCGCGGCGAGCCCGACCGCCGTCCCCGAACCGATCAGCAGCAACGACACCAGCAGCAGCGCCACCGAGCCGGTCGTCGCCGCGACGACCGCACCGACCGCGCCGAGCAGTCCCACCAGGTGACCGCCGACCAGCGCGGGACGCCGTCCCCGGGCCTGGGCCACGCGTGCGACGACGGCGGCCGCACCCGCCGCGCCCAGCACGCTCGCCGTCGACGCGACGCCACCGACCGCGGGCGAGCCGGACAGCCGGGACGCGACCAGCGAGCTCGCGGCGATCGAGGTCGCCACGGCCGTCCCGCCGAGCACCTGCCCGATCGCGAGCACCGCCAGCAGGCGGGGCTGGGCGGGGTCCTGCGGCGGGGAGGCGGCGTCGGGTGCGGCGGTCACGGGCGGATGCTGCCGTGCCACGGCCGCCGCGCGCCAGGGCGTTACGCTCCGGCCCGGCCACACGAGCGGAGGACGGTGGACATGGCGGGCACGACCCCGAACACACGCAGGTCGGCGGGCACGGACGACGCGGAGCTGCAGAACGCCTACCGCATGGTCTCCGACGTGCTGGCCGGAGCGGTGCGCGAGACCCTCGCCGCGCCGGGGCCCGACCCGGCCCGGTTCGCCGTGCGCAGGCTGACCGCGGTCGACCGGGACATGCCGCCGGACGCCACCCCGCCCGGCTGGTCGCTGGCCTTCCTGGTGCTGGCCGACTGGTACGACGCCGCCCGCACCGCGCTCGCCGACCACGACGACCGCTCCGAGCGGGCACTGGGCTGGATCGGGAGCAACCTGGGCCCGCGCTACGCGGCCCGGGCCCGCTACACGGTCGCCCCGCTCGTCGACCCGGCCGACGCCCGCGAGACCTCGCACTACGTCGACGCGCTGGGCGTGGACTTCCTGGCGTCGATGGTCTGGACGGTCGCGGCGGTCGTCGCCGAGTTCCCGGCCGAGGACACCGCGGAGGTCTGGCCCCGCACGAGGGCCGACGCCGCCCGCTGACGTCGCAGGTCACGCCCGGTCCGACGGGCGCCCGACGGGTGACTGTCGGACCCCACCCGCATGATGGTCGGCGTGACCGCACTCGAGGGCTTCTCCCCTGCCACCCGCCAGTGGTTCGAGGGAGCCTTCGCCGCGCCCACGGCGGCCCAGGAGGGCGCCTGGTCCGCGGCGCAGGCCGGGCGCAACGCGCTCGTCGTCGCGCCGACCGGGTCCGGCAAGACCCTCGCCGCGTTCCTCTGGGCGCTGGACCGGCTCGCCGCCACCCCGCCGCCCGCCGAGCCGAAGCACCGCTGCCGGGTCCTCTACGTCTCGCCGCTCAAGGCCCTCGCCGTCGACGTGCAGCGCAACCTGCGCTCGCCGCTGACCGGCATCCGCCAGGCCGCGCAGCGGCTCGACGAGCCGGTCCCCGACATCACCGTCGGGATGCGCACCGGCGACACCCCGGCCGACGAGCGACGCCAGTTCCAGCGCACCCCGCCGGACGTGCTGGTCACCACCCCGGAGTCGCTGTTCCTGCTGCTCACCTCGGCCGCGCGGGAGTCCCTGCGCGGGGTGACGACGGTGATCCTCGACGAGGTGCACGCCGTCGCCGGGACGAAGCGGGGGGCGCACCTGGCGGTGTCGCTGGAACGCCTCGAGGAGATCACCGAGGCCACCCCGCAGCGGATCGGGCTCTCGGCGACCGTGCGCCCGGTGGACGAGGTCTCGACGTTCCTGTCCGGCACCCGCCCGGTCGAGGTCGTGCAGCCCGCGATCCCCAAGACGATCCGGGTCGAGGTGCAGGTCCCGGTGCCCGACCTGGCCGCGCTCGACGAGCGGCCCGCCCCGGGCAGCACCGACGAGGAGGTCGTCGGGTCCGCCGCGGGCACGGCGCGCAAGCCCTCGATCTGGCCCGCGGTGGAGGAGCGGCTGCTCGGCCTGGTGCGCGAGCACCGTTCGACCATCGTGTTCTCCAACTCCCGCCGGCTCGCCGAGCGGCTCACCTCCCGGCTGAACGAACTCGCCGCCGAGCAGGAGGCCGCAGCCCTGGAGGAGGCCGCCGACCTCGACGCCGACGCCCCGGGTGCGTTCCCGGCCGAGGCGGTCGGGCAGTCCGGGGTGGGCGGCGGGGCCGCGCCGACGGTGGCCAAGGCCCACCACGGCTCGATGTCGCGCGACCAGCGGACCCTGGTCGAGGAGGAGCTGAAGTCCGGCGTGCTGCCGTGCGTCGTCGCGACGTCCAGTTTGGAGCTGGGCATCGACATGGGGGCCGTCGACCTGGTCGTGCAGGTCGAGGCGCCGCCGTCGGTCGCGTCCGGGCTGCAACGGGTCGGGCGCGCCGGGCACCAGGTGGGCGCGGTGTCCGAGGGCGTCGTGTTCCCGAAGTACCGCGGCGATCTCGTGTCCTGCGCCGTCGTCGCCGAACGGATGACGACCGGGTCGATCGAGTCCACGCGCTACCCCCGCAACCCGCTCGACGTGCTGGCCCAGCAGATCGTCGCGATGGTCGCGATGGAGTCGTGGCAGCTGTCCGACCTCGCCGCGACGATCCGCCGGGCGGCCCCGTTCGCGGCGCTGCCGGACTCCGCGCTGCACTCGGTGCTGGACATGCTGGCCGGGCGCTACCCGTCCGAGGAGTTCGGCGAGCTGCGCGCCCGCATCACCTGGGACCGGGTCACCGACGAGCTGCGCGGCCGCCCGGGCGCGCAGCGCCTGGCCGTCACCTCCGGCGGCACCATCCCCGACCGCGGCCTGTTCACCGTGATGACGCCGGGCGGCGCGGACGGCGCCGGGTCGCGGGTCGGCGAGCTCGACGAGGAGATGGTCTACGAGTCCCGCGTCGGGGACACGTTCCTGCTGGGGACCTCGTCGTGGCGGGTCGAGGACATCACCCACGACCGCGTGATCGTCACCCCGGCGCCGGGGGTGCCCGCCCGGATGCCGTTCTGGAAGGGCGAGTCGATCGGGCGGCCGCTGGAGCTGGGCCGGGCCGTCGGCGCGTTCGTGCGCGAGATGTCCGGGCTGGCCGACGCCGACGCCCGGGAGCGCGCCGCCGCGGCCGGGCTCGACGAGTGGGCCTGCGACAACCTGCTGTCCTACCTGCGCGAGCAGCGCGAGGCGACCCGGCACGTGCCGAGCGACCGCACGATCCTGGTGGAGCGGTTCCGCGACGAGCTGGGCGACTGGCGCCTCGTCGTGCACTCGCCGTTCGGGGCGCAGGTCAACGGGCCGTGGGCGCTGGCGATCGCCGCCCGGATGCGGGAGCGCCGCGGGGTCGAGGTGAGCGCGTCGGGCGCCGACGACGGGATCGTGCTGCGCCTCCCGGACGCCGTGGACGACAACGGAACCGAGGTCGTCCCGAGCGCCGAGGACGTGCTGCTGGAGCCGGGCGAGATCGAGCAGATCGTCGTCGCGGTGCTGGGGAACTCGGCGCTGTACGCGTCGCGGTTCCGGGAGTGCGCCGCGCGGGCGCTGCTGCTGCCCCGGCGCGACCCGGGCCGCCGCAGCCCGTTGTGGCAGCAGCGGCAGAAATCGGCGCAGCTGCTGAGCGTCGCGGGCAAGTTCGAGCAGTTCCCGATCACCCTGGAGGCGATGCGGGAGTGCGTGCAGGACGTCTACGACCTGCCCGGCCTGCGCGAGCTGATGGGCGACGTCGCCGCGCGGAAGGTGAAGGTCGCCGAGGTCGAGTCGTCGCAGCCGTCGCCGTTCGCACGCAGCCTGCTGTTCGGCTACGTCGGGATGTTCCTCTACGAGGCCGACGCGCCGCTGGCCGAGCGCCGCGCGGCCGCGCTGTCGCTGGACTCGACGCTGCTGGCGGAACTGCTCGGCTCCGAGGCGATCCGGGAGCTGCTCGATCCGGAGATGCTGGCCGAGATCGAGGGCCAGCTGCAGCGCACCGACCCGGACCGGCACGCCCGCGACATGGAGGGCGCCGCGGACCTGCTCCGCTTCGTCGGTGACCTGTCCGAGGCCGACGGGCGGGCCCGCGGTGTCGACCCGGCGTGGCTGGCGCAGCTGGAGCGCGACCGCCGGGCGCTGCGGGTGCGGATCGCCGGCGAGGAACGGTTCGTCGCGATCGAGGACGCCGGCCGGATCCGGGACGCGCTGGGCACGGCGCTGCCGGTCGGGGTGCCGGAGGCGTTCACCGAGCCGGTGCCCGACCCGCTCGGGGATCTCGTGCTGCGCTGGGCGCGCACGCACGGGCCGTTCACCGCCGCCGAGCTCGCCCGCCGCTTCGGGCTGGGCGTGGCCGTGGTCGCCGGGGTGCTGGAGCGGCTCACCGGCACCGGTCGGCTGATGAAGGGCGAGCTGCGCCCGCAGGCGTCGGTGCCCGCCGGTTCCGGCGGCGAGCTGGAGTACTGCGACGCCGAGGTGCTGCGGCGGCTGCGGCGCGCGTCGCTGGCGAAGCTGCGGCACGAGGTCGAGCCCGTCGAGCAGCGGGCGCTGGGCCGGTTCCTGCCGCAGTGGCAGGGCGTCCAGGTGCGGTCGGGCTCCGAGCGGCGAGGCCGGGTGCGCCGCGCACCGGGTGCCGAGGACGTGCTCGGTGTGGTCGAGCAGCTCGCCGGGGCGCCGCTGCCGGCGAGCGCGGTCGAGTCGCTGGTGCTGCCGGCCCGGCTGCCGGGCTACACCCCCGCGCTGCTCGACGAGCTGACCGCCGCCGGTGAGGTGACCTGGGTCGGGTGCGGCGCACTGTCCGGGCAGGACGGCTGGCTGGCGCTGGCCCCGGCCGACGTGGCGGACCTGCTGCTGCCCGCCCCCGACCTGGACACCGCGGGCACTCCGCTGCACACCGCGGTGCTGGCCGCGCTCGGGCTGACCGACCCGGCCGCGCTGACCGATCCGGAGGCCGCACCGGACTCCGGGGGCGGCGCGCTGTTCTTCCGCGAGCTCGCGACCCGGGCCGGGGTGCTGCTGACCGAGCAGGACGAACCGGCCCCTTCCGACGACGACGTCGTCGCCGCCGTCTGGGACCTGGTCTGGGCGGGTGCGCTCACCAACGACACGCTCGGCCCGCTGCGGGCCCGGCTGTCCGGGGGCGGCGGGCGGCGTGGCGCGTCCGGGCGGCAGGGCGGGGCGCACCGCACGGCACGCCGACCGGCCCGCGGGCGCTATGCGCAGCTGCGTGCGGGGCGGCCGTCGATGCCCAGCCGGACCGGGCCGCCGTCGGTCGGCGGGCGCTGGTCGGTGGCCGTGCCGCGCGAGCCCGACCCGACCCGCCGTGCGCACGCCACCGCGGAGGCGTTCCTGGAGCGCCACGGCGTGCTGACCCGGGGCGCGTTGGGCACCGAACGGGTCACCGGCGGGTTCGCCGCGGTCTACAAGGTGCTCCGGGCGATGGAGGAGTCCGGCCGGTGCCGGCGCGGCTACATCGTCGAGGGGCTGGGCGCGGCGCAGTTCGCGGTACCGGGCGCGATCGACCGGGTCCGGGCCCTCGCCGGGACCGACGGCGGCCCCTCCCCCGCCCCGCCGACCGGTCCGCGCCGCCTCGGGGCCGGGCCGGGCGCGGTCGTCGCCGGCCCCACCGACCGCGCCGGTTCCGCCGACCCGGCCGGGTCCGTGGACCCGACCGGGGACGGCGAGCCCCTGCCCGACGACCTCTCCGGCGACGCAGCCGGGTTGCCGGGCTCCGACCTCTCCGGCGACGTCGCGGGGCCCCAGCCGGGCGACGACCCGTACGCGGAGGTGCCCGACGACCTGCGCGGCGGCCTGGGCGGGCTCGGCGGCGCCGGCCGCCACGGCGAGTTCGACGGCGCCGGTCGCCGCCCACAGGCGCCGCGGGAGGCGTGGCGCGAGCTGTCCCGGGTGGTGCTCGCCGCCACCGACCCCGCCCAGCCCTACGGCGCGGCCCTGCCCTGGCCGGACACGACCGGCGAGACGCGGCACCGCCCCGGTCGCAAGGCCGGCGCCCTGGTCACCCTGGTCGACGGGGCGCCCGCGCTCTACGTCGAACGGGGCGGGAAGTCGCTGCTGTCGTTCACCGAGGACCGCGACGAGCTGCGCGCCGGCGCCGAGTCGCTCGCCGGGGCGGTGCACGAGGGCTGGCTCGGGTCGCTCGCCGTGGAACGCGCCGACGGGCAGGACTCGCTGGTCTCGGCGCTGTCCGAGGTCCTCACCGAGGCCGGGTTCCGGGTGACGCCGAAGGGGCTGCGACTGCGGGCCTGACCGGAGCCGCCGGACGGGGCCGGGCCGGCTGTCGGACCGGCCGGCCGGGTCAGTACCGGCGGTTGGCCAGGACCGGGACCGCCCGGCGGGCCGCGGTCACCGCGTCGAGGTCGAGGTCCACGACCAGGGTCCCCGGCGCGGCGTCGAGCGCCGCGACGAGCGAGCCGGTCGGACCGGCGACCGCGCTGATCCCGATCCCGGTCGGGGCGCCACCGGCGACCGGACGCCCCGCCGCCTCCGGGTCCGCCTGGTCGCAGGCCGCCACGAAGGCCGTCGTGTCGAGGGCCCTCGCGCGCACCAGCAGCTCCCACTGCTCACGCTTGCCCGGCCCCGCGCCCCAGGACGCGGGCACCACGACGACCTGCGCCCCGGCGTCGCCGAGGGTCTGGAACAGGCCCGCGAACCGCAGGTCGTAGCAGGTCGCGAGGCCGACCGTCACACCGTCGACGGTGACCGTGACCGGCCGGGCCCCCGGGGCGACCGTGTCGGACTCGGCGAACCCGAACGCGTCGAACAGGTGGATCTTGTCGTAGTGCTCCTCCACACCGGGCCCGGTGGCGAGCTGGGTGTTGCGGACGCGGCCGCCGTCGGCGGGAGTGAACATCCCGGCGACCACGGTGACGCCCGCGTCGGCGGCGAGCTCGCGGACCTGGGACGCCCAGGCGCCGTCGAGGGGCTCGGCGACCGGGCCGAGCGGCACCCCGAACCGGCACTGGGTGGCCTCGGGGAACACGACCAGCCGCGCGCCCCGGGCGGCCGCATCGGCGACGCCGTCGGCGACCAGGGCGAGGTTCTCCGCCGGGTCGGTGGTGGCGGCGATCTGGGCGAGGGCGATCCGCATGCGTTCTCCTGGGGTGGTTCGG
>JAESFO010000656.1_pt1 | contig 17781 bp, 11 predicted proteins | sample 9269421 | NCBI WGS metagenome assembly JAESFO01 (sample SAMN14502839, study PRJNA617101) | algae metagenome | isolation source: Nostoc desertorum CM1-VF14 and co-occurring heterotrophs from rocky... | place: USA: Clark Mountains, San Bernardino, California | collected 2000-06-05 | reverse complement strand
TAGTATCTGCAGGACATAGCGATGCCTCTTATAAAGAGGCAAGAAATAGTTTCAGAAAAGGAATAAAGGCAGTTACTCACCTATACAATGCAATGAGTCCTTTACAACACCGGGCTCCGGGCCTTGTAGGGGCATCAATGGATGGTCATGACATAATGGCCAGCATCATTCCCGATGGCTATCATGTAGACTTTGCGGCTATTCGTATCGCAAAAGCAGCTATGAAGGATCGGTTATTTGTGATTACAGATGCGGTAACCGATACCAACACCGGTCCTTATCAGCATTATTTATCCGGTGACAAATATGAAGCCGCGGGTATTCTAAGCGGATCTGCATTGACCATGTTAAAAGCAGTTCAAAATCTGGTGACGCAGGCAGACATAGAGCTGGGCGAAGCCATCAGGATGTGTGGTTTATATCCGGCAAAACTGATGGGTTTGGACGGGCAGCTGGGTAAAATCGAAAAGGGGTATCGGGCCGCATTGGTTGTAATGGATACAAATTTGGGTTTAGTGGACACCATAGGATAATAAAATTGCGGAAACAAAAGCGAGATGTCCGACGCTATCTCCTGCTTTTCTTGATAAGGGTTACAATTAATCTATAAAATAGAAATTTTGAATAAAGAACAAATGAAACAACTCAGTGAGTTTTATAAAAAGCAATTGCTCAATGATACCCTTCCGTTCTGGTTTCCAAGAAGTTTAGACGATCAATACGGAGGCTATACGTTAATGAGGGATAGGGATGGTTCGCTAATTGATGATGATAAGGCGGTTTGGATCCAGGGACGAGCGGCATGGCTTTTGGCCACTCTGTATAATACAGTTGAGCCCAGAATAGAATGGATGGAGGGTGCCAGGTCGGGAATTGAGTTCTTAAATAAGTACTGTTTTGATACAGATGGGCAAATGTTTTTTCATGTTACAAGAGATGGAAAGCCTTTACGTAAAAGGAGATATTTCTTTTCTGAAACTTTTGCCGTAATTGCTCATGCAGCTTATGCCAAAGCAAGCGGCGACGAAACGGCCGCCACCAGGGCCAGGGAATTATTTACAACCTGTATTGAATATGCGGAAGGCAAAAAAGAGTTGCAGAAGAAATTTACCAATACAAGACCTTCTAAAGGGATTGGGGTACCCATGATTATGATCAATACAGCCCAGCAGCTTCGGGAAACTATTGGCGATCCCCGTTGCGATGAATATATTTCCAAATGGATCAAAGAAATAGAAACGAATTTTGTAAAGGACGATATACAATGCGTAATGGAACAGGTCGCTCCCGATGGCAGTATTATCGATCATGTAGACGGACGTACTTTAAATCCCGGGCATGCGATTGAAGGTGCCTGGTTTATTCTACACGAAGCGGTATATAGGAATAATGACCCGCATCTAATAAACCTCGGTTGTAAAATGCTGGATTATATGTGGGAGCGCGGATGGGATAAGGAGTACGGGGGTATTTTCTATTTTCGGGATGTTTACAACAGGCCTGTACAGGAGTATTGGCAGGATATGAAGTTTTGGTGGCCTCAAAATGAAACCATTATCGCAACATTACTGGCCTATATAATTACCGGAAATGAAAAGTATGCGCAATGGCACCAACAGATTCATGATTATGCTTACCAACACTTTCATGATAAGCAGTTTGGTGAATGGTACGGCTACCTGCATCGCGATGGCCGTATATCGCAGCCTGCTAAAGGCAATCTTTTTAAAGGACCCTTTCATTTACCCCGGCAGGAGTGGTACTGCTGGAAAATCTTATCAGACAGGCTTTGATAAGAAGAACTATTGCGTCTTTTGAGAACTGAAGACGGATAACCTATGCGGAAGACATTAGGAATATTTTTTAAAAGGAAATCTTAAAAGGAATACATACACCAGGAGCGGAAAGGTTTATTTGAAGTTGCTTTGCGCTCTAATTTACAAAGCTTAAAAAAATCTACTTAACAAAAACAGATCATAACTGTCACATGAATAATCAATATGCTATAGGCATAGATATCGGTGGTTCATCTTTAAAATGCGGGTTAATTGATAATAAGGGTAATATTATTAAGTTTATGCAGGTACCCATCGAAAACACTGAAACTAAATCAGAAGTACTAAAAAAGGTAGAAAACGTTATCTGGGACTGTGCATCTTTTGCGGACTGCAGTGTATCCGGGGTAGGCATAGGTTTCCCGGGTACTATTGAGGATGGAGTTGTTATCGGTGGCGGTGTAAATTTGCCCGCGTTCAAAGATTTTCCGCTTGCCCATACTTTATCAGATATTATTAAAATGCCAGTATTTGTGGATAACGATGCGAACATGATGGCTCTTGGCGAAATAACCTACGGAAGCGCGGCAGGCTGCGAAGACGTTATTTTTATCACGGTAGGAACGGGGATAGGGGGCGCTGTTCTGGTTGGAAAAAAAAATCTTGGTGGCTATCGTAATAGAGGTGGAGAGTTGGGGCATATTATTATTCAAAAAGATGGAAAACCTTGCGCCTGTGGTTCAAAAGGATGTTTTGAAACATACGCTTCAACGAGGGCTTTAGTTGAACAATATAAGCAGAGAGTAGTTGACGTGAAGTTTGTAAATGGAGAAATGATAATGGAAAAATTTTTGGATGGGGATAGTATTGCTGTTGAAATAATGCAAAAACATTTTGACTATATGGCAACAGGCATTGCAAGCCTCGTAAACATATTTGGTCCACAGCGTATTGTGATAGGCGGCGGTATTAGTGAAGCTGGAGACATTTATGTCTCCGAGATCGCATCACTGGTCAAAAAAATTGCGTTACCAGTAGCGCAACAATTTACACAGATATTGCCTGCAGCTCTCGGAAACAGAGCCGGGTTGTTAGGTTGTGCACAAAGCATATTTGTAAGGTATTCGCAGACTCAAACTGATTATAATTAATGAGATTTAATATTTACAGCGTTTGCGCTTCATTAAATATGCCGACGCTAATATTAGTGTTGGCTTTTATAGACCTCCAGTAAATTTTTAAATGAATGTGCGGCTTGGGGGTAGAGATTCTGGAAAAAAGCAATACCAATACCTAAACTCTTGGTATACCAAACCTTTTTATATTATAAATAACCGCATATGAGTGGTGTGTTTACAATGAAAGAGTTAGCTCTACAACTTAATGTTTCGGTATCTACTGTTTCCAGAGCCTTACGTAATCATTCAAAGGTTAGCTTAAAAATAAGGCTGGAAGCTCAAAGACTTGCAAGAGATCTAAATTATGAACCAGATTTAAAAGCTATTTCTCTTAGAAAAAGAAAAAGTTTTATCATCGGAGTAATTTTACCTTCTGTTTCTAAAGATTTTTTCTCTAAAAGCCTAAACAGCATTGAGGATGTAGCTATTAGAAATGGATACATGATGTTATTAGGACAAAGTTGGGAGGATGTAAAACGGGAACAAAGTATTATTAAGGAGATGGTTAAACAGAGAGTTGACGGACTGTTGATTGCTTCATCGCAAGAATCCAATGGGGATGATCATTTTTTGATTTTAGAGAAATACAGAATACCGGTAGTGTATTTCGATAGAGAACTTCCGATGAATAATGTAAATAAAGTATTTTGTAGGTTAGATAAAGGAACTGAACAAATAGTAGACGCGCTATTAAAATTCGGAAAAAGAAGAATAGCATTGATTAACGGGCCAAATGAAATGGCCGGTAGTCAGGATCGATTGATCGGCTATAAAAATGCGATATCGAAGAAGTTAAAAATCGATATGCAAATGGTGGAAACAACCGACTTGTCTGAAAAAGGGACGGGAATAGCAATGACGCGGCTTTTGAATTTAAAGAGGCCTCCCGATGCTATTATAAGTTTTGACGATTATGTACATCTGGATGCGGTGAAGTATGCTTCTCAAAAAGGGATCAACGTGAATAAAGATATTATCTTTGCTAGTTATGGCAACATAGCTGCCAACCAACATGTAACATTTCCTCCTGCCATATCCCTTGATCAATTTCCCAGTCTGCAAGGAACCGTCGCAATGAACCTGCTTTTAGAGGTTATTAGCAATAAAGAGTTAGACAATTCACTTGCGAAACCCTTTACTCACAGGGAAATACGAGGGAAGCTGGTATTTAACAATGAACTTAAGTATGGGTTTACTAAAGAGGATTAAACATAAAAATATTTAAAAAAGTACGAAAACGTAGAAGTTCGCAGAATTAAAAATTATACTTTCGTAAACGTGAGAAATGCTTCTCTTTCTAATATTATTGTTTCGATATCCGAGAATGGAGATGAACAATCGTTTAAAGAACTTTATCTTCATTTTTATCCTGGTTTATTGTCTTACGCAAGTTCTGTTGTAAAAAATACTCAAGATGCTGAAGAAGTGATTGAAGATGTTTTTGTGAAAATATGGGAGAGCAGGGCGGTATTGCCAACAATTCAAAATTTTTCGCATTATCTCTATACCTCGGTTAAAAATGGTTGTTATAACCTTATTGAAAAACGAAAGAAATACATTAGCAGCAGTGAACCAGAAGGCGGTAGTTTCGTTTTCCAAACACCTGAATCTGAGCTGGTTAGCAGCGAAAACTTACAATCTATCCTTAAGATATTCAATGCTTTGCCACCAAAATGTCGGCTTATTTTCCAGCTGGTAAAAGAAGAAGGGCTTAGTTATAACGAAGTGGCACAACTATTAAATATCTCCGTTAGAACGGTGAATGCACAAATGACGATCGCCTTGTCACGAATTATAAGTGCGCTAAAAAGAAAGTTTCCGGAACACTCTTCCTTATATCTGCGAAAAAAAAATAAATAACTTCCTTAGGTATTTTCTTTTGTTTATCTGTCTATAATAAATAGATGGGTATTAAAAAGCTTATAGAATTAATTAATAAAAAAGAGGCGGGAAGCATAACGCTGGCCGAATGGTATGAATTAAATCAGCTGTTAAAAGAGTACCCGCAGTATGAGGCTATCAACAACTCCCTGCAGCAATTTCTGGAGGAGCCCTTGGCACCTGAAGGGATTTCCACGCAACAGGCTGAAGACTCTTTTGAAAGACTGCATGCCAGAATAGCCAATACTAAAGAGATAGTTCCAGAGAAGAGAAATAAAAAAGTCCGTTATCTGATTCGTTTGGCTGTTGCCGCCTCTATTTTCGTTGGCGTGGGATGGGCTGTATTTGCATTAATGAACAGCAGGATAATGCCTGATACAACAAATGATAACACTATTGCGGCGGTTACAAAGAAAGGCTCTAAGTCTATTATTACCTTGCCCGATGGTACTAAGGTTATTATCAACGCTGATACCAAATTATACTATCAAAAGGAATTTTCGAAAACTACGCGTGACGTCTTTTTGCAAGGGGAAGCTTTTTTTGATGTCGTAAAAGATAAAAAACATCCGTTCGTTGTACATACCAAAGCTTTTAATGTAAAGGTGCTGGGCACGGCTTTTAATGTCAGGTCCTATAATGGTGAACAAAGCGCTCAGGCAACTTTAATAAGAGGCGCTATAGAAGTAGAGCTCAAGCAAAAAAGTGGTAAGACCATCTTTATGAAACCCAATGAAAAGATCGTTGTAAAAAATATTGACCGGGAAAATCCGTATGAAAAAGGATTGCCGGAGATATTTGTCACTACTGTTGAGCACTTTACAAATTCTGCAATGCAGGAAACGGCATGGACTCAAAATAAGCTGATTTTCAAACAGGACCGATTTGAAGACATTGCACGTGAACTGGAGAGGTGGTATGGAGTTCAAATTAAAATTAAGGATGTAGTTCTTAAGGATAAAACTTTTAGTGGGATGTTTGAAAATAAAAGTGTAAACGAAGTGTTGGAAGCGCTTCAAATCGTTGCAAAATTCAACTATACCTATAAAGATAATGTGATCGAAATAAGATAATAATTAATAACCAAAACCCTTTCGTAAGTATGAGAAAAAATCAAAAATAAAAAAAGCGGAAAATGATGGGAGCCATTTTCCGCACGCAAAAAAAATTGCATTGCAGCAATATTATTTTACTTAAAAAACTGTTTTCAAAAATATGAAAAAAAATGATTGCCCTGCCATCAACTGGTCGAGGTATGCCATTAAATGGTTACTAATAATGAATTTGACTGTAGTACTGTCTTTTATTTTTTCTTTTCAGGCGCTTGCTGTTTCCTGCTTTTCACAGAACAAAGTGAGCCTAAATATGAAGAGTGCAACTCTTGTCAGCATCTTGCAAACAATTGAAAAACGGTCAGACTACCGATTTGTTTTCGGTAAAGAGGTTGTAAGTGATTCTACAAGAAGAGATATTTATGCGAAGGATGCAGATATTGACTATGTAATGCAGACGCTGCTGCAAACTAGTGATTTATCTTATAAAAAGCTAAGCAACGACCTTGTAGTTATAGTAGGAGAAAATATTAGGTATATAAAAGCTATTCCCATCACCGGCAAAATAATAGACGACAAAGGGACTCCCATACCGGGCGTCAGCATCGTAGAAAAAGGAACTACCAATGGAGTCACTACCAATGGAGATGGGAGTTTTTCAATTAATGTCAATGGACCCAATTCTGTGTTGGTTATCACCAGCATAGGATACCAGCAAAAGGAAGTAGTTGTAGGAGATAATAGAACCTTCGACATACAACTTACCAATGATATTAAAGTAGGCGACGAAGCAGTCGTAATAGGATATGGAGTCTTAAGAAAAAGAGACTTGACCGGTTCTGTGTCTTCTATTACTGAAGGAAACTTTACAATGGGCTCAAACACCAATGCTTTGCAAATGATAAACGGCCGCGCCGCCGGCGTAAATATCAGCCAGGCAAATTCCGCTCCGGGAGCAAGCACAAAGATTCAGATAAGAGGTGCAGGATCAATTAATAGCAGCAACGCCGCGCTTGTAGTAGTTGACGGGCTACCCGGTGTTGATCCCACAAACATAAATCCTGACGATATCAAATCCATTGAAGTATTAAAAGATGCGTCTGCAGGCGCTATTTATGGTACGAGAGCTGCCAATGGCGTAGTATTAATTACAACTAAAGGCGGAAGAAAAGGCGATGTTACAGTAAAGCTCGGATCAGAGTTCGGTTCCCAGCAAGTAGCAAAAAGGATAGATGTTTTAAATGCTCAGCAATACATGAGTATTTTAAACGCAATAAGAAAAGAAAGCGGGAGAGATACTATTTTCACAGCCGCACAAATGCAGGGTGTGGGAGCTGGTACTAATTGGCAGGATCAAATATTTAATAACGCGGCTCTCGTTCAAAACCATGCGCTGTCAATATCCGGGGGCTCCGAAAAAGCCGATTATTATGTAGCGTTAAATTATTTTAATCAGGATGGGTTAGTAAAAAATTCTGACTACAAGAAATACAACGTTCGGGCGAATTTAAATATTAATGCGAAAAGTTTTTTACGTTTTAAGTTTAATGTTAATGCTACTCGTGGTTTGCAAAATACTATTCTTGAAAGCATGTACAGTGCTAACGAGGGCGCCGGCCCAATTAATGCCGCCATACAGTTTGATCCAACATTGTCAACTGGCATTGATCCGGTTACAGGCAGATACTTCATGAATTCTTTTATTTCTCTTGATAACCCGCTGGCTTTGATTCATGGTATTAAAAATGAAAATCTGAACACGGGGTTGTATGGTACTTTCACAACGGAAATTGAACCTGTAAAGGATTTAGTTTTAACTACCCGCATAGGCGGAAGTATTAATTCGTATATCAATTCATTCTACAGAAACAGGATGACGATGACCGGGCTGGCCAATGGCGGCTCGGGCTCAAAGTTGGGCTCGGATAATACGCAATGGTTGGCTGAGTTCTTGTTAAACTACAGTAAAACGTTTGCGGAGATTCATAAAATATCATTTTTAGCAGGTACTACTTTTGAAAAATTCCTTTCTCAAAGTATCTCAGGGTCTTCAACTAAATTTTTATCAGATGCAACGGGTTCTGATCTTTTACAAGGTAGCGATGTAGCTCAAAACAGGGTTTTTTCTGGTAAACAAGGCAATCAGCTACATGGAGTTTTAGGCAGGGTTAATTATGATTTATTAGGACGGTATTTATTAACTGCATCTTTCAGATATGATGGATCTTCCCGCTTTTCAAAAAAAAATAAATATGCGCTTTTCCCATCAGCAGCATTGGCATGGAGAATATCCAACGAATCTTTCTTTAATGTTAATGCCATTAATGATCTTAAATTAAGATTAGGTTATGGACAGTTAGGCAACCAGGGTATTGGGAACTACGCTACATTGCAAACTTTAGTTGCCGGTGGATCTGCTGTTTTCGGGAATACTTTATACAGTGGTGTAGTGCAGGCCAGAAATCCCAATCTTGATTTGAAATGGGAGACAACCGAAGAGTGGAACCTTGGCCTGGATTTCGGCATATTAAAAGATCGGATAAACGGCTCTATTGAATACTTTGTAAAAAATACGAGAGATCAACTGTTTAGCAAAAACATAGGTTCGATGTTGCCGGTTTCAAACATTTTAGTGAATGCAGGAAATGTGAAAAACACAGGATGGGACATTTTATTAAACACTGTAAATGTTAAAAACAATAATTTTTCATGGGAGTCTTCGCTGAATATGTCTTTCCTTAAAAATGAAGTTAGCAGTCTTCCCGACTTTATGACAAGAGTGATAAGAGGGCAGGTTTCCAGCTTTGTTTTTGGTTTTCAGCTGGTAGAAAAAGGAACGCCAATAGATGCATTTTATGGCTACCAGGTGGATGGAGTATATCAAACCAACGATGATTTGGCTAATGCTCCTAAACTAAATGGCACTGTGGTTCCGAAGGCAGGTCACCTTAAGTTTAGAGACCAGAACAATGATGGAAAGATAAACGCTGATGACAGGGTAGTGTTAGGCAGCCCCTTTCCAAATTTTACGGGAGGCTTTAACAACCGGTTTAAATATAAAAAATTAAGCCTGGACGTATTTCTACAATGGGTAAGCGGCGTAAAAACCATCGATGGGAATGTGCTGGAAAGTCTTTATCCAACAAATGAATACCGAAACAGGATCGCTACATATTATTTGAACCGCTGGACAGAAACCAACCCTTCAAACGAATATCCAAGTGGCGTAAACTATGCAGCGTATGGTGGAGATTTTGCAGTCAATTCTCTCACTGTTACTGATGCTTCATTTATGCGGTTAAAAACAATTTCTTTAAACTACGATTTTGATAAAATCAGGAGTAATGTCTTCAAAGGCGCACAGGTCTACTTAGCCGCAGATAACATTTTCACATTCACCAAATTTGAAGGATATGATCCGGATGCCAGCGGAGCTGGTGCCAACAGTACAGCGAAGTTTAATTATAACAGTTACCCGCTGGCACGCACGATCCGCCTGGGTTTTAATGTAACGTTTTAGTATTGCTTCATTTTTTTAAATTGACACAAATGAGAAATAGTTTATATAAAAGGGTTCTTATAATTATTGTAGTGCTGATAGGTTTGACAGGATGTAAAAAATTTCTTCAGGAGCAGGTATATACAGAGTATGATCCTACGGTTCTTTTACAGGATCAGACAGGAGTAGATGCATTGCTTACGGGAGCCTATTCCCGCTCGCGTATTGTTGGCTACGATAGCCGAAACTATACATACATTATGAATGAGTTTACAACTGATATCGCCTTGGAATCCGGCGGCGGATTGGAAGCTACTGTAGTACCGTATATGAATTTTTCATGGGGTACAAATGATGGTTATTTAAATACGCATTGGAGCAAAATGTACAGTGCAATAGGCAGCGCTAATTCTGTTCTTTCTGTTACATCTGGATTAAAAGACCTATCTGAAGAAAAGCTCAATACCATACGCGGAGAAGCCAGGTTCATCAGAGCCGTTTCTTATTATTTTTTGTATAATATATTTGGTCCTACGCCTATTATTGAAGTGCCAGACAATGCAACGCCCGATCAGTTAGAAGCACTTTCCCAAACACCCAGGGCTTCAAAAGCTGATTTTTTAAAGTACATGATTGATGACTTGAACTTCGCAGCTAATAATCTGCCTGTAGTGGAAAACCCTATAGGGAGGGCAACCAAAGGTGCGGCATTGGCTGTTTTAACAAAGCTATATTTACATGAAAAGGATTGGGACAATGTAATAGCAACGGCTGATAAAGTAATTGGGCTTAACAATTATACTCTTTATAGCGACTATGGTGCAATGTTTTCTGTAGCAGGAGAAGCGAACAAAGAGTATATTTACCGGGCATCTTGTATTGCGCGGGATGGCTTTCATAACAACTACATTCCGCACGCGTTTCCACCCAATTATCCGATACAATCCAACTGGGCTAATTTTGGGGCCCAGTTTAGAACCTATACTTCCTTTTACAAAACTTTTGAAGTCAATGATACGCGCCGTAATGTTTTCATAACTGAATACACCGATATCAGTGGTAATAAGGTACAACTTTTGCAGAATCCGGTGAGTGGCGCAGCGCTGGATAATGCCCGGAGCTTTAAATATGTTCCAGATCCGGCGGCCGTGGGTGAAGCTAACGGAAATGATATTGTTTATATTCGATATGCAGATATTTTATTATCTAAAGCCGAAGCATTAAATGAAAAAACCGGTCCGTCTACAGATGCTATCGGCCTGATCAACCAGGTACGTTCAAGAGCAAAAGCAAGTAATTGGAACGTGGCCAGCTTTGCTTCTAAAGATGTATTGAGAGATTCGATTCTTGCGGAAAGAGGCAGGGAGTTTTTTTCAGAGGGATTGCGAAGGGAAGATCTTATACGCCATGGAAAATTTATTTCCGGTGCAATAGCAAGAGGAAAGGCTGCAAAATCCTACCAGGTCTTATTTCCTATACCCCAGCAACAACGAGATGCAAATAAGAATCTGGAACAAAATGAAGGCTATAATTAACAGGTTTTTTAATAAAAAAGGGCTGGCAGCTGTTGATGCCAGCCTTTCTTTTAAAATAAAAAGGAACAACTTGCAGAGGATTTTTTGTTTGAGTTGCATACTATTTTACTTATATACTTTCAGGGTTAATGCGCAGCAGTCCCTGCCTGTTCCCAATCCTGCTCAACTTGCATGGCAAAAAGCCGAGCTGGGATTTATTTTTCATTATGATTTGCATGTGTTTGACTCATCTCTTTATAATCAATCACATAATAGAGTTACTCCTATGGTTGATTATAATATTTTTAATCCGGTACACTTGGATGTAGAGCAATGGGTGCTGACTGCAAAAGCAGCCGGAGCAAAGTTTGCTTTGCTTACAGTTACCCATGAAACAGGCTTTGCATTGTACCAAAGCGATGTAAATCCATATTGTCTGAAAGCAGTGAAATGGAAAGATGGTAAAGGCGATATCTTAAGAGATTTTATAGCGGCATGTGATAAGCATGACATGAAGCCAGGAGTTTTTATCGGAATTCGCTGGAACTCTTTTTTAGGAGTGCATGATTTTAAAGTGGATGGCACGGGACAGATGCAAAGGAATCGCCAGGCTTATTACAATAAAATGGTGGAAGGCATGGTAACAGAAATTTGTACTCGTTATGGGCCGTTATTTGAAGTCTGGTTTGATGGGGGTGCCAGCAGCCCGCAGAAGGGGGCGCCATATGTGTTAACCATCGTGAAAAAATATCAACCGGATGCGTTGTTTTATCACAATGACCAGCTGGCAGAAGCACGCTGGGGAGGTAGCGAAAGCGGTACGGTAGGGTATCCTTGTTGGAGCACTTTTCCTTTCAATTTTACGGGCTCGGGTGAAAGCGGGCCTAAAGAAGTGGGTAAAGATGATTATGCCTTGTTGAAAAATGGTGATGTGAATGGCAGGTATTGGATGCCTGCTATGGCTGATGCGCCGCTGCGTGGCTACAAAGGCCGGCATGAGTGGTTTTGGGAGCCAGGCGATGAGGCTCATATTTATCCGCTGAACGATTTGATGGAAATGTATTACAAATCGGTGGGTAGAAATGCAACCTTAATTATGGGCCTTACCCCCGATAATCGCGGCTTAATACCCGAACCGGATGTTCAAAGATTGAAAGAGTGGGGAAATGAAATAAACCGGGTATTTGATAAACCTGTCGGCGCTACCTCTGGTGGGGGAAAAGACATCTCGTTGCAATTAAAAAGGCAGACGTCTATTCGTCATATCGTGATCGGGGAAAATATTGCTAAAGGCCACCGTGTGAAGAACTTCAGTGTTTTAGCCCGGGTACGGGGTAAATGGGTAGTAGTTGCAGGAGGGACGTCCATTGGCCAGAAATTTATTCATGTTCTGAAAGAACCTGTTATTACTACTAAATTGCGATTGGTGATAAAAGAGTCTTTCGCAGAGCCGGATATAACTAATTTTTCTGTTTACGATAAGTAATCATCAAAGCGAAACTATACAAAATGCATTTACTATTGAACAAACAAAAACTGTATATCTCACTTTTGTTTACGCTATTTTCAATCATTTCAAATGGCCAGCCCCAACGGCCCAATATTGTTATTTTCATGGTAGATGACATGGGTTGGCAGGATTGCAGTCTTCCATTCTGGAAGGAGAAAACCTCTTTAAACAGGCAGTTCCATACGCCATCTATGGAGAAATTGGCCGCAGAAGGTATGAAGTTTACTAATGCTTATGCAACACCCGTATGTACTCCCACGCGTATAAGCATGCTTACCGGAATGAATGCCGCTCACCACCGTGTTACCAACTGGACTTCACCTTTAAAAGACAATCCAACGGATAATTCCGATCAACAGTTTGGGGTCTGCAGCTGGAATTATAATGGTTTAAGCCCCCGGCGGGGAATTGCTCACACAGTACTTGCCACACCATTGCCACAATTGCTCAAAGATGCGGGATATTTTACAGTGCACATAGGCAAGGCTCATTGGGGTTCGAATGGAACGCCGGGAAGTAGCCCTGCCAATCTGGGGTTTATGATTAATGTTGCCGGAAATGCGGCGGGTCATCCGCAAAGTTACTTGTCGGAAGAAAATTATGGAAACACAGTGGGTAAAGCCGGCTTACAGGCTGTGCCTGATTTGCAGGAATATTATGGTTCAGGAACTTTCTTAACCGAAGCCCTCACATTGGAAGCTTTAAAAGCCATTGAAGATCCAATCACCAGGAAACAACCTTTTTTCCTTCATCTTGCTCACTATGCGGTACATGTACCTATTATGGCTGATAAGAGATTTTTTCAAAAGTATTTAAACAACGGATTAGATAGTATTGAGGCTGCCTATGCGACATTAATTGAGGGTATGGATAAAAGCCTGGGTGACGTAATGCAGTACCTGAAAAAGAAAGGAGTGGAGAGAAATACTATTATCATATTTATGAGTGATAATGGTGGTTTAAGTAACCCGGGTAGTAGAGGCGGCGTAAGGGCTTATACCCATAACCTTCCATTAAAGGCTGGCAAAGGCTCGGTATATGAGGGAGGCATTCGTGAGCCAATGATCGTAAAATGGCCGGGCGTTGCAAAGCCCGGAACAACAGCGGAGCAATATGTGATAATCGAAGATTTTTTTCCAACTATTTTGAAAATGGCGGGGATAAAGAAATACTCCACATTACAAAAAATAGATGGGATATCTTTTATTCCCGTTTTACGTAATCCGGATTACCTCAATAATGAAAGACCTTTGCTCTGGCATACACCTAATAAATGGATCCCTAACGATGGCCCGGGCATTAATTATTTCAGCGCCATTAGGCAGGGTAAGTGGAAGCTGATTTATAGTTACCGTACCGGAAAGGCGGAACTCTATGATCTGAGCGTTGATATTGGAGAACAAAATGATCTATCTAAATCTGAAACTGCGCAAAGCCAAAAAATGATTAGGTTATTAACAGCTGAATTAAAAAAGTATAATGCACAGGTTCCTGTTGATAAAAGAACGGGAATAGCCGTTGGCTACCCAAAATAATAGAACTTCGGTTAGAAAAAATAGGTAAAGCAAAAGGCCAAATGTGATGAAACTGCTTCTATCACCGCCCAAAAGTGAGAGAGTGATTAAGCCCGATATGGTTTAAACCACCTGTTTTGTGCAAATACAAATGTCGAATAACACTATGCAGAATATTAAGTTCAATTTCATTAAAGACCTTTTGGAAGGTGGGTCTAAATGTTATTTAACTACAATCTGTTTGTTGTAGGAATGGGATTTAATGAGTTCTGAATCTTTGATTATTCAGCTTGGTTCCAATGTCAAAGGATCAAAACCAATAAAACGGGTAGTATATCGAATAATTTATATAAGACCTATAAACTGGTGAGAGCGTAGTTTTGTTGATAAATTTTATTTGTTAAATAAATGCAAACCCATTGTTCAAACCTTATACCACTCTATGAAATGACTGCTACTTTTTTATTGAAGTGGAATGTATAATATTATAATATAGCCTTTCCAGAAATCGCATATCTTTTGTAATAATTAATGCCTGGGCTTTGAGCCCCGGTTTATATGGCAACTTTCGGTTTTGATTAGTTAATAATCCCTTATCCAGTCTTACTGTGCCTAAAAAACCGCTGTCAATTGCAACCGTAGATACATAACTCAGCGTTCCTGGTAGGAAACCTGTTTCCTGATAAGGATATGCATAAAAACGTAGTTGAACCTTCATGCCAGTGTCTACTTTGCCAAAGTTATTTTGCGAAAGTTTGACTTCTGCATAGTACGTGCTATTTTGGGGATTGATATATCCCAATAATGTCCCTTGTTCAACATATCGATTTTGCTGAATAGGCAGTACAAATACCACATGTCCACTAGCAGGAGCTTGTATTGTGTATTGTCGTAGCCAATCGTCTAAGTTGCTTTTTAACGTTTGCAATGCCTGTTCAAATATTTGTTGTTGTTGAAAAATATCATGATTTAGCTGATCTATTTCTTTTTGTTTATCCCTCATCTGGTTTTCTTGGGAAATAATACTTACTTCTATCTGGGGCTCTGTCTTCTGTTTATTCATCAATACTACTTGAGCTTGCCTGTACTCCTCGGCAGAAATGACTTTTTCTTTATAAAGTATTTCATTCATTTCAAAAGTTTTCCTCGCTAACTCATTTTCTTTTTGAGTAAAGCTTTTCTGGGTGGCGGTTTTCCGTTTTATCTTTGACAGCGAGACGATGTCGCTTTGCAACATGTTTTTTCTTTTATAATAAAAGCCGTTAACAAGATAGTCGTTATATTGTCGCAATGCCGTAATAAATGTCTGGTAAGGTGCTTGCAATTCTCCCAGGTTTTTAAACCGGTGTCGAAACAATGCTGAAACAGCAACAGGGTCATTTTGTTTTAAAAAACCGATGCTGTTTGCCAGCTTTTCAGATAATTCAATTATTTCCTGTGTGGTTGCGTTGCTTTCTACCCAGCCGATAATCTCACCTTGCTTTACGGGTTGATTGTTCTTTACAAAAAGTGCTGATATGCGTCCACTTTGCCGGGATATAATTTCTTTAGGTGCGTTATCGCCGGTTAATACAGCACTGGCCTCAATAATATCGGGATACTGAATGAACCAAGTACCTATAAGAAGCAGCATCAATAGAATAAGAAAAATAAGCAATGACCATTTTTCAAAAAAATCTGGCTTGCGGCTAATAATTTCTTGGGCAACTTCTGAGCGCTCCTTGAAATTGTTATACGATGACGCTTCCTCAAATACTTCTTCGGAAGGCTCAATCATATCTGCTTGAAAATGTTTCATATCACATATTATATTAATTCCCTAACTCTAATTGATTTTTTACCAACGTATAATATTTTCCTTTTAAGGCTATTAACTCTTCATGTGTCCCTTCTTCTGCAATTTTTCCTTTATCAAGCACTACAATTTTGTCAGCTTGTTTTACAGTGCTCAACCGGTGTGCTACCACCACTACGGTTTTGCCTTCAAAAAATCTTTCAAGACTTTCTACTATTTCTTTTTCATTATTAGCATCTAAAGAATTGGTCGCTTCGTCAAAAAAAAGATAATTAGGGTTTTTATATACAGCTCTGGCTATCATAATTCTCTGTTTCTGTCCCTGGCTTAACCCGGTTCCTTCCGCACCGAGTTTAGTGTAATAGCCGTTAGGCAGTGATTCGATAAAGGAATTTATATTAGCAATTCGACAGCTTTGTACCAGCCGATTGGAGTTGATACTCTCGTCTCCTACAGCAATGTTTCGGGCGATGCTATCGTTAAAAATATAACCATCCTGTAATACTGCACCACAGACACTTCGCCAATATTTGTGACTAATGAAATCAAATTTCAGCCCCACTTCATTTGGTGCACTACCGGGTGGATTTTCTCCTATGCGTATTTCACCTTGATATTGTTCATATATTTTAAGTAAAAGCTTAACTAGCGTAGTTTTTCCGCTTCCGCTAGAGCCTACAATAGCTGTTACCTTGTTCTCTGGCACTACCAGGTTAATATTTTCCAGTACAGGATCGTTACCAACACCGGGATAGGTAAACGAAAGATTTTTAATAATAATACTTTTATGTTCGGGTAACTGGGATATATAGGTTTTGCTTTTGTCCTCTTCATCGCCTAACCGATGAATTTCATTTAGCCGTTCCATGCCTATCTTAGCATCCTGCAAACTTTGAACAAAACCCGCCCACTGCTGGATTGGACCGCTTAGCTGACCAATGTGAGCTGCCCGTCAATTACCAATTTAGCTACAATAAAGCTAATAGCAATACCTTGCACCTGGTTGATGAAGGTAGCCCCGGCACTTTGTATCTGGCTATAATTAAGGTTCTTAAATTCGAGTTTGAAAACACTCGCCTGAAGATTCTCCCATTCCCAGCGTTTTTGTTTTTCAGCATTATTCAGACGTATTTCCTGCATGCCCTGTATCAACTGTAAAGTGGCGTTATTCTCTTTGGCAGAAAGGTGAAAAGTCTCGTAGTTTAGTTTTCGGCGAATGCGTAAAAATAGTTGCACCCAAATAAAGTAAATGACACTACCGGTGCAAAAAATAAAAAACAACTGCATGCTGTAAATGACCAGTACGATAGCGTAAATAACAAAATTAAAGAAAGAAAACAACGTAGTTAGCGCTGTACCCGTAAGAAAACTCTGTATCGTACGGTGATCCCCTATTCTTTGGAGCGTATCGCCTGTATGATGTATATCAAAATAGGAAACCGGTAACCTGGTAAGCTTAATCCAGAAATCAGAAAGGATTTGTATGTTCAGTGTGTTAGAAACTCTCAGCAGTAACCGGCTTCTTATAAAACCAACAATAGTTTGACTGAAGCTAAGCATTATCTGGGCTATCAAAACAATGATTACATACTGCAGGTTTTGGGTATTGATACCTGTGTCGACAATACTTTGTGTGAGAAAGGGAAAAACAAGGGAAAGCAAAGATGTTATTAACAAAGCTGCAAATACCTGAATTAACTGCCATTTAGCTGATCGGAGATACCTAAGCACAAGATACCAGCTGAGCTTATTTTCCTTTTGGCCTTCTTGCTCATAAAATAGGGGTGTAGGCTCTAAAAGCAGAGCTATGCCTATTTGCTCATGCTCATCATTTTGGGAGGAAATCCAGTGTTTATTAAACTCTGGTACTGTGTAGCTAATGATCCCTTTACTCGGGTCAGCCACAGTTATACTATGTCTGTTAGTTTTTATGAGTACAACAAAATGATTATGATTCCAATGCAGGATCGCAGGCAAAGAGATTTCTTTCAATTGTTTTGCGGCAATTTTTATACCCCTTGTTCTGAATCCCATTTTCTCCGCGCTATCGCTAATACCCAATA
>JAESFO010000655.1_pt1 | contig 17797 bp, 17 predicted proteins | sample 9269421 | NCBI WGS metagenome assembly JAESFO01 (sample SAMN14502839, study PRJNA617101) | algae metagenome | isolation source: Nostoc desertorum CM1-VF14 and co-occurring heterotrophs from rocky... | place: USA: Clark Mountains, San Bernardino, California | collected 2000-06-05 | reverse complement strand
GCCTCGGCGACGTGCAGGGTCGCGCCGGTGGCGGCGACGAAGTCCTTCTCGACCTGCTCACGCTCCCCGGACCGCATCAGCCCGTGGTCGACGAACACGCAGGTCAGCCGGTCACCGATGGCGCGCTGGACGAGCGCGGCGGCGACGGCGGAGTCGACCCCGCCGGACAGCCCGCAGATCGCGCGGCCGTCGCCGACCTGGGCACGGATCGCCTCGACGGTCTCGTCGATTATCGACGCCGTGGTCCAGGACGGGCGGATGCCCGCGATGTCGTGCAGGAACCGGCGCAGCACCTCCTGGCCGTGCGGCGAGTGCCCGACCTCGGGGTGGTACTGCACGCCGGCCAGACGCCGGTCGGTGTCCTCGAACGCGGCGACCGCGACCCGGTCGGTCGACGCGGTGACGGTGAATCCCGCGGGGGCGGCGGTCACCGAGTCGCCGTGGCTCATCCACACCGGGTGCGTGCGGGGCAGGCCCTCGTGCAGCGTGCCGGGGGTGCCGGTCAGCGCGACCTCGGTGCGGCCGTACTCGCGGGTGCCGTCGTGGGCGACCTCGCCGCCCAGCGCCCGGGCCATCGCCTGGAAGCCGTAACACATGCCGAACACCGGGATGCCGGCCTCGAACAGCGCCGGGTCGACCGCGGGGGCGCCGTCGGCGTACACGCTCGCGGGGCCGCCGGAGAGGATCACCGCGGCGGGCTCGCGGGCCACGATCTCGGCGACGGGCAGGGACGCGGGCACGATCTCGGAGTAGACGTCCGCCTCGCGCACGCGACGGGCGATGAGCTGCGCGTACTGGGCGCCGTAGTCCACGACGAGGACGGTCGGGGTCTGCACACGACCAGGGTAAACGGGCGATCCAGGTCACCCGTCGTCCGTACCGTCTCCTCGATCCTGATGATCCCCGCCGGCCGCGGGCGGTACGGCGTAACGGCGAGGCCCGGTTGCTCCGATGGGGGGAGGACGGCACCGTACGACCTGGAGGCACCCCGATGGCCACCACCCCGACCGGCCACACCACCGGCACCGGCGACACCCCCGCCGACCCGGCCGTCGACGGCGCCACCACCACGACCGCCGCGCCGCTCGTCCCCGCCCAGCGCTCCGCGCCGGAGCAGGAGACCCGCCCGGCCGCCGGCACGCTCGGCACCGGCGCGCTCGGGGTGGACGCGCTGGGCCTCGGGGCGCTCGGCACCACCGGGCTGCTCGGCGGGAGCCCGGCCCCGGTCGCCCCGGCGCGGGCACCCGCAGCGCCCCCCGTCGACGAGCCCGCGGTCGCGGAGCCGGTCCGGGAGTCCGCGGAGCCGGTTCCCGGGGCCGCAGTCGTCCCCCGGGCCCGCGCGTTCCGGACCCGGATCCTGCCGGTGTTCCTGTGCGCCGCCGCCACCGGTACCGCGGCGATCGCCGCCGCGGGCCTGATCATGACCCCGTCGGCGACCTCGCCGCTGCCCACCCCGCGGACCGTGACCGCCTCCGGCGCGACGGTGCCGCAGGGCCCGCCGCTGCCGCAGGCCGTCGCGGCGTCGCTGGTCGGGTCCGCCGCCGTGACCGGGCTGTGGGCCGGGGACCCGGTCGTCGCGATGACCGCCTGGCGCGACAACGGCGGGCTCACCCACCTCACCGCGATCGGCGACGGCTTCACCCGCGTCGCCAACGCCGCGGGCCGTCAGGACGCGGTGGCGCTCGCCGTCGCCTGCGGGCGGCTGCAGGCCGCCATCGACGCCGCACGGGCCCACGACGCCGTGCCCGACGCCGTCGCACAGACGTCCTGGACCGCGCTGCTCGACCACGGCACCGCCGCCGCCACCGCGGGGACCTCCGGGGCGCTCGCGCTGGACCCCTCGCAGCTGTCGGTCTTCACCGCGCAGGCGAACCTGGTGCGCGACGACCTGACGGCCGTCACCGACCGCGTCCGCGCCGTCCTGGCGGGCTGAGCCTCAGTCCTCGTGCCGCCCGCGCGAGCGCAGCGGCGGCGGCTGCACCGACCCGAGCAGCGCCCGCAGGTCCGCGGCGCTCGCGGCGCGGCGCCCCAGGTCGACGGCGACCGTCGGTGCGATGTCGCGCAGCCGTCCGAGCAGGGCCGGGTCGGCCAGGTCGTACCGGCCGTCGGCGGTCCCGGTGACGATCGCGTCCGGGCGCAGCGCCCGCACCGCCTGCGGGTCCGGGCTGCGGTCGTCGCCGACCGCGTCGACACCGTCGAGCGCCCCCGCGCAGCCGACCAGCTGGGCGCCCAGCTCCAGCAGCAGCTCCCCCACCCGGGGGTCGGTCGCCACCACCCGAACGACCGGTCCGCGCAGCGGCACCGGGGTCCCGGTCGCGTCGACGAAGGCTCGTCCACCGCCCATGGCGGCTCCGGCGGTGGGGCGGCTCATCGGCGGGCTCCTCCTGGCTGACGACGGCGTCGCCGTCGAACCTACCGCGCGAAACCCGCTCGACCCCCGCGGCGACAGGCGCCTAGCGTGGCCCGCCGTGACCAGCCCGACCGAGACCCGGATCCGCCGCGCCCTCACCAACTGCTCCAAGGGGGAGGCGACGCGGATGGTCCTGCCCGCGTGGGTCCGCGACCTGGACCCCGACCGGCTCGACGACGTCCGCGGCTGGCGTGACCCGAAGGCCCCCGACCGGGGGGTGCTGCTGGTCCCCACCGACGACGGCCCGGCCGGTGTCGTGCTGCGCGCCGCCACCGGCGCCACCCGCGCGGCGGCGATGTGCGCGCTCTGCCGGACCACCCACACCGTCGGCGGGGTCGCGCTGTTCGCCGCCTCGCGCCGCGGCGCGAAGGGGCGCCAGGGCGACACCGTCGGCACCTACATCTGCGCCGACCTGGCCTGCGCCGAGCACGTCCGCGTCGAGACGGCGACGGCCGCGCTCAAGCCGGCCCCCGGCACGACCGTCGACGAGCGACGGGCCGGGCTGCGGGAGCGGGCCGCGGAGTTCGTGGCGGCCGTGACCGCCGAGGGGTGAGTCAGGTACGCAGGTTCAGCCCGACCCGCTGGAACTCCTTGAGATCGGAGTAGCCGGTCTTCGCCATCGCCCGCCGCAGCGCACCGAACAGGTTCGTCGTGCCGTAGGGGCTGTCGGTCGGCCCGAACAGCACCTGCTCCAGGGTCCGCCCGGACCGCGCGAGACCGGTGACCTCCGAGCGCGGCAGCGACGGGTGCGCGGCCGACGAGGTCCAGTACAGCCCGCCCGCGGGGGCCTCCGCGGCCTCGGCCAGCTGCTCGCCGAGCATGACCGCGTCGGCGCCGCACGCCACGGCGCGGGCGATGTCACCGGAGGTGCCGATGCCGCCGTCGGCGATCACGTGCACGTACCGGCCGCCGGTCTCGTCGAGGTAGTCGCGGCGGGCCGCCGCGGCGTCGACGATCGCGGTCGCCATCGGGACCCCGACCCCCAGCACCTCGTCGGTGGTGGTGGAGGTGGACTGCCCGTACCCGACGATGACGCCGGCGGCGCCGGTGCGCATCAGGTGCAGCGCGGTGCGGTAGTCCCCCACCCCGCCGGCGACGACCGGGACGTCCAGCTCGGCGATGAAGTCCTTGAGGTTGAGCGGCTCGCCGTCCGAGACGTGCTCGGCGGAGATGATCGTGCCCTGCACGATGAGGATCTCGACGCCCGCGGCGAGCAGCGCCGGGGTGAGCTCACGCGCGCGCTGCGGGCTGACCCGCGCCGCCACCGTGTGCGAGCCGTCGCGCAGCGGGCGCAGCGCCTCGGTGATCAGGTCCTGCTGGATGGGGGCCTGGTGCAGCTCCTGCAGCAGCGCCACCGCGGAGTCCGGCTCGTCGCCGGTCGCCGCCGCGACGACACGCTCCAGCGCGCCCTTCGGGTCGGCGTGCCGGGCCCACAGGCCCTCCGCGTTCAGCACCCCCAGCCCGCCGAGCTCGCTGATCCGCACCGCCGAGTCCGGCGACACCACCGCGTCGGTGGGGTGGGTCAGCAGCGGGATGTCGAAGCGGTAGGCGTCGAGCTGCCAGGCCGTCGAGACGGCCTTCGAGCTGCGGGTCCGCCGCGACGGGACGATCTCGATCTGGTCGAGGTCGTAGGCACGACGGGCCTCCCGGCCCATCCCGATCTCCACGAGGTCACGCACGGGCACCACCCTAAGCGGCGCTGCTCAGGATGGTGCTGGGGCCCCCGTCACTACCGGGCGGCGTAGTTCGGGGCCTCGACGGTCATCGTGATGTCGTGCGGGTGGCTCTCCTTGAGACCGGCCGCGGTGATCCGCACCAGGCGCGCCTGCTGCAGGTCCGGGATGGTCTGCGCGCCGACGTAGCCCATGCCCGAGCGCAGCCCGCCGCCGAGCTGGTGCACGACCGAGGACAGCGGCCCGCGGAACGGGATCCGGCCCTCGATGCCCTCGGGGACGAGCTTGTCCTCGCTGAGCACGTCGTCCTGGGCGTAGCGGTCCTTGGAGTAGGACCGGCCCGCGGCACCGGCACGGCCCTGCATGGCGCCGAGCGAGCCCATCCCGCGGTAGGTCTTGAACTGCTTGCCGCCGACGAGCACGACCTCGCCGGGCGACTCCGCGGTGCCGGCCAGCAGCGAGCCCAGCATGACCGTCGACGCGCCGGCCGCGATGGCCTTGGCGACGTCGCCGGAGTACTGGATGCCGCCGTCGCCGATGACCGGGACGCCGGCCGGGGCGCACGCCCGGGTGGCCTCGTAGATCGCGGTGATCTGCGGGGCGCCGACCCCGGCGACGACGCGGGTGGTGCAGATCGAGCCCGGCCCGACGCCGACCTTCACCGCGTCCGCGCCCGCCTCGACGAGCGCCCTGGCGCCCTCGTAGGTGGCGACGTTGCCGCCGACGACGTCGACGTGGTCGCCGACCTCGGCGCGCAGCTTCGCGACGGTCTCCAGCACCCGGCGGGAGTGGCCGTGCGCGGTGTCGACCATCAGGACGTCCACACCGGCCTCGACGAGCTGCATCGAGCGGGCGTAGGCGTCGTCGCCGACCCCGACCGCGGCGGCGACGACGAGCCGCCCGTCCGGGTCCTTGGTCGCCAGCGGGTACTGCTCGGTCTTGTTGAAGTCCTTGATCGTGATGAGGCCGCGCAGCATGTCGTCGCCGTCGACGATGGGCAGCTTCTCCAGCTTGTGCCGGCGCAGCAGGCCCAGCGCGGCCTCCGCGGTGACGCCGACCTTGGCCGTCACCAGGGGCGCGCGGGTCATGACCTCCGACACGGGCCGGTCGGTGTCGACCTCGTAGCGCATGTCGCGGTTGGTGATGATCCCCACCAGCCGGCCGGTCTCGTCGGTCACCGGCACACCGGAGATCCGGAACTTGGCGCACAGGGCGTCGACGTCGGCCAGCGTCGCGTCGGGGCTGCAGGTCACCGGGTCGGTCACCATGCCGGCCTCGGACCGCTTCACGACCTCGGCCTGGGCCGCCTGGGCGTCCGGGGAGAGGTTGCGGTGCAGCACGCCGAGACCGCCGGCGCGGGCCATCGCGATGGCCATCCGGGACTCGGTGACGGTGTCCATCGGGGACGAGACCAGCGGCACCTGGACCCGCACCCGGCGGGTCACCTGGCTCGACGTGTCGGCCGAGCTGGGGATCACGTCCGACTCGGCGGGCAGCAGCAGCACGTCGTCGAAGGTCAGTCCGAGCATCGCGAACTTGTCCGGCAGGCCGCCCATCTCGCTCGTCATCTCTCCGGGGCTCCTCTTGCGGTCGAAGCAGTGTTGTCGAGGCGGTGCGGTCGACGCTGACGGCGGGCTCCCGCCGCAGGCCGCCATCGTACGTCCACCACCCCGGGGTGGGCCGGGGCCCGACCCCCCTGCACCGGTACCGTGTACGCCGTGTCACCAGAGGCGCTGCCACCGGACCCGTTCGCCGGAGACCCGGATGACCCTGCGCTCTCGATGCAGGCCTACGACGACCGTGGTGACGGCCCGTGGCCGGGTTCCGGTGACTCCGATGTCCCCCCGTTGAACGAGACCGACCGCGGCGAGATCCTGGCCGACCTGGCGGACCTCGCCGTGTACCAGGCGCTGCTGGCGGGCCGTGGCGTCCGCGGGATCGTCGTCGACTGCGCGGACTGCGGCGAACAGCACTTCCACGAGTGGAACCTGCTGCGCGCGAGCCTGCAGCAGTTGCTCGACGAGGGCCGGATGCGGCCGCACGAGCCGGCCTACGACCCGGACCCGGCGTACTACGTCACGTGGGAGTACTGCCGCGGGTACGCCGACGCGACCCTCGCCGACTGAGCGCGGCACCCCCGAGACACACGACGGGCCCCGGAGGAGATCCTCCGGGGCCCGTCGCCGTGCTGCGTGCCGGACCGCGTCAGTTCGGTGTGCTGCTCACCGCACCGGTCGTCGTCGACGACGGCGGGGGCGTGGTGTCGTCCGAGGGGTCGGCCTGTCCCTCCCCGGCCGCGGTGGGCCGGGTCGTGGGCGCCGTCGTCGGCGTCGTCGGGTCCGCCTGGCCCTCCGTCGTCGGCGAGGTCTCCGACGGCGACGGCGACGTCGTGGGCGACGTCTCACCCGGCCCGTTCAGCACGGACGGGTCGGTGGTGCCCTCCGGGGAGGTCGGGCCGCCCGGGGTGGTCGCTCCCTGCGTCGGACGCGGGTCCGGCGCCGGGGTGTCCTCGTCGCCCTCGGAGACCGGGGGCGGGGGGGCCGGGGTCCCGTCGCGCAGCGGCGACCGTGGGTCGGTCGGCGTGCCCGGCGGGGTCTCGGCGACCTTCTGGCTCAGGAAGCGGTTCTGCTGCTCGAAGTCGTTGCGCAGGTCGGGCGCGGTGCGGTCCACCAGCGGGCCGAGCGCGGCGAGTTCCTGCTGCGCACCGACGGTGTCCCCGGCGGCGAGTTTGGCGTTGACCCGCTCGATGCCCTCGCGCAGCGTGGTCGCGGCCTGCACCTGTTCGGCGCGCTCGCTGTAGAGCACCCGGGAGACACCCCACAGGGCGTCGCCCGGCTGGGCCTCGTGCGCACTGATCGAGACGACGGCCAGCGCACATGCCGCGACCGCCGCGGCGGCGACGAGCGGACGCAGGAAGGAGACCTTCCGCGACGGCTTCGCCGGCTGCAGGATCTGCACGGCCTCGTCGGTGTCGAGGAGCTGCGGGATCGGGTCGCGCTCGACCTCGTCCTTCCAGGACGAGAGCATCGCGGTCAGGTGGTCGTCGACGTCGTAGCCGCGCCGGCCGGGGCCGGACACGCCGAGCCCGGAGGACAGGGCGTTGATCAGCTCGTCGTCGGCCTGGAGCGCGACGAGGTCGATCGGGCCGTCGTCCTCGACGCCGTCGAGGTCGTCCCACTCGTCGGCGCGGGCGGCGTGCCGCTGCACGGCCGGCTGCGGGACGGTGCGCCCGTCGAACGGCACCGGGTGACCCCGGTGCCCGAGCGGATGCGAGTGGCCGTTGGTGTGGCCGTTGGTACGGGGAGGGCGGGGCTCGCCGAAGCGGCCACGCGTCACCGGTGCGGGCGGGCGCTCCCAGCCCTCACCGGGCGGCGGGGGGAAGCCCGGACCGTGCGGACCCTGGTCACGCATCCCGGACCACCTCCTCACTCATCATCTTCCTCAGCCGGGCCAGCGCCCGGTGCTGGGCGACGCGGACGGCGCCCGGGGTGGAGCCGACGGCTGCCGCGGTCTCCTCCGCGGACAGACCCACGACCACGCGCAACACGATGATCTCCCGATGCTTGTCCGGAAGGATCTCCAGGAGCTTGGACATCTCCTCCGACAGTTCCACCTGCAGGGCCCGGGACTCCGGACCGTCGGACGACTCCATGCGGTCCGGCACGTCGGCCATCGGTTCCGAGCGGTTCCGGGACGCAGCCCGGTGCGCGTCGATGACCTTGTGGGACGCGATGCCGTAGACGAAGGCGAGGAACGGGCGACCCTGCACCCGATACCCCGGCAACGCCGTGAGCACGGCCACGCAGACCTCCTGGGCGACATCGTCCGCCGAGACGGACCCTCGGTCGGTCCCCAGACGGGCGCGGCAGTAGCGCACGACGAGGGGCCGAATCATGGCGAGAACGCGCTCGACCGCGGACCGATCGCCGGCCATGGCCGCTTCGATCCACTCGTCGGGAACGTCTCTTGATTCACTCATCGTGGGGAACCGCCCAGGCGTTACGAGCTTCCAGCAGTGTCATCCGATCGTGGAGGCAACCCGCGTTCGCGCAGGTGGGATCGGCTCGGATCCACCGTATCCGAGCGGGGCTCGCCGACGGGAGTCGCTCCATGTCAGATCAGACGATCGTGCACCGTTCCGGGTTGCGCGGGGCCACGCCGGAACACGGCCACGGGGCGGCCACGGTCGGCGAGCGGTTCGTCACCCACCGCAGATTTGCGGTCACCGGACGCAGTGAAGATCGTCCGCGCCCGATCACCGGCCGTGGACCGCCCGGCGCGGGTCGCGCCCGGTTCGGCGCGGAGTCCGGACTAGTCGCCGTGGGGTCGCGGGGCTGCGGCGGCGCATGTGACACCAGGGACGAGAGAGACGCCGGAGGACGATTCCCGGCGTCCCCCCGACCGCTCGCCGGACGAGGGCCGATCGGACGCGGACGGTTACGGCGTCCGGCGGATCCGTCATCGGTCTCGGCCGAGGCGGCCGCGCCCCGGCGGGGTCCGGTCGCGGGGAGCACGACCGGCGTCCCGTCACCGGGCGCCGGGCCGGCCGGAGCCGGTCGGGGCGGGGGTCCCGGGCGTGGTGCCCCGGGTGCGGGCCGCGGGGGTCTGCAGCGGCCCGGGTGCGTGGGCCGGACACGGGGATGTCCGGGCGTGGAGCCGGACCGCGGGGGTCGGTCCGGCTCACGATGCCCACCCGCGGGCGAGTGGGTGGAGCGGCCGGTTCGGGGTCGGTCGCTCGGTGGTGCGTTCTCGTGCCGTTCCGGGTGGGGACCCGGTCAGGACACCAGGCCGCGCCGGAAGCCGTGGGCCACGGCCTGTGCGCGGTCACGGACGCCGAGCTTGCGGAACAGCCGGCGGGCGTGGGTCTTCACGGTGTCCTCGGAGAGGTAGAGCTCGCGGCCGATCTGGCCGTTGCTCTTGCCCTGGCTCATCCCGCGCAGCACCTGGAGCTCGCGCTCGGTGAGCTGGACCCCCGGGTCGGTGGGGACGCGCGGGGTCGGCACCGAGGTGCTGGCCAGGGTGTGTGCCAGCGCGGCGACCAGCTCGGGACGCGAGGCGTCCCAGCGCAGGTAACCGCGTGCCCCACCGGCGATGGCGGCGGCGATGCTGCCGGCGTCGTCCGGGGCTCCGAAGACGATGACGTTGGCCTGCGGGTGGGCGGCCACCAGTCGCCGGGTGGCCTCCACCCCGGTCGGCACAGCACGCTGCGTCCCGACCAGGACGACGTCGACGGACTGGCGGGCGTAGCGGGCGAGGAGCTCGTCCCCGTGGGCGACGCAGTCGATGCGCTGGACCCCCGGGACCGCGGACATGACGCGAGTCAGTCCCTCGCGGACGCTGCGACGATCGTCGCAGATGAGTACCGTCGTCACGACGATTCCTTCCTGCAGCTTCCTGCAGCCGGGTGATTCTTCACCCTCCGAATCGGCGGGTGACACTCTCACCTTGACACGGTCGGGGCGATTTTGTGCCCTCCGTTCGGCGCTCTGACCCACGTGCATCAGCGTCATGTGGGTGAAGCGTCGCCGAATGGAGTAGTCCGTACGGTACATCGTCCGGGCCCGGCTCCGGGCACTACTCCCGCAGCAGTTCTCGCCCGCTACGGTCACTTCGCGTATAGAGGACGCTCACCGTGTGCAACACCGCATGTCGGCGACCCTCCGCACCCGCTCGGCGACTGCGCGTATCGAATGGTGACGCTCCGGCGTGTCGCGCTCCGGCGACCGGTCCGGAACCGGCCTTCGGCGTCGCCCGATCGGCCCCGCGGCGCCCGCGGTGCGGCCGATCGGGTACGGCATCCGGACCACCTCCGGCCGGGTCCGGTGCCCCGTCCGGCCCCGGTGCCGGCCCGGCGAGGTCGGCCCGGGCGAGCAGCGCGGGGCGGTGCAGCGGTAGCAGTCCGTGTACGAGCGCGTCCGCGGCCACCGCGTCCAGCTCGGCGACGACGTCCGCCCGGACCTGCCCCGCCACCCCGGCGACGACCGCCCGGACCAGGCGGCTCTTGAGCACGTGCCGCGCGGACCCGAGCGCCCGCGCCCCGGCCAGCGCCTGGTCGGCGGCGACGAGCGCCGCGGCCGGGTCGCCCGCGACCAGTGCGGTCTCCGCGGTCACCCAGCCGTGGCGGACCCGGGTGCGGTGACCGTGCGGGCCGCACCACGGCCCGGCCCGGCGCAGCAGTACGGCGGCGGTCGCGGCGTCGAGGCGGCCGAGCGCGTCGGCGGCGAGCCCGGTCAGCGCGTCGGCGACGGCCGCGGCGCGGTCGAGGCCCCACGGCCCGGGGTCGGCCGGGGGCCCCGCGCCCGGCAGCACCAGCCGGAGGGTGGCGCCGTCGAGTGCGGCCGCTGCGCGGTGCCCGCCGAGCTGGCGCAGGTGCGAGGCCCGGGTGACGGTCGCGTGCGCCCGCGGCACGACCCCGGTAGACGGGTCGCGGCGCACCCCGTCGAGCAGCGCGGCCGCGGCCGCGTAGTGCCCGGAGCCGCCCCGGGCGACGGCGGCCGCCCACCGCAGCTCCGCCGGCCCGTCCGGGCGGCCCGCCGCGGCCACCCCCCGGTCCGTCGCCGCCCCGGCGAGCAGGGCCCGTACCTCCGCCGAGGGCGCTCGCCGTGCACCACCCTGTCGGACGTGCACCATCGTTCACCTCGAATCAGGTTTGCGGCCGCCATGGCCAGGGAATCTGAGCGTCGTCAGGTTCGATAGCGAAGGCAGGTGACGAACATGGCGGACATCCGGAGGCTTCCCGGCCCGGTCGCCGACATCTACGACTGGCAGATGGAGGGAGCCTGCCGGGGGATGGACAGCGCGTTCTTCTTCCATCCCGAGGGTGAGCGAGGTCCCGCCCGGGCCCGTCGTGAGACCCGAGCGAAGCAGGTCTGTTCCGAGTGCCCCGTGGTGCAGCAGTGCCGCGAGCACGCACTGAAGGTGCACGAGCCCTACGGCATCTGGGGTGGCCTGTCCGAGTCCGAGCGGGACGCGATCATCCGCGGTCCGCGCCGCACGCTCAAGGTCGCCGCCGAGGCGACCGTCCAGCCGGTGGAGATTCCCGTTCACACCGCCTGAGAGGGCCCCGACCCGCGGGGGCTCCCATCTCCCGTCGGACGGCACACACACTTCCTGCCCCGCAACGCACAACGGCGGGCGACCCGAGGGTCGCCCGCCGTCGTCGTGCTCGGACCGGATCAGTGACCGTGGCCGTGCCCGTGGCCACCGGCCGGGGCCGGGTCGGCCTTCTCCGGCTTGTCCACCACGGCGCTCTCGGTGGTCAGCACCATGCGCGCGATGGACGCGGCGTTCTCCACCGCCGACCGGGTCACCTTGACCGGGTCGATGACGCCGTCGGCCAGCAGGTCGCCGTAGGAGCGGGTGGCCGAGTTGTACCCGGTCCCCCAGCCGCCCTCGGCGACGCGGGACACGACGATCGCGCCCTCGTCGCCACCGTTCTCGGCGATCCAGAACAGCGGCGCCGACAGTGCCCTGCGGACGATCGCGACACCGGTCGCGGCGTCACCGGTCAGGCCCAGGCCATCGGCGAGCTCCGCCGCGGCGTGCACCAGTGCGGAGCCACCGCCGGGGACGATGCCCTCCTCGACCGCCGCACGGGTCGCCGCGACGGCGTCCTCGATGCGGTGCTTGCGCTCCTTGAGCGCGGTCTCGGTGGCGGCACCGGCCTTGATGACCGCGACGCCGCCGGAGAGCTTGGCCAGGCGCTCCTGGAGCTTCTCCTTGTCCCAGTCGGAGTCGGACTCCTCGATCTCGCGCTTGAGCTGCGCGACACGACCCTCGACGTCGGCCTTGGAGCCGGCGCCCTCGACGATCGTGGTGGCGTCCTTGGTGACGACGACGCGCCGCGCGCGGCCCAGCAGCTCGAGCCCGGCCTCGTTCAGCTTCAGGCCGACCTCGGGGTTGATGACCTGACCGCCGGTGGCGACCGCGAGATCGTCCATGAACGCCTTGCGGCGGTCACCGAAGAACGGCGACTTGACCGCGGCGACCTTGACGGTCTTGCGGATCGAGTTGACGACCAGGGTGGACAGCGCCTCGCCCTCGACGTCCTCGGCGATGATCAGGAGCGGCTTGCCCTCGCCGAGCACCTTCTCCAGCAGCGGCAGCAGGTCCTGGATGGACCCGATCTTGTCGCGGTGCAGCAGGATGTACGGGTCGTCGAGCGCCGCCTCCATGGACTCGGAGTCGGTGACGAAGTACGGCGACAGGTAGCCCTTGTCGAACTGCAGACCCTCGGTGATCTCCAGCTCGGTCGAGAGGGTGGAGCCCTCCTCGACGGTGATCACGCCGTCCTTGCCGACGGTGTTGATGGCCTGGGCGATCAGGTCGCCGATCTCCTGCTCGCGCGAGGCGATGGCGCCGACCTGCGCGATGTGGCTCTTGGCGTCGACCGGGGTGGCCTTCGCCAGCAGCACCTCGGAGACCTTGGCCGAGGCCGCGGCGATGCCCTGGCCCAGCGCGAACGGTGCGGCACCGGCCGCGACGTTGCGCAGTCCCTCCTTCACCAGCGCCTGGGCGAGCACCGTGGCGGTGGTGGTGCCGTCGCCCGCGACGTCGTTGGTCTTGGTGGCGACGGTCTTCGCCAGCTGCGCGCCGAGGTTCTCGTACGGGTCCTCGAGGTCGACCTCACGGGCGATGGTGACGCCGTCGTTGGTGACGGTCGGGCCGCCGAACTTCTTGTCGATGACGACGTGCCGGCCGCGCGGGCCGAGCGTCACCTTCACCGCGTCGGCGAGCTGGTTCACGCCGCGCTCGAGCGCGCGACGGGTCTCCTCGTCGAAGCTGATCTGCTTCGCCATGTCTTGTTCTCGCTACCTCTCGGGATACTCGGGTTCTCGGGGGAGAGACGCGACCGCCCCGGTGCGGGCCACCCGTGAGGGTGGACCACCCGGGGCGGTACGTCAGGCGATGCCTCGCGTCAGTTGACGACGGCCAGCACGTCGCGCGCGGAGAGGATCAGGTACTCCTCGCCGTTGTACTTGACCTCGGTGCCGCCGTACTTCGAGTAGATGACGACGTCGCCGACGGCCACGTCGAGCGGGACGCGGTTGCCGTTGTCGTCCACCCGGCCCGGGCCGACGGCCAGGACCTTGCCCTCCTGGGGCTTCTCCTTGGCGGTGTCCGGGATGACGATGCCGGAGGCGGTGGTGGTCTCCGCCTCGCTGGCCTGGACGACGAGCTTGTCCTCGAGCGGCTTGATGTTCGCCACGACGATGACCTCCCCTTCCTGGGGTGAATCCGGTGTCACGGGTTCTCTAGCGGTGTCAGCAGCGCGCACGTGGCGACTCCCGCCCCGCCGTCGCGGGTGCCGGGGCGGAGGTCGTCCTCCGCGCGCGTTGGCACTCTATCCATGAGAGTGCCAGAAGCCGAGCGGGGGCTCAACCGCGCCGTTCGGGCGTGTCGGGAGTTCCCGGTCGTCGCCCGTTGTTCACGTACTCGTCGACCGACGGCCCGGTGTCACTCGATCGGGAGCGTTGCACTGCACATCGTGATCACCTCCCGCCGTTCGCTGCTGCGCGCCGGACTCAGCGCCGCCGCCGTCACCGCCGCCGCACCCCTGCTGCCCGGCGCCGCCGCCGCGGCGCCCGGACCCGCCCCGGCCCGGCCGCCGGGCGACCCGTTCGGGCTCGGTGTGGCCTCCGGGGAACCCGATCCGACCTCGGTCGTGCTGTGGACCCGGCTCGCCACCGACCCCGTCGCCGAGGACGGCCTGGGCGGGCTCGGGAACCGCGCCACCGACGTCGAGTGGGAGGTCGCCGACGACGAGCGCTTCACCCGGGTCGTGCGTCGCGGCCGGGTCCGCACCGGGCCGGACGCGGGCCACAGCGTGCACGTCGAGGTGCCGGGGCTGCGTCCCGGCCGCGACTACCACTACCGCTTCCGGGTGGGCCGCACCGTCTCCGACTCCGGCCGCACCCGCACCGCGCCCCCACCGGCGTCGATGACACCGGTGCACATGGCCTTCACCTCGTGCTCGCAGTTCGAGCACGGCTTCTTCACGGCCTACCGGCGGATGGCCGAGGAGCGTCCGGACGTGCTGCTGCACCTGGGCGACTACGTCTACGAGTACCCGGCGCAGGACTACGTCGCGCCCGGCGGGAACGTGCGCGACCACGCCGGCCCGGAGACGACGACGCTGGCCGGCTACCGGCAGCGACTGGCCCAGTACCACGCCGACACCGACCTGCAGGCCGCGCACGCGGCCGCGCCCTGGCTCGTCGTGTTCGACGACCACGAGGTCGAGAACAACTGGGCCGGCGACGTGCGGGAGCTCCCGCTCGACCCGCCCGGGGACTTCACCGCGCGGCGGGCCGCCGCGTTCCGCGCCTACTGGGAGAACATGCCGCTGCGCGCCGCCCAGCGCCCCCGCGGCGCGGCCATGCGGCTGTACCGCCGCGTCGGCTGGGGCGGGCTGGTCACCTTCCACATGCTCGACACCCGCCAGTACCGCGGCGACCAGCCGTGCGGGGACACCTTCCGCAGCGACTGCGCGGAACGCACCGACCCGGCCCGCTCGCTGCCCGGGTCGGCACAGGAACGCTGGATCGCCGACGGCTTCGCCCGCTCCCGCGCCCGCTGGGACGTGCTGGGCCAGCAGGTGTTCTTCTCCCAGGTCGACTTCACCCCGGGCGCCGGGCGCGGCTTCAACCCCGACGCGTGGGACGGCTACCCCGGCTCCCGGGACCGCGTCGTCGACTCCTGGACCGCGGCCACACGGCGCGGCGGCGCACGCAACCTCGTCGTCCTCACCGGCGATGTGCACGCGCACTGGGGCGCCGACGTGAAGCGCCGCTTCGACGACCCCGCCTCGCCGGTGGTCGGCACCGAGCTGGTGTCCAGCTCGATCACCTCGGGCGGCGACGGCTCGGAGAAGCAGAACGGCTCCGACGCCGTCCTCGCCGACAATCCGCACATCCGGTTCCACAACAACCGCCGCGGCTACGTCAGCACCCGGTTCACCGCGGACCGGATGGAGGCCGAGTTCAAGGTGGTGCCGTTCGTGAGGCAGCCGGGCGCCCCGGTGCAGACCCGCGGACGGTTCGTGACCGAGGACCGTCGGCCGGGCCTGCGACCGCTGTAGCGGAGTAGGTTGGGACGCGTGGCTGACCTGGTTCTCGGCGCGAACGTCTTCGGGTGGACGGCGGACAGGGAGACCTCGTTCGCCGTCCTCGACGCGTTCGTCGCCGCCGGCGGACGGATGATCGACACCGCGGACTCCTACATGTGGCGCGCACCGGGGAACTCCGGCGGCGAGTCCGAGACGATCCTCGGCGAGTGGATGGCCGCCCGCGGCAACCGCGACGCGCTGCACCTCGCGACGAAGGTCGGTGCCCTGCCCGGCCGGGAGGGCCTGTCGGCGGAGAACGTCGCGGCCGCGGCGCGGGACTCGCTGCGCCGCATGGGCACCGATCGGATCGACCTCTACTACGCCCACCGCGACGACGAGGCGACCGCGCAGGAGGAGACCCTCGACGCGTTCGACGCCCTGGTCCGCGAGGGGCTGGTCCGCGAGGTCGGCGCGTCGAACTTCTCCCCGGAGCGGCTGCGTTCGGCGCTGGAGATCTCCGCGCGCGACGGGCTGACCGCGTTCAGCACCATCCAGCCGCACTACAACCTCATGGAGCGCGACGCCTTCGAGGCAGGTCTGGCCCCGCTCGCCGAGTCGGAGAAGCTGGCCGTCCACCCGTACTACGGGCTGGCCAAGGGCTTCCTGACCGGCAAGTACCGGCCCGACTCCCCCTCCCCGGAGGGCCCGCGTGCCGAGGGCGCGGCGGCGTACCTGGACTCCCGCGGCCGCGCCGTGCTGGCCGGGCTCGACGAGATCTCCGCCGGCTACGGCGTCCCGGTCCCGGCGATCGCCCTGACCTGGCTGGCCGCGCAGCCCGCGGTGACCGCGCCGATCGCGAGCGCACGCACCGTCGAGCAGCTGGAACAGCTGCTGCCGATGCTCACCCTGGAGCTGACCGACGACGAGCTGCGCCTGCTGTCCTACCTGTCCGCGACGTCCTGAGCGGCCTTGGGCACGCGGTCGCGGCGCATCGTGTGGGCGTCGGCCATCGACGGCCGGTAGTAGCGCTTGCGCAGCCCGACCACGGTGAACCCGTGGCTCTCGTACAGCGTGCGGGCCGGGACGTTGTCGGTGCGCACCTCCAGGAACACCGTGGCCGCCAGCTCGTCGGCGACGGCGAGCAGCCCCCGCAGCAGCGCGCGGCCGATGCCGTGGCCCTGCCAGGCCGGGTCGACGCCGATCGTGTGCACCTCCGCCTCGGCCATCGGCGGCCCGGCGACGACGGCGAGCCCGGCGTAGCCGACCAGCTCGTCACCGGCGCGGGCGGCGAGGTAGAGCTGGCCGGAGGAGACGGCGTCGCGGAAGGCCTGCGCGCTCCACGGGTCGTCCCCGGGGAACAGGATCTCCTCCAGCTCCGCGCAGCGCGCCGCGTCGGCCCGGTACAGCGGGCCCAGCGAGACGGTGGCGTTCACGCGGTGACGCGCTTGCGGCCGGTCGGCTCGACCGCGTCGGGGCGGCGCAGGTAGAGCGGCTCGACCGGGGCGGGGGCCCGGCCGGCGAGCAGGTCCGCCGCGGCGACGCCGACCAGCCCGTCGACGGTCGGGGCGCCGGGGCCGCCGATCTCGCGGCCGAGCCGCTGGGCGAACGACGGATCGCCGGCCACCGAGCCGATCGCCAGCTCGTCCAGGCGCGCGGCCAGCGCCTCCGGGGCCTCGACCGCCGGGCCGGTCAGCCTGCGGACCGAGCGGGCGTCGGCGGGGTCGGACGCGTCGTAGGCGGCCCAGTAGACCTCTGTGCGCCGGGCGTCGGTGACGACCAGCAGGTTCCCGCCGGTGTGCAGCCCCCAGGCCAGGGCGTCGTGGGTGACGACGCCGTGCACCGGCACGTCGAGGGCGTGGCCGAGCGCGGCGGCCGAGGCGATCCCGACCCGCAGCCCGGTGAACGGGCCCGGACCGGCGCCGACGACCACCGCCCCGACCTCGGCGAGCGCGTGACCCGCCTCGGCGCACAGCGCACGGACCGCGGGCATCAGCAGCTCGCCGTGGCGGCGGCCGTCGTGCGCGCGGGCGGCGAGGGTCCGCGGCCCGCCGTCGGGGCCGAGGTCGACGAGACCGGCGGTGACCACGGTCGTCGCGGTGTCGAGGGCCAGTACCAGCACGCCGGCAAGCCTACGGACGCGCGGTGCGGCGCAGCGTCGCGACCCGGGTGTCGTCGTCGCGGCGCTCCAGCGTGATCGTCACCGCGGACCCGGCGAGCCGCTCCGCGACCCCGACCCCCCACTCGACGGCGACGACCGCCCGGTCCAGCTCGGTGTCGAGGTCGAGGTCGTCCAGCTCGGCCGCGACGTCCACGTTCCCGTCGGGGCCGCCCAGCCGGTAGGCGTCGACGTGCACCAGGGCCGGGCCGTCGCCCGCGGAGGGGTGCTCGCGGGCGATCACGAACGTCGGCGAGGCCACCGTGCCGGTCACCCCGAGCCCGCGGGCCAGGCCGCGGACCAGGGCGGTCTTGCCCGCGCCGAGCGGGCCCGCCAGGAGCACGACGTCACCGGCGACCAGCTCGCGCCCGACCGTCCGGCCGAAGGACTCGGTGTCGGCGACGGTCGGCAGCTCGGTGACGACGGCGTCCGCGCCGGGGGCGGGGATCACGGCCGGTCCTTCTTCCGGGACCGGCCGGCCCGGGCCGGGATGCGGCTGCCCCGGCGGACCC
>JAESFO010000654.1_pt1 | contig 17953 bp, 12 predicted proteins | sample 9269421 | NCBI WGS metagenome assembly JAESFO01 (sample SAMN14502839, study PRJNA617101) | algae metagenome | isolation source: Nostoc desertorum CM1-VF14 and co-occurring heterotrophs from rocky... | place: USA: Clark Mountains, San Bernardino, California | collected 2000-06-05 | reverse complement strand
TGTGTAGCGAAGTGACGCAGCAGGTACTAGGGGAGCGCCGCTTACGCTTGCAACGCGATTTGGCAGCCAGGGCGGAAGATACACGCAGCGTAGAGGCAACGTGTAAAGATATCTTGTCCACGATAGCGGAATATCCCTTAGATGTGCCGTTTGCGCTATTGTACTTGAGTGATGAGTCAGACGCTAAAGCAATAAAATTATTTGGCAGTGTGCGTGTGGTTGAAAATGATCAGATCGCACCAACAAGTGTCCTAGTTCAGAAATCGGATGGTATATGGCCATTTGCCCAGGTGATGGCAGGGCAAGCAGTTGTAGTTGAAAATATCAAGCGCTATATCACCATTACTGGTGGTCCTTGGGGGGAAATTGTAGATCAGGCATTAGTGCTGCCGATTCCGTCATCAAATATTACTGCACCACTTGGGGTATTAATAGCAGGAATCAGTCCGAATCGTGCTTTGGATGAAGGCTATAAGTCGTTTTATGAGTTGTTAGCTGGACAGATTTCAATTTCCCTCCGCAATGCAGGGGCATACGAAGAAGAACGCAAAAAAGCCGCAGCCCTAGCCGAGCTAGATCGGGCGAAGACAGCATTTTTTAATAATGTTTCTCATGAGTTCCGTACACCTTTGACATTGATGTTAGGGCCATTAGAGGATGTTTTAAGTAAGCAAAACGCTTCACTAACAATAGAGTCACGCGAGCAATTGCAATTAGTACAGCGCAACAGTCTGCGTTTGCTGAAGCTAGTCAACACATTATTAGACTTTTCCCGGATTGAAGCAAATCGAATTCAAGCTATTTACGAGCCAACAGACCTAGCTGTATTTACCAGTGAACTAGCGAGTGTTTTTCGTTCAGCGATTGAAAAAGCAGGTTTACGTTTAATAGTAGATTGTCCACCATTACAACAACCAGTCTACGTAGACCGCGAAATGTGGGAAAAAATTGTCTTGAATTTGTTGAGTAATGCTTTCAAGTTCACCTTTGCTGGAGAAATCACTGTTGCCTTGCGCTGTGATGGGGAACGTGTGGAAATGGAAGTGCGAGATACAGGTACAGGAATTCCCCAAGCAGAGTTACCACGCTTGTTTGAGCGATTTTATCGTGTACAAGGGTCACAAGGTCGGACTTACGAAGGCTCTGGTATTGGGTTATCACTTGTACAGGATTTGGTTCGACTTCATGGTGGTGAAGTTCGCGTCACCAGTCAAGAAAATCAGGGAAGTTCTTTTATAGTTACACTGCCGTTTGGGGTAGCTCATTTGCCCGCAGAGCGTATTGGAGCTAATCGCAATTTGCCTTCGACTGCTTCGGGCGCAGTTGCGTTTGTGGAAGAAGCATGGCGTTGGCTACCCCAAGCTCCCAGGGAGAACTTGTGCAGGGGAGAACTTGTGCAGGGGAGAACTTACAGCAGTTCCTCTCCTCTGCCCCCCAGCCCCTCTACTTCTCTGCCCAGTTCTGCTCGTATTTTGTTAGCTGATGACAACGCAGATATGCGCGATTATTTAAAGCATTTACTCCAAGGAGATTACGAAGTAGAGGCAGTCACAGATGGAGTAGCTGCCTTAGCAGCAGCCCGCAGACAAATACCGGATTTAGTACTTAGCGATATTATGATGCCGGGAATCGACGGTTTGCAATTGTTACGCGAATTGCGCTCTGAATCATCCACTCGGGAAGTACCTATTATCCTGCTATCTGCCCGCGCTGGTGAAGAATCTCGCGTTGAAGGCTTAGAGATGGGTGCGGATGATTACCTGATCAAACCTTTTTCGGCGCGAGAACTGCTGGCACGGGTGAGAGCAAATTTGGAATTGTCGCAACTGCGTAAAGATGCGTTAGCTGAACGAACCGAACGAATTCAACAGCAGGCAGCGCGAGTTGAAGCGGAGGCAGCTAATCGGATGAAAGATGAATTTCTGCAAGTGCTTTCCCATGAGATTCGCACACCACTCAATGGAATGCTTGGCTGGGTTAAGATGTTAAGCCAAGGGAAATTGGATTCATCTGCGACTGCTCGTGCTTTGGAAACTATTGAGCGCAATGCTAAAGCGCAAGCGAAATTAATAGATGATTTACTGGACGTGTCACGCATTATTCAGGGAAAACTGCGGCTGGAGAAGTGTCCAGTATCTCTGGTTTCAGTAATTCTAGAGGCGATAGAAACTGTAAAACCACAAGCCCAGGCTAAAGATATTACTATCGAGTTCATGCTTGAGGAGAGTGCCAGTTATGTTTGGGGAGATGCTAGTCGTTTACAGCAAGTAGTGTGGAATCTGCTCTCTAATGCAGTTAAGTTTACACCATCAGGAGGACGGGTTGAGATAGGGCTACAAGTCACAGATACAAATGCGCTCTTGGTGGTCAAAGATACAGGAGTCGGAATTAATGCTGAAGTATTACCGTACATTTTTGACCGTTTCCGTCAAGCAGATGCAAGTACAACTCGAACTTACGGGGGGCTAGGTTTAGGGTTGGCAATTGTCCGCTATCTAGTGGAAATGCACGATGGAACAGTAGAAGCGCAAAGTGCTGGCAAGGGACTTGGAGCAACCTTTAGTGTGCGGTTGCCCTTGATGAATAAATCAAACAATTCTACTGGCGCAGAATCAATTTCTGCAAAAGCTGATGATCAAGTTTTACTCAACGGTTTACGAATATTAGTTGTTGATGATGAAGCTGATGGACGTGAGCTTGTTGCTTTTATCTTGGAGCAACATGGTGCTTTGGTGAATGAAGCAGCATCAGTAGCCCAAGCCTTGTCAGCGTTAGAGTCGGGAATACCACACATACTGATTTCGGATCTTGGTATGCCAAAGGAGGATGGCTACAGCTTTATTCGCAAAATCAGGGCTTTACCAGTAGAAAAAGGGGGAAAAATCCCAGCGATCGCTTTGAGTGCTTATGCCAAAGAAGAAGACCGAAAGCGGGCGCTGATGACAGGCTTTCAAATGTACTTATCCAAGCCATTTGATCCAGATGAGTTAATAGTCATGGTAGCAAATTTGTCAGGTCGTTTTCAGCAGACTTAACCCACAGAAAACAAGATTACTTTCCTTTGCCACTCACAAAGTACAAATACAGTGGTTCAACCGGGTATTGTCTGTGGTACTGTAATTGTCTACGATCTGAGTACAAACACAAAATAAGATACAATCTTCATCTACTTTTAATAAGTAAGGCATTGAATCCCTGCAAAAATAGTAGTAAGATTTAGCTTTTGCTAGTTTAATTAGCATAAAAAGCTACTTATTCTCAAAAAAGGGCAATGAAGAGTGTTATTAAGCGGATCTTGATTTGTGACGATGTGGCTGATGACTCTTTTCTTTTAAAAACGATTTTACAAGCAGAAGACTGTTTGATTGAGATCGTTGATTCGGGTACAGCAGTGCTAGCTTTTCTTGAAACAACTGCTAACCCACCGGATCTGTTGATACTAGATGTAATGATGCCAAAAATGGATGGATTTGAAGTTGTTCGTCACCTCAGAGAATCGACGAAATTTCAATTTATTCCAATTTTGCTGGTGACAAGTTTCGATGAAGATGATGCTGATAAAGCTCTTGATATAAAGATAGATGGGTTCATCAAGAAGCCGATTGACCCTGATACAGTAACAGCTAAAGTTCAAGAAATTTTAGCTCGGAATTCCGAAAATTTTCCTAATAATAAGAGCTTTATTCAGAGATAATGGTTATAAATGATGCATTTACAACAGAGCAGCCTGAACATACTTTATTAGTACATCCGGCTCAACTGGCTTTCGGATAACTGCTCTGACTCTTACATCAGGCTGCTGATTGAAAAACTCGTCTCCATGTGCCGTAATGAACAAAATAATCAGATTTTGTAGAATCGGGTTGTTTTGGATACGACGCGCGACTTCATACCCATCCATGCCAGGCATCATCACATCAAGTAAAAGTAGATCAGGTATTTTGGATTCAAGTCTAGCTAACGCTGCCGCTCCTGAATCCACGATATCAACTTCATAACCTTCCATTTGTAATACAGTTTGGAGGAAAACACTATTGTCTCTAACATCATCACAAATTAGAATAAGCTTATTAGTATTATCTTGTTTTTCTCCTTTTTTAACTGACATATTTAAATGAAGCTCATACTGTTGTTTAGTCATTTTTAGCTAGAGAAGCAATTTTTCTCATCATTCAATGGGGTTACTTGCTAGCCAGATATGAAAAGCTAACTCCAATTATTTCTAAGTTACTACTGAGACTAATAAAGATTAGGAGCAACGCTTTTTGGTACAAGAGATTTGTTTATATTTTCGCTACAATCTTGAGGTTTTGTATAAATAAATACGCAATACATTTATTTATACTATTAACTCTGATGCTTGTGTGTTATGAGTTGCAGGAATAAGTTATGGATTGTCACCTGAATCAAGCAATCAACAGTTTAATCTGATGATAGAAAATTTCGAGCTTGGACATTCTTCAGACGAGAGAACAGGTATAGACACAAATATATTCAAAGGATTGACAGTTATTATAGTAGATGATAACAAAATATTCTTCTTGTCCTAACTAGTTATGTCCTTAAAAGATATGAAATTCAAGTGATGGTGGCAAATAATGCTTCGTCAGCATTTTGGCTAGTTCAAAAAATCGCAGTAGATCATATATTCTGGCTTCTGACTCCTGGGTGCTGAATTCTTACGGAAAAACTACCTGTATTACTTCTGGAGTAAGCTAGTCTTGCATTTATAAAATGCATTAATTTTATAGCAAATCTTCTTAAACACACTCAGCTCACGCTCTACCCCCAACAAGATAGCCAGCAAGGAGATTTTAGCTTTTCAATCGTGCCATTCTCGCTAAGAATTTGAATTATTGAAATTGTTAACGAGCCTGTTAAAAAACAACTTGTGTCTTGAGATGCATTGCTTTTTTGTTGAAATTACCCAAGACTGTAAAGGACTTTATAAATTGCGAGTAATATGGCGTTTCATCAGTAATACGTTAGTATTGAGCAGCCAGCCGTCAGTCAATTGATTCGAGAACTCCGGCAAAACTTGAAGCTGACCCAGGAGAAGTTTGCGGTTCACCTTGGAGTATCCTTCCCAACAATTAATCGCTGGGAGAATGGACATACTACTCCCTCTCCTTTAGCCCTTAAGCAAATTGAGATGCTTTTGAATCAGCTTTCGGAGTCAGCCGACACCCAATATTTGTCGGGTTTTGGGGAAAAGGGGAAGGGGAAAGAAAAAACCTTTAACCTTTTTCCCAAACCAAATTCCGAGTTAAAAATGCAAAAAGCGAGCAGTATTGAGCCGACACCACGGTACGAGAACGCAGCCAGGAAATACGAGGAAAATATTTTTTTTGAAGAATTCAGAAGTCAGAATTCAGGAGTCAGAATCAATGAGTGGCGGGTTTGAATCCCCCACTCATTGTAGACCGCTCAATCATCTCTTTCAGAGACGCTCTTGCGTTCGATTTAGCGGGGGTGTTAAACCCACTTATTCATTCGCTAAATCGATTCAGAATTCAATTTTGTTAGCGGATAGCTAAGGTTTAGCCCATTCTGGTGACTGAAGCATGTATTCTGTTTGATAAAAAATTAAACGCATCAGGGCAGAGGAATTGAGGGCAATGGCTGAGAAGTTGTTTGGTGGAAGCGGTAAGTTGGGAGCGTTGCTGCGAGCGCACGATTGGTCGCAAACGCCATTAGGTGCTGTGGAAACCTGGTCAGACGACCTGAAAGCGGCAGTGCAGATTCTACTGACTGAACTTGAGCAAAGTAAGCCATCCAAAGAGACGCAGCCAGAGGCCCAAGGGCAAAAGAATGGCTCTGCTGAAGCCGCCTTACGCCAAGTGAATCAACTCAATGCGTTCCGAGTCAAACTTGCCGATGCCCTTCGTCCGCTCACCGATGCTTCAGAGATACAAATGATCGCTGCTCGCATTTTGGGTGAATCTTTAGGGGCAAGTCGTGTCATTTACATCGAAGTGGTGTCGGCTGGTGAGGAGGTCTTCGTTCATTGCAACTACACCAGTGGTGTAGCCCAGTTAGACAGACGATACCGTTTAGAGGACTACCGACGCAACCTAACTGCTGACCATCAGGCTGGACATACCCAAGTTGTAACCGATATTCCCAATGATCCAAAATATACCCATGCCCAGAAAACGAGATACCGTGAGATTGATATTGCTGCACACATTGATGTACCGCTGATCAAAAACAATCAATTCGTTGCCCTGCTTGCGGCTCAACAATCCACGCCGCGTCAGTGGACACAAACCGAGGTCAAACTGGTTGAAGAAACCGCAGAACAGACGTGGGCAGCTGTTGAACGTGCTTATGCTGAAGCTGCCCTGCGCGAGTCGGAAGCAAAATATCGCACCTTGTTTGAGTCAATCGACGAAGGTTTTTGCATCGCCAAAATACTGTTTGATGAGAACGACACGCCAGTTGATTATCGCTTTTTAGAAATTAATTCAGTGTTTGAGCAACAAACCGGATTGCAACAAGCCGTCGGGAAAACAGCACGTCAGTTAGTGCCAGATATAGAAGACTTTTGGATTGAAACCTACGGCTCAGTTGCATTGACGGGTGAACCCGTTCGCTTCGAGAATCGTTCTGCGCCGTTGAAGCGATGTTTTGATGTTTATGCCTGCCGTACGGGGAAACCGGAAGACCGAAAAGTAGCGATTGTATTCAAAGATATTAGCGATCGCAAGCGCATCGAGTCCGAACGCTTGCAGGCGGAAGAAATTGTGGGGCGAGCCGCTCAATTGGATGCTTTCCGCGTTTACCTCACCGATGCACTCCGCCTGCTGGCTGACTCCGTGGAAATTCAGGCGACCGCTAGCCGTGTGTTGGGTGAATATCTTGGCGCAAACCGTGTACTGTACTTCGAGGTTCGTGGCACGGATTACGTGGTTGAGCAGGATTATGTCAATGGAGCCGATACAGTTGCTGGTCACTACTCGATTGATTCCTTCGGTACCAAACTGCTGGCGGCGTATCGGGCAGGGCATACTGTGTCCTCGCCCAATGTATCCGCCGATCCATATCTTTCCCTAGAGCAGCAATCCGCTTACGCGGCAATTCAGATTGGGGCATACATCGGCATTCCCCTCGTCAAGAAAGGGAAATTTGTGGCGGGACTGGCGGTTCACGCTGCCGCACCACGGGACTGGAAACCGGAAGAAATTGCCCTGACCGAAGAAGTTGCCGAGCGGACTTGGGCCGCCGTCGAACGCGCCCATGCCGAAGCCGCTTTGCGGAGGAGTGAGAAGCGTTTCCGGCTGATGGCGGATGCTGTGCCGCAAATTGTTTGGATTACAGATGCAGAGGGGCGGGTTGAGTTCTTCAACAAGCAATGGAGCGACTACACAGGCGTTCCTTACGAACAGACGATAGCAGCGGAGGTAGCTGCTAATTTTGTTCACCCGGAAGATGGTGATCGCACAATGGGGGCGTTTAACGAAGCGCGACGCAACGGCAGCCTTTTCTCAGTCGAACACCGGATTCGCTCGGCGGCGGGAACCTATCGCTGGTTTCTAGTTCGCGCCGAGCCTTACCGAGATCCGCAAACCGGCGAGATTATTCACTGGGTCGGTGCATCCGTCGATATCCATGATCGCAAGCAGGCAGAACAAGCCTTGCGTGAGCGTGAACAACGCCTGGTTATTGCGACCGAAGCAGCACAGTTGGGAATATTCGAGTGGAAAGTACCAGAGGATGTCACAATCTGGGAGAATGATCGACTGTACGAAATGTTCGGACTCACGCCCGCCGATGGTTCAGTCTCGGCGCAAGAGTTTTTTAACAGCTACCTGCATCCAGACGATGCTCAAGCCTTTGGAGCCAAATTTACCCAAGCGATGCAAACGGGCAGTTTGCGCCAAACAAGTTACCGTATTTGTCGCCGAGACGGGACAATACGCTGGATCGAAGTCAACGGACAGTTTGAATTTGCCGCCGACGGTTCACTGTTGCGATTTATTGGTGTAAATGCCGACATCACCCAGAGCAAGCAGGCAGAAGCGACAATTTTGCAACGAGAAGCGCAATTTCGCCAACTGGCGGACGCGATGCCGCAACAGGTTTGGATTACCGATGCTCAAGGCAAGACGCAATACGTGAATCAGCAATGGACAACTTACACTGGGTTGACATTGGAGCAGACTCAAGATATTCATTATGCGACTGGAGTCATTCACCCGGATGACTTTGAGATAGCAAGTCAACTGTGGAGTACTGCGCTGGTAACAGGGATACCCTATCAAGCTGAATTTCGCTTGAAACACTCCTCTGATAATACCTATCGTTGGTTTCTCTCCCGAGCGATCCCCATTCGTGATCAACAAGGACAAATTGTGCAGTGGTTTGGCACTAGCACAGACATTGAAGAGTTCAGACGCGCCCAGACCCAACGAGAACAACTCTTACAACGAGAACAAACCGCACGAGAAGCCGCCGAGAACGCCAATCGGATCAAAGATGAATTTCTGGCAGTGCTGTCACATGAGTTGCGTTCGCCCCTCAATCCAATTTTAGGATGGACACGATTATTACAGAACGGCAAACTCGATGCTGCCCGTCAACGAGAAGCTTTAGCAACCATTGAACGTAATGCCAAACTCCAGACGCAATTGATCTCAGATTTGCTCGACATCTCCCGCATTATGCGAGGTAAACTATCTTTAACTGTAGCTCCTGTCAGTTTGACCTTTGTAATTTCTGCTGCTATAGAAACTGTGCGATTAGCAGCAGAGGCAAAAAATATTGGCATCGTGCTGGATTTTGCTCCAGCGATTGCTCCGGTTTCTGGAGATGCCGCTCGTTTGCAGCAGGTTGTCTGGAACTTGCTGACCAATGCCGTCAAATTCACACCCAACGGCGGACTAGTGACTATTGAACTGCGGCAACTCGACGAGCTGGCACAAATTCGAGTTATTGACACAGGCAAAGGTATCAATGGGCAGTTTTTGCCTCATGTGTTTGAGTATTTTCGACAAGAGGATAGCTCAACCATACGCCAATTTGGCGGCTTGGGATTGGGACTGGCGATCGCGCGGCAAATTGTCGAAATGCACGGCGGCATGATTCGAGCAGACAGCATTGGTGAAGGGCAAGGCGCAACCTTCATCGTTCAACTGCCGACGATACCACAGCCACCATCGCTTGCACCTCAACCTATCCAGACCCCAGCAGATGCTTCCCTGCCGCTAGCAGGGATGCAAATTTTACTGGTAGATGATGAGCCAGATACTCGTGAATTTCAGGCTTTCGTGTTAAGCCAGAGTGGCGCAAGGGTCAGAGCCGTTGCTTCTGGCTTAGAAGCATTACAAGCACTGGAACAATCTATTCCTGACGTGCTAGTGAGTGACATTGGGATGCCCCAGATGGACGGTTATATGCTACTAGAGCAAATTCGCTCGCGCCCACCTCATCAAGGTGGAACGATCCCAGCCATTGCGCTCACTGCCTATGCCACAGAAACGGATCAGCAACGGACACTTCAGGTCGGATTTCAAACTCATATCACAAAACCTGTGGAGCCGGAAGTGTTAGTCAGAGCAATCACAGTTTTGCTCTATCCGTCTGGCCGTTGAGGAAGAGGTCAGAACAGAATCAGCGCTTAAAGCGTTTGAAAGCTGTTGTAAATCAAATTTAGTTTAAGTTGAGGGCAAGCTTCACGCATTACTCAGTGATCAATACGATGCAAGAATAAAATTAGTTCGACTCAAAGTTCAGCCCAGATGCGACTAAGGCGCTGGCTAATTTACTATTCAAGGGTTTGGAGAAAAAATATCCTTGTGCATATTTGCATTTGTAAAGTGAAAGCTGTGCGAGTTGCTCAACAGTTTCTACACCCTCTGCAACCACATCTATATTAAGACTGTGTGCCAAAGTAATGATTGCTTGAACAATCTCCAAGTTTTCTCCATTAACACCAATGTTCATTACAAAAGAACGATCAATCTTTAAAGCATTAGTGGGGAAGCGGTGTAGGTAACTCAAAGATGAATAGCCTGTGCCAAAATCATCTAAGTGTAACTGGACACTCATCTGTTGCAAGTGTAAGAGCATAGCAGTAGCAGATTCGGTATTTTCCATAATTGCGCTTTCAGTAATCTCCAGTTTCAAACTTCTGCCTTCAACTCCAGTCTCTTGCAAGATTTGTTGAATTTGTCCAATTAAATCAGGTTGTGAAAACTGTTTAGTGGAAATATTGACACTGATTGTTAAGGGTGGGTTAGTAGGAAATTGCTCCTGCCAAACACGCAGTTGACGGCAAGCTTCACGCATTACCCAGTAACCAATAGGGACAATCAGCCCAGTCTCTTCAGCTATGGGAATAAACTTCTCTGGAGAAACAAATCCCTGTTGGGGGTGCTGCCAACGTACTAAAGCCTCGAAGCCAATTACTTTGTAAGTTTCTAATAAAATAATCGGTTGATAATGAATTATAAATTCCTGGTGTTCAATTGCGCGTCGTAAATCCATCTCTAACTGCATTAGCTCTGTAGCTTGGGCGTACATGGTTGAGTCAAATAGCTCGTAGCGTGCTTTCCCCAATGCCTTAGCACGATACATAGCAATATCAGCATCACGTAGGATTTCTTCAGGCAGATTGTAACTAGTTTTACTAAGGGTTACACCAATGCTGACGTTAGTAAATACGTCGCGTCCATTGAGGTTAAAGGCAGATGTGATAACTGCATTTATTCTTTCAACTACGAGCGTTATGTCATTCAAGTTTTTGAAATCATTAAGCAAGATTGTGAACTCATCTCCTCCAATACGAGCAACTGTGTCTTGAGAGCGTAAGCAGGTTTCTAGTCTTCGTGCGATGGCATTTAGTAATTGGTCGCCAATTGTGTGACCGAGACTATCGTTGACAACTTTAAAGCGATCTACATCAAGGAAAAAGACAGCGAACTTATAATCTGTACGTCGTTTTGTCAGCGCAATAGCACGCTCCAAGCGTTCGATAAATAAAGCACGGTTAGGCAGTCCGGTTAGAGAATCATGAAAGGCATCATGGATTAATTGTGCCTGTGCAAGTTTTAGAGCAGTAATATTACGAGCAATACTCATAACAAATTCTACTGAACCATCGGCAGCAAACTCAGGCAATAAGCGAGTATGGTAGTATTCTGTACCTGAATTTTTGGGAAAACTGCATTCAAACTCGTTCTCTTGCTTAGTTTGAATAACAGACTGAATTTTATATTCCCATATTTGATAAAATTCTTCTGGTAAACTCAACTGTCTATTAGCTTTACCGATAAAAGTTTGGGGTAAAATGTTTGTAAGCTTTTGAAAAGCTGGATTAACATAAACGTAGCGTAATTGAGTATTAAACCTAGCAATAATGTCAGGTGCATTCTCAACTAGTGCTTTAAATTCCTTTTCTCGAAGTGATAATGCATTGAGAGTGTGTTCATGCTGATAAATTTCAGTTTGCAATTGTTGATTAGTTTTTATAAGTTCATCTGTGCGTTGCCTAACTATACTTTCTAAATATTCACTAGTCTGCTGGAGAGAATTCTCAACCCGCTTGCGTTTAGCTAGTTCTTGGTTAGTGAACAACATTGCTAAACCAACTAAAGCAGAAGCTATAATGCTGGCAAAAATAGTAAATGCATTTGTGTTGGCAGCGCTGAGGTTCATCTCTATTGTTCGCTGTTTCAACAAATGATTTTCTTCGCTTTCTATATCTTTAGCAAGCATTTGAATGCCAACAAAAAGCTTCTGACTTTCCTTACTCTCGAATCTCTGTAGCGCCAATGGTAAATTCTTATTTGTTGCTAAATTCACCGTTATTTTAAGCGAAGCCAGTTTTTTAGCAATTAAAGATTCAAAGATAGAAAGACGTCGCTGTTGATTAGGGTTATCTCTAGTCAATTGACGTAAAACTTGAAGTGTTTTGGGGATCTTGTTAGTTGCAATATTATATGGTTGGAGATATTGCCCTTTACCTGTAATCAGATAACCTCTTTGTCCAGTCTCTGCATTACTAATTTGTAAAATTACTTCTTTCGTGTTTTCAATGACTGTGTATGTGTGTGTTACCCATCGAATATTTTTTTTATATTCCAGCAGATTTCGATAGGAGATCATACCAATGCCAGCCATAATTCCTACTACTATTACAAAACTGACTGTATTTCTTTTGTAAGTAGTTAAGTTCATTTTTTCCTTTGAATCTAATCAACTGGCAATTAAGATACATAAATCCTGTACTTATACCTAACAATTTAAAATCAATTTTCCGCCCGTAAATCTACTGAAGAATATGAAAATATAGATTATTGTCCTTCAACCTCTATCGAAAATGTACGGATAAGTTAATTACCAATTATACCTATGTCTGAAATCGCTTTCTTGAATATTGATACTGCCAATTGTTCGCTGAGAAATTAATTACTGTGCAACTACAACTAGATCCCGTCCAGTAGCTTTAGCTAGGGTTAGTGCAGCATCAGCAGCTTGGATTAGAGTTTCAGTAGTATTACCATGTCGAGGAAAGCTGGCAACTCCCAATGAAAGGGAAACAGCGCCAAGTGGTTGACGGCGATGTTGTAGATTGAGATGTTTGGCTCCAATTCGTATTTGCTCTGCTCTTAGTTGAGTGATTTGCAATGAAGCCTCTGGAAGAAGTAGGATGAATTCCTCCCCGCCATAGCGACAAGCAATGTCACAGCCGCGAATCATCCTCTTGAACAATTGCCCCAACTCTCGCAATACAATATCTCCGGCAACGTCAAGGAAGAACGTTGTATAACCTCCCGCAAGGGCGATATACCATTGGGCAGAAATCCCCCATTTTCTCGAAACAACACAGGGTAATATCTGCGCTCGCCTGCTGCTATCTCCGAACCCAAAAGTTAATCAAATGCTGCCGAAGAGTGAAGAAGCAGGAGAAACTGAGGCTGGTATCAATACTTCTTGGTTAAGGCCAAAATTCATTTGTCCTATATATCAACTGAACAAATTAGAACAGGTAAGGAATTAATCGTTTTGTGCATTGCTTGTAAACTTCATACTCATCCCCAAAGGTATCAAGTAACATCTGTTCCTCCTGTCCAATTCGTGTTGCATATGCAATACTAAAGCCAATGAATCAGCCCAACGGACTGACGGTTATTTTGCCAGAGGATGCGATGCCGTTCGCGGAGCGTCTCGTAGAGAAGGCGGGCGCGAGCGCCATCGCCTTTGTAGAGAAGCTAGCGATTGAGAAGTTTCACGGTATAGGAGAAGTTACGGCGGCGAAGCTGCACTCACTGGGCATTCATAGTGGTGCGGATTTGAAAACGCGTTCGTCTCTGACGTTGCCGCAGGCATCGCTGACTGAGCTAACACAGCATTTTGGTAAAGCAGGTCATTATTACTACAAGATTGCCAGAGCAGAAGATGACCGCCCAGTTGAAGCAAATCGGGTTCGCAAGTCAATTGGTGCAGAAACCTCGTTTGCACAAGACTTAAGCGATGTCGGTCAGATGTTGCAAGAACTCGAACAGATTGCCCAAATTGTCGAGCAACGGTTGGAGCAGCATGAAACGCGAGGCCGCACATTAACTCTGAAAGTCAAATTTTCTGACTATCAGCAGTTAACCCGTAGTAAGACAATGCTTGCTCCCATCAGTGAACTCTCTACGATTTTTGAGATAGCCAAAGCACTGTTTGAGTCGATTGACTTGGAGAATCGCAGTATCAGATTACTAGGTATTTCCTTGTCCAATCTAAATAACGCCAAACAGACCCAAGTGATTCAATTGCCACTATTCCAAAATGCAGATATTACTTGGGAGTGATTAAATCAGTGAACAGTGAACAAACAAGAATCAAACAGCTAGCTCGGAAGACAATTTGCTTTTCTAAAACAGAGGAGATGCACGGCATAGTTATAGGTTCATTCATCAACCGCTATGAGTTTGGTTTACTAGTTTAAGGACATAGCAACCGATCTAGAACATTGCCAATTTATCTTTATGGGTGCAGTCATTAGCAATATTGCCCCTCTATAAAGAGCAAATCTCTTTTACAGCACTTTGCAACTAAATGAGGTGCAGAATCAAGGATTCACAAACCAAATTATTCTTCCTCCTGCCTTCTTCCTCCTGCCTTCTGCCTCCTGCCTCCTGCCTCAAAACCAGTGACTTTGTACCTCATGCAAAAGAAAACTGCTGTATCTTACATTTTATTCTAGCCGCCTACTTAGCTGAGAACCACCCAAGCGTAGCTAATGACTCCTAAAATTGCTATACCAACAATTGCTTCTCCTTGCTCATTCAAAAAATGGTAAAAGCTATTCAAAACGTAGTTTAATGCTGCCTGGCGACTTTTACCTAATTCAGTCATCAGCAATTTAACCCTCGCATCTACCTCTTCAATAGAGACTTCACCTTTTTGGTAAGCAACTTCTAACTCATTTAACTTGCACCAGTATTCTTTGGTATCTTCCACAAGGTTAGGAAACATAATTGAAGATATATTTAACAATGTTAACTTTCATTACGATTCTATCTTGCCAGCTAAAGCAGATGGTTCTGTCGATTTGGTGATATTTTCTCGAAGATCAAGGGTTGAGCTATATAAGTTGAGCTATATAAATAGACGCAACAAGCGTAGAGGATATTATTGTTTCCCAAGGTTTCCGTCTGCTGTAGGCTAGGGCATCGTTAGTTGTCATTACCAGTAGCAATCTCGTATTTCCAACCCTGTGGTGACCACTCGACACCAGTGCAGTAGCCGAAAGCATTGGCAGATTTAACATAGACTCGCTCTAACAGACTGACCAGTAACGGTGGGATTTGCTGACCCCACGGCAAAGAAATGTACCAGCACTGTTCTAAGTTTTGAACAAGGTTAGTCATACAGTCACTCCGAATAATTTGCTCTGTGCAGATATAAATAGTTGTGTTGCGAAACTGGGAGGGACAGAGTAGCCGATGATTGACCCAGCCGTAGCAGTCTCGTTGGGAAACTCATACCAAGACGGAAAACCTTGCAAAATGGCTGCACCTTGAATTGACAAAGACTTGACCGTACCATCAGGCAACCAAATATCAGCGAACTTACTACGGTTGCAACCTTTGTGATCGGTGAAGTGGGTAGGCGCAGCCCGCCGCAGGCATCGCAGAATGGTATTAGCGGAGTGCGATCCTGGCTTGTACTTGGGTAACTTGCGTCCCCCCACTCTTTCTATTAGCAGTGGTGTCGGCGCATTCCCGGCTAAAAATTTCTCCAAAGCTTGCTGTTGTTTGGGGAGTAGTTGTGAATCAGACATCATGGGGATGAGATGGGCGATCGCCTCGTACCACTCTATTGGTTTTCTGTGAGCGGGTATTGCAACCCGAAACCCCCTACTGGCAGCCAGAACTAACCGCCGCCGTGCCTGGGGTAGTCCGAACTTGTCCATGCTGACCACGCTGTAAGTAACCGAGTACCCCTCTTGCTCCAAAGCTGACAGAATGATACTGAAGCTCTGACTGTTCTGATAGCGCGGCACATTCTCCAGCGTAAACACCGGTGGCTGCAACTGTCGGATGGCTTCAGCTACTGCGATGGCGCGAGCGCCCGCCGGAGGCGATCGCTGCGGTCAGGTCGTCAGCCGTTTCAATACCCTTACCCGAATAGCTGTGTGGGCAAGGCTTACGTTGGCGCACACCGGGGAGGCGTGGAGGTAATCGGGGCGCCGGGGAAAATCTAGAAATCCTGACTGTGCTACTTCTTGCACTGTTAGCTGGACGATTCTACACCCGTATTCGCTAAAGTTGTGATGATGAGTTTTGGCGATTGCCTTGCTCAGTTCTGGTTTACTTGGGTCATGTTCCACTGCAATAACTGGACGAATCCCGGCTTCAACCATCCCCGCTTCAATCCCGCCGCCACCGGCGAAAAGTACTATGGCGATCGGTGCATTATCTGGAAGAACTGGTTTTAATTTTGTGTTATCAAAATTTTTGCAGACATCTAATTTTGGTGATGGCTTTTTGGATTTCGCTTTTTTGATAAAGGCGGTAATATCTTTCCTGGTTGCCAAGAGTTGTTGCAGTGTCCGAATCATCGTCACTGCACTGCAAAGAATTGAGCCAATACTTCGTCCTTTCCATACTCCATCAACTTGTTCTTCCCGGTTGTAAGTAAACTCAACGAGGTTGTCACCAACCCCGTCGGTCAGGTGCAGCGCTTAGTTCGGCGTGCCTTGCTCAGTCGATGGCCATGACTACTGAGATCACCTCGCGTGACTTGTGGAAGATGGCGACCAACTCCCTGAATTCCCAGAGTACGGAACCCCACTCGTGAATAGCATCCGGCAGATCGCGGAGCCGATACCATGACGACCGACCTAGCCAAGACAGCACGACGGCCTCTACCTGTGCCCGGACTTCGGGACGGGGCGGGCAGTCGAACAGCCCGCAGAACTCCTCGACCACGCCAATAGCCCCCTCCGAGCCGATTGGCGTGAACTCGACCGGGGTGATGGCCGCGACCCAGTACGGACCGTGGATGTTGCCGGCATCCTCCTCGTGTGAGTCCTGTCCGGCGTAGTGATCCCGATACCGCCAGTGGCCGATCAGGTCCTCTAGTACTGCGACCTCATCGCCTGCCCCGTCCCACGCGAACCGCTTGACGCTAAACCAGCGGAACGAGTGGTCGTCGAACAGGATGAGGGTATGCCCAGTGTATTCGAGGACCGCACCCACATTGGAGTAAGATTTCATTCTACATTTACTTAGACGTTAATATACTTCATTATTCCATAGTGTATTGTGCTAAATCAGGAACCGCTATATTACAAAACGGCTACGACATCCGCACAGTGCAGGAATTACTGGGACACAAGGATGTAAAAACGGCAATGATTTACACCCATGTTCTGAATCGGGGCGGTAAGGCTGTGCGTAGTCCCCCTGATTAGAACTACTGGTATATATTCTGCATGAATTTTGAACACCTAAAATGGTACAAAGTTAACACCCTACACCGCCTCTGACGGGAGATGTGTAGACTTGTATTGAAGTTCCTCTGCCTACGGCGGGTGGTCGCGCGATTTTGGGCAAAAGATTCAAACGATCATGTATCAGGAAATTCTCGGCTTAGTGGAAGAGTAGAGTATTACCGCAGGTAACTTGAGTGCAAAGAACGGCTTGTGTTCAATCTGGAGAAGACATGAAATGACGAATATTTTGGTGGTCTACACCTCGACAATGGGGAACACACGCAAGATGGCCGAAGCGGTCGCTGATGGTTCGCGCTCGGTGGAAGGCGTAGAGGTCGTTTTACGTGAAGCGACTGAAGCGACTCAGGGGGAAGTACGCGAGTGTGACGGGTTACTTTTGGGTACGCCAATGCGCCATCGTTCGGCGGATGCGCGGGTTAAAAAGTTCATTGAAGACACTATCGAAGTGTTATGGCTCAGAGATGAACTGGTTGGCAAGGTAGGCGGCGTTTTTAGTGTGGGCGGCGGTTACGGTGATGCAGGTGCGGGTGTCGAAATCGCCCAACTTGGTCTGCTGGCAGCAATGGCGGGCGCGGGGATGATTTTAGTGTCGCTGCCTAAAACCACGCCTGGAGCTGGAGTTGCCGGAAGCCATTGGGGAGCGCATGGCAGAAGTGGCGGCCCAAACATGGAGCCACAGGGCGTTACGGTCGAGATGCTCCACTGCGCTTATCATCACGGAGCCAATGTTGCGCGTGTGGCTGTTGCGCTCCAAGGTAAAGAGCTAATGGCGCGTGGCAATCAAGCGCCGTCTCAAGAACTTATTGCTATGTTCGCTAATGCCGAGCCACAAAACACACCGCCTAGTTAAGCAGACCCAAACGGCACATTAAAAAGCATTATTTTGTCTACAATTTGTGGACATTTGAGCAGTCACTAACCCAACTTTTCCGCCCCACATCAAAGGAAGCGTTCGCGGTGCGTCTCCCAAAGAGAAGGTATGGCGCTGCGCTGCACTAC
>JAESFO010000652.1_pt1 | contig 18154 bp, 19 predicted proteins | sample 9269421 | NCBI WGS metagenome assembly JAESFO01 (sample SAMN14502839, study PRJNA617101) | algae metagenome | isolation source: Nostoc desertorum CM1-VF14 and co-occurring heterotrophs from rocky... | place: USA: Clark Mountains, San Bernardino, California | collected 2000-06-05 | reverse complement strand
AAGCTGTAAAATTTTCTTTCTGCTGTTCGAACGCTAAATATTTTGAACAATCACCGCATGGCGGCGTGCAAAATTAAAGATTTGATAATATCCTGCTATTATTTTGGCTCGATAAAGCCTCCAAATTTATAACTAATAGACGTTAGTTGAATATTTTAACAAACAATATTATTTTTGCACTTAATTAATGAGCAAGCAAGACGAAATAACAACAGTCACAGGTCCCTGGACACAGACATTAAAAGGGTTACAGCCTATTGTTTGTAAAGAGCAGCATATTCCAGGATCCGTAAATTACTCCATCAGGCGTTTTATACGTGACGAAGATAATAGTGCAGAGGATATTGGTATTGTTAATTATGATTACAAGGGCAAAAGCAGCGATGAAAATGGCGTTAAATTAAGATTTTGTGTTGCCGGTAATATGTATTGCAGTACTGATGCCTGTCAAAAATGTACTTCGGGTAATGCAAAAGCCTGTGCGCAAAGCACCCCTTCTTACGATATGGTGGCAGTTGATTATTCGGCTCCCCAGCTTTCTCAGTTTGCAAACAGTAAAGCCCATTCTACTGCTACCGATTTACTATTACGTTTTAATAAAAAAGACTCTTTTCAGAAAAACATACCGCTCTGCTGCAAAACGCGTGGAGTAATTGAAGCATTGGTGAATCATAAATATACCGGTAGCCTGGAAAATATTTATGTGAATGCCCAGTTACAGATGCTTTTATTGTACAGCATGGATTGGATTTCTGATAAAGCAGAGGTTTTATCCTGCCGTTTCCTGAACAGCGATGTTGATCGTGAAAAAATAACGCTTGCGCGGGATATTTTAATCCAAAGCATCGGCCAGCCTATAACTATCAAAGACCTTAGCCGTAAAGTAGCCATGAACGAGTGCTATCTTAAGAAAGGATTTAAAGAAATGTACGGCACCACCATTTTCGATTTTTACCAGAACCAGCGTATGGAGCATGCCAAATACCTTTTATATGAAAAAGGTTTAAACGTTACAGACGTATCCATGATGCTGGGTTATTCTTCTATTTCTCACTTCAGCACAGCCTTTAAAAAACAAACAGGGCTAAAGCCCTGTGAGTTATTACTAAGATAAATAATATTGGTTTCGCTCGCTATTTCCCTTTCAGGCCTACTTTGTGCCCTGCAATGGCGAAATATAAGATATATAGATAACAAGGCAATACTGTTATAAAGTATGCCAGCTGAAAATCAAGCCCCGCTGTATCTTTTAACCAGGCATATATTAATGGCCATATAGCACCACCGGCAATACCCATGATCATAATGGCGGAACCCAGTTTGATAAATTTACCTAGATGATTAATTCCCAGGGGGAAAATAGCCGGCCACATTAAAGAGTTAGCCAGTCCCAGCAAAGCAATAAATACCACAGCGGTATAACCACTGCTCAGGTACGCAATAACAGAAAATAATATTCCTAAAAGAGCGCAAATTCTAAGTGCTTTTTGCTGCGACAGGTATTTGGGGATAGTTATAATACCAATTACATAACCAATCAACATACCCGTTAGTGTAAGAGAAGTAAAGTATTTAGAGATATCAGGACTAATACCCAACTCCTTTCCATATACGCCAATGATATCTCCCGCCATCACTTCAGCCGCAACATATACAAATATGCAAAGTGCGCCCAAAAACAAATGCGGGAACTGGAAAATACTTTTATGTTGAATGACTTGTCCGCTGGCTTCATCAACCACATCTTCTTCGGGCTGTATTTCAGGAAGGTTCAGAAACTTAACAAAAACAGCAAACAGGATAAAGATGACAGCTAAAACAATATATGGTGTATTTACTCTGGATAACACATCGTTCAATAATTGCAATTTTGCATCTCCTGTTGCGGCTAGTATCTTCGCCTCTACCTCGCCTGCATTCTTAAGGAACAACGTGCCCATAATAAATGGCACAATCATCCCGGCAAACTTGTTACAAATACCGGCCATGCTGATGCGTTTAGCAGCACTTTCGATAGGGCCGATGATGGACAAATAAGGGTTTACAGCTGTTTGCAGCAATGCCAGGGAAGCACCCTGCACAAATATGCCGGTAAGAAACAACCCGAAGGAATGCGAATTAGCGGCCGGAATAAATATTAACCCGCCAAGGGCAAGTACTACAAGACCCAGTACAATACCATTCTTAAAACCTGTTTGCTTTAATATCCATGAAGAGGGAATAGCCAGGAAAAAATAAGCCATATAGGATGCAGTTGCCACCAAAAAAGCCTCTCCGTCGCTAAGGCTGAAGGACATTTTGAAAAAAGGGATCAACGTTCCATTCGCCCAGGTAATAAACCCGAAAATGAAAAACAGCGCGCAGATCGTGATCAGCGGAACCATATAATTTTTCTTAAAACCAGGTTGTGTGGCTACACTCATAAACAATTATTTTAAATAATGATGAAGTAATAAAAATAAGGGAAGTTGTTGTAGAATGTATCAAAAAGGCAAACGGTTGCGCATATTACCGGTTGGACACCTGCTTTATTTAGGTAATTGCTCCAAACATTCCTCAAAAGCTCGATCCAGCTGCACTCCAAAAATAAAATCCATTTGCTTTTCAGCTATGGCCCGCGGAGTACACTTCATTAAACCGTTTCGAAGCGCCACCAATAATGGATTGCTCAGGTTCGTGGCTCTTGCAAGGTTCCAGGCCATGTTAACAAGCCCATGCACCCGGTTCACCCGAAGATTAAAATACTGTTCAAGAGCAAGTTTAATATTTTGTTCTTTAGATAAGCAACGGGCCAGCACATAGGCGTCTTCAATAGCTTGTCCCGCTCCCTGGCCCAGGTTCGGGGTAGTGGCATGTGCGGCGTCGCCCAGTAATACGATCCTGCCATTAACCCATTTATGCAGCGGCGCTATGTCGTAAAGATCGGAATGGATAAGTGTATCGGGCTGCAAGTGTTGTAATAATATTTGCATGTAACCCGGAAAATCGCGCAGCTCTGACCTGATTAGCTGAAGCGAAGCTTCAGGTGATGGCCGGGTGCCTGCCGGCATGCGCTTTGTCATCCAAAAATATACCTGCTGAGGTCCTACCTGGGTATACATGGCACGCAGCCCGTTACCTGGTCCCCATATTTCAGAAGTAACCGCCCGTTCTGCCTCCGGCAGGGTAAGGGCTACTGTGGCGCGCCAGCAGGTTTGACCGCTGTAACGGTAACGGGCATTGGCCACATGCTTTTCTCTAACTACAGAACGGATGCCATCTGCCCCTATCAGCAGATCACCGGTAGCAGTGCTCCCGTCCTCGAAATAAGCGGTAACACTATTTTCATTTTGTGCAGCATTTACAAAACGTTTGCCCCATTGCACCGGTACAGGTGCTGCATTAATGAGCTGCTGTTGCAGGGCAGCGCGATGAATGGCGTAGGTAGCTGCCCCATACTTTTTTTCGAGAATTTCATTTTCAATGGTTTGCAAAACACTGCCCTTATAGGTCATAATATTCATTTTCAGGAACTGCACACCATGCTCACTGAGCGCATCTGCCATCCCTACCCTGTGGTATACTTTCATTGCATTGGCTCCCAGCATGATGCCCGCTCCAAGTGGTTTATTACAGGGCGCTGCATCAAATATCTCACAGGATATATTTTGTTGTTTCAGGGCAATGGCTGTGGTTAACCCGCCTATACCGCTACCTATAATTAGAACTTTCATATATTTTTACTATTTTTAGGTCAAATGTACTAAAAAAATTCAAATTAGTACATTTGACCTAAAAAGTAATATATGACTGGAACTAAAGACAAAATATTGGAAACGGCACTTACGTTATTTAATCAGAATGGTATTGACAGCGTTACTATTCGCCATATAGCACAGGAAATGGGCATTAGCCATGGCAATCTGCAATACCATTTTGGCAATACTGATATCATTATACAGGAATTGTATTACCGCATGGCCGCCATGTTCGATGAACTTATTGCTTCAGCATCGATCCAGGTAAATGAGGAATTAAAACAATTTAAATTGTCGGTAACGGCCGGGTATCGCCTGATCCATGCCTATCGTTTCATTTTTCTGCATTTCGTAGAAATTGGTCGAAGGGTGCCCGACATATCCAAACACTACTCTCAAAACCTCAAAAAGCGAGAGCTGCAAATGATGTACTGGTTTAAGGTACTGCAGGAAAAAGGTATGATGCGAAAAGGCATTCCCGCTTATATTCAACAGCAACTGGTGGAGCAAATTTTTATTATAAGTGATTTCTGGTTATCCAGTAACGAGATTTCACTGCGACTCAGTGGCAAAAAAGCAATACAGCATCATGAACAGCTTTTTTTTAGCCTGCTATATCCCTACTTCACGGCAAAAGGCTTGAAATATTTCTTTAATGAAGATAAAACTGCCTGTCCGGATATGTAGCAGCTTCAGCAGCATATGCCGGATCCATTAACTACATTCATTTCCCACGCAAAAGAAATTCTTACATGAAAGATGTAAAAGCGCTTCACCAGATTGGTCACCGAATAAACGTTTAAGTTGCTGGTTACACCAACCGATTATACATTAATTATTACTCCTTATCGGCCAGTTCGCTTATCAGTTCTGCCACCAGAGCGCTCCAGCCGGTTTGGTGGTTAGCGCCCAGTCCACGGCCGGTATCCCCATGAAAATACTCAAAAAACAATATGAGTTCTTTATTTTCCGGCTGTTGATAAAACCAGTTATACGGACCGTAAATAGGCCGGTTACCATCTTTATCTTTTTCAAACATGCTGATTACCCTCTTGGCCAGCTCTGTTGAAGTATTGAAAAGATTCATCTGGTGGCCCGACCCCGTCGGATATTCCACCATTAATGAGTTGTGATAAAATTTTCCTAAGCGCCTGATGGATTGTATGATGATGAAATTGATCGGTATCCAAACCGGTCCGCGCCAATTAGAATTACCGCCAAACATATCGGAAGTGGAGTCGCCCGGATCATATTGAATCGTATGCACTTCACCGTTAATAGTAACGGAATAAGGATGAGCTTCATGATACTTGGATAAAGCCCTGATACCGCCGCCGGATAAAAACTCCTGCTCATCAAAAAGACGCTTAAGCATCGATTTCAAACGGTCTGTTTGAACCATTGACAGCAGGAGCTCATGCCCATCACTATGCTCTTCTTTTGGCCAGAAGCGATTGTTCTTCAGCCGGTACTTTTTATACCAGTCAAAACGCTTGGCAAAATCGGGCAGTTTTTCAAATACCTCTTTACGTATGGTAGCTACTGCATATAAGGATGTCAATCCCACAATAGACTGTATTCTTAGCGGTTGCGGAGGTGCGTCGCGCATGCATAAAACATCATAGAAAAACTGGTCTTCTTCATTCCATAAGAAATGTTCATTTAATGCCTCAGCAATTAATATAAAGTGCTCGAAGAATTTAGTAGCCGCATCTTCAAAAGTGCTATCTACCATTGCAATCTCAAGAGCCATGTCCATCATGCTGAGCGCGTATACGCCCATCCAGCTCGTTCCATCAGCCTGTTCCAACTGTATATCGCCCTGGTCGTGATAGCTGCGGTTAAATACACCTATATTATCCAGTCCCAAAAAGCCACCTTCAAAAATATTGTCTCCTTTCCGGTCTTTTCTATTGATCCACCAGGTGAAATTGATCAGCAGTTTATGAAATACTTTTTTCAGGAAATCGATATCGCCTTTCCCGGTAGTCTTCCGTTCTATCTCGAAGATCTCCATTGCGGCCCAGGCTTGTACCGGGGGATTTACATCACTGAAATTCCATTCGTAAGAAGGTAGTTGCCCGTCGGGTTTCATATACCACTCCCGCATTAGCAGCAGCAGCTGATTTTTGGCAAACACCGGGTCTACCACGGCCATCGAAATACACTGGAAGCTTTGATCCCAGGCAGCATACCAGGGGTATTCCCATTTATCCGGCATCGAAATTACATCCTGGTTTTTCAGGTGCTTCCAATCGTTATTCCTGCCACTCTTACGCCTGTCGTTGTTCTGTGCAATACCATCAGAATTAGACAACCATTTTTCAATATCGTAATGATAGTATTGCTTACTCCACAATAAACCGGCTAATGCCTGCCGCTGTACTTTAGCCAGATCGCTCTTTACGCCTTTTGGAAATATCTCTGCGTAGAAATCATCGGCCTCTTTCTTCCTTTTTTCAAATAGCTTTTCAAAATCACTGTCAAAAGGATCTTTTTGCTGCTTTTCAGAAAGACGGCAATAGATGTCTATCGTTTCACCTGCCTTCACAGTATAGTTATAAACGGGTGAAAACTTTGTGCCCGATTTACGCTGCCTCAGTTCATTCACATTTGTTTTATGAATGATAGCCTGGTGAAAGGCATCTTTTGTAAATATGCTTTCGTTAGGCTGCCCCGTCACTATTTGCGTATTGGTTTCATTATCGGTATATAAGGCATCATCCGGTTCCTGGTAGTAAAAATAATAGTTACCAAGGCGTGAGTGTTCAGCAAAAACTGTATTTTTTCCGGCAGGTGAAAAGTTGGGTTTAGTTTTTAAACTGCCGTGCTTCGTCCAGCGATTATAAAACCAAAGCGTAGGTAACACCGTAATAGCAGCCGCTTTTTTATACCGGTTGGTGATACTTATTTTAATGCCAATATCGGTGCTATTGGTTTTGGCGTAAGTAATATTTACGTCAAAATACCGGCTATCTTTAAATACATCTGTGTCCAATATTTCGTACTCCGGCTCATTTTTCGAACGGTTCTTACTTTCCGTTCTTAGCTGATCATAAGGAAAAGCCTGTTGCGGATATTTGTACAGGTACTCCATATAATAATGGCTGGGTATATTATCCATATAATAATAGAGCTCCTTTACGTCTTCTCCATGATTACCCTCGTAGTTACCCACACCAAACAAACGTTCTTTTAATATAGGATCTTTTCCATTCCACAATGCTATTGCAAAACAGAGGTTTTGGAAATAGTCTGAGATACCGGCGAGTCCATCTTCACCCCAGAAATAAGACCTGCAATAAGCATGATCAAAAGGAAAATAACCCCAACTATCCCCATATTCGCTATAATCTTCGCGCACAGTACCCCATTGGCGTTCACTTACATAGGGTCCCCATTTTTCTAACGGTACAGCTTTTTTAGCGTTCTCCTGTAACCTTTTATGTTCTTCTGTCATTTTTAAATCTCTTTTTAATAACCTGCAACACAACCTGCAGGTGTTTACCAATTCATTCACTTTAACAAGCAAAGCTATGCCTCCCCGCAATATAACAATTAAAGTAATATGTGCGCTATACACATTATGTGCACGGGAATGATGTTCAGAAGGAGTATTTATTGGGCACTACTTCTTAAAAGAAGGTAGTAACACCATTTTATTGGTTGATTGGGCTATTGAAAATCAGAATTTTCGATATACACTATATAATACTTTTTTATCGTAGTCGCTAAGAGTGCCCGATACATCGTTTTGAATATAATGCAGTTTAAAGGCTTTTATAGCTGAAGCCTGGTTGCTGATATCATAACCTATTACCCGGAGAGCCAGTAAAGCATTAAAATCAGCCGGAGGTGTTTGCATATTGTAGGTGTCGTACCAATAGCCGAAACCTGCGTCGGCAAGACGTTTCCAGGGAAAATACTTGCTGGGATCACTTTTGCGGCTGGGTGCAATATCAGAGTGTGCTATGAAGTTGGATTGAGGAATGCCGTGTTGATCTTTTAAATAGTCGAGCAACTTAATAAGGGCAGTGATCTGGGCATCCGAAAACGGCTCTTCTCCGTTGTTATCAATTTCAATACCCAGGCTGCATGAGTTCATATCTGTAATGCTGCCCCATTTGCTATTACCCGCGTGCCAGGCACGTACATAATCGTTTAGCATTTGGTACACCACACCATCACGGCCCACCACATAGTGAGCGCTGGTTTGTGTTCGGGTAATAGAAAAAGTAAATAAAGTTTGCTCTGCCGAATTTTGCGCGGTATGATGTAATACCACGAAATTGGGCTTTCTTATATTAAAGTTAACCGAAGCATACCACTGTGCATTTACTGCCGGGTTCTTTTTTTGAGAAGGATTTTTCGCTATCTGGTTAATGATCTCATCAACCGTTTTTTCGTAGGAAGGTTTTGCATAAAACTGTATACTGTCTGTAATGCGTTTATAATATTGCGGAGAGCGATACGAATATGCTGCTGCATCGTTGCTAGCCGGCGGGGGCGTATAAGTTTCTTTCTCTCTTTCCGGCCTTTTGGTAACCTCCGGCGTATTATTCTGCTGACTATTTCTTGTAACCTGCTCGGGTTTTGTAAAAACGGTCTGATTAGGCTGATTGCCGGATGAAGCCGGCTTTGTAGCTGTATTTTTTTGAGGGTTTCTATTTAGAACGTTGGTTTTTTGAGGTGGTTTATTACCACAAGCACATAAAGCCAACAATGCCAAAGCCGGTAATGCTTTTTTGATAAACATCGTATATACTGATCTTTTCTTTAACTAAAATGGTCCTTATTAATATATCCGTTCGTAATGTGAAAGTAACGAAATTCATCGTAAAACGCCAACAAGGCTTTAAAATTGTGTGAACAATGAATAATATTTTAAGATTTCATTAATGCAATCCTATCTTTAAAAAAATTTTTTTATGGACGCACATTTTGGAATGATCGGCCTGGGAACTATGGGCCGTAATCTAGTTTTAAATATTGCAGATCATGGGTTTAAAGTATGTGGTTACGATCGTAGTGAAGAGCAGACCAGGCGCATGAACGAAGAAGCCGGAGACCGGCCCGTTACAACTGTTTCGTCATCGGCCGATTTAATAAAAAACCTGAGAACACCGCGCATTATCATGTTCCTGGTTCCGGCAGGTAAAATTGTAGACGCTGTAATTGACGAATTACTACCCAACCTGGAGAAAGGCGACATCTTGATCGATGGCGGTAACTCTCATTTTATTGATACCGACAGAAGGTATGCTGCCTTACAAAGTTCCGGTATCCACTTTATAGGAATGGGCGTATCGGGCGGTGAAGATGGCGCAAGGTTTGGCCCGAGCATGATGCCGGGGGGTAACGAAGAAAGCTATAAACTGGTACAGGATATATTTGAATCGATTGCTGCCAAGGCAGACGGGGAACCCTGTGTTGCTTTTATGGGGAACAGCGCTGCGGGCCATTATGTAAAAATGGTACATAATGGTATTGAATATGCAGTAATGCAGATGATTAGTGAAGTATATGGCTTGTTGAGAAACGAAGGCGTATCCAACACCGAACTGCATCAGTTATTCGACACCTGGAACAAAGGTGAGCTACAATCTTTCCTGATTGAAATAACTGCCGATATATTTCAACAAAAAGATCCTGAAACCGGTAACGATCTGATTGACATGATACTGGACAAGGCCAAACAAAAAGGCACGGGATTATGGACCTCTCAAAGCGCGCTGGAATTAAATGTACCGCTTCCTACTATCGACACGTCTGTTTCAATGCGTTACCTGTCGGCACTGAAAGAAGAGCGTACGCAGTTTGCGCGTTTGTACAACCATCAGAATAAAAAAACCGGTGTAGATGTAGAAGCATTAAAGAAAGACTGTCGCGATGCGCTGCATTTTGGGTTTATGATGGCCTATGCACAGGGCCTGGAATTACTTTCAGTAGCTTCCTCTATTTACAAATATGATATCCCTATTCCCACGGCCATTAAGGTTTGGCGTGCGGGATGCATTATTCGTTCGCTGATGCTGAACGATTTGTACAAAGCTTTTTCTGAAGATACTACATTAAAAAATGTGATCGCCTCACCGGTATTTGTACCATTGTTAAAAGAAAAAAGACCCGGCCTCGTTAACTTCCTGAAAACGGCTATGGATGCTGGCATTCCGGCACTGGCTTTTTCTGCGGTATTGAGCTACTTTGATGCGTATGTACAGGAAAGGCTGCCAGCCAACCTGATACAAGCGCAGCGCGACTATTTTGGAGCACATACCTACGAACGTATTGACAAGGAAGGCACGTTCCATACTGATTGGACGCCCGCTACGTAAAATGTAGAATTTAAATTTTTAATATTATAGATATGTTTCGATTTTTATTAGCTAGCCTATTCTGTTTAGTGGCTTGTTTTTCTTTTGGACAGTCGCAAAGTGAAATGAATACTGAAGCAGCGAGCGTTTATCAAAAAGCCGATAAAGAATTAAATGGCGTTTACCAAAAAGTGCTGGCAGACTATAAAAAAGATCCTGCTTTTATTAAAAACCTTAAAGCTGCCCAAAAATTATGGATCCAATTTCGCGATGCGGAGATGAAGACGAAATATCCGGATAGAGAAAAAGGTTATTATGGAAGTAGTCAGCCCATGTGTTGGTATATATATCTAACCCAATTGACGCAGGAACGAACAAAAAAGCTTAAAGTATGGCTGACTGGAATAAAAGAAGGAGATGAATGTTCAGGTACAGTTAAAAACTACTATACAAAGAAGTATTAACCTTTATAATGCAGATGATAGAAATCATGGGTTATCTCCTATTACCTATCAACTACGAACCATTAACTATTAACTATCAACTTTATCTAAATGACTTTTAAACATACACCTGCCAACATCGTTATTTTCGGCGGATTTGGAGATCTTGCCTGGCGCAAGCTGATCCCCGCATTTTATAACTTGTATATCAGTGGCTACCTGCCCGACAAATTTGCTATTTATGGCGTTCACTACCAGGGCCTGCCTGAAGGTGCTTATGAAAAGCATATGCTGGAAGGGGTGAATCTTTTTTCAAGAAGAGGTAAAGCCAAAGCTGCAGAATGGAAAAAATTTACAGATAACCTGTACTTCTTCCAGGGAGATTTTACGATAGACGAAACCTACAGCAGGCTTAAAGCTACACTGGATGAGAATGATAAAAAATGGAAGACCCGTGCTACCCGGCTACTATACTATTCAGTGGCACCCAGCTTTATAGAGGTTATCTCCAACAGTGTATCCAAGCATAATATTGCTTCTCAAAGAGACAAGGACCGCATTGTAGTAGAAAAGCCGTTTGGAACAGATCTTGCCTCGGCAAAGGCTTTAAACGACCTGCTTAATACACTCTTTTACGAGAACCAGATCTATCGCATCGACCATTACCTGGGTAAGGAAGTAGTACAAAATATTGCTGCGTTCAGGTTTGCTAATTATATTTTCGAGCCTTTGTGGAATAACAAGTTTATCGACCAGATACAAATAAGCGTTACCGAAAGCGTAAGTGTTGGCACCCGTGGCAGCTACTACGACAAAAGTGGTGCTTTAAGAGATATGGTACAAAACCACTTGCTACAGCTGTTATCTTTAGTCGCCATGGAGTGCCCGGGCAACTATGATGCAGAAGACATCAGAAAGCAGAAAGTAAAAGTGCTGAAAAAAGTAAGACCTTTTACAACTGCTACTGCCATACAGGATGTGGTAAGAGCACAATATACCAGGGGGGAAGTGAAAGGCAAGGAACAGGTAGGCTATAAAGAAGAAACTAATGTGGCCCGTAGCTCGACTACGGAAACTTATGTAGCCATGAAAGTATGGATTGATAATCCGCGCTGGAGAGGCGTTCCGTTTTACCTGCGAACCGGTAAAAGCCTGGAGAAGCAATCTTCGGTAATCGTAGTGCAATTTAAAGACAGTCCGCATAAAATATTTAAAGATGATGTAGTCCCCAACCGCCTGGTCATCAGTATACAGCCCGAGCAAAAGATAAGCCTGCTCTTTGAAGGCAAAGTACCCGGGCTTGAAATGAAATTAAAGCCGCTTGAAATGGACTTCAGTTATCACGATTCTTTCATTGAAGAAGCGCCGGAAGCTTATGAGACCTTATTATTGGATGCACTGGAAGGGGACGCTACACAGTTTATACGTGCCGACCAGGTAGAAACGGCATGGAGTATTGTAATGCCCATATTGAATGCCTGGAGCAAAGAAAAAGGCGATATGAAAAAATACAGGGCCGGTAGCTGGGGGCCAAAAGAAGCAGATGAGCTGATAAAAGAAGGTAAAATTAAATGGCTGATGCTGCCGGAAGAGACAAAAACAAAAACCACAAAAAAGAAGTAAATGAAATATATAAAATTGATTTGGGAGAATGCTGAAGCATTGAGCATAGCAGCGGCACATTATTTTGTAGAACGCAGCAATAAAAGCATTGCAGAAACAGGTCGCTTTACAGTAGCCTTGTCTGGAGGTAGTACACCAAAAGCTTTATACCAGTTATTAGCTACCCCGAAATTTTCGAGAAATATCGATTGGAAAAAAGTACACCTGCTTTGGGGTGATGAACGGTTTGTACCTCATACGCATGAGGACAGTAATTACCGCATGGTAAAAGAAGCATTGCTCGATCATGTTAAAGTGCCACGTAAGAATATATTAGCTATGCCTACTAAAGGTGAAGCCAAAGACTGCGCGGTTCAGTACGAAAAGGCGATAGCAGATACTTTAGGTAAAAAAATGCAGATAGATCTCACCTTGCTGGGCATGGGCGATGATGGTCATACCGCGTCTTTATTTCCAGGTACAGATATTTTGAACGAGAAGAAAAAATATATTAAAGAAGTGTGGGTAGAGAGCAAGCAAACCTTTCGCTTAAGCTTTACTTACCGCTTAATAGATAACAGCAAAGAAGCCATGTTCCTGGTAGCAGGAGCCGCTAAGGCGCCCGTAGTGAAGCATATTTTTTCAAAGAATGCTGCAGCCAAATTCCCTGTTCAGGAGGTAGATCTTAAAAAAGGTACAGCCATCTGGATGCTGGACGAAGCGGCTATGGGGAGCTAGGTTGCGTACCTGCGGCACGCCGGCATTTTTCCGGATAGGTGGCTACGAGATGACGACGACACGCAAAGAGAAATTAAATGTATCATTAAAACTCCCCAATGAGGTACAAATCTGGCCAGTTCAAAAAGTTATGAAGCGATATCAAAATGGAAGTGAAGACGCTATATATTCTTATGTTTAAACGGTTACAACAGAATTTACAAACCTATTCTGCAATAAAGATTGCCGGGCTTTGACAGCCGAGAATAACGAACCAGAACCAACAAAGCCCTGGTAGAAATTTTGGTAGAAAGAACACTATCAGAAGAACACCCGGCTGCTTACAAGATATCGCGAAAGGCGCATTTAATATGAAATACCACAATGGCGCGAACCGACCCATTTTTGACGTAATCCTACTTATTTATTCCCTGCTTAAGCAGTAGGTTTGAGTATTAAAAAATACTAAATGATTATTTATGGCACTCATTAATCCACACGTTAATTTCAACGGAAATGCAGAAGAAGCATTTACCTTTTACAAATCGGTATTTGGCGGCGAGTTTGCAAAAATTATTCGTTTCAAAGATCTCGAAAATGAGAACTTCCCGGTAGCCGAAAATGAAAAAAATAAGATCATGCACATTGCATTGCCTATCGGCAAAACGGGCATGCTGATGGGCAATGATGTGCCGGAAATGCTGGGTCCCACCAACGAAAATGAGAACCGGAGTAAAATTGTTATCACTGCAGAAACCAAGGACGAAGCGGACCAATTATTTAGCGGACTTTCGGCTGGTGGACAGGTTGAATTTCCCATTGGAGACAGCCCCTGGGGAACTTATTTTGGTATGTTCAGAGATAAGTATGGCATTGAATGGATGGTGGAGTTTGATGCCCATTATAAAGGACAGATTTAACCGAAGAATTACAACGCCCGCCTGGCACAGGGCAGCGCCAGGCGGGTTTAGCGTATTATTTATTGCCACTGATACGTGAATCATACGCTTGCTGCACATTCCGGGCGGAGCGGAACGCAGCCGGGGAATCCGATCAAGATGATTATTTGATGCCACTAATATACGAATAAAGTATTCTCCTAAAATAGGCAGATACCACTGAATCCGAACCTGTATCTTAGATGTTAAAGAACGATCAGCACAACATGAACCAACAAAATCCCGGCATTACGCTTAGACCAACAACCGTGGCAGACCTGAGTTATCTATTTGTGTTTCAATTAGACCCCGAAGCCCAACACCTGGCTGCCTTTACACCGAAAGACCCCGCCGACAAAACAGCATACCTGGAAAAATACACGAACATATTGCACGACCCTACTACCAACAATCAAACCATTTTGGTTAACAATGTTATTGCAGGTAGCGTTGCCAAATTTGTAATGGATGGCCATGCAGAAATCACTTATTGGTTAGACAAACAATTTTGGGGGCAGGGCATTGCAACCCAGGCGCTGAAAAAGTTTTTGGAAGAAGAGTTAACAAGACCCATTTATGGACGGGTAGCATTTGATAATTTTGGTTCGCAAAAAGTATTGGAAAGGTGTGGCTTTACTAAGGTAGGGACTGACAGAGGTTTTGCCAATGCACGGCAAATGGAAATAGAAGAGTTTATTTATAGATTGTCCTTATCGTAAACAGAAGTTCCATACGAACGTTATTCCGACACCGGCGAAGCATTGCTTTCAATAGCTATAAATACGTAAATGATCGAAGCCCTAATTTACTTCTATTAAAATTAGTATATTAGTGATATTGCTTTATACCCTAAAAAATTAAGACGGCAGACGTTATGGAAATACCTAAAATTAAATTGATAGCACAACCAGAGACCGCGGAAGCCAGGGAGATAATTGGATACAAATGGAACGAAGTTGCCGGGACAAGGCATTTCCTTGGAGGAAAGCCCGAAGGACTGTCGGACAGCGAATACCCTGTATGTGAAAACTGTAAGAAGACAATGACCTTTTATGCTCAGGTGGATTCAATTGGTGACAAATTTGACCTTGCTGACTGTATGGTAATCCACAATTTTGTTTGCTTTGATTGTTATAATGTAAAAGCTGCATTATCGCAAACTTCGGTATAGAATCTAAGCTATGAATTATAAGCGGAAAATGCTATTACTAATCTTGAAAAAGAAAAAATGCCATTTCCATTAGACGTCAAATATATTGCTGAAGCCGAGCAGGAGCTTGGAGTTATTTTCCCGGTACATTTTACAGCAAAAATGATAAAAGAAAACGTCGGGCCGTTAGTCACCAAAGACGATTATTGGCACCTTTATCCATTCTTTGACAAATCAGATCATAAACGAATCAGCAGAACCTGTAATCATATTGGGTTTGAAACCAGGCAGGCCAGAAACTGGCGTAATTTCCCGGCTGATGCCATAGCCATCGCCTCCAATGGTAGTGGTGATCATTTAGTGTTATTGCCGGTGAGAGCGCATGGTAAACAATTAGGAGACACCATTTTTACCTGGTATCACGAAACAGGAAAGACTAGGAAAGTAGCTGATAAAATTGATGAACTAATTGAAAAGTGACAACAGGTGCTAATAATCATCCTGACTATTATGGAAACTATAAGTTGAACAATATAGGTATTTATTAGCATTCATATCGGGCAAAGATTTCGCGTATTGATAAGTTAGTAATAATTGAAAAACAGACATGGGAGTAACAATTCATTTTGAGGGCCAATTAAAATCTGACAATGACTTTGACAGTGTAATAACCCAGGCTAAAAATTTTGCCTTGAAAAACGATATGCCTTATGAGTTTTTTGCTGAATCATTCAAAGAGCTTAGCCGTGTGAAAGATGAGCAAAATTGGGACTACGAAGCAGGATAATTGATTTTATGGAAGATAATTAAAAAGTCTGCCACCTTCCCGTAAGCATTTTAAAACAGATACTTGCTTATCTTTTGCCGAGTTGCACACAATATGAGAAAAACGATAACTATAATATTAACAGGAGTTCTATTAATGGGATTATTTAGTTGCTTAAAAAAAGAGAAAAAGATTGAATCCAATTCGGCCATTTTAGGAATGGTTCTTTTAGAAGACATCAGTTCATTTGATTTTAAGGCTACAATAAACGAGTTAAGAACAAATTGGGAATTAGCCATAAATGACCATGAAGCAGACGATAAAACAGCCGTATTAGGAATTGGAGACTATAACATTGCAATAGCAATGATTCCAGCAGCCGTTCCCGAAGGCGAAGTGGAAAGAGCAGCGGCCTATAACTACTTTTGGGAAAACGGAGTTGAAGAAACGTCAAAACATAGAGGACATATTATCTTATCAATTATGAACGCGGGTAAAAATGCTGTTCAGGAGAATCTGCTATACAGCAAAATAGCTTCCGCAGTTATGAACAACAGCAAATCAATGGGGATTTATATAGGTAGCAGAACTTTGGTTCTAAAAAAAGATTTTTACCAGGACAATGTACAACTGATGACCGAAGAAGATCTTCCGCTGTTTAATTGGATTTACTTTGGCTTGAGAACAGAGAACGGGAAACAATCTGTTTATACATATGGACTTGCTGACTTCGGAAAACAGGAAATGGAAATAATTGACTCAGAAAACTCAACCGAAGAATTGAGTGAAATGATGTTCAGCCTGGCACATTATGTAATTGCTTCGGATGTAACATTAAAAGACGGAGAAACAATAGGACTTTCTGCTGAACAGAAATTGGGAATCACCGAATCTAAGGGAAAATTTGTCGATGGAAAAACCTTAAAAATTAAATACTAGATTTTGTACAATATCGACCATAAAATACCTCTGCAATTAATACTGATATCGCAGGCATAAACCTACACCAATGAAAAATATAGATCTGTTTAGAAAAGACTTTTTAGGAGCCAATACCTGGGCACAAAGAAAGGATGGTGTTCCGATTGACCTGTTGAATAATTTAACGGAGGAGGAACTGAAATTAGCGGAAGCAGAATTAATACATGCACTAAGCCTTAGAGATGACTGGCCGGTAATCGGGTTAGGGCATATACAATCCAAAGTTGCACTACCGAAATTATATGAGCTGCTTCACAACAGCAATGGATCCATGAAAGTAACGATTGCACATTCCATTTTTCAGATATGCCAGGATGCCCAAATGATCGACATTGTCTTAAGCACTATGCCGACCATAACTAACCCGTATGAGCTGATCGATATTTTATATCATTTGCCAGACTTCAACAACAAACGTATTATCCAACTACATCACAGCTATTGCAACCATACTGATTATCTTGTAGCCTATAATGCCACCCAGGCGCTGGGGTTACCCACCGATGAAGTGGTTGAAAGGTTTGGTGATAAGGAAGAATAGTTGTGATAATATACTGCCGTAAATTGATTCGACAGGACAAATTAAAACTACTATTCCGGGAGTAATCCTGCAATTCCATCCATTCAAAACCTGTGAGGTATGTATGCGTCGATATACCAACCTCACAGGTCTATTCCTTAGCATCCGATTTATGAACTTGTTAAGCATGCACCCCTTCACTGATCTCTTCGACCATTTTACGGTTAAAGGCGGGCAGATCTTCAGGAGTACGGCTGGTTACCAGTCCTTCATCTACAATTACTTCTTCATCTACCCAATCGGCACCGGCATTAATTAAATCTAGGCTGATGGCTTTCACTGAAGTCATGCGGCGACCTTCTACCACACCGGCATTGATCAATACCTGGGGTCCGTGGCAAATGGCGGCAACGGGTTTCCCTTGCCCAAAGAAGGCTTGTACAAAAGTCACAGCTTTATCGTTCACCCTTAATTTATCAGGGTTTAATACACCGCCGGGTAATACTAAGGCATCATAATCATCAGCCGATACCTGGTCAATGGTTACATCTACAATATATTCCTGTCCCCAGTCTTTATCAGCCCAGGCTTTAATAGTACCTGGTTCAAGGCTTACAATATGTGTGGTCCAGCCTTGTTGTTCCAGATGTTCTTTGGGAAATTTTAATTCACTTTCTTCAAATCCATGGGTGGCCAAAATGGCTATTTTCTTGCTCATGATTAAAGTTTAGAGGTTGACGAGTATTGTTGTCATGGCAAAAGGTCCAAAAACCACACCTGAAAAAACAAATGCACATGCTATTCTGTTAAATAAATTCAAAAGCGGGAAACCGTAGCGGTTTTGCTACCGCAATACTTATTTTCGTAGACAGCATATATTATTTAGAATGGAACTAATTATTTACACATCGATTGGTGTTATAGCAGGATTACTCATTGGATGGCTTTTAGGTAAAAGCCGCGCTGCATCTGGCATTCAGGCCGTT
>JAESFO010000651.1_pt1 | contig 18182 bp, 16 predicted proteins | sample 9269421 | NCBI WGS metagenome assembly JAESFO01 (sample SAMN14502839, study PRJNA617101) | algae metagenome | isolation source: Nostoc desertorum CM1-VF14 and co-occurring heterotrophs from rocky... | place: USA: Clark Mountains, San Bernardino, California | collected 2000-06-05 | reverse complement strand
AGCAGCACGATCACCTCCGGCGACGCGGCCACCGGCTCCCCGTCGGCCAGCACGAGCAGGTACTCGTTCTCCGCCTCGATCCGCAGGACGCCGGCGCCGGGCGCGTCGACGGTGACCGCGGCCCGCCCGAACCGGCCGACGGGGGAGCGCCGCACGTCCACCACCCGGCCGCCGCCGACCGGGTGACCGCCGAGCGCGTCGGCGACCCGGGCCGGTGCCGGGGTGTCACCGAGCCCGGCGTGCGCGCGGCCCAGCCCCAGCGCGCGGCCCAGCGTGCCCAGGCAGGCGTCGCCGAGCGCGGCCGCAGCCGGTGCGGGCGCCATCACGGCCCCGGCCCAGCCGCCCGCCTGGGCGACGAACGCGCGCACGGTCAGCTCGGTCGACACCGGGTCCCCACCGTCGACGACGACGGTCTGCCCCGCCGGCTCGGCCAGCGCCATCGGCGTCACCGCACCCCCGGCGACGACCCGGGTCAGCTGGTCGACCCGGGGCAGCGCGCGCCCCATCAGGTCGGCGTCGACCAGCGGCAGCCCCAGCTGGTGGGCCAGCGGCAGCGGCAGCACCCCGTTCAGGCCGGCCGCCTCGAACGGCATGACCGCGGCCGGGGTGACCCCGGTCCAGCGGACCAGCGCGCGCACGGCCGCGGGCAGCTCGTCGCCCGAGGGCAGTTTCTCGCCCAGCACCCGGGTGCCGCCGAGCATCCCGACCGGCAGCACCGGGGCGTCGCCGAGCTCGGCGGGGGAGTGCAGCCGGACCGGGCCCGCCGCCAGCACCGAGCGCAGCACGTGGGCGTATACCCGGGCGTCGCCACCCCCGCCGGAGCCCAGCAGCAGCACCCCGGTGACGAGGGCGTCGACGTCGCCTGCGGTCACCTCCACGACGCGGATGCTGCCAGGTCAGACCCGGTCCGCGGCGCCCGCTCCCCGCGGGACCGCGGTCTCCAGCGGCACGAACGGCACGTCCAGCCCGAAGCAGGCCGGCCCGAACACCGCGAGGGCCTCCGGCGTGCGCATCATGTCCGGCGTCGAGATCCCCACCACGACGACGCGCTGGCCGTAGCGCAGCGCCTCGGTGGTGATGGGCTCCCCGGACTCGGCCTCCAGCACGCAGATGAGGTCCGGGACGACCGCGACGGTGGTGTCGTCGACGGTCGCGACCAGGGTCTCGTTCTGGAAGACGGTACGGAGCTCGGAGCCGCCGTCGAACGCGGTGAACCGCGCGGTGCCGCGGGCGAACCCGTCGACGGTGCGCCGCTCGACGTCGGAGACCTTGCCGGCGAACAGCACCCGCAGGTGCCGGTACAGGGTCGGGGCGAGGGCGTCGGCGATCGCCCCGACCGGGTCGCCGAGCTGCTCGCGTGCCTCCCGGATCGCCCGGCCCAGCCGCAGCGCCAGGGTGAGGGTGTGCGGGATCGCGGTGCGGCGCACGTCGGCGCCGGACATCGGGTACTCCGCGATCAGCGCCGACCCGCCCATCCGGATGGCGGCGCCGCGCGCCAGGTGCTCCATGCGGTGGTTGTCGGTGCCGGTGTCGATGAGCACCGACTCGCCGTGGTCCCCGGCGACGACCATCGGCGACCCGGACACGCCGTACACCCCGAAGGTCTCCATCTGCAGCTCCGGGAACGCCCGGCCCATGCCGTCGCCGTCGATGACCGGAAGCCCGGTCCGGGCCGCGACGAGCAGCGGGATCATCGAGTTGATGCCGCCGCACTCCATCGGGATGGTCGCGTCGGCGGTGCGCCCGAGGTGCTGCTCCAGGCGGCGCAGGGCGAGCACCGGCTCGTCGCCGCGGGGAATCTTCTCGATCATCACCGTGGGCGCGCCCATCATCGCCGTCGCGATGACGAACAGGTCGTCGGTCAGGTCGGCGGGGTCGGCCGGGTCGAGCACGGTGACGGGTCCGTGCTCGCGCATCGCCTGCTCCACCATGAGCCGCCCGATGTAGGGGTCCCCGCCGCCGCCGGTGCCGAGCAGCGCGGCGCCGCGGGCGAGGTCGGGCAGGTCGTCCGGGGTCAGGGTCCAGGTCATACCGGTGCTCCGTCCGTCACGGTGTCGTGGACCCGCACGGGGTCGGTGTCGTAGCCGAAGTACCGCGGTCCGACGACGGCGATCGCCTCCGGGGTGTGCCAGCGCGGGTCCGCGGGGGCGGCGAGCACGCTGACCCGGTGCCCGAAGCGCAGCGCCTCGGTGGTCACCGGCTCCCCGGTCGCGGTGTCCAGCACCATGATCAGGTCCGGGGTGGTGACGACGGTCGTGCCGTCGACCTCGGCGATCAGGTGCTCGTTCTGGAACCGCAGGACACAGCCGCCGGACAGCGTCGCCGTCCCGCGGGCGAACCCGGTGGTGGTGCGCCGCTCGACGTCGACGACCTTCCCGGTGTGCACGACCCGTCCGCCGACCTCGGTGGCGGCCGCCGCGACCGGGTCGGTGAACCCGGCCCGGGCACCGGCGATGGCGCGCCCGATCCGCACGCAGAGCCCGAGGGTGCCGCGGATCATCGTCTCCCGCGCCCGGGCGCCGGTCATCGGATAGTTCGAGATGATCGCGGTGCAGCCCATGGTGATGGTCATGCAGCGGGCGAGGTCCTCGGCCCACTTCGCGGTCGGGCAGCCCAGGATGCCGGTGTTGCCCTGCTCATCGGTGATCGACATCGGGGTGGCGGGGACGCCGGCGACGCCGGGCAGCACCATCTGCAACTCGGGGAACGCCCGGCCCATGCCGTCGCCGTCGACCAGTGGCAGCCCGAGCATCGCCGCACCGGCCACCGGGATCGTGGAGTTGATGCCACCGGCCTCGATGCACGCCACGTGGGTGGGCGTGACCCCCAGGTGCGCGGCGAGCGCGGTGACCGCGCGGCCGATCTCGTCGTAGGCGGGCAGCTTCTCCACGCTCACCGTCGGCGCCCCCATCTGCGCGACGACGAACACGGCGGCGTCGTCGGGCAGGTCGGCGGGGTCGACGAGCGGCACGGGACCGTGCTCGCGCAGCGCCCGCTGCGCCAGCAGCCGTCCCAGGTACGGGTCGCCGCCACCGCCGGTCCCCAGCAGCGCCGCGCCCCGGGCGAGCGCGGGCAGGTCCTCGGCGGTCAGCATCGCCGTCACCGGGTCACCGTCCGCTCCAGGCGCAGGTCGCCGACCGCCTTCGCGCGGATGCGGGTCGCGTTGCCGGGCAGGTAGGGGATCGGGACCTCGTCGAAGTCGACGAGCGCGACCGAGCCGGGGTCGGCGCCGGAGGCGACCGCACGGTCCACGGCCTCCTGCTTGGCGGCGTCGACGACGGCGTCGCGGCGGCCGGGCTCGATCGCGTACACCCGGTCGACCTCCCCGCCGACCTGCGCGATCGCCGCGCCGATGGCGTTGGCGACGGCGAAGTTCTCCGGGCGGTGCACCGCGCCCAGCCCGGGGAACGCCTCGGGCAGCAGCACCGAGCCACCGCCGACGGCGACCACCGGCAGCGGGTCGGCGGAGATCCGCATCCGGTCCACGACGTCGGCGACGTCGGAGGCGATCCGGTCCAGCGCCGCGGTCACCAGCTCCCGGGACAGCCCGGCGACCAGGGAGCGGTCGCCGATGTCGGCCCGGCCCGCCGCGACGGCGATGTCGGTCGCGGTCAGGGTGTCGCCGCCGAACACCAGCGCCCGCTCGGTGAGCCGGTAGCCGACCGAGTCCGGGCCGACAGTGGGCCCGTCGGGCCGCTCGGGGGAGCCGGTGCGGACCAGGGAGCCGCCGCCGATGCCGACGCTGAGCACGTCGGGCATCCGGAAGTTGGTGCGCACCCCGGCCACGCTGACCTCGACGGCGGCCTCGCGCGGGAAGCCCGCGGTCAGCACGCCGACGTCGGAGGTGGTGCCGCCGACGTCGACGACCGCGCAGGTGCCCAGCCCGGACAGCACGGCGGCGCCGCGCATCGAGTTCGTCGGGCCGGAGGCGAACGTCGCCACCGGGTAGCGACGGGTGTAGCCGACGTCCATCAGGGTGCCGTCGTTCTGCGACAGGTACAGCGGCGCGGTGATGCCCTGGCCCTGCACCGCCCCGGCGAGCGCGTCGACGATGTGCGCGGCGAGCTCGCGCAGCGCGGCGTTGACGATCGTCGCGTTCTCCCGCTCCAGCAGCCCGACCCGGCCGATCTCGTGGGACAGCGAGATCGGCACGTCCGGGCCCAGCTCCTCGGCGATGATCTCCGCGGCGGCCAGCTCGCACTCGCTGGTCACCGGGGAGAACACCGAGGAGATCGCGACCGAGCGGACGCCGTGGGCCGCCATGTCCGCGGCGTGGCGGCGCAGCTCGTCCGGGTCGAGCGGGGAGATGCGGCGGCCGTCGAACTCGTGGCCGCCGTGGGCGAGGTAGCCGCGCCCGGCGATCGCGTCGACCAGCCGCTGCGGCCAGTCGACCATCGGGGGCAGCGCCGCGGTGGCGGGCAGGCCCAGGCGCAGCGCCGCGGTGGGGGCGAGCCGACGGGCCTCGACCAGGGCGTTGACGAAGTGCGTCGTCCCGATCATCACGGCGTCGACGTCGCCGGGGGAGAACGGGTGGTCGGCCTGCAGCCCGGTGAGCGCGCCGACGATGCCGGAGGTGACGTCGTCGGTGGTCGCGGACTTGACGGCGGCCAGCACCCGGACACCGCCGGACGGGGCGTCGTCGAGCAGGACGGCGTCGGTGTTGGTGCCGCCGACGTCGATGCCGATACGCATGGAGTGCTCCTTCGGTGGTGCCGCGCCGCCCGCCCGTGACGTCACGGGCGGGCGGCGCGGAGTGCGGGTCAGGACGTGACGGCGGGGGTTGCGGCCCGGTCCGGCGCCTCGGTGCGGCTGACACCGATCCCGCGGAGCAGCCCGAGCCGTCCGGCGACGACGTAGAGCACGAAGGCCGCCACGATCGAGTTCACGCTGGGCAGCCCGGCGTCGACGAGACCGCCGAGCAGGGCCGACGCGGCCCAGACGGCCAGCGTCGCCGGGACCCAGGTCGGTGAGGTGGCGGGCAGTGCACCGGTGGCCCGCGCCGCCTCCAGGTCACCGCGCCAGCGCTTCACCACGAAGTACTCGGCGACCATGATCCCGGCGATCGGCGGGAACACCACGCCCAGCACCGACAGGAACCCGGTGAACAGGTCGAGGATGCCGCCCGCGGCCAGCAGCGAGCCGACCACGCCGAGCGCGAGGGTGACCATCGGGCGGCTCACGGTGCGCCCGAGCACGGTTCCCGCGAAGTTCACCACGCCCAGCCCGGACGAGTAGAGGTTCCAGTCGTTGATCTTGAGGGTGCCGAGGATGATGATCAGCGTCCCGACCCAGCCGACCGACGACGTGACGATGGTGATGATGTCGTCGGAGCGGATGGCGTGCGCCAGCAGCACACCGGACATGCCGATCACGTACTCGCCGAGGGTGAACCCGACGACGGTCTGCTTGACCACGTCGGCGGAGGTCCGGTTGAACCGGGTCATGTCCGGGGTGATGATCGCCCCGACGATGAAGCCGCCCGCGACCAGCGTCGTGCCCTCGACCAGCGAGATCGACGGCCCCGGCGGCGGGCTCGCCATGAGCGCGCCGAGGTCGTGGCCGAGCAGGGCGCTGCCGATCGACCAGCCGACCAGCACCAGGAACGCCGGCACGGTGATGTAGGCGACCCACTGCATCGAGCCGAAGCCCCACAGCACGATCATGGTGACGACCAGGCCGAACACCAGCGACCACGCCCAGACCGGCAGCCCGCCGATCAGCGTGACCAGGCCCTCGGCCGAGACCCCGGACTGCACGCCGAACCAGCCGACGAGGCTCACCCCGATCGCGACGCCGATCAGCGCGCTGCCGCCGTGGCCGAAGCCGGTCCAGCGGGCCAGCAGTGAGGTGTTCAGGCCCTCCTTGCAGCCGATGATCCCGACGCCGATCGAGACCAGCTCCAGGATCACCGCGCCGAGGGTGAAGGCGAGAAAGGCGTCCCAGAACCCCATCCCGAACCCGAGTGTCGAGCCGAGCAGGAACTGGCTCAGGGCCGACACCTGCCCGAACCGCTGTACCGCCACGCTCCACCACGAGTACCGGGCGTGCTCCGGAACCCTGGTCAGGGCGTAGTCGTCCGTACCGACCCCACCGCTCATCTCGGTCTCCTCTCGGCTGGTTGCGAGAACGGTAGGTGCAGGTCAGAGCCCGGTCACGGGGCGATGTGCCCGGTCCGGGGCCGACCACTGTGCAGACTGCCCTTACGGGTCGCCGCGCGACGGACGTCCTAGGCTCAGCGCATGCGTTTCGGACTCTTCGTGCCCCAGGGCTGGCGTCTCGACCTCGTCGGCATCGACCCCGCCGCCCAGTGGGACGTGATGCGCGGCCTCGCCGAGCACGCCGACCGCGGCGACGTCTGGGAGTCGGTCTGGGTGTACGACCACTTCCACACCGTCCCCGCGCCCACCGACGAGGCCTGCCACGAGGCGTGGAGCCTGATGGCCGCCTTCGCCGCGACGACCGAGCGGGTGCGGCTCGGCCAGATGTGCACCTGCATGGCCTACCGCAACCCCGCGTACCTGGCGAAGGTCGCCGCCACCACCGACGTCATCTCCAAGGGCCGCGTCGAGATGGGCATCGGCGGCGGCTGGTACGAGCACGAGTGGCGCGCCTACGGCTACGGCTTCCCCCGGCCCGGCGAGCGGCTCGGCATGCTCGACGAGGGCGTGCAGATCTTCGCCCAGGCCTGGCGCGAGGGCCGGGCCACCCTGCACGGGAAGCACTACACCGTCGACGACGCCATCGTCGCGCCCCGCCCGCTCCAGGACGGCGGCATCCCGCTGTGGATCGCCGGCGGCGGCGAGAAGGTCACCCTCAAGATCGCCGCGAAGTACGCGCAGTACACCAACTTCGACGGCACCCTCGACGGCTTCCGGCACAAGTCGGCGCTGCTCGCCGACCACTGCCGCGACGTCGGCACCGACTACGACGCCATCGTCCGATCGGCCAACTACAACGTCGCGATCGGGCACACCGAGGCCGAGGTGGAGGAGCGGCTCGCCCGGCTCGTCGCCCGCCTGGAGCCGATCGTCGGTGCGGAGAAGGCCCAGGGCGCGCTGGGTGCGTTCCGCGGGATGCCCGGCGTCGGGACCCCGGAGCAGATCGTGGAGAAGCTCTCCGCGCTGCAGGCCGTCGGCATGAGCTACGGCATCTTCTACTTCCCCGAGGCCGCCTACGACCGGTCGGGCATCGAGCTGTTCGAGCGCGAGGTCGTCCCGGCCCTGCGGGACTGACGGTGCCGACCGTGCGCCGGGTGGCCGAGGACTACCTCGACCACCTGGCCGTCGAACGGGGACGGGCGCAGAACACCCTGCGCTCCTACCGGCTCGACCTCGGGCGCTATCTCGACCACCTCGACCACCTGGGACGCGCGGAGCTGACCCAGGTGGCCGAGGCCGACGTCGCCGCGTTCGTCACGGCGCTGCGCACGGGGGAGCGCCCGCTGGCTGCGTCCTCGGCGGCGCGGGCGCTGGCCGCGGTGCGCGGGCTGCACCGGTTCGCGCTGTACGAGGGGCTCACCCCGACCGACGTCGCGGCCGGTGTGGCGCCGCCGGCACTGGGCTCGCGGCTGCCGTCCGCGCTGTCGGTCGACCAGGTCGACCAGCTCCTGGCCGGCTGCGTGTCCGACGGCCCGGTCGGGCTGCGCGACCGGGCCCTGCTGGAGCTGCTCTACTCCACCGGCGCCCGGATCTCCGAGGTCGTCGGCGCCGACCTCGACGACCTGGACCCGGACGCGCGGACGATCCTGCTGCACGGCAAGGGGAACAAGCAGCGGATCGTGCCCGTCGGGCGCCCCGCGCTGGCCGCCGTCGACGCCTACCGGGTCCGGGCCCGGCCCGACCTCGCCGGACGGGGCACGGGCAGCCCGGCGCTGCTGCTCAACGCCCGCGGCAACCGGCTGTCGCGGCAGAGCGCCTGGCACGTCCTGCGCGCCGCCGCCGAGGCGTCCGGGCTGCCCGGCGACGTCGTCGCCGCGGTCTCCCCGCACACCCTGCGGCACTGCTTCGCCACCCACCTGCTCTCCGGCGGCGCCGACGTACGGGTGGTGCAGGAGCTGCTCGGGCACGCGAGCGTCGCGACCACGCAGATCTACACGCACGTCACCGTCGACACGTTGCGCGAGGTCTACGCCACCGCGCACCCCCGCGCCCGGGGGTGATCACGGATCGGGCACCGCCCCGGTCGCCCACCGACGCGTCCGGTGCCCGATCCGTGATCACGCGTTCGCGTTCGCGACGGAGGGGTCCGGTTCCGGGGTGGGGGGGGCGGCGCCGGTGGGCAGGGTGGCCGGATGGAGCTGTGGGAGCTGCTGCGTGCACAGGCCGGTGTGGTGACGACGACGCAGGCCGTGGCCTGCGGGGTCCCGGCCCGGTCGGTCTACCGCCGGGTCGCAGCGGGCCACTGGTGGACCCCGCTGCCCGGAGTCCACCACGACCGGACGCATCCGTACGGCCCCGAGGCCCGGCTGCGCGCGGTGTCGTTCTGGGCGGGTCCGGACGCGGTGCTGCACGGGCCGGCCGCGGCCTGGTGGCACGGGTTCCTCGACGCCGCCCCGGTGGTCGCCGGGGTGACGGTGCCGCGGCGGACCCGTCGCGCCGTGCGACCCGGGGTGCGGGTGCGCCGCCGGGACCTGCACCCGGCCGACCGGGGTGTGCGCCGCGGTGTCGGGGTGACGGCGCGGCCACTCACCGTGCTGGAGACCGCCGTCGCGCTGCCGGACGGCGCCGCGCTGCTCGACCGGGCGCTGCAGCGCGGGATGATGTTCGGTGCGCTGCACGCGGCCTGGTGCCGGATGAGCGGGGCCACCGGCGCGCCCCGGGCACGGGAGCTGCTCGTCGCCGCGGGGGACCGGGCCGGGTCCGGTGCCGAACGGCGGTTGATGCGTGTGCTGCGGGAGGCCGGTCTGACCGGGTGGGTACGGGCCCACCGGGTCGGCCCCTACGAGCTCGACCTCGCCTTCCCAGCCGAACGGGTCGGCGTCGAGTTCGACGGGTGGGCGTGGCACAGCGACGTCGCGCGGTTCCGCAACGACCGGCGCAAGGGCAACGTCCTGGCCGGCCACGGCTGGACGATCCTGCGGGTGACCTGGCACGACCTCGACACCGCACCCGGGCGGGTGGTCGCCGAGATCCGCCGCGCACTCCGGCTCGCCACCGGGTGATCACGGATCCGGCACCGTCGGAGTCGGTGAGCGACCGGATCGGTGCCCGATCCGTGATCGTGGGGGCGGCGCTCGGCGTGGGACGGCGAACGACTACGTTCCGGGGCCCATGCGGTACGGAGCGTGGGTGACGGCGGTCGTGGCGGGACTCCTCCTGGCCGGATGCGGTGGTGCCGCCGCCGGGCAGGAGCAGCAGCAGGCGGTGAACGAGCCCGTCGACGGGACGGTCACCCGGGTCGAGGTCGACTCCGACGCCGGGGCGCTGCGCCTCGTCGCGGGGGAGAAGGCGTCGGTCGAGCAGGACCTGCGGTGGACCGGCGACGCCCGCCCACAGGTCGAGCAGAAGGTCGACGGCGGCGTCCTGCGGGTCACCGTCCGCTGCCCGGACCAGGGCGGCGACCGCTGCCAGGCCGGTCTTGTGGTGACCGCGCCCGCCTCGTCGTCGGCGCTGGTCGACCTGCGTGCGGGCGGCATCGAGGTCCAGGGACTGACCGGGGAACTGGACCTGACGTCGTCGGCGGGCGAGGTCAGCGCCACCGGTGCCGGACCGGGCGACGTGCGGGCGAGGTCCAGCGCCGGCGCGGTCGAGCTGACCTTCGCCGCGGCGGCCGCGGACGTGACCGCGGAGTCCAGCGCCGGCGGCGTCGAGATCCGGGTCCCGGTGGGTCCGGCCTACGAGGTGACCGCCGAGACCTCCGCCGGGTCGACCGAGGTCGGCGTCCCCGACCAGCCCGGTGCCGACCACCGGATCACCGCGAAGAGCAGCGCGGGCGGGGTCTCGGTCCTGCCCGCCCGCTGAGGCGCGACACGCCGGGGCGCACCGTCGGCCGGACGGCGCCCGCCCGCAGGTAGGGTGACCTGGAAATCCATACCGCGACGTGGCCCGACGGGGACGTCGCCGCACGTGGGGACATCTCCTGCAGTGCGGTCTCAGGCCCTGACCGGGACCCGGGACCCGGCACGGTACCCGCGACGAGACCGGAGACCGCATGAACCCGACGCGGCCGGAGGCCCAGGGCAGGCTCGACGACCCGAGCGACGAGCCGACGCCGGATCACGGACGAGGCACCCAGACCACCAGCGCGCGCGCTCCCGAGCCCGCACCGCTGTCGGTGCACGGCCCGGCCCGCGTGATCGCGGTGGCGAACCAGAAGGGCGGCGTCGGGAAGACGACGTCGACGATCAACCTCGGGGCCGCGCTCGCCGAGTACGGCCGCAGGGTCCTGCTCGTCGACTTCGACCCGCAGGGCGCGCTGTCGGTGGGCCTCGGCGTGCAGCCCCACCAGCTCGAGTCCACCGTCTACAACCTGTTGATGGAACGCGGCGTCGAGGCAGACGAGGTGCTCCAGGACACCGGCGTCGAGAACCTGGACCTGCTGCCGTCGAACATCGACCTGTCGGCGGCCGAGGTCCAGCTCGTCACCGAGGTCGGCCGGGAGCAGGCACTCGGCCGCGCCCTCAAGCGGTTCCTGCCCGACTACGACATCGTCCTCATCGACTGCCAGCCGTCGCTGGGCCTGCTCACGATCAACGCGCTCGCCTGCGCCGACGAGGTCCTCATCCCGCTGGCGTGCGAGTTCTTCTCGCTGCGCGGCGTGGCACTGCTGATGGACACCATCGACAAGGTCACCGAGCGGCTGAACCCGGACCTGCGCCTGCTCGGCGTGCTCCCGACGATGTTCGACACCCGTACGCTGCACACCCGCGAGGTCCACGACCGCGTGGTGGAGGCGTTCGGGGACAAGGTGTTCGACGCCGTCATCAACCGGACGATCAAGTTCCCGGAGACCACGGTCGCCGGGGAGCCGATCACGACGTGGGCGCCCACGTCGTACGCCGCGGAGGCGTACCGGATGCTCGCCCGCGAGGTCATCGCCCGGTGACGCTGCTCGCCGACGGTGCTCCCGAAGGTCTGGGCGACGGTCTCGACGACAACGACGTCGCCGCGCCGCGGACCCGTCGTTTCACCGTCCGGCTGTACAACTTCGAGGGCCCGTTCGACCTGCTGCTGCAGCTGATCGGCAAGCACGAGCTCGACCTCACCGAGATGGCCCTGCACAAGGTCACCGACGACTTCATCGCCCATCTCACCGACCTCGGCGACGACGCCGACCTCGACGAGATCACCGAGTTCCTGGTCGTCGCGGCGACCCTGCTCGACCTGAAGGCCGCGCGGCTCGTGCCCGGCGCCGAGGTCGACGACGAGGACGACCTCGCCCTGCTCGAGGCCCGTGACCTGCTGTTCGCCCGGCTGCTGCAGTACCGCGCCTACAAGGAGGCCGCGGCGCTGTTCGTCGAGCTGGAGAACGGCGCGATGCGCCGCTTCCCGCGCTCGGTCGCGATCGAGGACCGCTACGCCGACCTGCTGCCCGAGGTGCTGCTCGGCGTTGACGCGCAGGCCTTCGCCGAGCTCGCCGCCGCGGTGTTCCGGCCGCGCCCGCCCGACGAGGTCGGCGTCGACCACCTGCACGCGGTGCACGTGTCGGTGCCCGAGCACGCGGCGATCCTGCGGGAGCGGCTCGCGCTCGCCGGGACGGCCACCTTCGCCGACCTGACCGCCGACTGCGTCGCGACGCTGGAGGTCATCGCCCGGTTCATGGCGCTGCTGGAGCTGTACCGGGAGCGCTCGGTGGCCCTGGAGCAGCCGGAGGCGTTCGCCGACCTGACGGTCACCTGGACCGCGGACCGCGAGGACGACCCGGTCGCCTACGCCGCCGCGCTGGAGGACGAGGCCGCGGCCGCCGAGGAGGCGGTGCGGGCGCGCAACCGGCGCCGCCGGAAGAAGAACCGCGTCGACGAGTCGGTCGCGTCCGGCCCCGGCTCCGCCCCTGACCCGGCCGCCGACCCCGATCCCGACGCCGACTCCGTTCCCGATGCCGACCCCGATTCCGGAGCGGACCCGGAGGCTCGGGACGCGGGCCTGGACGATCCGGATACGGATCTGGACGACCCCGACGCGGATCTGGACGACCCGGACGCGGACCTCGACGACCTCGGCGGTCCGGACTCCGACCTCGACCGCCCGGACGAGGCGGATCTGGATCCGGACGGCCCGGACGCGGACCTCGACGGTCTGCACGTGCACCGTCCCGACCCCGACGACGAGAGGACCGGAACCACCGGTGACTGAGCCGGACGACCGGCCGGGCTCCGACGACCCGGAGGACCCGTCCGAGCTGCTGCGCCTGATCGGCCGCACGGTGCCGCGCAGCCCGCACGCCACCGCGTCGCCGCAGGTCGCGGCCGGCGCGGACGACCGAGCCGCCCCGGAGCCGGAGGCTACGGCCGACGGGGCCGACGGGGCCGACGGGGCCGACGAGGCCGACGGGGCCGACGGGGCCGACGGGGCCGACGGGGCCGACGAGGCCGACGAGGCCGACGAGGCCGACGAGGAGGCGACGACCGCCGACGCCGAGCTCGCCCGCTCCGCGGAGCCCGCCCGGGACGCCGGGCCCGCAGCCGACATCGAGCCTGTGGCGGCCCGGCTCGCCGGCACCGAGCCGGCGGTCTCCGGACCCGTCACCACCGCACCTGCGACGCCGGGCTATCGAGACGCACGTTCCGGCCCCGCCGAGGGCGGAAACGTGCATCTCGACCGGTCCGGTGACCCCACCGCCGGCGATGCCGCCCCCTCGGACACGTCGACCGACGGTCGAGCGTCGCGAAACGGTGCTCGCAACGACGCATCCGCAACGCTCGACGTCCAGGACGACCGGTCCGGGCGGCCCGGTGGGCGCGACTCCGTCCATCCCGACCCGGCTGCCGGGCCGGACGACTCGGCTGCGCCGGAGAACGGGCCGAAGGCCCGCGGAGCAGAGGACCCCCGAGCGGAGGAACCCGGAACCCAGGACGAGCCGGAACCCGAGGAGCCCGAGTTCCACGAGCTCGCCGACGACACCGAGCTCGAGCACGCCCTGGAGGCGCTGCTGCTCGTCGTCGACGCCCCCGTCGACGAGCCGTCCCTGGCCACGGCGCTGCACCAGACGCCGTCGCGGATCCGGCAGACGCTGCACCGGATGTCGCTGGCCTACACCGCCGACCGGCGCGGCATCGACCTGCGCCGCGCGGGGGAGGGCTGGCGGTTCTACACCCGCGACCGCTACGCCCCCTACGTCGAGAAGATGCTGATGGACGGCCAGCGCGCCCGGCTGACCCGGGCCGCGCTGGAGACCCTCGCCGTCGTCGCCTACCGCCAGCCGGTCACCCGTGCACGGGTCTCCGCGGTCCGCGGCGTCAACTGCGACGGCGTGCTCCGCACCCTGCTCACCCGTGGACTGGTGGAGGAGGCCGGCACCGAGGAACACACAGGGGGGACACTGTTCCGGACGACCGAGCTGTTCCTCGAACGGCTCGGGATCTCCTCCGTGGCCGAGCTGCCCCCGCTGGCACCGCTGCTGCCCGACATCGACGCGATCGACGACCTGGAAAGCTAGGCACCATGAGCAACACACACGACCCCGACGGCGTCCGGCTCCAGAAGGTGCTGGCCCGCGCGGGCGTCGCCTCCCGGCGCGCGGCCGAGGACCTCATCGCGCAGGGACGCGTGCAGGTCGACGGCGAGACCGTCCGTGAGCAGGGCCGCCGGATCGACCCGGACACCGCGGTCGTCCACGTCGACGGCGCCCGGGTCACCCTGCGCGACGACCAGGTCTACCTGGCGCTGAACAAACCGTTCGGGCTGCACTCCACGATGTCCGACGACATGGGCCGGCCCTGCATCGGTGACCTGCTCGCCGACCGCGTCGAGATCATGAACACCGCGCAGCGGCTGTTCCACGTCGGCCGGCTCGACGCCGAGACCGAGGGGCTGCTGCTGCTCACCAACGACGGCGAGCTCGGCCACCGGCTGATGCACCCGTCCTACGAGGTGCCCAAGACCTACCTCGCCGAGATCGAGGGCAAGATCGCCCGGGACCTCGGGCGGCGGCTGCGCGACGGCATCGAGCTCGAGGACGGCATCGCCCGCGTCGACGCGTTCAAGCTCGTCGACGCCGTCCCCGGCCGCGCCACGGTGCAGCTGGTCCTGCACGAGGGGCGCAAGCACATCGTGCGGCGGATGCTCTCGGAGGTCGGCCACCCGGTGCTGCGTCTGGTGCGGACCCACGTCGGCTCGGTCGCCCTGGGCAACCAGCGTCCCGGCAAGCTGCGGCCCCTCGACCGCGTCGAGGTGGGCTCGCTGTACAAGGCGGTCGGTCTCTGATGGCCGTGCGGGCCCTGCGGGGCGCGACCCAGGTCGACGCCGACGACCGGCAGGAGATCCTCGACCGCTCCGCCGAGCTGGTCACCGCGGTCCTGGAGCGCAACGAGCTGCGCTCCGACGACATCATCTCGATCTGGTTCACCGCCACCCCGGACCTCACCGCCGAGTTCCCGGCGTACGCGGCACGGCTGCTCGGGCTGACCGACGTGCCGCTGATGTGCGCCACCGAGATGGCGGTGCCCGGCGCGCTGCCGCGGGTGCTGCGGCTGCTCGCCCACGTCGACACCCCGAAGCCGCGCTCGGCGATGCGGCACGTCTACCTGCACGGGGCGCGGGCGCTGCGCACCGATCTGCCCCAGTAGGACACCCCGCCCCGTCGTGGCGGGGGCCGACCGGCGACAATGCCGGACGCAGCAACTCGAACACGGTGGGGGAACAAGGTGGCCTTGCGGGGCGTCGTCGCGATGGACGGTCCGTCCGGGACGGGCAAGTCGACCGTCTCCCGACGGCTGGCGCAGGCCTGCTCGGCGGCCTATCTGGACACCGGGGCCATGTACCGCGCCGCGACGCTGGCCGCGCTGCGCGCCGGCCTGGGCGAGGGTGCGACGGAGGACGAGATCGCCCGCGCCGCCATCGGGGCCCGTCTGGAGTCGGGCACCGACCCGGTTGCCCCGACGATCACCCTCGACGGTGAGGACGTCTCCGGCCCGATCCGCGGCCCCGAGGTGACCGGGTTCGTCTCGGCCGTCTCCGCGGTGCCGCAGGTCCGGGCCGAGATGGTCGCCCGCCAGCACGCCCTGATCCGCGCGGCCGTCGGGGGCGGCGGCGGGATGGTCGTCGAGGGGCGCGACATCGGTACCGTCGTGGTTCCGGACGCGCCCCTCAAGGTCTACCTGACGGCGTCGCCGGAGGTCCGCGCGGCGCGGCGCGGGCGGCAGGACGAGAAGGCGGGCCGCAAGGCCGACCTGCACGTCACCCTCGCCGACGTCGAACGGCGGGACCGGCTCGACTCGTCGCGCCGGGTCTCGCCGCTCTACGCGGCGGCGGACGCGCTGGTGCTCGACACCGACCGCCTGTCGGCGGACGCCGTGCTGGCGAAGCTGCGCGAGCTCGTCTCCGCGCGGGGGCTGGACGGGTGAGCCGGGCGCGTGCGCTGCCGGAGCACGCTCTCGGGTGGCTGCACGACCTCGGCCGCTGGATCGGCACCTGGCTGTGGGTCCCGTTCTTCCGGGTGCGGATCCGGCACCGGGAGCGTATCCCGGCGACCGGCCCGGTGGTGCTCGTCGCGAACCACAGCGCGTTCGTCGACGGACCGCTGCTGTTCGGCATGTTCGGGCGCCGCGTGGTGTTCCTCGTGAAGGCGGAGATGTTCTCCGGGATCGTGGGGACACTGCTGCGGTGGTTGGGGCAGGTGCCGGTGCGGCGGGACGTCGTCGACCGGCGGCCGCTGACGACCCTGCTGGAGGTCCTGCGCGACGGCGGCATGGTCGCCGTCTTCCCGGAGGGCACCCGCGGCACCGGCGAGGTCGGCAGCGACATCGGCAGGGCCCGGCAGGGCGCGGCCTGGCTGGCCCGCTCGGCATCGGCGCCGCTGCTCCCGGTGGCGGTGCGCGGCACGCACCGCCCGGCGGGTGCGGCCCGCCGCCTCCGCCCCCGGGTGGACGTGCTGGTCGGCGACCCGCTGCCGGCGCCGACGGCGCCGGGACGGAACGGCCTGGCCGCCGCGACCACCGAGGTCACGGAGGCCCTGCGGACACTGGTCCGCGAACTGGACAACGAACACAGGCAAGTGACACGGCCCGACGCGGCCGGGGACGTGAGAGAGCAGTGAGCGAGAGCAGCGAACGCGGAACGAGCCTCGGCGGGGCGTACCGCAGCGGTGTCGAGATCGGTGACGCGGCCGACCGGGCCGAGATGGACCGGCTCGGGCTGGACCCGACGGAGTTCGTGGCCGTCGACGAGGAGGGCGTCGTCACCGCGGGGATCGACCCCGACGAGACGCTGGCGACCCCGACCCTGGCCGTCGTCGGCCGCCCGAACGTCGGCAAGTCGACCCTGGTCAACCGCATGCTGGGCCGTCGCGAGGCGGTCGTGCAGGACGTGCCGGGGGTGACCCGTGACCGCGTCGTCTACGACGCGCTGTGGAACGGCCGCCGGTTCAAGCTGATGGACACCGGTGGCTGGGAGCCCGACGCCGCCGGCCTGCAGGGGTTCGTCGCGAAGCAGGCCGAGACCGCGATGCGCCTCGCCGACGCCGTGCTGCTCGTCGTCGACGCCTCGGTCGGCGCCACCGCGACCGACCAGGCCGTCGCGCGGGTCCTGCGCCGCGCCGAGGTGCCGGTGATGCTGTGCGCCACCAAGGTCGACGACGACCGGCTCACCTCCGACACCGCCGACCTGTGGCGGCTCGGGCTCGGCGAGCCGCACCCGGTGTCGGGTCTGCACGGTCGCGGCTCCGGTGACCTGCTCGACGCGATCCTGGAGATCCTCCCCGAGACCCCGCGTGACGACTTCGGCGCTTCCGGGGGCGGTCCGCGCCGCGTCGCGCTCGTCGGCAAGCCGAACGTCGGCAAGTCCAGCCTGCTGAACAAGCTGGCGGGCGAGGAGCGGTCGGTCGTCCACGACGTCGCGGGCACCACCGTCGACCCGGTCGACTCCCTGGTCGAGCTCGACGGCCAGGTGTTCCGCTTCGTCGACACCGCCGGCCTGCGCAAGCGGGTCAAGATGGCCTCGGGCATGGAGTACTACGCCTCGCTGCGGACGAGCTCCGCGATCGAGTCCGCCGAGGTCGCGCTGGTGCTGATCGACGCCTCCGAGCCGATCGCCGAGCAGGACCAGCGGGTCCTGACGATGGTGGTGGAGTCCGGGCGCGCCCTGGTGATCCTGTTCAACAAATGGGACAAGGTCGACGAGGAGCGCCGCCACCAGCTCACCCGTGAGCTGGAGCGCGACCTGATCAGCGTGCGCTGGGCGGAGCGGGTCAACGTGTCCGCGCTGACCGGGCGGTCGACCCAGCGGATCGCGCCCGCGCTGAACCGCGCGCTGGAGTCCTGGGACACCCGGGTGCCGACCGGGCGGCTCAACCAGTGGCTCAACGACCTCGTCGCCGCGACCCCGCCGCCGGTCCGCGGCGGGAAGCAGCCGAAGATCATGTTCGCGACGCAGGCGCAGACCCGCCCGCCGACGTTCGTGCTGTTCACCAGCGGGTTCCTCGAGGCGGGCTACCGGCGCTTCGTCGAGCGCCGGCTGCGCGAGGAGTTCGGGTTCGGCGGCACGCCGATCCGCGTCTCGGTCCGGGTCCGCGAGAAGCGCCCCCGGAAGAAGTGATGCGGGCCCTGCGCGGCCGTCCCGGTGCCCGGACCTGGGAGGTCGACGAGATCGACACCCCGGTCCCGGGCCCGGGGGAGCTGCTCGTGCGGGTCCGGGCGGCCGGGGTGAACCGGGCCGACCTGCTGGCGCTGGGCGGCGGCTATCCCGTCCCGCACGCCGACGACGACGGCTCGTTCACCGCGGGCATGGAGCTCGCCGGTGAGGTCGTCGACGCCGGTCCGGGCGTCACCGGTGCCCCGGGCCGCGGGCCGGGGGACCGGGTGTTCGCGTCCGCTCCCGCCGCGTTCGCCGAGTACGCCGTCGTCGACGCCCGCCGCGCCCTGCCGGTCCCGTCCGGCCTGTCCTGGACCGACGCCGCCGCGCTGCCGGTCGCGTTGGAGACCGCGCACGACGCGCTGGTCACCCAGGCCGGGTTCGGCACCGGCGGCGGCGCCGTGCTGGTGCTCGGCGGCAGTACGGGGGTCGGGCAGGTCGCGATCCGGCTCGCCGCCG
>JAESFO010000074.1_pt1 | contig 18195 bp, 18 predicted proteins | sample 9269421 | NCBI WGS metagenome assembly JAESFO01 (sample SAMN14502839, study PRJNA617101) | algae metagenome | isolation source: Nostoc desertorum CM1-VF14 and co-occurring heterotrophs from rocky... | place: USA: Clark Mountains, San Bernardino, California | collected 2000-06-05 | reverse complement strand
CGCAGACGCGCATCGAGGGCGAGATTCAGCAGCTGGATGGCGATCATCCGGTGATCGAGCTGTGGCAGGTGATGGCGGGCAAGGCTGCCGGCCGCACCAGCGCCAAGCAGATCACGCTGTTCGATTCGGTCGGCTTCGCCACCGAGGATTTCTCGGCACTGCGTTATGTGCGCGACCAGCTGCAGGCGACCGGCCTCTATGAAGAACTCGACCTGCTCGCCGATCCCGACGAACCGCGTGACCTCTTCGGCATGCTGCTCAGGGCGGACAAAAAGCAAGGCGGCGCCAAGGGCGCCGCCTGACAAGAAGCCGTGCCGGCTGCTCTAGTGCCGCCCTGGCGTTTCGGCGAGATAGCGCTCCGCCAGCGTCGTCCAGTAACGCACACCGGTGGCGATGATGTCGTCGTTGAAGTCGTATTGCGCGGTGTGCAATGGGCGAGGCGCTGCCTCGCCCTCTCTGGCTGAGCCGAGGAACACGTAGCTGCCGGGTACGCTGCCCAGCATGAACGCGAAGTCCTCTGCGCCCATGATCGGCTGCATGTCGTCGTCTACGAGCTTTTCGCCAACGACTTCCTCGGCGACGGAGGCGGCAAACCGCGTTTCAGTCCGGGTGTTGCGAAGTACGGGATAGCCTCGCTCGAAAATGAACTTGTGCCCAGCGCCGACAGCTTCGGTGGCGTTGCGCACGATCTTCTCCAATCCGGCCTCGAAAGCGTCGCGAACGCTGTCGTTGAGTGTGTACAGGGTGCCGCGAACGACCGCTTCGTCCGGTGTGACATGGACGCTCTGACGATGGCTTGGATCGCCGCTGCGAAACTGCGTGATCGACAGCACCACGGGTTCGGCAGGGTTCAGGTAGCGCGCCTTGAACATGTGCATTTCCTGCACGATCGCAGCCGCGGTCAGCAAAGGATCCGCTACGGCGAACTGCGTCGCGGGATGCGCGATGCGGCTCAGCACATGAAACTCGAAGGTATCGATCGATGCGAGCATCGGTCCGGTTCGCATCATGAAGCGGCCGGCCGGGACATTGGGAAAATTGTGCATGCCGAAGACGGCGTCAACGGGGAATTTCTCGAACAGGCCGTCCTTGACCATGGCATTGCCGCCGCAATGCTGGTCGCCCGTCTCCTCGGCTGGTTGGAAAATGAAGCGCACGGTGCCGTCGAAATCGCCGTTCCTGGCGAGATGGCTGGCGGCTGCAAGCAGCATGGCGGTGTGGCCGTCATGTCCGCAGGCGTGCATCTTGCCATCGATTGTCGAGCGATGGTCGAACGTATTCTCTTCCTGGATGAACAGCGCATCCATGTCGGCGCGAAGGCCGATTGCGACGGGGCTGGTGCCGCGCTTCAGCGTGCCGACCACACCTGTTCCACCAAGACCGCGGTGCACCTCGATGCCGAATTCCTCCAGCCTCGCCGCGACGAAATCGGCAGTTGCCTTTTCCTCGAAGGCGGTTTCAGGATGGGCATGGAGGTGCCGGCGCCAGGCTGTTGCCTCCTCAACGAGGCTGTTGTCGATCGGCGATTTGGCCATTTGTTGTCTCCTCCAGTTATGCCGTCCAGGCTGTGATCAGGTCCTTGCCGTGCTGGCCGGAAGTCGCAGTTTGCCCAGAAACTCCACCAGCCCTTCGGGCGCCAGCCTGAGGACCAGGATCATTGCCACGGCAATGACGATGAAGCGCGCGTCCTCGAAACCCTGCAAGCCGGCCATCGCTTCGGTGGCGAAGGTCAGGACAAGGGCTGCGAGCACGGGTCCGAAGACGGTGTTGACGCCGCCGATCAGGACCATCGACAGGGCAAGCGAGAGCGTCCCAAAACCGAAGACTTCCGGCGAGGCAACGCGCAGGTAAATTGCATAGAAGCCGCCGGCGATACCGGTGAAAATGGCGCTCAGCGTCAGCGCCAGAATACGCTGGCGCGCAACGGAGATGCCGCGCGCTGCGGCATAATCCTCGGCATCGCGGACTGCCTTGAGCGACTTGCCAAAGGATGAGTTGCTTACGAATGCGAGGAACAGACAGGAAAGCGCCAGCAGCACCAGGCCGACATAGTAGTAACCGAACTTGAAATCCTTCAGGAAACTGTAGCTGCCCAGTTCGAGGAAGGGCAGGCGAACCATACCTTCCGCACCCCCGGTGATCTGGGATTGGCTGAGGACCAGTTGCAGTACGAGTTGAGTGAAGGCGAAGGTGACCAGAACGACATAGATGCCCTTCAGCCGCGCAACCGGAGCAGCCAGCAGCAGCGCCGACAGGGCGGCGGTGCCGCCGCCCAGCAGCATGGCAATCCAGGGATTGACGCCAAACGTCTTGCTGGCGATCGCAGCGGTGTAGACGCCGATACCGAAGAAGGTGAGGTGTCCGAAATTGAAGACGCCGCAATGGCCGAGGCTGAGGTTCCAGTTCGAGGCGATGACGGCGTAGACGAAAGCGATGATGAACAGGTGCCTGACATAGCTATCGGTGACGAACAGCGGCACGACGGCGAGTGCTGCAAACAGGGCCAGGATAGCGAGAAATTGAGGTTTGTTGGCCATCATTTACCTCCGAACACGCCGTTTGGCCTGGACAGCAGGACCAGGATCATGAGCAGGAACAGCATGAACGGCGTCCAGTAGAGGCCCAGTCCCAGGATCAGAAACGCCTCGATGAAGCCGATGAGATAGGCTGCCCCGGCGGTCGCGCCAAGATTGCCCAGCCCGCCGAAGATGACGACGATCATCGCCTTGGTCAGCGGCTCGCTGCCCATCGTCGGCGTGATGAAGCGGATCGAGCCGAGCAAGGCGCCGGTAAGCCCCGCCAGCGCGGCGGAGATGCCGAACGCCAGTGCGAAGGCAACGGGTACGTCGATGCCGAGCAGTGCCGCTGAATCCTGGTTCTGCCCGACGGCTCGCAGGCTGCGGCCGCGATTGGTCATCACGGTGAAGCGCCACAAGGCGACCAGGATAAGCGGTGCCAGCACGATCAGCAGGGCTTCATGCGCTGAGATGGTGGTGCCCAGGATCTGCACTTCGCCAGGGATGAGGCGCGGCAGTTGTTTGAGACGCGCACCCCAGATCATCTGTGCGCCGCGTTCGAGAATGACCATCGCTGCAAGCGTGGTCATGGCGGTGATGAGCAGCATGTTGCGGTTGTTGTAGAACGGCCGCACAAGAAGGCGTTCGATGACGATGCCGATAAGCCCGGCGGCAAGCGTGCCAGACAGGATGCCGACGATCGGCCCCAAGCCGAGGACTTCGCTGACGGTCCAGGCGACGAACGCCCCGATCATCATCAGTGCGCCGTGAGAGAAGTTGAAGACGCCCAACGTGGTCCACACCAGGCTGAGGCTGCTCGACATCAAGGCATAAAGCGAGCCGAGCACGAGACCGGAGACGAGCGTTGCGAGAAGGGCGTCCATCAGTGTGTTCCCTCCGCGCCGAAATAGAGGCGCATGACCTCTTCATGATCGGGTGCATTGGCGCTGCTGATCTCGCGCACCACCTCGCCATGCTCGATCATGTAGAGACGGTCGGTGAGCGACAGCAGGAACTCGACGTCCTGCTCGACGACGATCAGCGGTACGCCGGTCTTGGAAATCCTGGCTATGGCGCCAGCCAGCTCTTCCTTCAGGCGTGGCGAAAGCCCCAGTGTCGGCTCGTCCAGCATCAGCAGGCGCGGCGCGCACATCAGGGCGCAGCCGATCGACAGCATCTGGCGTTCGCCGCCCGACAGTGTGCGGGCAGACTGCTGCTTGCGCTCGGCAAGGCGCGGAAACAGCGCATAGACCTCATCGATACGCCGCGCGGCCTCCGCTCTGGCGCGCTTGCTGAAGGCTGCGAGCTCCAATGTCTCGGCGATGCGCATGGTACCGAACAGGGTGTTGCCCTGCGGTGCGTGGATGAGGCCTGCGGCCACGATGGCCGGCGGGCGTTGACTGGTGATGTCGTTGCCTTCGAAGGTTATGGAACCAGCGGTCGGTCGCAACAGGCCGGAAATGGTCCTGAGCAAAGTCGACTTGCCGTGGCCGTTCGGCCCGAACAGGCCGATCGACTCGTCTTCGTCGATGTGGACGGACAGTCCGTTCAGGACGCGTGCTGCGCCATATCCGGCCTCCAGGCCGGTGATGTCGAGAAGCCGCCGCATCAGCTGCGCCCTCCAAGATAGGCTTCGATCACCTGCGGGTTCCTGACGACATCGTGCGGGGCGCCTGCGGCCAGGACGCTGCCCTGGTTCAGCACGATCAGGCGCTGCGAGACCGACAGCAGCAGGCTGAGCACATGCTCGATGAGAAGCACGGTAACGCCGCTTTTGTTTACCGCCATCAGAAGATCATCGAGCCGCTGGATCTCGGGTTTCGTCAGCCCCGAAGCAGGTTCGTCCAGCATCAGCAGGGCCGGCTCGGAAATCAGGGCCGAAGCGATCATGAGTTGCTTCTTTTCATAGACGGACAACTCGCGCGACGGCATGGAGCGGCGCGTCTGGCTGAAGTCCACCGAGCGGAAGGCATTATCGATGCGCGCTTCGGCCTGGGGGCGGGAAAGCCGGCCATTGTAGGTGGCGCTGACCAGCAAGGTCTCATGCGCGGACAGCGCCGGAAACTCGGCGTCCTTCTGAAAGGTGCGCACAAGGCCCGCCCGAGAGATGCGGTGCGCGGGCCAGCGATCGACGCGCTCGCCCATGAAACGGACCTCGCCAGACGTTGGGCCGAACGGGACGCCGGTGATCAGGTTAAACAAGGTGCTCTTGCCGGATCCATTGGGGCCGGCAATACCCAGGATTTCGCCGCGCGCGACGGTGAAACTGACGTCGTTGACGGCCTTCAACCCGCCAAAGAACTTGCAGGCCCCGGCGATCTCGAGAATGCTTTCGCTCATGCGTGTTGCCCGGTGGAGGGAATGCCGCGTCCAGAGCGTTTCCGTTCTTCACGGAAACGCTCTGACTCTTTGTTTTCACGAAATCCCGGACTGAAAACCGTTGCACACGTTTCCCGGGATTGTTCTGAGGCGCAGCGTTGCCGGATCACTTCATCCAGACCGGCTGCTTGAACTCGCCGCCCGCATAGTCCTTCGGATAGAACAGCACGCGCTTGCCGTCCTGAATCTGGTAGAACTGGATCGGCATTCCATCCTTGCCCTGGACCGCGAGGTGCGTGGCGGGGTCAAATCGCGTGCGCCCCATCGCTGTCTGCTTGTCGGCCTTTCCGATCTCGGCACCGATTTCCTTGCGCTTCGCAGGATCGCCGACCTTGGCCAGGGCGTCGGCGTAGAGCATCACCTGCTCGTAGAGCATGACGCCGTACGAGCCCGGCTCGACATTGTATGCGGTCTTGTACTTGCCGATGACCTCGTCGGCGCGCGGGTTGCTGGTGGCGCGGACGGGGCCGCCGAGCGCGTTGTAGACGATGCCCGAGGACTTCTCCTTGGTGAGTTCCAGGAACTCCGGCACGGACGGTGCATATTGGATGAAGACGAGACTGTTGGTCGGATTTTCCATGAACTGCCGCATGAATGTCGCGGCATTTGCGGAGACGTAGTCGGTGTTGATGAGCAGGGCCGGCGGATCCTGCCGCACCTTGGCCAGGAAACCCCGCCAGTCGTTGATCTCGCCGAAAGGCAGCAGGTCATTCTGTGTCACTTCCCAGCCTGCGGCCTTGAAGGCCTCCGCCATGCCGTTGGCGATGCCCTTCGAATAGGGATTGTCGGATGCCACCAGCGCCACTTTCTTGTTGGGCAGCTTCAGCTTGCCGCTTGCGGCAAGCTCGTCGATGACCGGTACGATCTCGGTGTTGTAGGCGTCGTAAGACGGCGTCAGGGACCACACGGTGGTGAAGCGGGAGGGATCGGGCGAGACGATGTCCTTCGTCTGCTGCGAATTGCCCGAGACAAGATAGATCATGTCCTGCTCGGCCATCATGTCGATTTCAAAATTGCTGGTCGACGCATAGCCCGTGAAGATGGCGCCCGTCGCCTGGTCGCCGAGCAGTCGCTCGGCCGCGGTCGCGACTTTGTCGGCGCTGGCATCGCCGACGTCGGCAACGACGGCCTCGAAGGTGTGCCCGGCGACACCGCCGGCCTTGTTGAGGTCCTCCACCGCGAGCTTGACGCCATTGGCGACTTCCTGGCCGTCCGCGGCGGCAGGACCGGTGAGGGGAGCCAGAATGCCCAGCTTGATCACATCGGCGCTGGCGAAAGCAGTCGAAGCAGCCAGTGCGAGCACGGAGACCGCACCCATGAAAATACGTCTTGTCAGCATGTCGTTCCCCTTGCCGTTTTTATGTCTGGAGCGTTCCCGTTTTCACGGAAACGCGGAGGTGCTCTAACTCTTTGTTTTTGCGCAGTTTCGGACGCAAAACCGCTGCGCACTTCTTGCCGGAGTGGCCCTAGCGTGTTCCGCAGTTGTCGATGATGGCTGCGGCGATCACCTTCGTCGTCTCGATCAGGCTTTCGATCTCCACGCATTCGTTGTCGCCATGAAAACCGTCGCCGGCTGGTCCGTAGATCACTGGCACCACACCCGCGCCGGCATAGTGGGCAGCGTCGGTGACGGCTTCGAAGCCCTTGATTTCAGGCGCCTTGCGCTGCACATGCCGGGCCCTTTCGGCGAGCGAAGAGACCAGAGGGTGGTCGACGGGCGTGTTCATCGGCGGGAAGTTCAGCCCGAACAGATCCCACTCGATCGCCGGAGGATGATCGCGCATCCAGGCGTCCGTCTGGGCGAAGTGGCTGACGAAATTCTCGAATTCCGCCTTCACGTCCTCGAACCGCTCCTGCGGCATGAATTTGTAGTCGAGGTCGATGGTGACAATGTCGGGAATGATCGCTGCATTGGTCATGATCAGCGGCGTTCCGTCCGGCCCGAGGCCCGCGCCGCCGCGGATGACGCCGGGGTTGATCGTGGCGAGGCCGGCCGGCGTCAACGGATGCCAGTTGTCGCGGCAGCGTGATTGCTCGAAATCGCGCAAGGCCATGAGGAAACGCGTCCCGAGCTCAATGGCGTTGACGCCGGGCTCGAGGCGATCCTGTACGTGCGGTTGCGGCCACATCGAATTGAAGCGCCAGCCAGCATGAGCCTGTTTGCCGAAGATGGTGACCCTGACCCAGGTCAAGCCGCCTTCGGCGGGAACGATATTGCCCCAGGTCGGCTCGGCGACGATCGCGCGTCGGGCAAGCCGCTTTTCGCGCTTCACCAGATCCATGGCGCCGAAGCCGCCGGCTTCTTCATCGATGACGCTGTGGATGGCCAGCCGGCCTTCGAGCTTGATGCCTGCCTGTTTCACCGCGCGTGCCGCCGCCACGCAGGCCGCCACGCCGGCCTTCATGTCGACGGCGCCGCGCCCCCAGAGCTTGCCTTCGGCGATCTCTCCGCCAAAAGGATCGCGTTTCCAGCGACTTGCATCGCCGACAGGGACAACGTCGATGTGTCCGCACAGGATCAGGCTTTTGTCATCCGAGCCATCCCATTCACCGATCAGGTTCGGCCGACCGGGAAAAACATCCCAGCTGCGTGTTTCGAAACCGAGGTCCTTGAGGTGACCGTCAAGGTGAAGCTGGACATCGGCCTCACGATTGATGCCTTGCTCGACCTGGAACTTGGGGTTGACGGAAGGGATCCTGACCAGGTCCCGCGCCAGATTGATGACATAGTCCCGGTCGGTGTCGATACGGTTCCAGACAGCGTTGGTTGCCTCGCTCATCGGCTCGTTCCTTCCAATTCAGCGATCAGCGCGTCGGTCGTGACCTGACGGCAGTAACCCTTGATGGTGTTGAGTGAGTTGTTGTGCCGTTCGCCGGTGTAGGTGGCGCATGCATCGGTCACCTGAGTCACCAGATAGCCGAGGTCGCAGGCATCGCGGATGGCACTTTCCACGCATTGGTCGGTGAGGATGCCGCTGATGACCAACTGCCGGATACCGAGATTGCGCAGGATGTAGTCGATGTGGGTGGAGACGAAGACCGACGATGATGACTTGGGCAGGCAGATCTCGTCGTCGCCGGGCGCAAGCTCGTCGATGACCTTGCCGTCCCATGAGCCTTTGGGCACGTTGAAGCCGGTGATCTTGTAGTCGAGGCTGCGGTCGCGCCCGTCCTTGGTCAGGCTTTCGATGGTGGTGTACATCACCTCGATGCGGCTGCCCCGGAATGCCTGTTGCAGGCGCTGCATGTTGGGGATGACGCGATTGCCGAGTTCGCCGAAAAACCAGCCATATTGCCGGTCGAATTCGGTGTCGTCGAGGTCGGCGAACTCGGCGCCCTTGCGATGGGCCGAGAAATTCTGGACATCGATGAAAAGCAAGGCGGATTGCTCGGGCACAAGCGCCACGTCGCGGGTCAGCATCATAGGGCGGTCTCCGGCTTGGCGGTACTGCGAGCGGCGTTTAGTTCGTGCACGCGAACGATGGCGCATGCATGCGGATGGAGTACTGTCGAGAGGCTTGCGTCTGCGCGCGATTTTCCGTGCCGATGCGTTGAGTTGCTCGACGTTGAACGCCGGCTACTGGGGCTGGTCGAGCTGCGAAGACTGGTAGAAAGGCCCCGGAGGCTATGTTCGTAGCCAAGAAAAAGGAAACACTGCGCTGCGCTGGCGATCCCCTTAGGCGAAGGGACCTCAACACGCGATGCGCGCAGTGCTGATGGCGAGTTGACTTCCAATTTCAGTTCCCATTCTTTTTTCAAAAGATGATGAAAAAATTCCATCAATGTCAATCAATAAATCGAGATTGACTGAAAAATTTCTATATGGAAGGGTGCGGCATGGAGCTACGTCAACAGATCGACAGCGTTGCCGAAACGCTTACCCCTGCCGAGCGAAAGCTGGCCGCTGCATTGCTGTCCGACTATCCGTTTGCCGGGTTGCAAACGATCCAGACATTGGCCGAGCAGACGGGGGTGTCGGCTCCCTCGATCACACGCTTCGTCACCAAGCTGGGATGCCACGGCTACCAGGATTTCCAGCGGCGGCTGATCGGCGAACTGAAGGAGGGGCACCGTTCCCCGGTCGATCTGCATGAACGCATGACCAGCGACGGCGCCGATTTCCTGCAATCTTTCCTGGACTTGACCGCGGAAGCCGTCCGCGCTGTCGGCGAGTCGCTGACGCAAAGCCAGTTCGAGCGAATCTGTGATCTGCTGGCGGACGACAAGCGCGCCATCTACATTGTCGGTGGCCGTATCAGTGATGCCATCGCCCAGCACTTCTCGCGGCATCTGCGGCAGGTCAGGCGCAATGTTTTCCACCTGCCGCCCGACACGGAGATCTGGCCCGAATACATCCTGCGCATGCGTGCGCGAGACCTGCTGATCATCTTCGACTTCCGACGCTATCAGCAACGCCTGGTCGAACTGGCGGACAAGGTGCGCCGATCGGCGGGGACCTCCGTCATACTCGTCACGGACAAGTGGATGTCGCCTGCTGCTGCCTATGCGGCCGAGGTCATCGCGTTGCCGACCGAAAACAGGACAGCATGGGACAGCTATGCCGGCGCACTGGCGGTTGTTGACGCCTTGGTTGCAAGCATTTCCGAGCGGGACTGGGATGCGACGCGAGACCGTATCAAGGCATGGGATGCGGTCAGGTTCGAACGAAACGACAAATCAGGGGATTCGTAGATCCACGACGATGAGCCGATTGCGACTGATTTCTTCATTGGACGTCGGCCTCAATCATGAGGCCAACGTCTCTTCGACGTGAAGCCGAAATCACATGACCAGCAGCGGAGCTTTACCGGAAACACGATCGTAAAGATCGATAACGTCCTGGTTGAACATGCGCACACAGCCTGCGGAAGCCGACTTGCCGATGGAGCGCCACTGAGGCGATCCGTGGATGCGGTAGAGCGTATCCTTGCCGTCCTTGAAAATGTAAAGCGCCCTTGCGCCCAGCGGGTTGGACACGCCGGGCTGCATGCCTTGCCGCCATTTTTCCAGTTTCTGATCGCGGCGGATCATGGACGCCGGCGGTGTCCAGGTTGGCCATTTGCGCTTCCATTGCACGATCGCGCGCCCTTTCCAGGCGTGACCTTGCTTGCCGAGGCCGACGCCATAGCGCATGGCCTTGCCGTTGGACTGGACCAGGTAGAGGAAGTTCTGTCGCGTATCGACGACGATCGATCCGGCTGGTTCTCCCGTCGGATCATCGACAAGCTGGCGCAGGAACCTGGGATCGACCTTGCCCGTGTCGATGGCCGGCAGGCTATAGCCGCCGTCGTCGATGGCCGCATACCTCCCGGCATCCTTGCCCTGATAGGGCGCGGGCTCGATTTTTGCCGGAGCCGAGGCTGGAGCTGCGGCAACGGCCGGCGTCGGCGGAAAGATAGCGGCGGCTTGTGTGTTGGCCTGGACGGTCTGTGAACAGCCGGCGGCGATCATGAGCGGCAGAACCGCAATGCCCGGCAAGCACCGCCGAAGCATCGAGAGGATAGTCATTTCTGGTTTGTTGCCTTTTATGGATATGGAATGTGGGCTGAAAGCCGTGCTTTCTTCTTCATCTCAACATGACCACGATATGGCCCGTGGACGCCGCAGAGCAGATTGTTTTGCCATGTGGTGTGCGGGCAACATCTTCCCTGCCAGCAGCAAGGCAGAGAAGATGTATCGCGAAAGCAAAGGTTCAACCGGGCTGAGGTTTCTCCGTCAGGTCGCGGCGCAGGAATTCGTTCAGCCGCTCGACAGCGGGCGTCGCCGACATCGGATTGCGCATGATGCCGATTTCCAGATCAGGAAGCGGCGGCAAGCCCTCGTTCTCACCAATGATGCGTAGTGATGGCGGCACGCTCAATTGTGCCAGTCCGGCGACGGCCAGGCCGGCCTGAACGACAGCGATGAGGCCGAGCAGGCTGGCGCTGGAATAGGTGCAGTGAAAGGTGCGGTCTATGCTGGCCAGCACCTGCAACATGTTCACACGCGCCGCGCAACCAGGCTCGAACAGGGCAACCGGCAAAGGATCCTTTTCCCAGGCGACGTGATTTGGCGAAGCCACCCAGACACAGCGCTCCAGCCGCAGCACCTCAAGCGCCTGGTCCGGCAGTCGGGTGATGATTGCGAGATCCAGCCGGCCTTCCTCCAGCGTCCTCACCAACGCAGTCGATTGCTCGCAGACAAGCTCCACCGTCACCAGCGGATGCGCGGCGGAGAACCGCGAAAGAACCGGTGGCAACAGATAGGCGGCATAGTCGTCCGGGACGCCAAGCCGGACACTGCCCGCTTCTTCCGGGCGGGTAACGCTGGCCAGGGCCTCGTCCGAGAGCTTCAGCAGCCGCCGCGCATAGACCAGGAATTCCTCACCGGCGGCATTCGGCGTTACCGCACGCGGCGTGCGGATCAGCAGCGGTTTTCCGATCGTCTGCTCGAGCCGCTGCATTTGCATGCTGACCGCGGATTGGCTGCGCCCGACACGTGGGGCGGCATTGGAAAAGCTGCCGCTCTCGGCGATGGCGACGAAGGTTTTCAGAAGATCGAGGTCGAGGGGTAGAGCCATGGTGCTATCAGCATAACTAATAGCTTTCACCAAATCTATTCGTTTGCATGAAAGCAAAGGCGATGGCTTGCTGATCGTCCATCCGATGCGGGCGAACCCATGACCGACACGCCGACAAGCCGATTTCCTGCCCTGAGCCTGGCGGTCGCAATGATGATCGCCGGCACGGTCGGCGCCTTTGTCACGGAGGCAGGGGTCGATCCCATCACCACCGTTTTCTGGCGCTGCGTTTTCGCTACCTTGTTCCTGGGCACATGGTGCCTGCTGCGCGGTTATCTGCCGGATCCTGGCCTTTCCCGGGCCCGGCTGTTGCGCGCGGCGATCTGTGGCGTCTGCATGGTGCTGAGCTGGGTCGTCTTCTTTGCGGGCTTTGCCCGGACCTCGATCGCCGTCATGACGATCATTTATCACATCCAGCCATTCTTCGTTGTCCTGATCGGTGTGGTGTTCCTCAAGGAGCGGGTCAGCGCCGACCAGATCGTCTGGATGGTTCTGGCTTTTGTCGGTGTCGTGCTGGCGAGCGGTCTTGTCGGGTCAAATACGGTTATAACCGCGAGCTGGGCCGTGGGTATTCTGATGGCGCTCGGTGGCGCGCTGCTCTATGCGATCGTGACGGTCCTCGCCAAGGGGCTCGGCGAACAGCGTCCGGAAGTGACGGTGTTGTGCCAGACCGTGGTTGGAGCCCTTCTGCTGGCACCCCTGGCGAATTTCTCGCAAAGCATCGCGATCACGTCCTGGGGATGGTTGATCGGCATCGGCGTGCTGCACACCGGCATCGCCTATGTGATGATGTTTTCGGCCTACCCACGCCTCTCCACACCGGTCATCGGCGTGCTGACCTTCATCTATCCCGTGGTCGCCATTCTCATCGACTGGGCGATCTATGATCATCCGATCGGGCTGCCACAGGCGATCGGCATGGTGATGATCGCGTCGGCAACATTGGGTGTGCGTCTCGGATGGCGGTTTCCGGGACGGGCAGCATCCGTTTCTCCTGCCGAATAGCTTGCCGTACTGCCTGCTGTCACACAGCCTTCAAGCCAAAAACCTACAGAGGCGCTGCAATATTCCCCTGGAGCAGCCGTGGCCTACGAACGAAACGACGCCTTTGCCGAGACCTTCACTGAAATCGGCAGGAGCGAGCCTCCTTACTACCTCAACCGTCGGTTCGATGCGGAGGGCAATTTCCTGCCGCAGCCGGGCAACACGGTGGTCAGCCACGTCGTGGATGGATCGCCAACGCAGCAGGCACTGGTGCGGATCCGCGAGATGCTGAAGGCGCTGCCATATGGCGACCGTTTCGCCTATACGCCGGTTTCCAGCCTGCACATGACCGTGTTCCAGGGCACGATCGAAGGACGACGCAAGCCGGCCTACTGGCCGCAGGAACTCGCCTGCGAAGCACCGATCGACGAGACCACGACTTTCTTTCTTGACCGCCTGAAAGCCTTTCCGGAGGCATCGAATTTTCGCATGCGGCCTGTCGAAGTCACTCCGCTCGGGGTGGTCGTGACCGGCGCCACGTATGCGGACGAGCAGAGCATTCGCGTACTTCGTGATCAACTGACTGTGCCTTTCGGCTACAGTCACCCCGATCATGACAGCTACACCTTCCACATCACGCTGGCTTATCTGAAAGCATGGCTGCCGGCAGGTGCGGAGACCACCTATCTGCCGGCACTGGCTGAGCTGACGCGGGAACTCGCGGCGGAGGTCGAGGTGCTTGAACTCGAAGTGCCGGCGTTCTGCACCTTCAACGACATGACCGAATTCAAGCCACAGCACTACCTTGCCTGAGTGTGCGGCGCGGGCCTGGCCTTGCGGCTAAGCTTCAAGTGCTCCGGCGCGGGCATCCTCGCTGCGCTCGCTGCCGACCAGCTTGACGAGATCGTCCCCCTTGCGCGTGACGCGATGCGACCGGCGGGTCAGGATATAGCCATCCTGCGGCGCGAAGACCTCGGCGCGGCCGCCGGCCTCGCCTGGCGTGTGCACGATGGTTGCCAGCCTGTCGCCTTTCTTGACCCAGTCGCCGGGCTTCACGTCATAAAGCACAGCGCCGCCCTTGGGGGCGGGCATCATGTCGATGTTTTCGAGCGGAGCGACAACGCCCTCGAAGCGGCCGGGCTTGGCCATCGTGGTGTCGGCAAGGACGCCGCGTGCGACGAGCAGCCTGTAGAGGCCCGCGGCATCGGCTTCAGCGGTTGCCCCGTCGACGTCGGCAACGCCGCGATATTCGACGGTGGTGACGACAAGGCTGTCGAGCCTTTCCTTGCCGCTGGCCAGATGCGGCTGCAGCGATGCTTCCTCGAACGCCGAACCGCTCTCACCCTCCCAAAGCAGCACGGCTTGAACACCCATGGCGGCGGCACAGTCCTGCATCGCAGGCCATAGTACCGCGGGGACGTAGAGATAGGCGGTGCTCTCGTCGTCGCAATGCAGGTCGAGCACGATGTCGTGGCCGACTGACAGCTTGAGCAGCCTTGCCTTCAGGCGCTGGTCGATCGTCAGCAAGTCCTGTTCCTGCGGCAGCAGCGAGACATCCGGCTTGTCGATCAGCGGGAAGTCGCGGTTGAAATTGACGCGGTTCGGCAAGTGGAAACGGCCTTCCAGCTCGCCGAGGACATATTGGGCGCGACCGACCGGATTGGCCCATGGCACGACGGTGATCGAGCCTTTGATGCGACCTTCGGCTTCGGCCTTGGCCAGCAACGGCATCAACGCGTCAATGGCAACTGTGCCGGGCAGCTCGCCAGCATGCAATGCTGCCTGCAGATAGGCGGTTGGCGCCTTGCTGTCGCTTCCCTTGAAACGGTAGACAGGAAACTCATAGGCAACGCCCTCGCTGTCGCCGGCCAGCCGCTCGATCGTCTTTTCCATGGTTTTCTCCGTCGGGAGCAATTCCAGCAAAAATGGGTAGCGGTTCTGCGTCCGGAACTGCGTAAAACAAAAAGTCAGAGCGTTTGCGTGTTTCGAGAAGAGCGGAAACGCTCCAGTGATTGCCGTTCTTGCCGTGCGTGCGTGCGCGTGTCGAGTGGTCCAGCGCTGCGGACGATGAGCGCAGCGATGGATCCGGTCCTGCCGATCAGACGAGCGGCTTGAGCTCCTGCGCAATCGTCGGCAGCAGCTCGGCGACGTTGGGATGGATGTGCACGGCACGTTGCAGCGTCTTCACCGGCGCTTTGGCGTACATCAGGTCGAGCACGCAATGCACGACCTCGTCGCCGCCAGGTCCGAGCACAGAACAGCCGAGGATTTCGCCACTGTCGGCATCGACCAGGATCTTCATGAACCCCTGTGTCTCGCCTTTTTCGACCGCGCGGCCAACCCTGGTCATCGGGCGCTGGCCAACCAGGGCGCGGCGACCCGATTTGCGCACGGCTGTTTCGGTCATGCCGGCACGGCCAAGCGGCGGATCGGTGTAGAGTGCATAGGCTTCGATCCTGTCGCTCACCTTGCGTGGATCGTTGTCGAGCAGGTTTGCAGCAACGATTTCGTAGTCGTTGTAGGAGGTATGTGTGAAGGCGCCTTTGCCGTTGCAGTCGCCCATCGCCCAGATATGGGGCACGCTGGTGTGCAACTGATCGTCCACCTCGATGAAGCCGCGCTTGTCGACTGACACGCCGGCCTTGTCGAGGCCAAGGTCGTCGGTGTTTGGAACACGGCCAAGCGCCAGCAGCACATGCGAGGCGGTCACGGGAGGTTTGCCGCTGGTGAAAGTGACGGTGGTCTGGTCGCCCTGGCTTGCGAACGAGATGTCCTCCGCACCGAGATGGACGGTAATCCCTTCCTTCTCGAATATGGACAGGATCGCGCTGGAAACATCCTCGTCTTCCCGGCCAATCAGGCGAGGGGCTCTTTCGATGACGGTGACCTCAGAGCCGAAGCGGCGGAACATCTGCGCGAACTCCAGCGAGATGTAGCTGCCGCCGACGACCACAAGATGCTTCGGCAGCACGTCGAGGTCCATGATCGAGGAGTTGGTGAGGAACGAGATGTCGGCGATGCCGGGCAGGTCCGGCACCGAGGCGCGGCCGCCGACATTGAGGAAGATCCTGTCTGCCGCGAGCAGGTCATCGCCGACGCGAACGGTGTGTTGATCCTCGAACCGGGCATGGCCACGGAACAGCGTGCAGCCGGGCATGGCTCCGATCCAATCTTCCAATCCCTTGCGGGCGTCGTTGGATACCTTGTCCTTGCGCGCCTTGATCGCCTTCATGTCCACACCGACAGGACCGGAAAGCGTTACGCCATAGTCGGCGGCGCGGCGTGCGAGGTGCGCGGCATAGGCACTAGCGACCATTGCCTTAGTCGGCATGCAGCCGGTGTTGACGCAGGTGCCGCCAACCAGCTTGCGCTCGACCAGCGCGACCGTCATGCCGGCCGCACTCAGGCGGGCTGCCAGCGAGGGGCCGGCCTGGCCACAACCGACGATGATGGCATCGAATGTCCTGGCTGCGCCCGTCATGCGACAGCCATCACGATCAGAAGTGCGCCGACGATTGCAATGACATCCTCGACCAGGGCGGCGGGAAGGTCGCGTCCGAAAGCGGCGGCCATCCTGGCGCGTAGCTCGGCACCGCCATAGGTTCCGATGACGGCGCCGACAGCGCCGGCGATCAGCCCACCGATCAGCGCTCCGCCGGTCGTGCCGATGACAGCTCCGGCAAAGGCGCCTCCGACAAGCCGTGCGCCAAACTGCTGCGGCACCTTGCGGCTCGGCGTGGACGGAAGCTGATCGGCGATCAGTTCGACAACGGCGAGGATGGAGAAAATGGCGACGGTAATCCAATGGCCCGTGAAGCTTGCCCAGGTACCAGCCACAGGCAGCCAGCCAAGATAGGCACCCCAGGCCACTGCGGCGGGCGCCATCATGGTTCTCAAGCCGGCAACGACGCCGATCAGCAGCGCAAGCAGAAAAAGCATCTTAACCCCCTCGATTGACCTGCGGTGGCCACATGAGCAACCTATCATATGACTGGCATTTGACCATGGCTGCGGCATCGGGCGAACGCGCTCGCAACGGCGCTGATCGCGATGAAGCGGCAAGCATTCCGGAGACCGGCAATGATGAAAAGTGAACTGCAGAAGATGGCCGCCGGTGAATGGTATAACTGTATCGACCCGGAACTTGATGCGTTGCGTCTCGCAGCCAGCGAAGCGGTCTTCGAGCACAATTCGCTGCCGCCTCGACAGCGCGGCGACATTGCACTGGCTCTGCGTGCGCGTTTGGGATTGGTGAGTGAGGGCGCGCGCATCGAAGCGCCATTCCATTGTGCCTATGGCTTCAACATATTCCTCAGCGACGGCGTTTTCCTGAACGCTTCCTGCGTCGTTCTGGACACCGCACCGGTGCACATCGGCAAAGCGACCATGCTTGGTCCGCATGTGCAGATCTATTGTCCCGAACACCACAAGGGGGCTGCCGAACGGCGCGCCGGTCTGGAAATCGGCCGCCCGGTTACAATCGGCGAGAATGCCTGGATCGGTGGAGGTGCCATCATCCTGGGTGGCGTGACGATCGGCGACAATGCCATTGTCGGTGCCGGTTCCGTGGTGACCCGGGACGTGCCCGCCGGAGCCACCGTCGTCGGCAATCCTGCTCGGCCAGTTCGCTGAAATCATTGTTCCTGCGGGTTGACAGGCAAGCCATCGCCCGCGTTACTAGCGCCGTTAATGTTCTCAGGGCGGGGTGAAAGTCCCCACCGGCGGTAAGAGTTTCGGCTCAAGCCCGCGAGCGCTTTCCGGCTTGCCGGAAGGGTCAGCAGATCCGGTGTGATTCCGGAGCCGACGGTTACAGTCCGGATGGAAGAGAACGAGCGGATCAACGGTGGCGCAAGCCGCCGCTTTTCCGTGTCGTGCGTCCTGATTCTGGTTCGAAACGGAAGGAAGGACCCATGAATCAGCAATCCCAGAAACAGTTCGAAACCCGCCGCGTCGCCGTCATTCGTGCACGCTGGCATGCCGATATCGTCGACCAATGCGTCGAAAACTTCGCCAGGGAGGTCGAGGCGTTGAGCGGAGGTAATCTGGTCGTCGACGTCTTCGACGTGCCGGGTGCCTATGAGATCCCGCTGCATGCCAAGACGCTTGCCGAGGCAGGCCGCCATGCGGCTGTCCTTGGTGTTGCCTTCGTCGTGAATGGTGGCATCTATCGCCACGAGTTCGTGGCGCAGGCAGTACTGGACGGCATGATGAATGTGCAGCTCGCGACCGGTGTCCCGGTGCTCTCAGCGGTGCTGACGCCCCACAATTTCCATGACGGCGCCGAGCATCACCGCTTCTTCTTCGAACATTTCAAGGTCAAGGGCCGCGAAGCGGCCCATGCCTGTGTTGAAATACTCAAGGCTCGCGAGCTGATCGTGGCTTAAGCAGGGGAGCAGGGCAGTAAGGCAGTAGGGCAGGTCGTTTCCGACTGCCCTATGCCTCAACTGCCCTACTGCCTTCCTGTTTAGAACAACCCCTCAATCTGTCCCTGATCGTTGAGGAAGATCTTCTCCGACGATGGCTTGGAGGGCAGGCCGGGCATGGTCATGACCTCGCCGCAGATGACGACGACGAAGCCGGCACCGGCGGCAAGGCGAACCTCACGCACCGGAACGGTGTGGCCGGTCGGCGCACCACGCAGGTTCGGATCGGTCGAGAAGGAATATTGCGTCTTGGCCATGCAGACGGGAAGGTTGCCGTAGCCGGCCTGTTCCCACTGGTGCAGCTGGTCGCGGATCGCCTTGTCGGCAATCGCCT
>JAESFO010000650.1_pt1 | contig 18294 bp, 13 predicted proteins | sample 9269421 | NCBI WGS metagenome assembly JAESFO01 (sample SAMN14502839, study PRJNA617101) | algae metagenome | isolation source: Nostoc desertorum CM1-VF14 and co-occurring heterotrophs from rocky... | place: USA: Clark Mountains, San Bernardino, California | collected 2000-06-05 | reverse complement strand
ATAATATAATTGCAGTTTATCATTGTAAAATTTATAGTCAACAAAAACTTATGATTGACTGGGGCTGAACAACTAGTCAACCCTTGAAATTGCTTCTTTCTGACTTTTTCAGCAAGCCCTAATTAAGCCAATATTGCTGCGGGCACAGTTAGAGTGCCTTACCATATCTGCCATAAGCTGATGCGCGCCTAAATTGTATAAACACTCTCTATGGTCGTTAACTGTAAACAGTTAACAGTTATCGGTCATCAGCTTTCATGTAAATATTCAAGTTAAATGCGTAACAGCTTATATTATGTCTAGACAATCAAAAACAGCCACGAGGCTACATCGTGACTGCTGATAATTATTGTTAAGGTCATCTCACCCCAAAAAGAGGATGGGATAATACGAAAGACTGTTGACTGTTGACCGTCAACCATCAACGGCGTCGGGGCGTCTCTCATCCCATCTTTAAAATATTGGGTTTTCCCGATGCCTTTTTATAAATTAGCTGGTTGTCTTTGCTTTACATATCTGGTAAAGGCTACTGTTACAACCGATCCAACACTGGTAGGTGATTAAGCTTTGGCCAAGTTTTCAGCAGCAAAGTCCCAGTTAACCAAGTTTTCTAGGAAATTCTTGATGAACGCTGGACGGGCGTTTCTGTAGTCAATGTAGTAAGCGTGTTCCCAAACATCCAAGGTTAAGAGTGCCTTTTTACCATGAGCTAGCGGATTTTCGGCATTCGGTGTCTTAATCACTTTCAGCGTACCACCATCATCAATCAACCAAGACCATCCGCTACCAAATTGAGTTGCGGCTGCGTTCGAGAACTCTTCCTTAAATTTGTCCAAGCTACCAAAATCTTTATCGATTTTGGCTGCGAGATCACCGGTGGGTGCGCCGCCACCTGCTGGTTTCAAGGAATTCCAAAAAAAGGTGTGGTTCCAAACTTGGGCAGCGTTGTTGAAGATCCCCGCCTTAGAGGAATCTTGGAAGGAAGTTTTAATCACCTCTTCCAGAGACTTATCAGCAAGTTCTGTACCTTCAGTGAGCTTGTTGAGGTTGTCTACATAAGCTTTGTGATGCTTACCATAGTGATATTCGAAAGTTTCAGCTTTCATGCCATGTGGCTCTAGAGCATTAATGTCGAAGGGTAGTGGGGGCTGTACAAATGCCATTGTGTGAAATCCTCTCTTTACCGGTTTCCAGTCTTAAGCTATTGCAGAAGCTTAGAAAATTAACATCTTTTATTTTTGGGGTTTTATGTCTTTAATGATGAAACATAAAACTTAACATCGTCATTTTACTACCAAAGTGAAGATAAAAACAAAGTACTCGTTTAATAAGTAAAATAAGTCAATTCACTAGGAAATAATGACTATAAATAAAAATGGCTAATATTTCTTAGCTAAAAACTAATAAATAATTAAGTAGGTAGGCATGAAAAGGTTTTCCATTTAGATCAACTATTGTCCTTCTGCCTCCAGCAAAAGCTGCCTTTTACTTAGCATTTAGCAATTAAAGGTTTCCCGCTTCTACCTGTAGCAGGATTAATTGTAATATGAGGATAAGCCGAAAGCATGATGATTTAGCAATTAAACTAAACTAAAATTTATAATGCCAGACTAAATTTAAAATGAAAATAGCCAATAGCAAAATTATTTAATTTTTTGCTTTTGGGCTGTTTCTAGGCGCTGTTTTAAGGATGGTAAATAAATAAATAACTTCTCTACCACCCTTTTGAAATAAAAAACTAACAGCAAATATTGGTGATTACTACTGAGATAAACGTTGCTGGAAGTAATCTACAATTTGTGCTGTGACTTCAGAAATATTCAGGCCATCGGTTTGAAGTTCTATCGCATCGGCTGCTTTTTGCAAAGGGGAAACTTTGCGTGTACTATCTTTCCAGTCGCGCTCGGAAATATCCCGTTCCAGCTGCTCTAAACTCACTTCAGGTTGACCTTGTTTGCTAAAGTCTTCCTGGCGGCGACGGGCACGTTCACCCACAGAAGCAGTTAAGAAGATTTTCACTTCAGCGTCGGGGAATACATGAGTACCGATGTCTCGACCTTCAGCCACTAAACCACCTCTTTTCCCCCAGCTTTGCTGCTGTTTAACCAGTGCTTGACGGACAGCGCCTTGTGCAGCGATCGCAGATACTTGAGATGTGACCTCAATGGTGCGAATTGCCTGGGTAACATCAGTACCGTCAATCCAAACGCGCACAGACGATTGTAAATCCTGGTTAGGAGTCAGTTCAATTTTACACTGGTTAGTTAGTTCAGCGATCGCACACTCATCATCAATAGCAATACCCTTTTGTAAGACTAACCAAGTTACAGCACGGTACATTGCTCCTGTATCTAAATACACTAAATTTAGATTTGCTGCCACTTGACGTGCCACTGTGGATTTTCCAGCCCCGGCTGGGCCATCAATGGCGATGATGGGTTGACGATCGCGCAATATGATATTGTCAATCAAACGTGTAGACCCAAGACGAGCTGCGATCGCCAACATTCCTTCCTCCTGAACTTTTTCTAAAGACATTAACGTAGTCGGTTCAACCAATTCAATATATTCCACTGAGACTGTATTGACTATTGCCACTTCTTGCTGTACCAGTTTTATCAACTTGTTACTATTGCGATCGCCTGCTTTAAACGCAGCTTCAGCTCGTCGCAAGCCGCGATATAATACGGCTGCTTGCTCTTTGGCTGTTGCAGTCAAATATTGATTACGAGAACTGAAGGCAAGACCCGACGCTTCCCGCACTGTTGGACAGCCAACAATTTCTACTGGCAAATTTAAGTCAGCTACTAAGCGTTTAATAATTGCCAGTTGCTGACCATCCTTTTGACCAAAGTAGGCACGGTCAGGCTGTACCAAGTTGAAAAGTTTGGTCACAATCGTAGCGACACCCTGAAAATGACCTTGCCGAGAACGACCACACAAGCCTGTTATCATAGCAGATGGGGGGATAACTTGTGTAACCTTTGATTCTTGTATACTCTTCTGAGGAACTGCCATTTCTTCCGGAGTTGGCACAAAAATTGCATCTACCCCAGCTTGTTTGCAAAGTTGTTGGTCTTGCTCTAAAGTGCGAGGGTAGCGTTGATAATCCTCGTTAGGCCCAAATTGCAAGGGATTGACGAAAATACTAACAATCACCGTAGAATTTTCTTGCCGCGCCCGTTTAATTAAGCTTAAATGACCTTGATGCAAATTTCCCATCGTTGGCACCAGACCGACTGCTGTCTGATACCAGCCTGTGATCTCATCTAGTCTCAGATCCTCAGTAACTGCAATTAGCTTATTTTCTGAGTAGCGTTTAGTTAAATAGCAGCGTAAAGCTGCAACTGTTGTCAGCAGGCGCACAAAAATACCCCTAGTTCTTATCGATCCCTCCCCCGTTAGTTTATATCTGAAATAGAGGGAAGAGATGATGAACTAGGGGAATTGTTATGGGCATTGGGAATTGGGGATTAGGAAGAATGAAAAATATTGGCTAGTCTTTATTCCCCAGTCCCCAGTCCCTAGATTATTTCCCTAAGACTTCAATATGTACTGGTGCCACACCACTACCCATCATTCCTAAAACCCGAGCCGCGCCAGTAGACACGTCAATAACTCGACCCCGAATGAATGGGCCTCGGTCATTAATTCGCAGGACTACAGAACGACCATTGCGGGTGTTGGTTACACGGACTTTTGTACCAAAGGGTAAGCTGCGATGAGCGGCAGTCATTCCTTCAGGGTTAAATCTCTGACCGCTAGCAGTGCGATTACCAGCAAAATCATAGCCATAAAAAGAAGCTATACCCCTCAAGGTAGCTCGCACTGCTCCAACGGCAATTTGTTGAGGCTGCTTTGGCATTGCTATTGGCGAACGCACAGGTAAATTAGCAATTTCTTTTAAGGGAGATGCATTGCCTAGTAGCCTCCGTAGGCGATTGGTTGCTTGCAATGCATCTTGCGCCAGATTGTTGGTGCTATTTGCTAGTCGCGTACCTTCGTTGATTTCGACCAATTCTTCGTCATCAATTTTGATTACATAGCGATCGCCATTTTGTTGGACTGAGGCGCTTTTGTTTTGCGCTTGATTGTCAGTCGGTTTTTCCCCTGCTTTCCAACTTACGGTAATCTTACTCCCATCTACATTTTCTCGATTCAACTGGTTGATCTTAGCTGCTACTATACCAGCTATCTGAACCGGGTCATTGTCAACAGGACTAATCTGGTTACTTACATCTGTTACGTTCCCAGTATTCAGTGCATTTGATGAATTGCTAGCAATAAGGGCGTACGATTGCACGCCCCCGGTATTCCCAACTTCACCAACTTTTTTACTTTCAAGATTCGTATCTGATGCAGAACTTAAAAAGGTGAGAACAGGTATATTTCTGATAAAAAGGGTTGCCGCCTTACGTCCTTCAATATTGTGAGGATGAATTTCTGTAATCACAGCATCCAAGGTTTGTTTCCCTGCTCTGGATTGGTACTCTCCCACCTTCACCACATCAGGGGCAGGTGATTTCTGAGAAGCTAGTGCATTTCCTTTGGTGGTTTGAGTGCAACCAACTGAGGGTATGCCCAAAGCAGCCATAGACAGGGTAACAATAATCCACAAATGTCTTTGATTCATGCGTCCGTTTTTTAAAGCGACTGTAGAACTTAAGTTTTATAACTGGCGGGATTTTTCACTAGTGAAAGTAACTTCCCTTCTGAAAAACTCGAATTCGTTTCGTTTTCACTTTTTCTTTATAACTGCAACAGACTAGCACGAACTTTTTGGCTTGGGGATCAGGGTTTTAGCGTAATTATCAGCTGCTTTCTCAAATTTTAATTCCAATTTTATGGGCGAAACCTTTCTCAAATAGGGACTTCGGCTATGTAACGCTTTTTTCGACAAGTCAAAAATTTTTTCAAAAAACTTTATGCTTATTTCACACCAAAATGACGATACCCTATTCACATCGGTTCTAAAGGTTCGCAACTACCCGTGTATTATATATTACATTTATTCTGGTATTTTTTGTAAGAAGATAATATAACTTTAGTTAATTTGCATCGGCATTAATACTTAAAATTACTTATTTAATGAAATATTTAGATTTTCCTATGAATAAGCCGTGACATGAGTTACATCTTAAATAATTATGTAAATTAGTTTGAGCTTAATATCTTTTTTAAAAGTTTCTTCTACTTAGATTAATCATGACTTTTATTCTCCATAACTAGACTAAAACTAGTAATATATATAACTTCTTATACGCGTATTACTGAGTATAAAAAAAAGAAAGATACCCAACTTAGTATTTTTCAAGATTAATGATAAAAAAATTAATAAAACTTCGCGATCGCTTATAAACCAAACTTGCTCAGTATCAAAAAACACAATAGGCGTTTTATGCCCTAAGTAGTGGTTCAGGTATGATTTTTCAGAGCAAGCTATCTTTTCCAAAATCTTTGCGGCTGTAGGGATGTACAGCTATACCCCTACTATATATAGTAGGTATTTTGGGAAATGCTATCAGCCTGATGACAAACCAAGCACATCAAGGAAATTTAGAAATAGATCCATCCCCATTATTAGCTGTTCTCAACGAGTTGCATTCTCAGTACAAGTTACTGCAAGAGGGTGCAGTAGCTAAATATATTCCGGAACTGGCAAAGGCAAATCCGGACTTGTTTAGCATTTGCATTGTGACAGTAGATGGTCAGGTTTATAAAGTTGGGAACTACGATCACCTCTTTACCATTCAGTCAATTTCCAAAGTGTTTGCTTATGGACTTGCCTTAGAAGATCATGGGCTAGATTACATTTTGACTAGAGTTGGCGTGGAACCGACGGGGGAGGCATTCAACGCGATTGTTTTGGATGAGCAATCGAAGCGACCTTATAACCCAATGGTAAATGCCGGAGCGATCGCAACCACCAGCTTAATCAAAGGTTCCGGCCCAACCGAACGCCTCAACCGAATGCTGGATATGTTCAAGCGATATATTGGCCGCGACGTATTCGTTGATATTTCAGTTTTTACCTCAGAACGGAGTACAGGACATCGCAACCGTGCAATGGCGCATCTTATGCTCAACTTTGGCATGATTGACCGGAATATTGAAGAGGCGTTGGATCTTTATTTCCAGCAGTGTGCTGTGATAGTTAATTGCCAAGACTTAGCAGTGATGGCGGCTACCCTTGCTAACAGAGGTATTAACCCCATCACAAAAGAACGGGCGGTAGATAAGCGTTACATCAAAGATATTCTGAGTGTTATGTACACCTGTGGGATGTACAACTTTGCAGGTGAGTGGGCTTATAAAATTGGGATTCCGGCAAAAAGTGGTGTTACTGGCGGCATTATCGCCGTTGTACCCAATAAGATGGGCATTGGAGTTTTTTCACCGTTGCTGGATGTGCGTGGTAATAGTGTACGAGGAGTAAAGGTATGCGAAGAACTTTCCCAACGCTTAGGTTTACATCTATTTGATTGTTCAGGTCAAGAGGCGAAATTTGATTGAAAAAGCCAGTATGCCTAGTTTTGTTTACCACGATCGCAGCAGGGAATAGTTTGTTCGCGTATAGAATCCATTTGACATTTTATGAGGTTTTGAATTAGGGTACTTCTGAGCATCTACAATTCAATACTATGGAGTATTCCAGCAATCTCACTGATGCAGAATGGGAAATTTTTGAACCCTTATTGCAAGATATCTTACCGACTAAAAAGCAGACTCGACCGACCAACCCGACAATAATTAAGAGGCTTGCAGCACCTTCTTAGATGTCAAATGGGTTCTATAGTTACATTTGCGAGTTTATCATCAAATTTACTATGAAATGGTAAGACTTGCGACGCTTAATCTATGAAAAATCATGAAGAGATAAATCTTAGAATCTTGAGATGAACGACATAAAATTTACTGAATATAACAATTCGCAACTAATAATTTGTGAAATTTGCATTGAAAGAAGGTCTTGGTAAAAATGAATAAGACCCTTGTTTCTAAATGGCTTTAGCCAATCTTTAACGACATTGAATTTGTGAATGTACATTTGATTTAAAAGAGCGATCGCTGTGCCTTTCTTTGTAACTCTCGGTTCACCCATTTCTTGATGAATAAAAAAGATAATAGTAGATAAAGATATTTTAAGTATTTAAAAAAACTAGTACCCCTGAGTTAGCTTTGTGCAAACTATCGGTACAATCAGCTAGTCGATAGTTATGTGTAATACAAATCACTACAAAGCTAGAGGGAAGTTCAAGATGGTTGCATTTGCTTTAAAAGCAAGACAGATAGTTGGAGGCATACTATCCACATCGCTACTTAGCCTGACGATCTTAGAGGTTTTTACCACCACAGCGTTTGCCAACCCGCCAGCTGCGTCTGTTGAAACTAAGGTGAAAGTGCCTGGTACAATGACCTCTGGGCCCTTTAATATTAACCGTTACTTAAAAGTGCCGCCCAATTTCTCGATCTCTGTTTATGCTCGCATTAAGAAAGCTCGCTTTATGGCAGTTGCTCCCAATGGGGATCTTCTAGTGTCACAACCGAGTACGGGTAAAGTACTAATTGTCCGGCCAAATGGCAGCAAAGACCCAATTATTTCTGACTTCGTGACAGGTCTACGCAGACCACACGACATTGTGTTTCATAAAATTAACGACACCACATACGTTTATATCTCTGAGACTCATCAAATTAACCGCTTCATCTACAAGTCTGGAGATACAATCGCAAAAAATCGCCAAATCGTTATAGCTGGTTTACCAGACAGCAGCACATCAGAACTCAAAGGCTCTTATGGTCACGAACTAAAAAATATCGCACTTGATGCCAATCACAAACTGTACGTGTCGATCGCCTCTGCATGCAATGCCTGCAAGGAAGATACTGTCAGTAACCCAAAGCGTGGTGCGATTTACCAATACGACGCTAATGGAACTAATCGGCGGCTTTTTGCCCAAGGGTTACGCAATGCCGAAGGATTAGCATTCTTACCTGGCACAAATGACCTTTGGGTAGTCGTTAATAATCGAGATAACATTGCTTATCCGTTCAAGGATAGCACTGGCAATTACGGTAAGGTTATCCTTTCTTACGTAGACAACCACCCGCCAGAGGAGTTCACAAAAGTTCGAGATGGCGGCAACTATGGTTGGCCATTCTGCAACCCCAATCCTGACACATCAACTGGCCTCAACAATATGCCCTTTGACCTCGACTATCAGTGGAATGCTGATGGAAGTGTTAATTGCAATGCAATGGACAGGATTGATAAGGGTATCCAAGCTCATTCGGCTCCCTTGGGACTAACATTCTTACAAAATACCAAGTTTCCCAGCCTGTACTCAAATGGGGTAGTAACGGGGCTGCATGGTTCATGGAATCGGCAGAAGAAAACGGGCTACAAAATAGCTTACTTTCCCTGGAACAGTAATACAAAGACTTTAGGGGAGGAGATGGATTTAGTTAACGGTTGGTTAGTTCCAGCAACGCAAGAAGTCTGGGGGCGACCGGTGGATATGGTAGTCGATCAGCAAGGTAATTTGTTAATTTCGGATGACTATAGCGGCACTATTTACAAGCTTTCCTACACGCCGTCAGTACAGGTTAAGGTCTATAGAGATTCTAATTTGACTGGAGTTTCTCAGTCTTTCCCTGCAAGTCCAGGAGTATACAAAGCCATCGAAGGTGACTTAAATATTGTTGGGAATGACGCTATTAGCTCATTAAGTGTACCACTGGGTAAAGTGGTACGTGTTTGCCAAAATGAAACCAGTGGTCGATGCCGTGAGTTTAGTGCTGGTGATTATAAATCTGTTGGAGCTGACTTAGATAACCAAATATCCTTTATAGAGGTTAAATAGCACCACTTACTGAATTTTAAATTTTGGATTTTGGATTAAATAGTTTAAAATCCAAGATTTAAAAAGGTTTGAGAGCAAGCGAATTTAAACGGGAGAAAAATTCTATTATCCAAAATCAAAAATTGAGTTACCTATGCTGCTTTTGGTTTCTTGTCCTCCAATCAACTAGAAACTGCTATGTCTACGATGGGCTGCACCTACGCAATTTTCCCACTGCACGCTCATCGCTACAACCATGATCTGCGGCTAGTTCTTGTAAGAGATATGTGCGATCAATCACCACACGAATTTTACCCGTTTCTGGTGGCGTTGAACCCTCGTAAATTGGCAGAGGTATTGGTAGATTGCACAATATTCATCCACGAATTTGATGCTGGGTTTGGGGCTTCTTGGCTGTGTCATCCTCCCCTCCTGGCTTTCAGCCCTTCTTTCTGATTTTACTCTTCCCGGAGTGACAAAAGAAGGATATTATTTTTTGATCCGCTTCAACTCAACTCAAAGTAATAGCAAGAGGGTGCAATACCATTTTATTTTCACTTTTTGGCATAGAAATACTTAATATTTGCAAGAATAATTAGCCTAACGTTTTAAACATTTAAAACGAGTTAATCTTAGGAGTATTTGACAACAGGAAGTTTTGAAAGAGGTTGCCAGACGATAAGATTTACGGATTATATCTAAGGCAGAGTATGGCACACGGAGTCGAAGTGGGCATAACACGGGGAGATATAACCAGTAATAAGCCTTTTTCAAGTCATTCCATTTTGAGCAGGCTTCAAGATGCAGGAAATCTGAGATGTCTACAACTAATCCTCTGCCTTGGTGCATCATAACATTACGTCCGTGGACATCATGAGGGTGGAGGGAGCAACGTCGGGCATAGTCAAGAGCATCATCAATGTCTCTTATTACCTGCTTGGGAATCGGTAAACCTAAGTGCATACAATCGTACAGAGTTGTTCCATAAAGCCGTTTCAAAATTAGAAAGTTATCTTTGGCGTACAAACACTCAGAAAATGCCGGATGAGAACCTAGACGACGGTAGACTTCTACTTCCTCTTCAAAGCCCGGTCGTCCTGGGGCATAAATTTTAACTACACACTCAGAGTAATCGGGATGATACACTACTGCGGCGTAATTTCCTTTGCCAAGCAACTGCCAATGTTGTGGAAGATAACTGACCTGAATGGGATTACGGGGATTGACACTTTCAATTTGTAATCTAGGCAGTAGTTCCTGATAAATTGTTTCAAGCAGATGCTTTGGGGGCGATTTGTCCATAGAAAATAAGTATCTGACACCAAAGAACAAGATAAACTACTTCACTCATCTCAACTATTACAGCAACAGTTGCAATTAAGCTTAATCTTGAAATGGCAATCCCTATTATATGATTCCCAAAAATAAAAGTGTTTGTGATTTTTTAGCTAATTCTCAATTAATCTTAGCAATCGCTTCGCTCTTTAGTATCCAGTTTCTCGCGCTTCATATCTAGCAAGCTTTTTACCTTTGAACCAGCTATTAAATAATTCACACATCGGTGAGTAGATCCAAGCCGAGAACGGCGATATTCCTTGAAGGTTTTATGCGTTGAACGGTACAATCTGCGATCGCAAGAAGGCGGGGCATAACCCATCGTGCAATTCTGCCAGTACCTTACCCGCCTCAAAAAACGCTCTTTCCACACGGCGCTCTAGATGTAGGCGGTAAGCGTAGCCATGCCATCAGGCTTATCACTTTGCTTTGCTCGGTTAATTCTGGAACTGTAATAACAGTAATGGTGATTGTTGCTATCGCTGGGTTTTCCTCAAGAGGAAGATTATTTGATGGTGTACTGTCAGTGGATAATGTGCTTGCCCATCATTTATTGTGGACGCATTTATGCTCTCAATCTTCAAGAGCCGAAAATTAAGTTAACTCATATTGGTATAGTCATATTATTGAGGCGCAATGTAATAAACCTTTATTGGTTTATCGTAATTTAACGCCAATTTTTTACATGGAGGTACGGCTCATGGCTACTCTGCACCGTTCACCCACTGATAACTGGCTTCCGTTACCTGTTGCTGCATGGCAGGATACTTATGAAACACTGCATCTGTGGACTCAGATTGTGGGCAAAATTCGGTTAGCATTAACTCCCCAAATCAATCATTGGTGGCACTCAACTTTGTATGTCACGCCCCGTGGACTCACAACCTCGACAATTCCCTATGGCAGCCGCAATTTTCAAATTACCTTTAATTTTCTGCTTCATCAACTCGTCATTGAGACAAGTGATGGTACGACAAGAATCATCGAACTGGCTCCCCAATCTGTGGCCAACTTCTATCAAGCTGTAATCAATGCTTTAAAAGAAATCTCCATCGACGTGCGGATTTGGACAATGCCCCAGGAAGTTGCTGCTCCCATTCCCTTTGAACAAGATGAGAAACATACCGCTTACGACAGGGAATATGCTCAACGGTTTTGGCAAATTTTAGTTCAAACCGAGCGCATCTTGACCCAATTTCGCTCTGGTTATGCTGGAAAATGTAGCCCAGTACATTTTTTCTGGGGCAGTTTTGACTTAGCAGTGACCAGATTTTCCGGGCGACGCGCTCCACAACATCCAGGTGGTGTACCAAATATGGCTGATTGGGTAACGCGGGAAGCGTACTCGCATGAGGTCAGTAGTTGTGGTTTTTGGTTTGGCGGTGGCGGACAAGAAGCTTTATTCTATGCCTACGCTTACCCAGAACCTGAAGGATTTAAAGATTACCCCATTCAGCCACAAGAAGCGAGTTATAGCTCAGACATGAGAGAATTTATCCTGCCCTATGAAGCAGTGCGCCAAGCTAACGACCCAGATACAATGGTACTTACGTTTTTACAATCCACATACGAAGCAGCAGCTAATATAGCACAATGGGATCGTGCTGCATTAGACTACGCTCCAGTACTGAAAAGCTAATTTCAAACAATCTTTATCAGTAAATCTGTTCAAAATTGTTTTGTTTATCGATGCAGTAATTGTTTGTCCTTGTTGATTGCGAACTTTTAAGGTATCGCTATCACCCACGCTAACCACTGTCATGTTTGGGAGGGGGAGCAATGCGATTTTGCGAGGTCGGACAAGAAAGGTACGATGCCTGCGGCGGGCGTAGCCATCGCTAAAAATTATATTCAAGTACGGTGTGGTTTTATTTACAAATTCCATACTGCTTTGCACGAGAATTTATCTTGATGAGATATCTCAAAAAGATTGCTAGTAAGTCATTTGACAATTATTTCCCAAAATATCTGTAATCAGTCTTTGATACTTAGTATTAATTAAAGAAATAGATAGCTAAAGATGAAAAGCAAGCATAAAAATAATCAAGCAGTTTGAGGTTCAATAAAGGAATTAAAGATAAAAGTATAAAAATTATCCCAACTTCCAGCGACCCATTGACAACGCAGACATAACATAATTTCTGCATTTTCTTTCAACCAAAATTTACTATTACCCTTGATTCTTAAATTAATAACTTGGCGGATTAAACTCTCAAAGCAAACAAGCCGTTTCACGTCTACGCTAATCAACTGCACGGGCAAGTAGAACAGAGTTATTCTGCTTTATTGATGGTTGAAAATTCAGTTTCAGGTAGAAAAATGAAAGCGGTGAATGAGGGTGAAAGTTCCGCCGCACCTCTGCCAAATGCTGAAAAATGGTCACATGAGGCGATAGTTGCAAGGGCAAATATAGGACCGGAGCGTATGCAGCAACTCAAAGTTGCGGCGAATTCGGGGCAGAATCCGGGGTTTGAATTCTTGCAGGAATGTTGGTATGGTCCAGCGCTAGTGATCTCAAGAAATTACTGGTGAAGTTTCCGCAGTGGGGATTGCAATTGTGAATGGGGTGTTGATGAAGTGGGATGAGTAACAAATTCGTCCGTCAACTAAAGCACATATTTCAGCAATCGTTTCCATTCTCAACGCTATGCTGTCTCTACCGTTATTTCTTTCCGTATTAACTTGGTGCCGTTTAGTAGCAGTTCTGAATCCCCACTGGTTGCATTCTGACAGATGTATTCACAATAGCTGAATTCTTCTTGAATCATTCTGAAAATTGTAACAATTCGCCAAAAAATTTATATAGATGATAGTGGTATGATTTTTCTGTATTTGGCAGCAATTTTCTCAACTCTTATGTTAACAAAAGTTTTAAACCCTTTAATAAAATTTAAAACTCCCATGAACAAAATATCACTTAACTACAAATACTCAATTATTCCCCTATTAGGTGCAATAATAGTCACCAATGCATTTTTCTCCAAAGTATCTGCTCAAAGCACTTCTACTCCAGACACTACTGATTTTGTTGCCGTCAGTGTCGAAAATCAAGAGTTTCACCAATGGGGATATTACACGATACGGAGAGATTTTCGCAGATGTGCTTCTCCAATATGCGGTGGATATTTTATCAAGCAAGTCAACTTGAAAACTACTCCTTGCTTAGATGGTGTTTTTCGCTCCGAATGTTATGTGTCTGCAATTGATTGGAGTTCGCTGAAAGTCTCACCTTACGAACTGGTAAAAATTCAAAATGATGATGGTAGCCGTGTGATTCTCAGAGGTAACATCGTTCCAGTAACATTTCCTGGATTCGGTGAGTTTGGGAATTTGAGAGTAAAAGAAGCTTTCATTGCCGCTACAAATGCCCCGGCAAAAGGTACTTTTGTGGCACTAAAAGACAATGGCGTTCGCTGTATCACAACTCCTTGCTTCTCAACAAATCAACTGGTTTTGAATAAACCGAGGATTTCTCAAGTCTCGTCAATCGATTTGAGTCAAACGGGTGCAACGCAAAAACAACTTGACGCAGCAACAAACGAAATTTTCCGTCAAGGTTTGATTGCTGTAGGTAAAACTGAGGTAGTAAGCAACTCAGATCCAACCAAGAGAGATACTAAGTTTGTGGCTACACAATTTTATTTGAGAGTGGAACCGAACTAAAGAAATAAGGTTATCTTTGCCACTGGCTCATCTTGAAACTGTGCGATCACCCTACAGATCTTCGGGCATCCTACGGCAGGCATTGGCGCAGCCATCGCACTGCTATACGAAATGGGCATTATCTCTAAGCAGAAGAATTCCGGTAATGCTCAGGATCGGACATGGCAGTATAAATTAAATTTTGACACTTTTAAATCGGCTGCTTGAACTTGGCAGTTTTGAAGAACTTATTGAGTGTTGCTGATGATAGACATGAATTTATAGTACGTATGGGGATGAAAGGGGACAAAGTTAATCTGATATGGATTACTTAAAATAAAAGATTGTTGCGTTGAATAATAGATTGAGGATCACCTAAATCAACCTGAATTGCTACTACAAATTAAATTATCGCTTTCGCTATTTACCAATTTTAAAAAAGCCTATGCAAAACTTCATTAACTATATTGAAAAACTACCTTTTATTACAGATAAAATTGGTTTTAAGACCCCGAACAATTGCTTCCATTTCCTTCAATCTTATTATTAATTTCCATTAATTCTTTCTTTTTCCACTTTAAATCTTTCTTCCTGCATAATTACCTTTTCTTTAACATTATTTACACGATTAATTAAGTCTATAATCTTTTTAATTTCATTATATTTATCATAATCCTCAAATATATCATAATAAAATTGTATATCCTGCAATTGACTTAATAAATTAGCATTATTATCTTTTTCATCGTTAGTAACTTGATCCTGAGAAGCGAGTTCACCAAGCGAACGCATTTCTTCAACAAGTTTATTGGCTCTTGTAATATATTGATTCTTTGTTTCTATAGTTTGTGTTTTATCATAATTAAAGCCAAATATAATCCCCTTACATTTAATCTTCGCAATCTTTAAATCCATCTCTGCTAAATCTGTAAATACTGAGCGATTTGATTGACTTGATTTAGTGGCTGCATTCTTAGCTACCTTTTTAATTTCTTGTTCCTCACCCTGACTCATGCTTGTATCTTTTACATTTAATTTTGCAGTAGATGCTTTTTCTTTAGTTTCGTCTACTACCAAGGCTGTTATTGCAACATTAGCAGCATTAATATCCTCAACCATACTAGCTTTTGCCGCCTTTAATAGAGACGATAATGTTTTATCTAATTTGTCTTTCGAGATTTTATCAGAAACATTTAACTTAGTAGAGGTACTTTCTTTAAAGAGAATTTCATCATTTGAGTTTAAAGGCACAATATTCTTTTGGCTTAACATATTCCATTCTCCCTCTCCTTTCTTCCAAATAATATTTGTAGCTGCTAAATTAGTTTTACCATCTCCTATATAATAATCATTTACACCAAACCAATCTCTTATAGCTTTTGTTGCTCTAAAATGAGATGCCTGCTTCCAGTTATCTGTTTCGCTTTGAAAATGCCATGCCTGAAATTTCTTAACAGTATCTCCCTCTACTTCTGTAATCGCATATGCACATCCATTCATAGCATCTGTAAAAACAAAATTGGTTACTTCTGGATCAATTATAGCACTCCCTACATTTTCAAATGAATTTTCATCTAGATTTCCATTTTTCTGTAAATTAGGATTATTAAAGAAATAAGGAACATAACTAGCTTTTATGTAACCTCCACCTTCTTTAGCTTTAAAAGCTTTAACAAAATCCTCTACATTTGGATGAAAACTATTGTTTGGCAGTTTAAAAAGTTTTTTAAGTTCATTATCATTTAACAGACCTACCGCTGGCGCAACGTAGTAAATAGGTTTTTTGTCTACTGCCTGATTACCAGAATTTTCTAATGAAAATGATAGATCAGAACTATTATCTTGCATTAGTTTACCAAGATTATTTTCAATATCCTTTTGCGCTACGGCATCACCAATCTTGCTAAAAACATCATTATACTTTTTCTTTAATCCTGAAAAATAACTAAATAACACAACATTATTCGCCATAAAGTTTTCTGGATCTTCCTGAAATTCATTTTCTCTTTCCATCTGTATCGAAATTTGAGAATCATTCGTTGAAAAAACAGATAGATTTCCCACATTGAATTTGAGACGAACAGGTACATCAGTTTGATTATGCTGCTCCTCAGATAATATTTGGCGATTAGGTACCATTTCGCCTTTGGTTTGGATTGCTCTATCGTCTCCGAATGTGTTAGGGATTTCTGGGGTTGGGTATAGCTGGGGTGAGCGCTGCACCTCACCACCATTCTGCTGTATTACATGGGTCAACTCGTGCGCCAATAACTCCTGCCCGCCTTGACTCCCCGGCTCATACGCTCCCTGCCGAAAGAACACATCCCGCCCCGTCGTAAACGCCTTCGCCTGTATCGACTGATTCAACTGATCAGCCTGAGTATCAGTGTGAACCTTCACACTGCTGAAATCAGACCCAAATGCTTGCTCCATTGGTTGCCGGATTTTTGCTGCTAGAGGTTGCCCACTGCCCCGTGCCTGTTTAATTGACGCTTCCACTTCCGGTGCGGCAGTCATCCCAACCTTAGCCGACCGAAGCTGTAACATTGGCTTCATTTGAAGTTTTCTCTCTTCTTCTGATACCTCCCCTCGCTGGACAGGATGACTTTGACCTGCTTGCCGAGAAACAGGTGCATTAATCTGCTTGACGACTTGTGCTGCTACTCGGTCTGCCTCCTGTTCGTACTTATCTCCCGGCTCTCCAGTCGTCAGTTTCGTTTGAACCGCTTGCTGTAATGGTGCATCAGGACGACTTATGGGGATATTGGCAAAGTTGCTACTATTGCTCGATGCGTGTTGGAGTCTCCTGTGCAACGTGCCACTCATTTTCGCCTGTAATATAGTGAGCCGTTCCTGTCCCTCTGGGGTGATAGTGCCATACTTCGCTTGGAGCTTTAGTTTTGTAGCCTCAGAATAATGCTGTTGAAATTCTTGAGTCTCTATTTCCGTTTGCGTAAGATGCTTATCAGATTGCGGTTGAGCTTGGAGAATTCTGGAGCGCGACTGCAAGTTACTCAGCGCTGGGTTTGAAGCGGACGACTCAGCTTTTTTGTGGATGTGCGATCGCTTGTTCATTGCTAACCTCAGAACTCAACTGTGGGTAATCAAAATATTATCTCACCCATCATTACCTTAATTTATGACCAAGTTAGCTCCCCGTTAATTCCTCGTATGTCTTAGGGTTATACAACTACTTATTTCGGTGATCTCAAACAAGGAGAAACTCAGACCTATTTGTGGAAGCTGAGTTTTGCTGATGATGGACATGAATTTATAGTATGTATCGGGATAAAGGGGACAAAGTTAATCTGATATGGATTACTTAAAATAAAAGATTGTTGAGTTGAACCCAAAGCCCTTCATGTTCTTTGCGCGTCTCATAGAGACGATACCTGTTCTCCTGCCTCTGTGCCAAATCCTGAGAAATGTTCACATGAGGTTAGTGCTATCCGTGCCTTCACACAACTAGAATTAATGCGAACCGAAAAGCTAATTGAAAACTGGTATGAAGTCCAAAGGAATTTGTCTCTTCAGGTAGCTCGTGACTTCATACTAGAACATCTTGAACAAAGAGTAGGCTTGAATGCACATAGCCAAATTCCTGTCAATGCGTAAGTCCTGACCATGCTTCAATTGGTACAGGTTTCACCGTGGCGATCGCTTGGGTTAAAAGCGGCTCATCAAATCCAAACGCGTAACTTTCTGTACGGATGCTGATGTTGTTGGCAACATATTTCTTCACATTTGAAAACCCTTGGGTTTAGTTTGCCATTTTATCGATGATTGGGAGCCATATTTTCTCGGACGAGGAGAAATTCATTCTGGTGGAACTGCTGGTCGCGAAATAGAAACTTCCTATCAATTTGATGCAAAAACTAACCTTAAACCCCTACAGCGCAGGGGAAATATACCAAAGACTCAAAAATACTTGAAACCTAGATATATCAGTAAACTAAGCAAATCGATGCCAAGCATCTGTCTATATCCCTGTTCTGTCACTTTGGGAGAAGCCAATGCCTGAAAGCCTTTGAGAGCTTTATTTTTTAGTTTTTGGCTATAAATTTTAGTTTCTTTTAGAAAAGAAAAGCTCAAAACTTTATTAAATCAAAGTTTCAGAGTTTCGCTCCGATTATTCTTTTCCGCAAGTGACACAAGCGTCCGAGGAAAGCGATCGGATTCCCAATGGATGTAAAGAAACATTTCTGTTTCTTAGAAGCTGTTTATGAGCGGATTGCCCACTATGGATGGAAGAAACCATTCTGTTTTCTTAGGAGAGGGATATACATTTAAGGTCTTTTTCTGGTTACTTTTTGTTTAAGTCCCACTATTTGGTTGAGCTTATACAACCCAGGGTAAGCGCATTTCAAACCCTATTGACAAGAGGATTTGAAAGCATCATTATGATGAGATAAGCAAGCAGCAAGAATCGTCAACATATAATTATTATCCATAGCGGCACGATTGGATTTTTGGC
>JAESFO010000649.1_pt1 | contig 18344 bp, 16 predicted proteins | sample 9269421 | NCBI WGS metagenome assembly JAESFO01 (sample SAMN14502839, study PRJNA617101) | algae metagenome | isolation source: Nostoc desertorum CM1-VF14 and co-occurring heterotrophs from rocky... | place: USA: Clark Mountains, San Bernardino, California | collected 2000-06-05 | reverse complement strand
CGTTCGTCGTCGGACCGCAGTGCTACGCCAACTGCGACAACTTCGTCACCACCGCCGCGGAGTCCCAGCAGTTCCCGTTCCACTCGCTGATCCAGCGGGCCGCGAACGCCTACGGCATCCCGATGCTCGTCGGCACCAACAACGCCGTGCGGATCGACGCGCTGCTCGCCGTCGGCGGGCTGCACGACTCGATCACCGAGGACATGGCGACCGGGCTGGCGCTGCACGCCCGGCGCAACCCGTGGACCGGGCAGCGCTGGCGCTCGGTGTACACACCGGACGTCGTCGCGGTGGGGGAGGGGCCGTCGTCCTGGACGGACTTCTTCTCCCAGCAGCTGCGCTGGTCCCGCGGCACCTTCGTGATCCTGCAGGGCATCTTCCTGAAGCGGCTGCGCCGGCTGTCCCCGCCACGGGCGCTGCACTACCTGCTCATCACCGCGTTCTACCCGTCGATGGCGATCGGCTGGATCCTCGGAGCCGTCAACGCCTCGCTCTACCTGGCGTTCGGGGTGTCGGGCATCGTCGTCCCGCCCGCGCTGTGGCTGGCGCTCTACGTCGACGCGACCGCGTTCCAGCTGTGGGTCTACATCCGCAACCGCCGCTACAACGTCAGCCCCTACGAGCACGAGAACTCGACCGGGCTGACCGGGATGGCGATGTCGGTGCTCTCCGCGCCGATCTACGCGTCCTCGCTGGTCGCGACGGTGCTTCGGCGCCCGGCGACGTTCGTCGTCACCCCGAAGGCGGAGGCGGCGAGCCCGGACCGCGTCGTCACCTTCGCCCGGCACCTGCGCTGGTCGGCGTTCCTGGCGGCGGCGATCGCGGCGTCGTTCGCGTTCGGCTACGCCAACCTCGACGTCCTCATGTGGCCGGCGCTCGCGCTGGTCGTCTCCCTGGTCCCGATGGCGATCTGGCTGGGCGGCCTGCTGCGCACCCGTGGCCGGATCGCGTCCGCGGCCGAGCTCGTCGAGCTCGTGCCCGTGATCCCCGAACCCCGTGACGAGAAGATCGGAGCCGTGGCGTGAGGCGCCTGCTCTCCCGGGCGGCGCGCGCCGTCCTCGGCCGCCGCAGGCTGATCGCGATGATCGGCGTGCCCACCGTCCTGCTGGCGGTCAACGCCCCGCCCGCGTTCGCCTGGATCTCCGAGGTGCGCCACGAGGCGTGGCTGCACAGCGCCGAGTACACCGCCGCGAACGGCCGCTGGGACGTCGTCGAGCTGCCCGCGGACGTCCGGATCAACGCCATCCACGCCGCGATGCTGCCGACCGGCAAGGTCCTGCTCGTCGCCGGCTCGGGTAACGACCAGGAGCAGTTCGACGCCGGCACCTTCCGCACCCTGGTCTACGACCCGGCCACCGGCGACGCGACGGAGATCGACACCCCGTCGGACCTGTTCTGCGGCGGTCACACCTTCCTGCCCGACGGGAAGCTCCTCGTCGCCGGCGGCACCCAGCGCTACGAGGTCCTCGACGGCTTCGTCACCCGCGCCGCCGGCGCGATGCGGATCCGCAACGAGAACCCCGACCGCGAGCTGCACCTGGACGCCGGCACCGTGTTCCGCGACCCCGACGGACGCGAGTACACCCTCACCAGCCCGGCCCACGTCATGGCCGCGACCAAGACCGGCGAGGGCGACGGGACCGTCGTCACCGCCAGCGAGACCATCGGCTTCGTCGAGTCCACCGAGGAGGGCGCCGCGGGGGTCACCGACCGGCCCGCCCAGTACGCGATCCTGTCGCTGGACCCCGCGGACGCCGCGAACGTCTACGGCATGGGCGACAAGATGACCCTGGACAAGCAGGACTTCCAGGGCATCGCCGACTCCTACGAGTTCGACCCGGTCGCCGAGAAGTACGTGCGCGTCGGGGACATGACCCAGAAGCGCTGGTACCCCACGCTCACCGGGCTGCCCGACGGCCAGGTGCTCGCGATCTCCGGTCTCGACGGCACCGGGCAGATCCTGCCCGGCCAGAACGAGGTCTACGACCCGGCGACGAAGCGCTGGACCGACCGGCCCGACCTGTTCCGCTACTTCCCGACCTACCCGGCGATCTTCCAGACCCGGCAGGAGGGACGGCTGTTCTACTCCGGCTCCAACGCCGGCTACGGCCCGGCCGACGCCGGACGCGTCCCCGGGTTCTGGAACCTGGCGGACAACTCGTTCGCACCCGTCCCGGGGCTGCGCGAGCCGGAGCTGATGGAGACCTCCGGGTCGTCCTGGGCCGGGCCGGTGCAGGACCAGCGGATGGTCGTCGTCGGGGGCGGCGGGGTCGGGGAGTCCCCGGTGTCCTCGGCGCGGATCGACACCATCGACCTGCGCGCCCCGGCGCCCGCGTTCACCCCCGGCCCGGACCTGCGCACCCCCACCCGCTACCCGAGCGTCGTGCAGCTGCCCACCGACGACCTGCTGATCACCGGCGGCTCCGCGGACTACCGCGGCAAGGGCGCGAGCGACATCCTGCAGGCCAACCTGTACCACCCGGGCACGAACACGCTCTCCGCCGTCGCCGACCCCCTGGTCGGGCGCGACTACCACGCCGAGGCGCTGCTGCTGCCCAACGGTCAGGTGCTCACCGCAGGCGGGAACTCCCTGTTCAAGAACGTGGACAACACCAAGCCCGCCCCGTTCGAGCAGCGGCTGGAGATCTACACCCCGCCGTACCTGTTCCACGGCCCGCAGCCGGTGATCGCGACGGCCCCGGAGGAGGCCGGCCTCGGCACCACCATGACCGTGACCAGCCCGGACGCGGCCCGGGTCACCCAGGCCCGGCTGATCCGGCCCAGCGCGGTCACCCACGCGACCGACGTCGACCAGCGCTCGGTGCGCCTCGACATCGCCCGCGACCCGGACGGCTCGCTCGGCCTCGCCGTACCCGCCGAGCCGACCCTGGTGCCGCCCGGCTGGTACATGCTCTTCCTCGTCGACGACGCCGGGGTGCCGTCCGTGGCGTCATGGGTGCACCTCAGGTGACACACTCCAGCATCGTGCGCTCGCTGCTGGCAGTCTCCTCCGGTGCCCTGGCCGCCGCCCTGACGCTCGTCTCGTGCGGTGCGGGCGCGCCCACCGCGCCCGCACCGGGCGACCCGGCGTCCGCCCCGCCGAGCGCGACAGGGCTCTTCGTGGACCCGCGCAGCGCCGCGGCCGACCAGGTCGTCCGGTGGCGCGACGAGGGCCGCGACGCCGACGCCGACCAGATCGAGAAGATCGCCTCGCAGCCGTTCCCGCACTGGGTGAGCGGCGACGTCGCCGCGGCCCAGGCCGACACGAAGGACTACGTCGACCGGGCCACCGCGGCCGGTGCGCGCCCGCTGCTGGTCGCCTACAACATCCCGCACCGCGACTGCGGCAGTTTCTCCGGCGGCGGCGCCCCGGACGGCGGCTACTACCGGAACTGGGTCACCGAGATCGTCCGCGGGCTGGGCGGCACGACGGCCACGGTCGTCCTGGAGCCCGACGCGGTGCCGCACGAGCTGTCCGGCTGCGTCGACGGCGACCTGCGCGACGAGCGCTACCAGCTGCTGTCCGAGGCGGTCGCGACGTTCAAGGACGCGGGCGCCCGGGTCTACGTCGACGCGGGCAACCCCGGCTTCATCAGCGACGTCGACGCCCTCGCCGGCGCGCTGGAGCGCTCCGGGGTCCGCGCCGCCGACGGGTTCGCCCTCAACGTCGCCAACTTCTACCCGACGCCGCAGGTGGTCGCCTTCGGTCGGCAGCTCTCCGACCGCCTCGGCGGCGCGCACTTCGTCGTCGACACCAGCCGCAACGGCCAGGGTGTCGCCGACGAGGCGTCGTTGGGCGGGGTGCCCGCGTTCTGCAACCCGCCCGGTCGCGGGCTCGGGGCGGCCCCGACCACCGAGACCGGCGACGACCGCGTCGACGCACTGCTGTGGGTCAAGCGCCCCGGCGAGTCCGACGGGGCCTGCCGTCCGGGGGAGCCCGCCGCCGGGCAGTGGTACCCCGAGTACGCCCTCGGGCTCGCGCAGCGCCAGGCCGGCTGACCCGCCCGGCACCGCCGCTCGGTGCCGGCCGCCCCGGACCAGCTCCCGCGCCGTGCGCACGACGATCTGCGCGTCGAGCCAGCGCGACCAGTTCGCGATGGAGTGGTTGTCGTGCCGGACGCGGTCGGCGATCGAGGTGCACCGCGCAGCCCGGAGGTCTGGGCGAGCCCGGTGAGCCCGACCGGGACGCGGTGGCCGGCGGCGTAGCGCTCGTGCTCGCTACGACCTGAACTGATCCGCGACGGCCATGACGTATTCGCCGTAGCCCGAGCCCGCCTGCTGCGCCCCGAGGGCGTGGCAGGCGGCGGCGTCGATGAAGCCCATCCGGAGGGCGACCTCCTCGACGCAGGCGATGCGGATGCCCTGGCGGTTCTCCAGGACGCGGACGTACTGGCCTGCCTCCATCAGCGACTCGTGGGTGCCGGTGTCGAGCCAGGCGAAGCCGCGTCCGAGGTCCTGCAGACGGGCGCGGCCCTGTTCGAGGTAGGCGCGGTTCACGTCGGTGATCTCGAGCTCGCCGCGGGCCGACGGGGTGATGCGCGCGGCGATGTCGACGACGCGGTCGTCGTAGAAGTAGAGACCGGTGATGGCGCGGTCCGAGCGGGGGTGCTCGGGCTTCTCCTCGATCGAGAGCAGGGTGCCGTCGGGGGCGGCCTCGCCGACGCCGTAGCGCCGCGGATCCCGCACCGGGTAGCCGAACAGCACGCAGCCCGCGTCGCCGGAGGCGACCTCGGCGGCGCGGCGACGCAGCAGGTCGCCGAACCCGGCGCCGTGGAAGATGTTGTCGCCCAGCACGAGCGCCGACGGCCCGCCGCGGACGTGGTCGGCGCCGATGACGAACGCCTCGGCCAGGCCGTTGGGGTGCTCCTGGGCGGCGTAGGTGATCTGCAGGCCGAGCCGGCCGCCGTCGCCGAGCAGGCGCTGGAACCCGGGCAGGTCGTGCGGGGTGGAGATGAGCAGGATCTCCCGGATCCCGGCCAGCATCAGCGTGGTCAGCGGGTGGTAGATCATCGGCTTGTCGTAGACCGGCAGCAGCTGCTTGGACACCGCCGCGGTCAGGGGGAACAGCCGGCTGCCGGTGCCACCGGCCAGGATGACGCCCTTCACCGGGCGGTCCCGAGGTGGGCGCCGAGCCCGTCGCGCCACGGCGGCATCGTCACGCCGGCCCGGGTCGCGCGCGACAGGTCGAGCACCGAGTTCGCCGGTCGGCGCGCCAGGTGCGGCCTGTCCGCGGCGTACTCGGCGGTCGACACCGGGCGGACGTCGCTGGGATCGCGGCCGCAGCGGGCGAACACCTCCCGGGCCAGTCCGTGCCAGCTGACCGGCTCGCCGTCGCCGGTCACGTGGAAGGTGCCGTGCCGTCCGGACCCGGCCAGCACGAGCAGCGCCGCGGCCAGGTCGGGGGCGAACGTCGGCCGCCCCACCTGGTCGTCGACGACGGCGGGGGACACCCCGTCGCGGGCCAGCCGCGCCATGGTGGCGACGAAGTTGCCGCCGTCACCGACGACCCAGCTGGTCCGCACGATCACGTGCCGCTCCGGCAGCGCCGCCCGCACAGCCAGCTCCCCGGCTGCCTTCGACGCGCCGTACACCCCGAGCGGGGACGGCGGGGCGTCCTCGGGCACCGGACCGGGCGCGGTGCCGTCGAAGACGTACTCGGTGGAGACGTGGACCAGCAGGCAACCGTGCTCGCGGGCCGCCGCGGCCAGGTGCGCGGGGCCCGCCGCGTTCGCCCGCCACGCCGCGCCCGGTTCGGTCTCCGCCCGGTCGACGGCGGTGTAGGCGGCGGCGTTGACCAGCACGTCGACGCCGGTGAAGTCGTGCGCGGCGACGGCGTCGGCGTCGCCGATGTCCAGCGCCGCACGGTCGAGTGCCACCGCGCCGGGCAGTGCGGCGACCAGCGCCCGCCCGAGCTGCCCGTTCGCCCCCAGCACGCACGCGCGCACGCGCCCACCTCCCGATCGTCGGGGCCGACTCTGACACGCTGGCGGGGCCGGACAGTGAGCGGGGAGGGCACGTGCGCATCGTGGTGACCGGCGGGGCCGGGTTCATCGGGTCCTGTTTCGTCCGGGAGGTGCTGGGCGGGGAGCACCCCGAGCTGGCCGGGGCCGGGGTGACCGTGCTCGACGCGTTCACCTACGCCGGCCGGATCGAGAACCTCGCGCCCGTCGCCGACGACCCGCGGCTGACGGTCGAGCGCGGCGACATCCGTGACCCCCGGCGCGTCGCCGAGGTGCTCGACGGCGGTGCCGACCTGCTCGTGCACTTCGCCGCCGAGACCCACGTGGACCGCTCCATCACCGGCGCCGCGGACTTCGTGACGACCAACGTCGTCGGCACCCAGGTCCTGCTGCAGGCCGCGCTGGACGCGGGCGTCGGCCGGTTCGTGCACGTCTCCACCGACGAGGTGTACGGCTCGATCGCGTCGGGCTCGTGGCCCGAGACCCACCCGCTGGAGCCGAACTCGCCCTACAGCGCGGCGAAGGCGGGCAGCGACCTGCTGGCGCGCAGCTACCACCGCACCCACGGCCTCGACGTGGTGGTCACCCGCTGCTCGAACAACTACGGGCCGTACCAGTTCCCGGAGAAGGTGATCCCGCTGTTCACCACCCGGCTGCTCGACGGCGGCACCGTCCCGCTCTACGGCGACGGCCTCAACGTCCGTGACTGGCTGCACGTCTCCGACCACTGCCGCGGGATCGTCCTGGCCGCCACGGCGGGCCGGGCCGGGGAGGTCTACAACATCGGCGGCGGCACCGAGCTGACCAACCTGGACCTGACCCGCGCGCTGCTCGCCGCCGTCGGCGTGGGGGAGGACCGCATCGAGCGGGTCGCCGACCGCAAGGGGCACGACCGCCGTTACTCCGTGGACTGGTCGAAGATCCGCGACGAGCTCGGTTACACCCCCCGGGTGCCGTTCGACGAGGGCCTGGCCGCCACCGTGGCCTGGTACCGCGACCACCGGAGCTGGTGGGCGTGAAGGCGACCCCGCTGTCGATCGAGGGCGCCTGGCTGTTCGAGCCGACCACCTTCGCCGACCGCCGCGGCTCGTTCACCGCTCCCTTCCAGGGCCCGGCGTTCCGCGAGGCGCTCGGGTTCGACCTGACCGTCGCCCAGACCAACCAGTCGGTGTCGGCGCGCGGGGTCGTGCGCGGCGTGCACTACGCCGACGTGCCGCCCGGCCAGGCCAAGTACCTCTACGTGGCCACCGGCGCCGTCCGCGACGTCGTGGTGGACCTGCGGGTCGGGTCGCCGACGTTCGGGCGGGTCGAGGCCGTCGACCTCGACGCCGCCTCGATGCGGGCGGTCTACCTGTCCGAGGGGCTCGGGCACGCCTTCCAGGCGCTCGCCGACACCACCGTCGTCGGGTACCTGTGCTCGACGTCGTACACCCCGGCGGCCGAGCACGGGATCAGCCCGCTGGACCCGGCCCTCGCGCTGCCCTGGGCCGAGGGGGTCGAGCCGGTGCTGTCCGACAAGGACCGTGCCGCGCCCACCCTGGACGAGGCCCTCGCCGCGGGCGTCCTGCCGGCCTGGGAGAGCTGCCGCGCCCGCCTGGCGGAGCTGCGCGGGTAGCGGCTCAGTTCCCGGCCCACCCGGACCGCACCGCGAAGTAGGCCCGGACGAACGGGTCCCGCGCCGCCCCTTCCGCGACGAGCGCCGCGCGGTGCTGCGCGACCCCGCGCGTCTCCGCGTCGATCTCCGGCGGCAGGACGTCACCGGCGAGGTCGGTGAGCCCCAGCAGCGCGAGCAGCAGGCCGTCGTGCCCGCCCGGCGCCGTCTCGGTGACCAGCAGCGACGCCAGCCGGGTGCGCAGCGCCCGGGCCGGCTCCGGGTCCTGCTCGGTGAGCAGCACCCGGCGGAACAGCCCGAACCGGCGGTACTCCTGCGCGGCGAGGACCCCGTCGGCGACGAGCTGCCCCACGGCGCCGCCCGCCGAGCCCGCCGGGGTCCGCGCGAGGTGCGCCGCGGTGGCGGCCACCGCGTGCGAGCCGGTGTCGGTGCCGTCCCGGGTCACCGCGGCCAGCGCCGCGGCCAGGGCGGGGTGGTCGGGCTCCCCGCCCGACGGCGTCACGGTGTCGCCGCCGTCGGGGCCGTCCCCGCCGTCGAGGTGCAGTGCGCCGGCGTCGACCAGGTCGCGCACCAGCGCGACGGGCAGGACCCGCCCGTCGAACCGGTCACCGATCCGGCCGGTCGACCGGTCGAGCCCCAGCAGGAGCAGTTCCTCGGCCAGCAGCAGGGTCCGCACGGGCGAGGACGTTAGTGCCGGCGCGACACCTCGGCGTCACCGGGACGCACACTGCCCGACGTCTGCGACAGCCCGTCCGGGGCGGCAGCTAACCTCCGGCCATGTCGGAGAACACCACCCCGCTGAAGCTGTCGGTCATCGGGTGCGGCTACCTCGGAGCCGTGCACGCGGCCTCGATGGCGGAGCTGGGCCACGAGGTCGTCGGTATCGAGGTCGACGTCGCGAAGGCGGAGTCGCTGGCCGCGGGCCGGGTCCCGTTCTTCGAGCCGGGCTTCGAGGAGCTGCTGCGCCGGTCGCTGGACTCGGGGCGGCTGTCGTTCTCCTCGGACATGGCCGACGCCCGGGGCGCCGCGGTGCACTTCGTGTGTGTCGGCACCCCGCAGCGTCGTGGCGAGTACGCCGCGGACCTGACCTACGTCGAGGCGGCGACGGCGTCGCTGATCGAGGTGCTGGGGCCCGGCGAGCTGGTCGTCGGCAAGTCCACGGTGCCGGTGGGCACGGCCGCCCGGCTGGCCGAGCAGGTCGCCGCCCGCGTGCCGGGTGCCGCGCTGGCGTGGAACCCCGAGTTCCTGCGCGAGGGCTACGCGGTGCAGGACACCCTGCACCCGGACCGGCTCGTCTACGGCGTCCCGTCGCTGTCCGGCGCGGACACCGCGGTGGACGCGGAGAAGGTCCTGGACACCGTCTACGCGCGGATCGTCGCCGACGGCACGCCGAAGGTCGTCACCGACTACGCCACCGCGGAGATGGTCAAGACCGCCGCGAACTCCTTCCTCGCCACCAAGATCTCCTTCATCAACGCGATGGCCGAGCTGTGCGAGGCCACCGGCGCCGACGTGAAGCAGCTCGCCGACGCGATCGGCCACGACGACCGGATCGGCCGCAAGTTCCTCAACGCCGGGCTCGGCTTCGGCGGCGGCTGCCTGCCCAAGGACATCCGGGCGTTCATGGCCCGCGCCGGCGAGCTGGGCGCCGACCAGGCGCTGACGTTCTTGCGCGAGGTCGACAACATCAACATGCGGCGCCGGATCCGGATGGTGGAGCTCGCCCGCCAGGTGTGCGACGACTCCCTGCTCGGCAAGCGGATCGCGGTGCTGGGCGCGGCGTTCAAGCCCGACTCCGACGACATCCGCGACTCCCCGGCGCTGAACGTGGCCGCGCAGCTGCAGCTGCAGGGCGCGAACGTCCGGGTGACCGACCCGCAGGCGCTGCCCAACGTGCGGCGGCACTGGTCGCAGCTGGACTGCGTCGACACCCCGGAGGAGGCCGCCGAGGGCGCCGACGTCGTCCTGCTGCTGACCGAGTGGAAGCAGTACCGCGAGCTCGACCCGGGCTCGTTCGGGAAGATGGTGAAGACCCGCCGGGTGCTCGACGGCCGCAACGCCCTGGACCGCGAGGCGTGGGAGTCCGCGGGCTGGACCTACCGCGCGCTGGGCAGGCGCAACGTCTGAGCCCGGGCCCACCGCGCGGGCTCCGGGCCCCGCCGTGCGGTAGAACGCAGGCGTGACCTCGCACCCCGTCCTCGCCGGATCGGACCGCGCGGCGTTCGGCTCGCTGCAGCGCGCCTCCACGCCCCGCGCCGAGCGCTACCGCATCGGCAAGGGGCTGCGGAAGGTCGCGCCCCGGTCCGGGCTCGCCGAGTGGTCCGCGCAGCTGCGCCGGGCCGACCCGGTCGACGTCGTCGAGGCGCAGAACGCCGGGCGCGTGCACGAGCTCGTCCCGCTGCGGATCCAGCGGATGACCGCATCCCCGCACGCGTTCCTGCGCGGCGCCGCCGCCCTGCACGCCGCGGACTTCGCGGTGCTGCCCGAGACCGGCGTGCACCCCGTCATCTGCGGCGACGCCCGTCTGGGCAACTTCGGCTTCTACGCCTCGCCCGAGCGCGACCTGGTCTTCGACCTCAACGACTTCGACGAGGCCCACCCCGGCGCCTGGGAGTGGGACCTGCGACGCCTGGTGTCCTCCACCTGGGTCGCCGGCCGGGACTCCGGCGCGACCGAGGAGCAGTGCGGCGAGGCCGCCGCCCGCTGCGTGACCTCCTACGCCGAGCACCTGCGCCACCTCGCCGACGAGCCGCTGCTCGCCCGCTCGTTCGACATCATGGACATCGACACCCTGCGCTCGGACGCCGACCACAAGACCTCGCGCCGGGTCATCGACAAGGCCGCCGAACGGGCGCGCCGGCGCACCAGCGACCGTGCGCTGCCCCGGTTCGTGACCGAGGAGGGCGGTGCGCGGCGGATCGTCACCGAGCCACCGCTGATCACCCACCCCGACGGCGAGCACACCGCGCGCATCCTGGCCGCCCTCGACGGGTACCTCGCGACGCTGCCGCCGCACTGGAGCCGGATCCTCGGCGGCTACCACGCCGTCGACGTCGCCCACAAGGTCGTCGGGGTCGGCTCGGTCGGGCTGCGCGCCTACCTCGTGCTCTGCGAGGGCTCCAGCCCCGACGACGTGCTGTTCCTGCAGCTCAAGCAGGCACGCCGGTCGGTCGTCGCGCCGTGGGTGCACGGCGGCGAGGCCTGGCACGCCCACCAGGGCCAGCGGGTCGTGGAGTACCAACAGGCCCTGCAGACCGTCTCCGACCCGCTCCTGGGCTGGACGACGATCAACGGCCGCCAGTACTACGTCCGCCAGTTCCGTGACATGAAGGGCGCGATCGTCCCCGACACCCTCGACGCCCCCGCGCTGGCCGACTACGCCGACGTCTGCGGCAGGCTGCTCGCCAAGGGGCACGCTCGCACCTCGGGGGCGTCGATGATCGCCGGCTACCTGGGGAAGGGCGGCAAGGTGGCCGCGGCGCTCGCGACGTTCGCCAGGGCCTACGCCGACCAGACCGAAGCCGATCATGACGCGCTGGTCCGCGCGGTGCGGTCCGGGCGGCTGTCGGATCGGACACCTGAGCAGGTGCCGGGCACGGCGATCGGCTAGGTTCTGGCCCCGTGACCGTCGTCGAAACCCTGCTGGTCTTCGTGGTCGCGCCGGCTGTCCTGTACTTCGCGATCTGGGGCTGGATCGCGGTGCGGAACCGGAGCAACCGCCCCCGCTACAACGCGGGTGACCCCTGGCCGTACGAGCCGCTGTTCTGGATCGCCGAGCCGTCCGCCGCGGGGCACCACGCCGCGCATGCCGGACACGGCGACACCGCCCCGTCCGAGGGCGGCGACACCCGAGGAGGTACCGGTGGCAAGTGGTGACCTCGCCGTCTTCACCGGCAACGAGGAGGACCTGCCCGAGGGGTCGGTCGTCACGAACTCCGGTCGCCTGTCGGTGGCCGAGAACTTCGTCGAGCCGTCCGCGGCCGCGCACCCGTTCACCCCGGTGCAGCTGACCCGCCTGGACGAGGCCCTGTACCTGGCCAGCCGCGAGACCGGCCTGCGGTTCGCGCTGTACCTGGGCGACCTGGGTGCCGACGCGCGGGCCACCGCGGTCGACCTGCACGGGCGCGTCGACGACCACGAGGACGCGGTGCTCGTCGCCGTGAGCCCCGAGCAGCGCCTGCTGGAGATCGTGACCGGCGCCGAGGCGAAGGTCCGCCTCCCCGACCGCGGCGCCAAGCTCGCTCTCATGAGCATGGTCGCGTCCTTCAAGGAGGGCGATCTGTTCGGTGGAATCCTGTCCGGACTGAGGATGCTGGCGGACCAGGCCGGCAGTCGCCCCTGAGCTGGGGTTTCCCAGCGGTGGACACCACGGGCGGACACCCCGTCGCGTCCGTGGACAGTGCGGTGCCCGCGTGTCCGTCACTCGCGGGCCACCACGATCGGCGCACCGGCTCTAAGGTGTCCCCCATGGTGCCCAGCGGGAGGACCGAGCGGTGAGCGGCCCCACCGGCAGCCCGATCCTGATCGTCGACGACCACGAGCTGGTCGGGTCCGCTCTCGCCCTCAACCTGCGCGCCGAGGGCGAGGACGCGACCTTCCAGCCGGTCCGCTCCGCCGCCGCGGTGCTGGAGCACGCCCGGCGCGTCACGCCCGGGCTCATCGTGCTCGACCTCGACCTGGGGCGTGACCCGGAGGGCAACCGCATCGACGGGGTCCGGCTCGTCGGCCCCCTCTGCGAGGCGGGCTGGCGGGTGGTGGTGCTGTCCGGCAGCTCCGACGCAGGCCGGGTCGGCGCCGCCCTGGACGCGGGCGGGTTCGTGTTCGTCCCCAAGAACGCGCCGTTCCCGGCGCTGCTCAGCGCCATCCGCGAGGCCCACGCCGGGCGCTCGATCATGCCGCCGGGCCGCCGCGAGCAGTTCATCCGGCTGCACCGCGACCGGGAGCACGAGCGTCGCGACCTGCACGAGAAGCTGGGCAGGCTCACCCAGCGCGAGCGCGAGGTCCTCGCCCTCCTAGCGGGTGGCAAGCGTGCGCAGTCGGTGGCCGACCATTTCGTCGTCTCGCTGGCGACGGTCCGGACGCAGATCCGCGCGGTGCTGACCAAGCTGGAGGTCGGCTCCCAGCTGGAGGCCGTCGCGCTCTACCGCAAGGCCGCCGGGATCTGACCCGTTCGGCCCACAACGCCGCCACCGAACGTCACCGAGAATGACGAGTCCTATCATCGCAATCTCATCAGTCCGGCGACATCTTCGGAGCGGAGGGGACGTGGCGTCCGGTTTCCTCGGCGCGCTCCTGGGCCCGCAGCGGCGGGCCCGGTTCCTGGCCGGACACCTGACCGATGTGCTCGTCGTCGCGGTCCTGGCCGTCCTCGTGGTGGCGGTGAGCCGCCCCGCGGTGGTCGACGGACGGATCGACCTGTCCGACGCGACAGCGGTGCTCACCCTCGTGGCGGCCGCGGTCGGCTCGGCGGCGGCGATCGTCGCGCTGGTGACGGGGCGGCTGTCCGGAGACCCCCGTCCGTCGTGGTTCGGGGCCGCCCTCCTGCTCTACGGCGTCGTGCTCCTCCCGCTGTCCGCACTGGTCCTGCCGCAGTACCCGGCGGGCACCCCGCGGCTGGCCGTGCTGACCATGTTCGTGATCAGCCTGTGCATCCTGGTCGCCGCGCTGCGGCCGCCACCGGCCCTCGGGGCCTGGGGCGGCTGGGCGCTGGCCGCGGTCGCCCTCGTCATCGGCGGGGTCGTCGCATCGCAGGCGGAGAGCCCGTTCACCCGGATGGTGGCGACCTCGCCCCTCTACTCGATCGTGGTGCAGAGCGGCTGGGCGCTGGTCGCGGTGCTGTTCCTGCTCGACGGCTACCGGCGTCCGAGCCGGATCCGGGCCCGGATGGGGCTCGGCCTGCTGATCGTCGCGGTGTCGCAGCTGTACCGGGCGATCGTGCCCGGCCGGGAACCGACGGACGGCCTGGTCTACCCGTCGCTGCGGGTGCTCGGGATGGGCGTGGTGCTCACCGCGCTGCTGACCATGGCGTTGCGTGCGGTGACCCAGATACAGGACGACTACGACCAGCTCCAGGAGACCCTCGGCGAGGCGTCGGCGCTGCTCGAACGGGCCACCGGCCAGACCGCCGAGCGCGACCACGAGCTGCGCAACGGCCTGGCGGGCCTGGCCGGCGCCGCGCAGCTGCTGACGACCCGCCCCGGTGACGACCCGCAGGTCGCCCGGATGCGGGAGGCGGTGCTCGCCGAGCTGAACCGGCTCCGCCAGATGCTGCAGACCCCGGTCACCGTCGAGGACTCGGTGGCCGGCCCGATGGTCGACGGGCGCGACGCCGCCCTGCTCGACTACGGCCCGGCCTACGCCCCGGTCACCCCGTCGCCGGGTGCGGGCCCCGGCGGCGAGCACGACGTCGGGGAGGCCCTGCGCACCCTGGTGGACCTGCGCGACGGCCGCTGCATCACCCTCGACACCCAGGACGACCTGCCCCCCGTCGCCGCGCCCGAGTCGCTCACCCGCCAGGTCGTGACGAACCTGCTGGCCAACTGCGACCGGCACGCGCCCCGGACCCCGGTGGTGGTGCGGGCCCGCCTCGCCGACGAGCCGGGTCTGGTCGCCGTCGAGGTCCGCGACCACGGCCCCGGCCTGCCCGACGGGCAGGAGCAGCTCGAGATCGTCCGCGGGCGGCACGACGAGGCCGCCGGCGGCTCCGGGCTCGGGCTGCACATCAGCGCCCAGCTCGCTCGGGCGCACGGCGGCACCCTGGTGCTCCGTACGGTGGACGCGCCCCGTGGCTGTCTTGCCGTGCTCACACTTCCGGTGGCCCGCTGATCGGGTGGCGAGGTGTCCACGACCTGCCGTTCCGTCCACGGCAGGTCTTTTCGTCGCCGCGAGCCATTCCCAGGCGTCCCACCCGATCTCATACTGGTGACGCAACGGCACGGTGCGATGACGCGATGGTCGTCCGCGCTGCCGTTCGCCGGCACGAAGGAGGTCACCATGGCGCACGAGAACGACGGCACCGACCGCAGGACCCCCGCCACCCCCACGGCCGCGGTCCTGACACCGCCGACGGGCCTGGAGCCCGTCCCGGCGCTGCCCCGGCCGCGCACACCGTCCGAGCCGAAGACCCCGGCCGGTCCGCCCGCGCCCGTCGTCCCGCAGGTGGGACTGTGCACCTGCGGTCACCCGGAGGACCTGCACGACCACTACCGACCGGGCACCGACTGCGGCAGCTGCGGACCGCGTGTCTGCGCCGGCTTCCGCCCGGCCGACGAACCGGCGTCGACGAACCCGCTGCGGCGGTGGCTGCGCCGCCGCTGACCACACCCCGACACACGAACGGCGCCCCGGGAGCACGGACTCCCGGGGCGCCGTCGTGCGTGGGTCAGGGCTGCTGGACCGCGGTGGTCCGCTCCGGGGCAGGGGTGGCCTGACCGTCGAACTCACGGGCGGCCAGCGCGCGCACGATCCCGGCGCGCCCCTCGGACACGAGCCGGCGCAGCGACGCCGGCTTGGACTCGTCGGCGAGCCAGGCGTCCGCCGCCGCGACGGTCGGCTCCGCGACCGCCCAGGACGGGAACAGCCCGACGACGACGTTCTGCGCCAGCTCCGAGGTCCGGCGCGCCCACACGCCGTCGATCTCGTCGAAGTAGCGCTGGACGTAGCCGTCGAGCAGCCCGGGGCTCACCGCCGCCAGTGCGGGGTGGGAGAACCCGGAGATCGCCGACTCGTTGATCGCGTTCGGCAGGGAGTCGTCGTGCACGGCACGCTGCCACGCCCGCTCCTTGGCCTCCGCGGTCGGGATCAGCGCGCGGGCCCGCTCGGCCTGCCGCGCCCCGGTGGAGGTGGCGTCACGATCGGCCTCCTCGGCGATCTCGGTCTCCCCGGCCTTCCCGTGCGCGACGAGCGCGTGCAGCAGCCGCCAGCGCAGGTCGGCGTCGACGGTCAGCCCGTTCGGGACGTCGACGTCGAGCAGCCAGCCCTTCATCCGGTCCAGGGTGTTCTCCGGCAGCACCGAGGCGGTCAGCGCGTTGACCACGGCCAGCTGGACGTCCGATCCGGGCGGGGCGGTGTCCAGGCGGAACCGCAGCGCGTCGGTCAGCAGCGGCCAGCCGCGGCCCTGCGCCCACTCCGGGGTGCAGTACGACGCCGTCGCGGTCTGGGCCTGCAGCAGCAGCCGCGCCGCGACGCCGATCTCGGACTCGGTGTCGAACCCGCCGGCGACCAGGGTGACGAAGTCACGGGCCTTCAGCTCGGCCTCACGGGTCATCTCCCACGCCGAGGACCAGCACAGCGTGCGCGGCAGCGACTCGGCGATGTCGCCGATCCGGTCCACCAGGGTCGCGAGCGAGCCCGGATCCAGGCGCAGCGCGCAGTAGGTGAGGTCGTCGTCGTTGACCAGGACGAGCTTGCCGCGGGACAGCCCGACCAGCTCCGGGACGGCCGTGCGCTCGCCGGAGATGTCGAGCTCGACGCGGTGGGTGCGGACGAGCTTGCCGGTCTCCGGGTCGTCGTCGTAGACGCCGACGGCGATCCGGTGCGTGCGCAGCTCACCGGCACCCGGCCGGGCGCCGCCCTGCACGACGTCGAACGACGTGAACGTCCCGGCCTCGTCGACCTGGAACGACGGGCGCAGCAGGTTCAGGCCGGTGGTGCGCAGCCACTGCGCGCCCCAGTCCGACAGGTCCCGGCCGGACGCCTTCTCCAGCGAGCCCAGCAGGTCGTCGAAGGTGGCGTTGCCCCAGGCGTGGGCGGCGAAGTAGTCGCGCAGCCCGGCCAGGAACGGCTCCAGACCGACGTAGGCGACGAGCTGCTTGAGGACCGACGCGCCCTTGGCGTAGGTGATGCCGTCGAAGTTGACCTCGACCGCCTGCAGGTCCGGGATGTCCGCGGCGATCGGGTGCGTCGAGGGCAGCTGGTCCTGCCGGTAGGCCCAGGACTTCTCGAGGTTCGCGAACGTCGTCCAGGCGCCCGTGTACTCGGTCGCCTCGGCCTGGCACAGCACCGACGCCCAGGTCGCGAACGACTCGTTGAGCCACAGGTCGTCCCACCAGCGCATGGTCACGAGGTCGCCGAACCACATGTGCGCCATCTCGTGCAGGATCGTCTCGGCGCGCCGTTCGTAGAGCGTGCGGGTCACCCGCGACCGGAAGACGTAGTCCTCCAGGAACGTGATCGCGCCGGCGTTCTCCATCGCACCCGCGTTGAACTCGGGCACGAACAGCTGGTCGTACTTGCCGAACGGGTAGGTCACGCGGAAGTTGCGGTGGTAGAAGTCGAAGCCCTGCCGGGTCTCGGTGAAGATCCGCTCGTGGTCCATGTGCGGGGCCAGCGAGGCGCGGCAGAAGATTCCCAGCGGGATCTCGGCGTGCTCGTCGCGGTAGGTGTCGTGCCAGCTCGCGTACGGCCCGGCGATCAGCGCGACCAGGTAGGTGGAGAGGATCTCGGTCCGCTCGAAGCGGTGCACCCCGCCCTCGACCGTCGCCGGGGCGTTGGAGATGACCTTCCAGTCCTCCGGCGCGGTCACGGTGAGGGTGTAGCGGGCCTTCAGGTCGGGCTGGTCGAAGCAGGGGAACAGCCGCTTGCAGTCGGCCGTCTCGAACTGCGAGTACAGGTAGACGGCCTGGTCGACGGGGTCGACGAAGCGGTGCAGGCCCTCACCGGTGTTGGTGTAGAGACCGGTCGCGACGATCGTCAGCTCGTTGTCGGCGGCGAGACCGGGCAGCGCGAGGCCGTCCTCCTCGGTCCACGCGGCGGCATCGAGCTCGGTGCCGTTCAGCGTCGCCGAGGTGATGCCGTCGCCGACCCACTCGATCCACGTGCTCCCACCGGGCTCGGCGGCGGTGAAGCGCACCGTGGTCGTCACCGCGAACGTCCGCTCGGAGGGGGCTCCGGCGCCGTCGGTCAGGTCGATCGTGACGTCGTAGGTGGAGACGTCGAGCAGCGCCGCGCGCTCCTCGGCCTGGGCACGGGTGAGGTTGGGCGGGGTCACGTCGTTCGGGGTCCTCTCGGGGGAGTGGTGTCGTCGGCATCCAATCACGGTGCCCGGGGCGCGGCCCGTGGAATCCGCGGCCGGTGCCCGGTGTTGCGCCGGGTATGACGACTCCTGCTGCCGACGGCCGTGCCCGCATCGACATCTGGTTCGACCCGCTGTGCCCCTGGGCGTGGCTGACCTCCCGCTGGGTGCTGGAGGTGGAGAAGGTCCGCGACGTCGACGTCACCTGGCACGTCATGAGCCTGTCCGTACTGAACGAGGGCCGTGAGCTGCCCGAGCAGTACGTCGAGCTCATGTCGAAGGGCTGGGGCCCGGTGCGCGTGTGCATCGCCGCCGCCGAGCTGAAGGGCCCGGAGATCCTGGCGCCGCTCTACACCGCGCTCGGCGAGCGCATCCACAACCAGGGCAACAAGGACTTCGACGACGTCATCGCGGGCGCGCTGAAGGAGCTCGGCCTGCCGGAGTCGCTGGCCGAGGCCGCGCACTCCACCGAGTACGACGAGAAGCTGCGCGCCAGCCACCACGAGGGCATGGACCCGGTGGGTCTGGACGTCGGTACCCCGACCATCCACGTCGACGGCGTGGCGTTCTTCGGGCCGGTCATCTCCCGGGTCCCGAAGGGCGAGGACGCCGGCCGCCTGTTCGACGGCGCCCGGCTGCTGGCCGAGAACCCGCACTTCTTCGAGCTCAAGCGCACCCGCACCGAGGACCCGTCCTTCGACTACTGAGCCGGTGACGGCGTGATCGCCGCGATCGAGGGGTCCGGTGCCGGATGGGGCAC
>JAESFO010000648.1_pt1 | contig 18357 bp, 15 predicted proteins | sample 9269421 | NCBI WGS metagenome assembly JAESFO01 (sample SAMN14502839, study PRJNA617101) | algae metagenome | isolation source: Nostoc desertorum CM1-VF14 and co-occurring heterotrophs from rocky... | place: USA: Clark Mountains, San Bernardino, California | collected 2000-06-05 | reverse complement strand
GCTTGATAATGGCTATTTTGTACTTACTTTGTTTACCATCATACATTTCAATTGATGATGTATCAAAAAATGTCTTATATCAAGCGATGTGAATTGATTTTTTATTGTTTGTGAGAAATTTGCGTGTCTGACCTCAATCTTTGAGAAGCCGAAGCAACGACCATATTACCCAGTTTTTATCCTGCAAGAAATCCACTGCTATGAATGCAAACAACGGTATCATCAACCAGAACAGCCCGTATGCAGTGCCTGCAACCATTGATCGATTAGAAGCCATCCTTCAAGCAAAAGGCATCACCGTTTTTGCCTGCATCGATCAACAGGCTGAAGCCGAAAAAGTCGGACTTAGCCTACCTCCGACGCAATTGTTGCTGTTTGGCAACCCGAAAGCCGGAACTCCCCTCATGGTGGCAGAACCAACGATCGTCCTGGATTTACCCCTGAAAATACTGGCATGGGAAGCGACTGACGGCAAGGTTTGGGTGAGTTACAACGATCCCAATTACTTGAAACAGCGGTTTTCTCTCTCCGATGAGTTGGTGAAGAACATCGCTATCATTGCACCTTTAATCCATCAAGCACTTCTTTAATTAACTTATTTGTTGACTCAATTTAAATACTTAACTATTGACCCAATTTAAAATTCTCATGAAACTCATCTCTGTAAACGTCGGATTGCCGCGTGAAGTGACCTGGAAAGGGAAAATAGTTAGCACTGGAATTTTTAAAGAACCAGTTAGCGATCGCATCATGGTGCGCGTACTCAATTTAGACGGTGATGGGCAAGCCGATCTCACCGTTCATGGTGGAGCAGACAAAGCAGTTTATGTCTATCCGTTCGAGCATTACGATTACTGGCGAGATGAATTGTCCGGCACAGATTTGCCATTAGGCATCTTTGGTGAAAATTTCACGACCACTGGGCTGAGAGAAGAAGAACTGAACATTGGGGATTGCTTTCATATCGGCACTGTAAAATTGATGGTTACACAACCTCGCCTACCCTGTTACAAGCTTGGGATTCGCTTTGGACAACCTGATATGGTTAAACGATTTCTTACAAGTCGTCGAACCGGATTTTACTTTCGTGTTTTGCAAGAGGGCGAAGTCGGAGCCGGAGACACTTTAGAGTTAGTGAGTCGGGATGACAACAATATTACTGTTGCTAATATCACTCAGCTTTATACTCGTGAGCAGAACAATCCAGAATTACTTCACCAAGCTGCTCAACTTGAAGCCTTACCCGAAAGCTGGCGCGATTACTTCCAGGAGCAAAGTCGTCGGCATGATGTGAAATAGATGCTGTTGTTTCGTGAAGCCGAAATTGGTGTAGAAAGCAATGCGACAAGCATCTTCGTTTCAGCTTTTGTCTAAGTTTCAATAAAAACGAACATTTGCAGGATATCTAATGAGCAAAATTATGCCGTACTTGCTTTATTTTCCATCTCTTCATACTTGCATTCAGTGATGCTGTTTAATTTGGTCAAAGTCTAAATAGCAAATTATTAAAAAGGACACCATGACAACTCAAAATGTAACCATTCCAGCCTTGTCCGGGGGCAGTTTTAACGCCTATCTAGCAACACCCAGTACTCAGCCTGATGCAGGGATTGTGCTGATTCAAGAAATTCTTGGGGTAAATACTAATATGCGTCAAATTGCCGATGATTATGCTAAGTCCGGCTATTTGGTGCTTGTACCAGATTTGTATTGGCGACTGGAACCCGGTGTGCAACTTGATGCTGACGATAAGGATCAGTGGGCTAAAGCCTTTGAGTTACTCCAAGCATTTGATGTGGATAGCGGCGTAGAAGACCTAAAAGCAAGTCTATCTTTTCTGCGGCAGTATCCCAGCAGCACAGGCAAGGTCGGCAGTGTCGGCTTTTGTTTGGGCGGCAAACTGGCATATTTCATGGCAACACGTACTGATGCAGATGCCAACGTTAGTTACTACGGTGTTGACATTGACAAGAACTTAGCAGAGGCAACAAAAATTCAGAAACCGCTGATATTGCATCTGGGTGAAAATGACGAATTTGTGTCATTAACTGCTCAAGCGTCCATTCAGCAGGGACTGAAAGACAACCCCCTGGTAACAATCTATCGCTATGAAGGAGTAAGTCATGGGTTTAGTCGTGTGGGTAGTTCCGCTTATCGCAAAGAAGCCGCAGAATTAGCGCGCGATCGCACCTTGGCGTTTTTGAAACAGCATTTAGGCAGTGGTGTCAAAGTTTGAAGCAGGGCGACTACTGCCAGATAATTTGCCCACCGCGATCGCTCTGGCAACCAAGATATTCTGATTCTGAATCATTGGGAAAACGCTGCATATCGCGGGTGGTTTTTAAGAAAGAGAACGGTGAAAATCAACAAGCAACGAGAAAAACCATGAACATCAACAAGAATGACACCGCAGTAGTTGTCATCGATCCGCAAAACGATGTCTTGAGCGAAAAAGGGGTTTCCTGGGATTTGGTGGGTGAGAGTGTTAAGGATAACAAGACCATCGAAAACATTGAGCGAATCTTCAAAGCCGCGAAGCAGAATGGATTTGAAGTTTTTATCTCCCCTCACTATTACTACCCCACCGACCATAGTTGGAAATTTGCTGGAAACCTAGAGCAAATGATGCTTGAGGTTAAGGAGTTCGATCGCCGTGGTGCGTTGAGCCTCGATGGATTCCTGGGATCGGGTGCTGACTGGCTCGATCGCTATAAGCCCTTCATTGAGGATGGCAAGACAATTGTGGCCAGTCCTCACAAAGTCTATGGGCCGCAAACCAACGATCTCGTTTTGCAACTGCGTAAACGCAAGATCAGCAAAGTTATTCTACTTGGAATGTTGGCAAATCTTTGTGTTGAAGCTCACCTACGCGAATTGCTCGAACAGGGATTTGAGGTTCTTGTTGTCAAGGATGCAACAGCAGCCCCTCGGCATCCGGAATTGGGTGACGGCTACAAGGCAGCACTGATCAACTTTGGCTATATTGCCAATGCAGTCCTTTCTACAGATGAAGTTGTAGCAGCAATCAAGTAATGTCCAACTCATTAATTTTACAACACTTATGAAAATATCCGCGTTACTCCTGGCTCTGCCAATCAGTATTTTAGCTAATTTTTCTTTAAGAGCTTCTGCTGACTCTACAGCTGGCCTCATCCTAAGTACGAAATGCCAGGGTGGCTACAACATCAATATTTGGCAGAATTATAATTCCGGTGAATTGCTCTATCGCGCGACCAGTCCCAACGGTAATTTAAGTTTAGGCAAAGGAACTAGCCAAGCGACAGAAGGTGTTCGAGTGTATAAGTTTCGGAGTGGAATTTATGAATATTGGGTGTGGGATGGCACGTTGGATAACCCGCAGTCTGGAACTTTAGAGGTGTATAAAAACAACCGTATCTTGATGAAGCAAGCTTGTAGAAAAAGTTGAATCTTCTAGCGGGTGTTAGCACTTTTTGGAAAACCAGCTAGGGCAAGCAAACATCTTGAGTTACGCTTGTCAAATACGTTATCACTAAAACCCTCTAAGGTTGCCAGTTTTTTCTAAAATTCATAACACCTTCTAAGAATCGTATTCACCCGATCAAACCCAAAGGATATGGAAGTGGACACTCAACACTATGACGACATTATTATCGGCGGCGGCAAGGCGGGTAAAACACTGGCACCAGCGCTGGTTGCTGACGGACGTAAAACCGCTCTGGTTGAACGCAGCTTAAACATGATTGGTGGCGGGTGCATTAATATTGCCTGCATTCCTACTAAAACTATGGTGGCGAGTGCCAATGTAGCAAACACAGTGCGAAAAAGTTCCGCTTATGGGGTTAAAACCAATACACCCAGCGTTAATTTAGCAGAGGTGATCCAACGAAAACGATCAGTTGTGCAAGGGATGCGTGAAATGAACTTGCACAATTTAGAAACTGCTTTGGGTCACGAACTGATCATTGGTACAGCCCGCTTTGTTGCTCCCAAAACGATCGCAGTAACGACAACTGAGGGGAACAATCGCTTACTTACCGCCGAACGCTTATTTATTAATACAGGCACACGACCGTTAATTCCATCTATTTCCGGACTCACAGAAGTTGAGTTTTTAACGAGTGAGTCGATTATGGAGCTAGAATATTTGCCTGAACACCTGATCGTTCTCGGTAGTAGCTATATTGGTTTAGAGTTTGCCCAGATGTTTCGGCGCTTTGGCTCTGGCGTTACTGTCATTGGGCAAAGTGAGCAAATCCTGTCACAGCAAGATCCAGATATAGCGATCGCAGTTCAAACACTGCTAGAACAAGATGGTATTGAATTCTTGTTGAAAGCGAAGGTGTTGAGGGTTGATCGCACTGGTAATGAAACCATCCTGCAAATCCAAGTTGGCGATCGTGAAATCACCCTCCAGGGGTCGCATTTGCTCGTCGCCGTTGGTCGTGCGCCCAATACCGATAGCTTAAATTTAGCTGCTGCTGGTGTGGCAACCGATATACGCGGATTTATTCAAGTCAACGATCGCTTAGAGACAAATGTACCCGGAATTTGGGCGTTAGGAGATATCAATGGCGGCCCGCAATACACGCATATATCGCTCGATGATTATCGCATTATCAAAACTAATTTAATTAATAAAGGCGATCGCAGTACACGGGATCGATTGGTTCCATCGTGTCTATTCATCGATCCAGAACTGGCTCATGTGGGTTTGACTGAAACTGAAGCACAGCAACGAGGATATGCGATCCGCGTGGCGAAGGTGGATGCATCAGCCGTTCCTAGAGCGAAAACACTTGGTCAAACTGATGGACTGCTAAAGGCGATCGTGGATGCAGATACAGGTCGTATTCTAGGATGTTCCCTGTTGTGTCATGAAGCAGGTGAAGTGATTTCAACGGTGCAGATGGTGATGCAAGCTCAGATGCCCTACACCGTTCTGCGCGATGGTATTTTGACTCATCCCACGATGACCGAAGGATTAAATATATTGTTTTCCAAGTTGTAAGGAGACAGCAATTGCAGACCCAAGGACTTACCAAACAAACGACATTTCACTCTTGAAAAAAGTAGATATAGTATCATGAGTAAAACATCTAAAGTCGGTATTATTGGTGCAGGTAATGTAGGTGCAGACGTTGCAAATGCTTTAGTTCTTCTCGGTAGATGTGTAAGGGTTGTCCTTTATGACCGAACCTTATCAAAAGCTGAAGGGCAAGTATGGGATATCGAAGACAGTATTCCCCTACTTAAAGAGATGGAGATTATACCATCAAATCAGTATGAAGACTTAGCTGATTCAGATATCATTATTGTGACTGCTGGAGTGCAGCCAAAACTTGGACAGACCCGATTAGATACATTGAGCGACAATGCAGAGATTATACGTTCGACAATCAAAGAATTGGATCGAGTTGCACCGAATTCAATCGTAATTATCATTAGCAATCCAGTGGATGTACTCACGCGGATTGCTCAAGCTACTTCCACCAGAGCAGAAAACCTAATTTTCGGTTCGGGAACTGTTCTTGATACTGCTAGACTGAGATATCAACTTGGAAAGCAACTGAATGTTGCAAAACAAGACATTCATGCTTATGTGATTGGAGAGCATGGAGACAGTCAATTTGTCGTTTGGTCTAGTGCATTTATTGGGGGAATTCTGTTAACTGAATTTCCCATACCACAAGGAGCAACGCTAGAACAAATTCAGCAAGAGTACGCACAGTTAACTCGGAAACGAGGCCATAACATTTTTGAACGCAAAGGAAATACAAGTTATGGTATATCAACAGTAGTTTGTCAGTTAGTTGATACCATTTTGCGAGATGAAAAGCAGATATTTCCAGTATCGGCTAGAGCAGATTCTAACTATGGAGTTGGCAGTGAAGTTGTTCTTGGACTTCCATGTATTATTGGCTCAACTGGTATTGAGCGCCAATTGCTGTTATCAAGAAATTCTCATGAACAACGCTTATTAGAAGAATCAGCCAACAAACTCAATGAAGCCTATAATTTTTTGCATAATTAAAATCAATTGAGTGCGGCTATTGTCAGCAAGTTTTTTGTATCTCACTCAACTGCATACCCCTATAGACTTAAACTTAACATTCAGTGCTTGTTGATAAAAATAGCGGCTAAAAATGGCTAAGTCTACTTTCGTTCTAAAGTTTGAGAACCCTGCCAATAAGGAACCTTGTAATGATTAAGTTTTTAGTACGTTTGCTGTTTGCTACATTATCTCTAACAGTACTTTTGAACTTGTCCACTTCTGTTGCTCTTGCACAAAGAACTTATGAGCCAACAACTGAATCACTATCGAAGCATGAAGTTCCAGACTGGTTCAAGGATGCGAAACTCGGAATTTTTATCCATTGGGGGGTATATTCTGTACCTGCCTATGCACCACTAACTGGGGAATTGAACAAGGTTGTTGCAGAGCGTGGTTGGGAGTATTGGTTTGAGAACAACCCTTACTCGGAATGGTATTACAACTCCATGAAACTTGAGGGCAGCCCTACCTATAACTACCATCGTACAACCTATGGTGAAGCCTTCACCTATGATGACTTTATTCCCAAATTCAATGCAGCCATAACAAATTGGAACCCCTCAAAATGGGCAAAATTATTCTCTAAAGTAGGTGCGCGGTACGTTGTACTAACAACGAAGCATCATGATGGCTTTTTGTTGTGGCCTAGTAAAACTATAAACCAGCCAGGGCGAGTGGCAACACGCGATGTTGTAGGCGAACTAACACAAGCTGTTCGCCAAGAAGGTATGCGTATGGGTGTGTATTACTCTGGTGGTATTGATTGGTCTTTCAAAGACACAACAATCACAGACTTCAACACGCTGGTAGGAGCAATTATTCAGGAATAGGTAAATGGCTAGATGTGAATGGTAAAGCAATCTTTGGCTCACGCTATTGGATACGAGCAGAAGATTTAACTCCAGAACGTATTCGAGTGCGTTACACCACTAATAAAGGAAAATTATATGCGATATTGCTTGATGAGCCAACGTTTGGGAAGGTTACTATTCCAGGAATAATTTTGCCGAAAAAAGCAAATATTACGATGCTAGGTGTTGGAGGTAAACTGAAGTGGCAGCAGTACAGTCAGAATTTATCCATAACACTACCAGACAAGTCTTTAGTCAAAAAATCACCAGCTTACACATTAGAGATCAGCTGTATGCCTCTATAATCTGATTCAGAAGTTAGAAACAGTGAACCTACCTGCGTGATGCGATCGCCTCTTTTGCCAGCTGTATAAACTGAGTAGCAGCTGCTTGTGTGAGACTGTTAGGGTTAGTAAAGATTTGAATATTTGAATTCACCGATTGCATTACTCGTTACCTCTGTGTTGTTAGAGTCCATCAGAACTGATTTGAGGTATCCCCCAAGCCAACAAACCCAATTTTTAGGCTGTTTTGATCGATTTCGATGGCAAACTCATCAAAACAGTCTTGATAGACAAATTAGGTCAGTGCAGGAGTGCGAATGGTCTCAGACTGTTCACTGTAAATATCCATGATTGTGTTGAGCAATCGCAGTGCATCTGGCTTGGAACGCTGGAAAGAATTGCGTCCGATAATCGAACCAAATCCATGTCCGGCATGAATGGCACGAACTTCATTGAGGAAAGCATCATCACTGTCGATCCACGCTGCCAGTGAGTGCTTGCGTTGGGTCTGACTCAGCTAGTAACACATCGTGATCATTGGCTTTCAGAATTAGGGGAATTTCACCTGCAAATTCTCGCGCTCCCGCTTCCAAAAATCCTAAAGGTGCAGCATAGGCATTGCATCCTGCTGCGATCGCTAACTCAAAATGATAGCGAGGATCATAGGCTGGTGGATTGGGCGTAAAACTGCTAGCTGACCCATGCTCAAAGCCTTGATCCACAGGTAGCATGACAACTTTGCCAGTTCCAGCTAGTTTGCCATGATTCAGCAGCCGGGCTAAATTAGTCAACGTTCTGGGATTGTCGCTGCCATACCAACTGAGAATTTCTTTTACTCGATGAGTCATTGTGTTTCTCCTAAAATTATTGTTTGGTAAAACTTTTTTCCTTTGGTGCATAGAGTCGGTTCTGATTAGAGATAAGATTCTGGTTCATTAACAGAACAGCAATATTTCATCCTTCCTTCTCAAGTACATCACCTGTGCAAAAGGGAGGCGATGGGCTTAAGCCTCGCCACAGGAAGATCGCAACTTCGTTCGATGTATTGCTTTATCGATTTATTTCTCAAATGTATATAATTGTGAGTGACCCGTTCTAGTTGGGGCTGAGATGACAAATCGACTCACCCCTTGCTCCCACTTTGCGGTTGCATCAACGGTGTAAGGATTAGCAGTGCCAAACTGGTTAAGGCTGCTGGGTGGAGGGGTGAAAACCAGATGAAACTTACTTCCGCGATGATAACCGCTAATTTGAGCAAAGTTCTCACCATCATTAGACTTCAAACTTCCGTACAGTTTGCCGGCAGGATCAATAAATACGAGTATCTGCCCCTGAGAACCGACAGTACGGAAGGTTCCCATCCAACTGCCCCGGTAGGAAAGTACATAGTCTTGAGAGGGATTTGGTTGAGCTTGGCTGACTGTAAGCGCGAAGAGAGGCTGCGAGTGTAGCAGTCCAATCATGCCAATCGTTAAGATTCCACCAACCAATCGTTTTGTTGTTCGTGTCTTCATCAGTGCTTCTCTTTCAATAGATAATCGATCAACTGTCAATCTGTCAGATTCCCTGTAAACATAGGGTTCTGAGGTGATGGTGGGAACTCTTCAAAGTTTTCGCTTGGCGGCGGTGAGGAGGTTGTCCACTCTAATCCAGTGGCATACACAGATGGATGAGCGATCGCTCTCATTGTTCAACCGAAGAAAGAGGCTGTTTTGCGGTGGTTTCTGGCTTCATCTTGGGTTTGTGATAGCGATGGAAAGTTTCTTCCTTCAGCCATTCTGTGGTTGCCTTAAAGTCATGCAGTGGGGTGGGCAGCATTTCAAAATACGCTGCACTGCGAATTAGATCGCCAGGTTTGCCAGTTATCTGCACTTTGTGAAACAAGTTTGCTACCCCATTTCCTAAACCCAATTTCATTAGCGTACCCCGAAGATTCACATGGGCTGGGCTAGGGGATGCTCCTTTAGCAAGGGCAATCAAATTGTGGGCAATGCTCGCACCTTGCTGATATGCGACCTGGGCTAGAGCTGGTAAGGGTTGTGGCTGCACGGAAGCGCAATCACCTGCGGCAAACACTTCTGGAAAATCCAGCAGTTGCAGAGTTGAGGTGACAAGCGGTAGCCCATGCTTATCCAGGTGATCTGCGGGAATTTGGGACTTGAGATTTTGGATAAGTGGGTTCACGGCAGTCCCGGCTGTCCAAATAGTGGTTTGAGTCAACAGCGTTTTTATCTCAGTGCTGTTGGCAGGTTGATACTCCAGGTGGTCTTGAGCAACCGCTTTCACCCCTACATCTAATATCAACTCAACAGGTACTGTTCGAGTTCTGAAAGCTTGGAGAGCCTCTTCCTGCAAACCCGTGTTGACATCGCCTGCGAGAATCGTCTTGCCATGATTGATTAAGGCAATGCGAATCTGACGAATATCGCCGCCGAGTTGGGCGTACCAGTCGGGTAACAAATCTGCCAGGGTTGCTGCCATTTCTACCCCTGTCGGGCCTGCCCCAACGACAGCAAACGTCAGGAGCGATCGCCGTTGTGTTTCGTCATCCGTTTGGCTAGCACGTTGTAAACATTCTTGTAACTGGCGTTCTAGAGCGATCGCATTCTCTTGTGTCCGAAATGCGAATGCGTTTTTTTGTGCGCCCTCTGTTCCTAAATAACCCTGAATACTGCCAACAGCTAAGACCAGATGATCATAGATATAATCTGAGCTAGAAGCTAACTTAAGACGTTTTTCTTGTAAGTTGATCGCCACTACTTTGTCCTGTACAAAGTTGATATGACTGCCTTGCAGCAACTCTTTATAAGTCGGACAAACGGCATCTTCTGACAATTCACCTGTCAATAGTTCATACAACATTGGCTTGAAGACAAACCGTTCTTGTGGATCAATCAAAATGATCGAGCGCAGGTCTTGCTGATGACGCAGATGCAACGCTGTAAAAAGACCTACGAAGCCTGCTCCGACAATCACTGTAGGGCGAGAAGAATTCATTTTAGGAAGTGGTGGATAAACAGCAGCAAGGAATCATGCACGGGTAGCATTGGAACCAAAATGTACGCTAACAACTGATTCCTGTGATAAAGATAAAGCTCTGATCGTTCTAGAGCTTTAGAGACGGCATAATTAAGAGATTAGATCAGAAATAAAATATGACATTACAGGGTGTGGCTGCTGTTAATTTAAACAACAACTTCTTGAGCAACTTTAGGATTTACCCTAGTTAGAATCTGTTGCACTCGATCAATTTGCTCATCTGTGCCTGAGACAATCACCATGAACTTACCAGCTTTGATTTCTGTCTCGTACTTCAGGGCTTGCTCTTTGGGAATTCCCAATCCTACAAGGGCACCTACCAGCCCCCCTGCCACAGCGTTGAGCATACAACCTTCTTTGCGCTCTATTTGTGTCAAGCAAACTTAGATATTGCAACTAAATTGCTCTCAATGCTTGCCTGAATTAAATATATGCAATTAACTCTAACTTGTCGTCCACTCAGAGTTGAAACTTTTGTACAATACAATGATTGATGAATCAGTCCATATATCAATGGAAAGTTGGCTCCAACTAAGGTTGGAATCTAAATTCAAACTTTAGTACGAATTAATTACAAATTGACAATCCCTCATTTAACAGCAATAATCACGGCTTGAGTGCGATTGCTGACTCTTAATTTACTTAAAATTCGATTAATGTGAAATTTGACGGTGCTTTTAACGATACTCAAACTAGTGCTAATTTCTAAATTACTTATTCCTTGTACCATTAAACTGACTACATCCAACTCTCGCTTACTCAGTTCTAGATTGCTCATCCTCTGCACCATTTTTGCCCCTACGGATGGCGGAATATATTGTTGACCGCAATGAATCATGCGAATAGCATTCAGAAGTTCGTTGGGTCAGCATCTTTGAGTAAATATCCTTTAGCGCCTGCGTGTAATCCACGATAGATATCTTCATCACCATCGTAGTAGTCTGCCAAAAAAAGTTTGCTATGTTGTAATACTTCTGGTTGATAAACCGCATTGAATTAGAGTAATCATTCTAACAAGGAGAATTACTGTATAGTTTGAGGTATGCCAGATCATACTATCAAGAGTTGCTTTATGATCACTCTGCCTGGTATTGCTATCCAAAACAAAATATACGAAAGTTCCAATTCTCTAGTGTACCGGGGCATCAGAGACGATGGAGTATCGCTCATCGTAAAAATACTAAAGCTTGATTATCCCTCACCTGTTGAACTAACCCGCTACAGACAGGAATATAAAATTACCCGCTCCCTAAAATTAGAAGGAGTTGTCAAGGCATACAGCCAGCAGGACTATCAACGCACTCTGGCAATTATCTTAGAGGATTTTGGGGGAGAGTCGCTAGAGCAATGGATGCACAAGCGCCCAGATATATTCTGCCCCATGCCTTTATCCCAATTTTTAAGTATTGCGATCGCTATTTGCGATATTCTAGGCAAAATCCATGCAGCCAATGTCATTCATAAAGATATCAACCCTGGAAACATAGTCCTAAATCTGGATACTGGCGTTGTCAAAATTATTGACTTTGGGATTGCCACCCAATTTAATCGCACAAATCCAACCTTCAAAAGTCCTCATGTTTTAGAAGGGACACTCGCCTACTTATCTCCAGAGCAAACCGGGCGCATGAACCGTTTGCTCGATTACCGCACCGATTTTTACTCGCTCGGTGTGACGTTCTATGAACTGCTAACCGGACATCTGCCGTTTCCCACAACGGACATCTTTGAGCTAGTCCATTGTCATATTGCCAAACAGCCACCTTCCCCTGATAAGTTTAATGCGGCGATTCCCAAACCAGTTTCAGATATCATTCTCAAACTGATGGCGAAAAATGCGGAGGATCGCTATCAGAGTGCCTGGGGAATCAAAGCGGATTTGGAAATCTGTGCTAATCAATTAGCCCAAATCGGTCAAATCTCTAGCATTCAACTGGCGCTTCAAGACGCTTCGGGTCAGTTTCAAATTCCCCAAAAACTGTATGGACGGGACAAGGAAGTTGCAATGTTACTGGCAGCATTTAATCGCATAGTGTGTCCAGAGTCAAATCCCGTCGCTGCTTTACCAAACAATTCGGAAACAACTTCGCAAAGGGGACAAGCGGGCAATCCAAAATTCCAAGTAGAAATGATGTTGGTATCTGGCTATGCTGGCATTGGGAAATCTGCGTTAGTGCAAGAAATCTATAAACCAATTACCCAAAAGCGCGGCTATTTTATCTCTGGTAAATTCGATCAATTTGGGCGCAATATTCCCTACAGCGCGATCGCAGATGCTCTGCAAAAATTGGTGCAGCAATTGCTCAGTGAACCAGACGAACAAGTGCAACAGTGGCGATCGCGCCTGCTAACGGCGTTGGGAAGCAACGGACAACTCATTGTTGATGTCATTCCCGAATTAGAACTAATCGTCGGCAGACAGCCGCCATTACCCGAAGTTGGATCAACGGAGGCACAAAATCGGTTTAACCTTGTCTTTCAAAAGTTCATTCGAGCCTGCTGTTCCTGTGAACATCCTTTGGTTATTTTTCTAGATGATTTGCAATGGGTGGATTCAGCCACGCTTAAACTTATTGAGTTAATCCTGAGCGACCGTGCGACGCAATCCTTGCTTCTGATTGGAGCCTATCGGGATAATGAAGTTACCCAGGCACATCCGCTTCTTGCAACAGTAGAAAAGCTAAAACAGGAAGAGGTCGTAATTAATCAATTAACGTTAGCTCCTCTGGGACTGGGGGCTGTGGCTCAACTGACTGGTGAGACACTGCACACATCTACTGAATCGATCATGCCTTTAGCAGAGTTGGTATGGCGGAAAGCAAACGGCAACCCCTACTTCACTAATGAGTTCCTCAAAACATTGTACACCGAAGATCTCATCGTCTTCAACGTTAATCAACAACGCTGGCAATGGGATGTTGCTCAGATCAAAGCCAAAAATATTACCGACAATGTGGTGCAGTTGATGATCGGGAAGTTGAAACAACTCCCGGAGCAAACTCAATGGGTTTTACGTTTAGCGGCTTGTGTTGGTGCTGAATTTGATTTAGCGGCACTCTCAGCCATCTGCGAACGATCAGTGGCTGAAATTTTTGCAGAACTGACAACAGCGATTCAGTCGGAATTGATTCTAGCTATTTCAGAGCTAGATGAAAACCTATTAATTCAAAATTATAAGTTTTCACATGATCGTGTGCAGCAAGCTGCCTATACTTTGATTGATGAGGAACAACTACAAACTGTTCACTTGAAAATTGGTTATCTCTTGCTGAAAAGTAATGAGTCTAAAACTATATCAAACAAATTATTTGAGGTAGTTGATCACCTTAATATAGGTCGTAATCTAGTCACGGAGCAACAGGAGCGCGATGAAATAGCCAGGTTAAATCTAATTGCAGGTCAGAAAGCCAAAAAAGCATCAGCTCATAGTGCTGCACTACAGTATTTAACAATAGGAATAGAATTACTACCTGCTGATAGCTGGCAGTTTCAGTACGCTCTAACTCTAGCACTGCACGAAGAAGCAACAGAAGCAGCATACCTATGCGGCGACTTCCAACAAATGGAACAACGGGCGATCATTGTTCTAAAATATGCAAACACTGTTCTAGATAAAATAAAAGTCTATGAGACTAAAATTCAGACTTGCATGGTGAACTATAGGCAAACAGAGGCAATTAAGATTGGTTTAGAAGTTTTAGGGTTGCTGGGTATATCTCTGTTAGAGACACCAACAGAAGTTGATGTTCAAAGGCAATTAAAAGAAAAAGTAGATTACTTTAATACCATAAATACAGAAGATTTGCTGGAGCTACCATTCATGAGGGAGCCAGATAAACTGGCTGTTATGCAAATCCTATCCAGCTTAGTTTCAGCTGCATTTCAAGCTGCTCCTTCACTACTACCACTAATTGTGTTAGAGCAGATAAATTTATCTGTTAAGTATGGAAATACTTCTTTTTCATCTTTTGCCTATGCTACTTACGGTGGCATCATTCTCAATGGAATAATGCAAGATTTTGAAAGAGCTTACCAATTTGGCAAACTGGCATTGAGCTTGACTGAACGATTAGATAGTAAAAAACTTCAGCCGAAGGTCATAGAGATGGTTGCGGCGCATCTCATGCATTGTAAAGCTCATATTAGACAAACTTTACCCTTACTTCAGGAGGCATATGAGACTGGGCTAGAAACTGGAGATATAGAATTTAGTATGTATGCTGCGGGTTTTAGCTGTGTATACTCGTATCTTGCTGGTTTAGAATTAACAAAGGTTATATCGGCAAGCAGGATCTACAGTGATGTTTTCGCTCAGTTTAAACAAGAGAGCATTTTAATTTATTTTCGCAGATCGCAGCAAGTTATCTTTAACTTACTAGAACAAGTTGAAAATCCAGACCGATTACTTGGTGACCATTATAATGAAGCTCAATTTTTGCCAATTCACCTTGAAGCCAATGATAGAACTAACCTTTATAATCTGTATTTTGACAAGCTTATTTTAAGTTATTTGTTTGAAGATGTTTTACAAGCAGTAGAGTATGCTTCTCAAGCTGAACTTTATTTAGATGGAGTAGGAGGAACTTTTTTAATATCTGTATTCTATTTCTACGACTCTTTAGCTCAGATACAATTATACCAATCTGTTTCTTTTTTAGAAGGAGATCATCTGCTGTTCAAAATAAATAATAACCAGGAGAAAATGCAGAGATGGGCAGATTCTGCTCCAACTAATTTTCAACATAAATATGATTTAGTTGAAGCTGAAAAAGCACGAATCTTAGGTCGATTTTTTGAAGCAGAAGAATTGTATGAACAAGCTATTCAAGGAGCTAAGAATAACGAATATCTTCAAGAAGAGGCGTTAGCTTATGAATTAGCTGCTAAACATTATCTGGTGCGAGGGCGGGAAAAAATTGCCCAAACATACATGAAAGAATCACACTACTGCTATAAACGCTGGGGAGCAACAGCGAAAGTCAAAAATTTAGAAGCTCGCTATCCGCAGCTATTTCCTCACTCATCGAATGTATCTCATACGCCAATCCGTACCACTTCTGGAACCACCTCTAATTACTCAGGCATCGGTTTTGATTTAGTGGCGGTAATGAAAGCATCTCAGGCGATTTCGAGTGAAATTGAACTGGAACAACTCCTTCACACCTTAATGCAGATATTAATCGAGAATTCAGGCGCACAAACGGGCTGTTTGATTCTAAAAAATGCAGGGACATGGGCGATCGAAGCTGCTTGTGAACTCAACAATGGTGAGAAGGTCTGTGCGACGCGAGTACTGCAATCGCTTCCAACGACAAATCGCTTACCCGAATCGATTATTCAGTATGTCATTCGGACTCGTGAATCTGTGATCTTAAATGATGCAACTCATGAAGGTAATTTTATCAATGAGCCATATATTCAGCATCATCAAACTCAATCACTTTTGTGTTTACCACTGCTGAATCAAAGCAAGCTCGTTGGCGTGTTATATCTGGAAAATCAACTGGCAGTTGGGGCATTCACACCAGAGCGATCGCAAGTTCTGAATTTACTATCCACTCAGGTAGCGATCGCGATCGAAAATGCCAAACTCTACTCAAAGCTCCGCGCTAGCGAAAGTCAGATGGCTCAATTTCTAGAAGCGATTCCCGTAGGAATTGGCATCATTGATGCGACGGGTCGCCCTTACTATGTCAATCAGCGGGGAATTGAGCTTATGGGTAAAGGCGTTGATCCTGCCGCCACACCGGAGCAACTTTCAGAGACTTATCAATTTTATGTGACGGGGACGGATCAAATCTATCCGTCAGAGAGACTGCCAATCATTCGAGCGTTGAGCGGCGAACGCGCCAGGATTGACGATATGGATATTCACCAAAACAACGCAACTATTCCAGTTGAAGGGTGGGGAACTCCAGTCTTTGACGAACAGGGCAATGTAGTTTATGCGATCGCAGCCTTTCAAGACATTACAGAGCGGAAACAAGCAGAACACCTCTTAGCAAATTACAACCGCACTCTAGAGCAACAGGTCGCTCAAAGGACAGCGGCGTTACAGCAAAGTGAAGCCGCACTGCGTCATCAAGAACAGGAATTACGACTGATCGCCGACGCACTACCAGCATTGATTAGCTATGTAGATGCCAATCGCTGCTATCAATTTATCAACCGTACCTATGAGATTTGGTTTAAGCGTAGTCGTGATGAAATTTTGGGCAAGCCTGTTCATGCGCTTTTAGGTGAGACAGTTTATCCAATATTTGAGCCGTCTATTAATCAAGTGTTTGAAGGGCAAACTGTAGCCTTGGAAGCAGAAATCCCTTCTTCGCTTGGTACACGCTGCATCAGCGTGACCTTAATCCCCGATTTCGATCACAATGCTCAAGTGAGAGGCTTCTACAGTCTCATCACAGATATTAGTGATCGCAAACGCGCCGAGCAAGCCTCAATTCTGGAAGAGCGTAACCGCATGGCGCGAGAAATTCACGATACCCTAGCCCAGTCCTTCACAGGCATTCTGCTCCAAGTAGGAGCTACAACGCAAGTGCTAGCGGAAGATATAGAAGCAACCCAGGTACATCTGGAAATGATTGATGAACTGGCACGAACAGGGCTTGCTGAGGCACGTCGCTCAGTGGCAGCGCTACGCCCTCAGCTATTGGAGGAGGGCAATTTACATAGCGCCCTTCATCGCCTTGTAACTCAAATGAGATTTACTGCCAATACCGATGTTACCTACCAAATCAAAGGCACAGCTTATCCAATGCCTGCCGAGGTTGAAAATAACTTACTACGAATTGGGCAAGAAGCATTAACCAATGCCATAAAATATGCTGATGCTGGCAAAATTCGTGTTGAGTTGGTGTACGAGAATGCCCAATGTATTCTGCGCGTTAAAGACGATGGACGGGGTTTTGGGGTTAGTAGCATCCCAGATATTGGCGGATTTGGATTGCTGGGAATGAGCGAACGGGCAGAACACCTTGGAGCGCAGTTAGTAATTCAGAGCCAACCTGGGCAAGGCACAGAAATTGTTGTAATTGTCAATCGAGAGTGAGAATATTATTAAAAATGCACTGGTTACAAACGCAACCTGTAGTAGATCAATTTCTAATTCTAAATAATTATGAGCCAATAAACAAATATTTGTAAGTAATTTGTACTAAAGTTGGAATCCAAATTTCAACTTTAGTTGGAGCCAACATTCCATTTTGAGATAGACTGATTTATCAATCACTCTATTGAGCAAAAGTTTCAACTTTTAGGGGGCGACAAGTTAGAGTTAATTGCATATATTTGTATACAAAGCCGCCAAAGCTTCAACACCCCCCTAGCCCACCTTCTCTACAAGGGAATGGGAATTTCAAGGACTCTCTCCGTTTCGGGGAGAGGAATGGAAGTGGGGTTTCTGGTATACTTTATTACATTTAGTTAACGCACCATCTAATTTTTTTCTGAATGACTTAGACCTTTCCAAAAACTAGATTTTAGCTCAGGTAGTACAAGGATTTCAGAAGAGATCACTGACGATGAGCGTTTTCTTCTTCGGAGGTCTCAGTAAGTTTTGACCGCGATCGCAGTTCGTTATTCGTCCTATCTTCAACACAAGATCACGTAAAAGGTACGTTGAATGCCGCCGTGGTGCTGGTGATGTATGGGGACTATGAATGTTCTCAAAGTACGGGCATTTACAGGCTGATTAAAGTTATTGAGCGGCAGCTTGGTGTTTCTTTGGGGAATGACGTTGAGTTTCATTTACTCTATACCGGACATTTTGTTTTGGAATAAGATGTGGAGACAATCGTAAAGTATATCGCTCAATATTCGGCACTCAAATTGCTTTTCATTCCTTTGTAGCTCAGGCGTAGCCCCCGAAATTCCATATCCGGTGTAAGCTTGTTTCCAGCTTGTTATTCAGGGTTAGCGCGTCTCAAACCCTATTGACAGGGGGATTATGGCAGAGGGTCTGAGTTTGAGAAAGCCGCAGCCAACACAGAAAGCATGTAGCGATCGTTCATAGCCGCTCGCCGTGATTTTTGGCGAATACTGCGATGAAAAGATGTTTCTCGTTCTAAGGCATTGAGAGCAATCCGAGGTAGTAAAGCAAAATTCTGTGGGCTGTGCAGAGAACGAATCCGACATTCATCCT
>JAESFO010000647.1_pt1 | contig 18423 bp, 17 predicted proteins | sample 9269421 | NCBI WGS metagenome assembly JAESFO01 (sample SAMN14502839, study PRJNA617101) | algae metagenome | isolation source: Nostoc desertorum CM1-VF14 and co-occurring heterotrophs from rocky... | place: USA: Clark Mountains, San Bernardino, California | collected 2000-06-05 | reverse complement strand
TCTGCAGCAAGGCACGGTCGACGGCCAGGAGAACCCGCTGCCCGTCATCATCTCGGCCAAGTTCGACCAGGTACAGAAGCACCTGTCGCTCACCGGCCACGTGTACTCGCCCTGCATCTTCGTGATGAACAAGGCCAGCTTCGACAAGCTCAGCGCCGCCGACAAGCAGGCTTTCCTCGAAGCCGCCAAGGAAGGCACCAAGGCCAACCGCGCGCGCGTGGACGAAGACGACGCCAAGGGCGTGGCCGACCTGCGCGCCAAGGGCATGACCGTGATCGAGAATCTCGACAAGGCCAAGTTCGTCGCGGCGCTGGCGCCGGTGAACGCGCAGTTCGAGAAAGATTTCGGCAAGGCCAACCTGGACAAGATCCGCAACTACAAGTGATCGCCGGCCCTCGACCGGCGCGTGCTTGAAGGCTGCGCCCGCCCGGCACCCGCCAGGCGGGCGTTCCTGTTTTTGTTTTACCGTCTGAGTTTTTTCAAATGAAAAACATGTTCCTCGGCGTCGAGCGGTGGACCACCATGGTGTCCATGGCGCTCGCCTGCGTGATGCTCGTGGTGGCATCCTCGCTCGGCGTGTTCCAGATCGTCACGCGCTTCGTGCTCGAGCAGCCCGCCGAATGGAGCGAGATCCTGATCCGCGTGAGCCTGATCTGGATGGTGTTCCTCGGCATTCCGATGGCGTTCCGCCAGGGCGCGATGGTGAGCGTCGACGTGCTGTACCGCTGGAGCTCGCCGCGCGTGCGCCGCCTGCTCGACGCCGCGGTGAGCGTGGCCGCGCTCACGCTCATGCTGATCATCCTGTGGTGGGGCTGGGACTACGCGATCCGCGGCCGCGTGCAGAGCATGGCCGGGCTCGAGAGTCTGTCGATGATCTGGGCGTATCTGGCGCTGCCGGTGGGGGCGGTGTTCTCGCTCTTCGGCATCGTGGGCAACTATCTCGATCCGAAGCGGCTCGAACTGGAGACGGCGCAATGACTTCCGCAATGATCGCCACGATGGTGCTGTGCTTCGCACTGTCGGTTTCCGTCGCCGTCTCGATCGGCCTGGCGTCGATCGTCGGCATCCAGGTGACGAACGCCCACATGCTGATTTCCGCCAAGGAGATCTTCAACTCGATCAACAAGTTTCCGCTCGCGGCCATCCCGTTCTTCATCCTCGCGGGCAACCTGATGGAAACCGGCGGCATCTCGCGCCGGCTGGTCGAGTTCGCCAAGAGCATCGTGGGCGGCGTGCAGGGCGGCCTGCCGATGACCTGCGTGCTCACCTGCATGATCTTTGCGGCAGTGTCGGGCTCGTCGGTGGCCACCACCTTCGCGATCGGTGCCATCCTGATCCCCGCGCTCATCAAGCACGGCTATCCCACTTCGTATGCGGCCGCGCTGCAGGCCACCAGCGCCGAGCTCGGCGTGATCATTCCGCCGTCGATTCCGCTGATCCTCTACGGCGTGAGCGCCGAAGTGTCGATCGGCGAGCTCTTCATCGCGGGCTTCGGCCCCGGCCTGCTCATCAGCGGCGCGCTGATGGTGTTCGTCTGGGCCTTCTGCAAGTGGAAGGGCTGGGGCAAGAACGACGGCGATGGACGCATGCCATTCGGCAAGGCGCTGCTCCAGGCCGGCTGGGCGCTGCTGATGCCGATCATCATCCTGGGCGGCATCTACGGCGGCATCTTCACGCCCACCGAGGCCTCGGCGGTGGCGGTGCTGTACGCCCTGGTCGTGGGCATGGTGATCTACCGCGAGATCAAGCCGAGCGCACTGTTCGGCATCCTGCGCAAGTCGGTGCTGTCGTCGGCGGTGATCATGTTCATCATCGCGAATGCGGGCCTGTTCGCGTTCCTGATCACGCGCGCGGGGGTGCCCGATGCGATCGGCCACTGGCTCGAAGAGGTGCTGAAGTCGCCGACGATGTTCCTGCTGGGCGTGAACGCGGCGCTGTTCCTCATCGGCATGTTCATCGAGACCAGCGCCGCGATCATCGTGCTCGCGCCGATCCTCGCGCCGGTGGCGATGCACTTCGGGGTCGACCCGGTGCACTTCGGCCTCATCATGGTGGTGAACCTCGCGCTCGGCATGATCACGCCGCCCTTCGGCGTGAACCTGTTCGCAGCCTGCACGGTCGCGCGCATTTCGCTCGACCGGATCATCAAACACCTGATTCCATTCGTGCTCGTGATCCTGGCCTGCCTGATGGTGATCACCTACGTGCCCTGGATTTCGCTGTCGCTGCGCGACCTCGTGTACGCCCGCTGACCCCGCACCGTGGCGCCACCATGTATAAGAACTGGAGGAACCACACCATGCATCGCATCACGAAGAAGCTTTTCGTTGGCTGCCTACTCGCCGCCGCAGCGCTTGGCGCCGTGGCGGCCGACAGGGCCCCGCCGGGCCAGTCGGCCGACGAGCTGCTGCAAGGGGCGCACGACAGCTTGCGTCAGCTCGATGAAGACCGCTTGGGCCCGCTGTGGGATACCGCCTCACGCGTGCTCAAGTCGCGCGTGCCACGCGCGATCTTCATCGACACCACGCGCAAGGCACGCCAGACGCTCGGCAGCGTGAAGCAGCGCAACTGGCAGAGCGTGACGCGCCGCACCACGGCTGCCGATGGCAGCCCGCAGGGCTTGCCCGCCGGCACCTACGCCAATATCGAGTTCGTCACGCTGCTGGCCGACGGCAACGCGGGGTCCGAGAAGCTCAGCTTCTCGCTCGAGGACGACAAGCAGTGGCGCTTCACAGGGTACCTCGCCTTCCGACCGGAAGCCCCGGCCGCCTCGGTCACAGCGGCGCCGATCGCCATGACGGCTGCGCCGACATCGAACGCAGCCGCCGCTTCGGCCGGCACCGCCATCGCCGAAGTCGATGCTGCCGTGCGCGCCTGGGCCGCCGCCTGGGGCGCCAAGAACCTCGACCGCTATTTCGCCGCGTATGCGCCAGAGGCGGTGCCGAGCGGCAGGCTCGACCGCCGCGGCTGGGAAGTCGAGCGGCGCAAGCGTATCGAGGACAAGTTGCGCATCGAGGTGGCTGTCGATAATCTCGTCATCAGCATCCATGGCAACACCGCCACGGCGCGCTTCAGGCAGACCTACCGTGCCGATGCCTTGAGCGACACGAGCCGAAAGACGCTCGAATTCCAGCGCGTGGACAACCGCTGGCTGATCCGCCGCGAAACCGCAGGTTGATGCTGGCCTTCGCCATGTAAGGCGAAAGCTTCATCAAGGTGTCACCGCGCGCTGCGATGCTTCAGCCCTCGAACTCCAGGGCTGCAGCGCGATGTTTCCCACCAAGACCGACAAGGCACGCGACGAACTCCGGAGTGGCCAGCGCACCCTGACGCAGCGTGAACGCGCGCTGCTTCTGATGGCCGACGGCCGCCGCTCGCTGAGCGACTTCGTCCCGCTGTTCGCGAGCCGTGGCGATGCCGAGCAGGCGCTGCAGGCGCTCGCGCATCGCGGCTACCTGCAGTTTCCCGTGCCACCCGCCGCCCTCGCGGCGCCTGTCGCGGCGCCCGCACCCGGCAACGCCGCCGACACCTTCGACGGCAAGCGCTCGCTCGCCACCACGCGGATGTTCCTGTTCGACATCTGCGAGCGCATGTTCGTGCGGCGCGATCCGCAGTTCGCGCTGCAGATGCGCGAAGCGCTGCGCGAGGCGCGGGACCGGGAAGCAATGCTCGATATCGCGGCACTGATGCTGGCCGAGGTCGAGCAGGCCGCGGGCGCGGAACGGGCCGCGTCGCTGCGCGAGCGCATCGACAGGTTGTTGCCGCCGGCCGTCGAAGCGGCACATTGAGCCTGCCCCGCCCGCCTCTTGCCGACGCCGGGGCAGCGCGATCCACTACACTCGCCGGGTCAGGAGAGAGCTTCGCCACGCGGAGCCGCCGAAGGCGCAGGGAACCCCCGAACGCTCAGGCAAAAGGACTGACACAGCGACGGCATACACCGTCGTTTCCTTGCTGGAGAGAGGCCGTTGCAGCGCGCGTTGCAGCAGCGGCCCACCGAAGGAGCAAACCCCGATCGTGGGGCGAATCTCTCAGGTAAAGCGGACAGCAGGGGTGGCCCATGGCTTGCGCCATGGAATTCGACTGCCCCTTTGGAGTGCCCCGTGGCCGCTTCCGCTGACCAACCGCAACAACAAGCTCTGCTCAAGACCCCGCTGCACGACCTGCACATCGAACTGGGCGCCCGCATGGTGCCGTTCGCCGGCTATTCGATGCCGGTGCAGTATCCCGCCGGCCTGATGGCCGAGCACCGCCACACGCGCGAGCAGGCCGGGCTGTTCGACATCTCCCACATGGGCCAGCTGCGCCTGGTCGGTCCCGACGCCGCCGCCGCCTTCGAGACGCTGATGCCGGTCGACGTGGTCGACCTGGCTCCCGGCAAGCAGCGCTACGGCCTGCTGCTGAACGACGAGGGCGGCATCCTCGACGACCTGATGTTCTTCAACGAAGGGCACGGCTCCATCTTCGTCATCGTCAACGGCGCCTGCAAGGTGGCCGACATCGCGCACATCCAGCAGAAGATCGGCCAGCGCTGCGAGGTGCAGCCCCTGCCCGACCACGCGCTGCTCGCGCTGCAGGGGCCACAGGCCGCAGCGGTGCTGGCTCGGCTTTCACCCGGCATCGAGCGCTTCGTGTTCATGACCGGCGGCGCGGTGCAGATCGGCGGCATCGCGGCCTTCGCCACACGCAGCGGCTACACCGGCGAAGACGGCTTCGAGATCTCGGTCGCCGCCCGCGACGCCGACGCGCTGGCGCGCCTGCTGCTCGCCGAGCCCGAGGTCAAGCCGATCGGCCTGGGCGCGCGCAATTCGCTGCGGCTCGAGGCCGGCCTGTGCCTCTACGGCAACGACATCGACACCACCACCACGCCGGTGGAGGCATCGCTCAACTGGGCGATCCAGAAAGTGCGCCGCGCGGGCGGCGCGCGCAAAGGGGGTTTTCCCGGTGCGGCCCGGGTGCTGGCGCAGCTGGCAGCGGCCACCACGGGCGCAGCCGGCCACACCGACCACGACACGCTCACGCGCAAGCGCGTCGGGCTCGCGGCGCTCGAGCGCATCCCGGTGCGCGAGGGCACGGTGCTGCAGTCGTTCGAGGGCCAGGACATCGGCCTGGTGACGAGCGGCCTGCTCGGCCCCACGGCCGACCGCCCGATCGCGATGGGCTACGTGGCCACCGCCTTCGCCGAGCCCGGCACGCGCGTGCAGGCGATCGTGCGCGGCAAGCCGGTGCCCATGGAGGTCTCGGCCATGCCTTTCGTGCCCACGCGCTACTACCGCGGCTGAACCCTGCATCCGATTTTTTCCACGAGGAGTTTTTTCACATGACCATCAAGTACACCAAGGACCACGAATGGGTCTCGGCCGAAGGCGATGCCGCCACCGTCGGCATCACCGTGCATGCGCAGGACGCGCTCGGCGACGTGGTGTTCGTCGACCTGCCCGAAGTGGGCAAGACCTTCGCGCAGGGCGAAGTGGCCGGTGTCGTCGAATCGGTGAAGGCCGCCGCCGACGTGTTCATGCCCGTGTCGGGCGAGATCACCGAAGTGAACGAAGCCCTGCGCGCCGATCCCTCGCTCGCCAACAGCGACCCGCTGGCCGCCGGCTGGTTCTTCAAGGTCAAGCTCAGCGAGCCGGCACAGCTCGACGCGCTGCTGGACGCGGCTTCGTACGACAAATTCGCGGCCGAATCTTGATGCGCTGCTGAAAGCGGACTTCCGGACGCAGAGGGCGCGAAGATTTCGCAGAGGACGCAGAAGAAAATTCAAGAAGCTTCTCTTCGGTTTTCTTTTGCGCCTTCTGCGAAATCTTCGCGTCCTCTGCGTCCGGCAGTCCGATCCCGTCTTCTCCCCCGACACCCGCCATGCCCACCTCCTCCCTCCCCTCCCTGCAAGAACTCGAGAACGCCGAGGAATTCCTCGCCCGCCACATCGGCATCGATGCGGCCGACGAAGCGCGCATGCTGCCGGTGATCGGCTCGGCCACGCGCGCGGAGCTCATCGACGGCATCGTGCCCGCGGCGATCCGCCGCGCACGGCCGATGCGGCTGCCGGCGCCCGCCACCGAAGCCGAAGCGCTCGCCGAGATGAAGGCCATCGCGGCGAAGAACAAGGTCTGCAAGAGCTTCATCGGCCAGGGATACTACGGCACCCACACGCCCGGCGTGATCCTGCGCAACGTGCTCGAGAACCCCGCCTGGTACACCGCCTACACGCCCTACCAGGCCGAAATCTCGCAGGGCCGCATGGAAGCCCTGCTCAACTTCCAGACCATGGTGTGCGACCTGACCGGCATGGCCATCGCCAACGCGTCGATGCTCGACGAGGCCACGGCCGCCGCCGAGGCCATGACGCTCGCCCGGCGCAGCGTCAAGAGCAAGAGCAACGTGTTCCTGGTCTCGGGCGACTGCCATCCGCAGACGATCGAGGTCATCCGCACGCGCGCCGCGCCGCTGGGCATCGAAGTGAAGGTGAGCACGGCATCCGAGACACTGCCGCACCTGATGGCGAGCTGCGAGTTCTTCGGCGTGCTCGCGCAGTACCCGGCCACCACCGGCCATGTGCACGACCTGCGCCCGCTCGCGGGCCATGCCCACCAGTGCGACGCCGCCTTCTGCGTGGCCGCCGACCTGCTCGCGCTCACGCTGCTCGCGCCGCCCGGCGAATGGGACGCCGACATCGTCTGCGGCACCACGCAGCGCTTCGGCATGCCGATGTGCAACGGCGGCCCGCACGCGGCCTACCTGGCCTGCCGCGACGAGTTCAAGCGCTCGCTGCCGGGCCGGCTGGTCGGTGTGAGCGTCGATGCGCACGGCCGTCCGGCCTATCGCCTCGCGCTGCAGACGCGCGAGCAGCACATCCGGCGCGAGAAGGCCACCTCCAACATCTGTACCGCGCAGGTGCTGCCGGCGGTGGTCGCGAGCATGTACGCCGTCTACCACGGGCCCGTGGGCCTCACGCGCATCGCGCAGCGCGTGGCCGCGCTCACCGCGATCCTGGCCCAGGGCCTGGTGCAGATGGGCCGCGAGGTGGCCAACGCCACCGCGTTCGATTCGCTGACGATCCAGACCGGCGACGACACGCAGAAGATCGTCGAGCGCGCGCAGGCCGGCGGCATCAACCTGCGCCAGGGGCTGCAGCAACACCTGGGCATCTCGCTCGACGAGACCACCACGCGCGCCGACGTCGAGACCCTCTGGGCGCTGTTCGTGCCCGCGGGCACGCCGATGCCGCGCTTCGACGAACTCGCCGGCACCGCGCCGCGGCTGCCCGAGGACCTGCGCCGCACCAGCGCCTTCCTCACGCACCCGGTGTTCAACACGCACACGAGCGAGACGGCGATGCTGCGCTACATCCGCAGCCTGTCCGACAAGGACCTGGCGCTCGACCGCAGCATGATCCCGCTCGGCAGCTGCACCATGAAGCTCAACGCGACGAGCGAGATGATCCCGATCACCTGGCCCGAGTTCGCGAACATCCATCCGTTCGCGCCGGCCGACCAACTCGCGGGCTATGCCCAGCTCGACGCCCAGTTGTGCGCCTGGCTCTGCGAGGCCACCGGCTACGCCGGCATCAGCCTGCAGCCCAATGCCGGCTCGCAGGGCGAATATGCGGGCCTGCTCGCGATCCGCGCCTTCCACGAGGCCAACGGCCAGGGGCACCGCAACATCTGCCTGATTCCGTCGTCGGCGCATGGCACCAACCCGGCGAGCGCACAGATGGTGGGCCTGCAGGTGGTGGTGACGGCCTGCGACGCGCAGGGCAACGTCGACATGGACGACCTCCAGCGCGCCTGCGAGAAGCACAGCGCCAACCTGGCCGCAGTGATGATCACCTACCCGAGCACGCACGGCGTGTTCGAGACCCGCGTGAAGGAACTCTGCGAACTGGTGCATGAGCACGGCGGCCGCGTGTACGTCGACGGCGCCAACATGAACGCGCTGGTCGGCGTGGCCGCGCCCGGCGAATTCGGCGGCGACGTGAGCCACCTGAACCTGCACAAAACCTTCTGCATTCCGCACGGCGGCGGCGGGCCGGGCGTGGGGCCGGTGTGCGTGGTCGAGGACCTCGTTCCCTATTTGCCAGGCCATGCGACCGCAGCGGGCGCCGCGGTGGCGAGCGTGGGGGCCATCTCTGCGGCGCCACTGGGCAACGCGGCGGTGCTGCCGATCAGCTGGATGTACTGCCGCATGATGGGCGCCAAGGGCCTGCAGGCCGCGACCGAGATCGCGATCCTGAGCGCCAACTACATCAGCGCACGCCTCAAGGACCACTACCCCACGCTCTACGCCAGCCCCAACGGGCACGTGGCGCACGAGTGCATTCTCGACCTGCGTCCGCTCAAGGAGACTAGTGGCGTCACGGCCGAGGACGTGGCCAAGCGCCTGATCGACTACGGTTTCCATGCGCCCACGCTGAGCTTCCCGGTGCCGGGCACCCTGATGGTCGAGCCGACCGAGAGCGAGCCGCTGGCCGAACTCGACCGCTTCATCGACGCGATGATCGCGATCCGCGGCGAGATCCGCCGGATCGAGGAAGGCGTCTGGCCGAAGGACGACAACCCGCTCAAGCATGCGCCGCACACCGCCGCGAGCCTGGTCGCGAGCGAGTGGACGCATCCGTATGCGCGCGAACTCGGCGCCTATCCGCTGGCCGCGCTCAAGGACGCCAAGTACTGGCCGCCCGTGGGCCGGGTCGACAACGTCTATGGCGACCGCAACCTGTTCTGCAGTTGCGTGCCCGTGGCCGACTACCAGGAAGCCGAAGCAGCAGCCAGCTGAGCATCGGCTGACCCGGCCGCGGCCGGGTCAGCCTTCGCGCCGGTACATCGCCCATTTGACGGTCAGCAGGTCCGCGGCGATCTTGGCGGCGTTGACGCCGGCATAGTCCTGCGAGGGATCGAATTCGAACCCCTCCTGGTAGCGCTTGACTTCGCCGTAGTCGGGATCGAAGGTCATCGGGCCCATGAGTTCCGCTGGATCGGCGCCGGCGGGCAGCGCGAGGAATTTCGTGGGATCGGTGGCACTCTGGTAGAGATCGACGCTCATCAGGCTCATACGCTGGTCCTCGAAATGACTGGATGTCGTGAAGGAGCCGATCATCTGCGTCATGGGCACCGCATGCAATCGGTCCGCGCCTACACGGCGCGGGCGAGTGTCAGTGCTTCCCGGCCTTGTTCTTCGCGACCTCGCCGGTCGCGATCTGCTGGCGGAAGCTGCGCAGGCTGGCCTTGAGCTTGCGCTCGTTCTCGAGCCCCACGCGCACCATGATCTTCTGGCCCGCAGAGAGCGATTCGAGCGCCGGGTCGACGTATTCGTAGCGCACCCACGGTCGCGTCGACTGCACGCTGCCCTTGACGTCGACGAGCCGAACGTGCACCGGGCCTGCGGGCTCGGGCGCCTGCAGCAGGTGGTCGATCACCGCGATCAGGCGGTCGTTGAAATAGCGCCCCGGATAACCGAGTTCCTCGTAGGCCTGCTGGAACAGCGGATAGAGCCGCGCATACACCTTGGCCGCCTTCGCGGGATCGATCGACTGCGCCAGTTGCACCAGCGCGGCATAGCGTGCGCTGTTCTTCGGATCGATGGCCTCGGCATCGCCCTTGCCCTTGGTGATGAAGCGCTGCTTGGTGGGGTGAACCGGCCATCGGCTCGCGGGTGCCTGCTCGCGCGCCAGGTTGTCGACCGTGGCCACGAAGCGCTGCACCACGCCATCGGGCAGCAGGAACTCGCTCGCGTTGCGGCTGCCGAGCAGATCGGTTAGCGCCTTCGTCACGCGCGAATCCGATTTGCCCACGGGGGGCAGCCCCGCATCGGGCGGTGCGAGCCCTTCGAGCGGATTCTGTGGCTCGAGCAGTTCGGGCAGCGGCGAAAGCGGAGGCAGCACGGGGCCGTCGTTCGGCGCGGCGGCCACGGGCGCCGGAGCTTCGACCGCCACAGGCTGCTGCTGTTGCTGATACCAGCGCCAGCCGAAGAACGCCGCCGCCAGCAGCAGCAGCGCGATCACGACGATGGTGCCGATGGGTGTTTCGCGCCGCGGCCTGAATGCGGGGGCGTCGGAAGGGTTGTTGTCGCGCAGGTCGGAGGGATCTCGTTCGGGCATGTCGGCGGTTTCCTTTTGCAAAGAGCATGGGGAGACGAGCACCGATGGTGCACCAAATAGACGCTGTAGCGCCGCCTCCCTCTCGTAACGCGGTGTGACCCGCTCCGCGCGCCGAAGTTCAGCCCGAAGCCGCGGTCACGCGAATCCGCGTGCCAGCGCGTGTGTGATCTCGGCCGCCGGCTGTTCGCGGCAGCCTGCGGCATTCTGGCCCGACCACAGCGGTGAGAAATCGCCGCTGCCCTGCGCCTCGGCCTTGGCGCGCAGCGGCGCGATGGCCGAGGTGGCAAGCGGAAATTCCGGCGCCGCCGCGCCGATCGGGCCAAGGTCGCGCATCACACGGTTCACGATGCCGCGCGCCGGCCGGCCGGTGAAGAGATTGGTCAACGCCGTGTGGCGGGCGGCCTCGCTCTGGAGCGCCGCGCGGTGCAGCGCGCTGGTGGTGGCCTCCGGCGCCAGCATGTAGGCCGTGCCCACCTGCACGCCCGCGGCGCCCAGCGCCATGGCGGCGGCCACGCCGTCGGCATCGGCAATGCCGCCCGCCGCGATCACCGGCAGCCGCACCGCGCGCACCACCTGCGGCAGCAGCGCGAAGGTGCCGAGCTGCCGGGTCAGGTCGTGCGAGAGGAAGTGGCCCCGGTGGCCGCCCGCCTCGAGCCCTTGCGCAATGATCGCGTCGACGCCCTGCGCCTCGAGCCACAGCGCCTCGTCGACCGTGGTGGCCGACGCGAGGATCTTCGAACCCCAGCCGCGCACCTGGGCCAGCAGCGCCGCGGGCGGCAGCCCGAAATGGAAGCTCACCACCGGCGGGCGGAATTCGGCGAGCAGCGCGGCCACTTCGGCGCTGAACGGATTGCGCCCCGGGCCGGCCGGAATGGCAGCGGCATCGATGCCGAACTCGCGGTAGTAAGGCGCCAGCGCCTCGCGCCATACCGCTTCGCGCGCCGCATCGGGTTCGGGCGGCACATGCGCGAAGAAATTGACGTTGTAGGGTTTGCCGGTGCCTGCGCGGATGGCCGCCAGCTCGCTGCGCAGCGCCTCGTTGCCGAGCATCGCGCAAGGCAGCGAGCCGAGGCCGCCCGCGTTGCTGACCGCGATCGCCATGGCGCTGCCCTGGATGCCCGCCATTGGCGCCTGAATGAGAGGAAGCTCGGTGCCGAGGAGCTGCTGCAGTGTCGTCGTCATGCCAGATGGTCCTGAGAAGTTGCCAAGCGGCGCGCCGGGTGCGCCAGCGCCGATTCTGCGACGAAGCCGAAACCCCCTGCGTTCAGGCGGAAGCCGGCGCGGGCGGCAGCCGCTTCTCCAGCCAGCGCAGGCCGAAGGCCAGCGCAAGAAAGACCACCGCCACCGCCGCCGAGTTGAGCGCCGCGCGCGCCAGGCCGATCTTCGTCACGTCCATGAACGGGTACGGATACCAGTCGACGAACGCGCCGCGCACGAAGGTGTAGGCGATCCAGGCCAGCGGCAGCAGCATCGCCCGGGCGATGGTGCCGCGGTCGGTGCGCGGGCGCGGCCCCACGCAAAGCCAGCCCAGCACCGCGCCGAGCGGCGTGACCGTGTGCAGCAGGAAGTTGGCGAGCTCGCCCGAGGGCGTCAGCTCGCGCAGCCCCGTGAGCACCGTATGGAACACCACACCCGTCACCGCGATGCAGAGCACCGCCGTGAGCCGCAGCACGCGGAACACCGCACCGTCATGCGCGGGCCTGAAGGCCAGCAGCGCGCAGACCCCACCGATCAGCAGGTTCGAGTCGATCGTGAAGAAGCTGAACAGCCGCACCAGCCGTTCGAACTGCGTCGGCGCGAGGCCCGGCCCGTCGATGATCGCCGTGGCGAGCTCGAGCCCCACGCCCCCCGCCGCCGCGAGCGCGACCACGGCGTGCAGCACGCGCGCCAGCGCCAGCGGGCCCCAGGCGGCCTGGGGCGAAACGGGGGTGTCGATGTCCGTGGGTGAAGGCATCGGGTTCAAAGGCCGCTGCGCGTGTCCTGCGCCTGCATCCATGCAGGTAGGTCACGCTGGCTGTGGAGGACACGCCAGACGTCGATGGCATCCGGCCGTTCGAAATAGAACACGAGATTCGGATAGCGGGTCAGCGGCCATAAGCGCAAACCGGGAAGATCGAGTTCGTGCGCATGGCGCGTCGAACCCGTACCCGGATGCCGACCGATGTGACCGTAGGCTGTCTCGAGCGCATCGATGAAACCCAGCGCTGCATGCTCTGCACCTTCTTCCAGGTGGTAGGCGATGACATCGTCGCCTGCTTTACTGGCGACATTGCGTACCCTGTCGCGCAAACCATCGAAGTAGGCTTGGTTTGCCTCGGCTGAAGGCTGCGACTGCCCCCCTTCCAGGAGCAGGCCACGCAATTCGAGCTTCTGCTGGTCGCGCCGGATGAGGTCGCGCACATATTCGCTGCTGGTGCCGTAGCCCCGCTCGGCGACTTGCTCGTCGACGAACGATTTCATGGCTTCCGGCAAGGACACGTTCATGGTGCTCATCGCGAAAGCATGAGTTTCTTGGCAAATTTTGGCAAGACCTCGACGCTCCGGCTACGAGGCACCGTGGCCCGCCCGACCCTCCGGCAACATCAGCGCAAACAGCTCGCTGCGGAAGTGGATCCCGAGCCGGCTGAAAGCCCGGTTGCGATAGGTCTTGACCGTCGGCAGCGCCAGGCCCATGTCGGCCGCGATGCCCTCCTGCGTCATGCCGCGCAGCAGCCGCTGGCAGACGTTGAGTTCCTGCGGCGTCAGCGCCGGGCAGCGGGCCTGCAGCCGCGCGCGGAGTTCGTCCGCCGTGTCGGCGCGGGCCAGCGCGATGTGCTTGCGCGTGAGCGCCATCAGCAGACGCCCGGCGGCGGCGAAGTCGGCCAGTTGGGCGTCGTTGAGCGGGCGCTGGTGGGTGTGCCGGTAGAAATTGACCGCGAACAGGGCGTCGTCGCCGCTGTCCCCCCCGAATGCCGCCGGCTCCGCCTCGACCACCGACACACGCTCGACCACGCCGTGCGCCTCGTAGACCTTGGCGCGATGTTCGGGTGGCACCTCGTGCGCAGTGATGTGGCACACGCGCAGCGGCTGCGGCACGCTGGCTTCGCGCAAGGTGCGGTCGCTACGGATCGGGCCCGACAGGTAGGCATGCCAGCAGTCGCGCGTGGTGTCGGGCACGCCCCGGCTGCCGCTCAGGTAGATGGCCGGCCGGGACCCGGTGCGGTAGACCGAGAACGAGCCCACCGGCAGCGCCGAAGCCATGGCCTCGAGCAGGCAGGCACCGAACCTGCGCTCACCCAGCGCGGGCACCACCATCGGCAGGCACTGCGCGAGCGGCGCGGCAACGGGCTCGGCGGACAGATCGGGAATCCAGGTGCGCATGGGCAGTACGGGCAATCCCGTCATCTTCGAGGATGACAGCCTCGACGCGCCACCGGGCTTACGCTAGGGCATGACTTCGAACAACGAACCACAAGCTCCGAACGATCCGCTGGCCGCACCGCGCCTGGCCTGGTTTGCCGATGTCTCGGTCGACGTCGGCGCGCCGCTGGTGCTCGGCGAAGGCGCCGAGGGGCTGCGCCGGGTGGTGCCGATCCTGGGCGGCCACGCCAAGGGCGACGGCTGGACCGCGCGCGTGCTGCCGGGCGGCGCCGATTTTCAGCGCATCGCGAGCGACACCGTCTCGGAACTCGACGCGCGCTACGGCCTCGAGACCGATGCCGGCGATCGCATCTACGTGCGCAACCGCGCCCTGCGCACGGCTCCCGCCGCGGTGATGGCGCAACTGCTGCGCGGCGAGCCGGTCGATCCGGCGCAGGTCTACTTCCGCTGCGCGCCTTCGTTCGAGACGCGCAGCCCGTCGCTGCAATGGATCACCGAGCGGATGTTCGTCGGCGTCGGCATGCGCCATCCCGCGCAGGTCGTGATGCGCTTCTTTGCGCTGCAGTGACGACCGGCCACGCCGCACGCCGCCCGATTCCAACAACGACAGACAGGAGACCCGAATGACCACCGCCCTCCCCGCGGGCGCGCGCCGCCGCGCGCTCGCCGCCGCCTTCACCACCGCCACGCTGGCCGCACTCGGGAGCCTTTGCGGGGCACCGCAGGCGTACGCCCAGGCGGGTGCCTCGGCCTATCCCCAGCGGCCCGTGCGCCTCGTCGTGGGCTTTCCGGCCGGTAGCGGCCCCGACATCGTGGCGCGCCTGCTGGCCCAGAAGCTGTCCGAGGGCTGGGGCAACCAGGGCGTCGTCGTCGACAACAAGCCGGGCGCCGGCGGGCTGATCGCCGCCTCCGAAGTGGCGCGCGCGCAGCCCGACGGCTACACGCTCATGCTGGGCGAAACCGGCCAGCTGGCCATTGCACCCAGCAGCTACAGCAAGCTCGCCTACGACCCGAAGAAGGACTTCGTGCCGGTGAGCCAGGTGGTCACCTCCAACTTCATGCTGGTGGCCAACCCCGCCAAGGTGCCCGCGCGTGACGTGAAGCAGTTCGTCGAATGGAGCCGCGCGCAGAAAGGGCTGTTCATGGGCACCTTCGGTGCGGGCACGCCGGGCCATTTCGGCGCCTTCCTGTTCGGCGAGGCCATCGGCCTCAAGCCCGAGCCGGTGCACTACAAGACCACCGGCGATGCGCTGGGCGGCCTGTTCGGCGGCGACGTCTCGGCGGCGTTCGCGAGCGTGGGCCTGTCGGCGGCCAACGTGAAGGCAGGCAAGCTGGTGGCGCTCGCCTCGAGCGGCGAAACGCGCAGCCCGACCTTGCCCGACGTGCCGACCTTCCGCGAGCAAGGCTACCCGCTACTGGCCTTCAATTCCTGGTTCGGCATCGTGGTGCCGGCCAGAACCCCGCCCGACATCGTCGCGCGGCTCGAGGCCGACATCCGGAAGGCCGTGCAGTCGGCCGACGGCAAGGCCAAGCTGGAGGAAGCGGGCTTCGGCGTGACGGGCACCACCGCGCAGGAGTTCAGCCGCCTGATCGCCGCCGACACGGTGCGCTGGGGCAAGGCGGTCGCGGCGACGGGGTTCAAGGCGGATTGAAGCCGGCGGATTGGAGCCTCGTCTTCCTCAATCCTCGGCGATGCGCTTGTACACCGCCTGGAGCCAGCCGAGGTTCGAGAACTCCGCGGCCACGGTGTCGCGGCGGAACGAACTGCTGTCGAAGCGCGAGTAGCCGGTCATCGGATTGTCGATGGCCGGGCGGACCGGCACGACATAGGTGCGAACCCTTCCGTCGAAGCTGTAGCGCTCGTTGTTGCGCGGAAGCGGCTTCAGCACCGAGTCCTCCGCCAAGGTGCTGGCGAGATGCTGGCGGATGATTTCCGCGCTGACGCCGTCAGGCGTGCCTGCCGGCTCGCTGGCGAGCTCGCTCGCGCTCACCGAAGCCGCGGCGGACAGCAGCGAACCGACGCAGAGGGCGAGCGCCGTGCGGCCGAACTGGAAACTCAGATCCATCGGGAACTCCTTCGCCTGGATGGCAATGCGGAAGCGGAGGTTATAGCCGATCCGGGATCAGCCCCGCGGCCTTCGCGCCGTGGCCATTGCGGAACGTCTCGAGGCTCCGTCGGGCGACATCTCCACCCCGGCTGTCTTGAGACCGGCTTGTTCGCCTCGCCGTCGCGGCAGGGCCGTGCGACCTACCAGCGATGCGAGTAGCTCACCTTCAACACCGCACCCGCCGCCGGCAACCGGCTCGTGTTGTTGCTGTTGCGCAGGAGCTGGCTGTACAGCGGGAAGTAGCGGCGATTGAACAGGTTCTCTACACCGATCACGAGATTGTTCTTTTCGTCGATCTTGAACCGGCTGACGAGGTCGACCGTGGTGTACCCGCTGGTCTCGCGGCGCCCGAAGCTGTTCACACCGTCGAGCCGGTAGTCCTTCGAGCCGTATGAAACGGCCTGCAGCCGGTGGCTCCAGCGGGCGCTGGGCTTGTACTCGACGTACGCGGTCAGCTTGAGCGGCGGGATGCGATAGCCCCACATGTCCTGGTAGCGCGTGCCGCCTTGCGGCAGCTCGCGGCCCTTCATCCAGGTGAAGGAGCTGCCCGCGGCCCAGCGGTCACTGCTGCCGACGTAGTCGATGGCGCCCTCGATGCCGTGAATGCGCTCCCGGGTGCGCGTCATGACCAGACCGTTGAACGAGCTCTGCACCGCACCCAGCGCCGATTGCGAATGGAACACGCTCAGGTTGGCCACGGCGTTGTCGAAACGCCCGCGCCAGCCCAGCTCCACCGTGTCGGTCTTCACCGGCTGCAGGTTGGAGCCGCGCAGATTGAAGCTGGGCGTTGCGTTGCGCACCTGCAGGCCGATGTCGGGCAGCTCGAAGCCCTGGCTGTAGGAGGCATAGATGTCATGGCGCTTGCTCGGGTTGAACACCACGCCGGCGTTGTAGGTCCAGGCGCTGTAATCCACCGTGCCGCCCGCCACCTGGACAGGGTTGCGCGCGCGCAGCTGCGACAGCGGCCTGAAGCTGTCGAAGCGCGCGCTGGCCTTGTCGTAGCGTGCGCCGCCCTCCACCGACCACTGCGCGTCGAAGCGGTGCTGCAGCTGGCCGAAGATGCCCAGGCTGCGCGTGGTGATCGGCGGCATGAAGATCAGCGTGCCCATGCGCTGGAAGCTGAGCCCGCGGCTGCTGTCGTACAGCCTGGCGTCGAACACGTCCAGCGGCATGTCGGTGCGCTCCTGGTTGAAGTCCGCGCCCCAGGTGAGCTGCGTCTTCTTGTCGGCACCGAAGGGCGTCTTGACCGTCAGCCGCCCGCCGTACACGTGCGAGTTCTGCATCACCTGGTCGACGCTCGAGCCACGCGCCACGACGCTGCGCGCGTCGAAGGGGGCGAATCGGGTGAAGAAGTCGCGGTAGTACAGCTGCGCGGCCAGCGTGCTGCCCGCGATGTCGCGGTTCGTGTAGTCAAGGCCGAGCAGGCTGTTGGTCACGCGGTTCTGCTGGTCGAGCTGCAGGCCCTTGAGCGGGCGCGCCGCGACGCTGCCCGCGGGCAGCCTGGCAACGGACGGGTCGGAGGCGTAGTCGGTGTCCTGCTTCGCGTCGTAGTGGCTGGCCGACAGCTGCAGCCGCTGGTCGGCGTCGATGCGGTAGCCGATCTTGGCCGAGGCGTTGTAGATGTTCGCGTCGAACAGGTCGCCCTGGCTGGGCTCGGGCGCAATGCGGTCGCCGCGCGCGTCGTACGAGCCGCCGACGCGCCGCGCGCCCAGGCTCACCGAATAGTCGAAGACCTCGCCACCGCCCGAGATGTAGTGCTGCACCTCGCCGCCGAGGCCGGCGCCGCCCGGGCGCGACAGCGGCAGCACGCCGGTGACGGTGGTCTCGGCGCGCGGCTCGCCGCTGGGCTGGCGCGTGCGGATCGACACGATGCCGCCGGCCGCGCCGCTGCCGTAGATGGCGCTGCTGCCGCGCAGCACTTCGATCTGCTCGACGTCGGCGGGGTTGATGTTGGCGAGGTTGCGCGACGAATCGCGGTTGGTGTTGAGCGGAATGCCGTCGACCAGCACGAGCATGTTGCGCCCGCGCAGGGTCTGGCCGAAGTCGGTGATGGTGTGGCTCGAATCGGCCATGCCGGGCACGACCTTGCTGAGCAGCGTCGCGACGCTGTCGGAGCCCTGGCGCAAGGTGTCGAGCTCTTCGCGCTCGAGCACGGTGACCTGCCGGGTCGGCGCCATGAGGTTGCTCTGCGTGCGCGCGGTGACGGTGACGGCCGGCAGCGCGTCGTCCGCCGACACGGATCCAAGTGCCGGCGCGGCATCGAGCGTGAAGTCGCCGCCGGCCAGCCGCCGCGCGCGCAGGCCGCTGCCTTCCAGCAGCCGGCCGAGTCCTTCTTCGGCCGAGAACTCGCCGGTCAGGCCGGGCGTGGTCAACCCGCGCGTGCGGGCCAGGTCGAAGCCGAGGTTGAAGCCGCCCTGCCCCGCGAAGCTCAGCAACGCCGGCCCGAGCGGACCGCCCGGCACGCGGTAGGCCTTGCGAGCCGGGGCCGCCACGGCGTCGGCCGCATGGGCCGGTCCCATCGCCAGCCCCACGGCGGCCAGGCCAAGGGCGCACAGCGCACTGCGCACGGCGCGCACGGCGAGGCGCTCGCGGTGCGTGGTGTCTCGAAAGATGGGGAGAACGGAAGGCCGGGGGCTCATGAAGGGTGTCCTTGTCGCATGTCTGCATGTGGATGGCGGGTGTGCTTTCAATCGACATGACAGGCGAGACGCGAAAACCGGACACGCACCGGCAAATTTTTTGGTTCATCGAAGATTTCCGGGGACTGAAGGGCGAGCGCTCCTATGCTGAGGTCTGCAATGACAGGCCGCTGGGAGGGGGCATGCTGGATCGCAAGACGCTGCAGACGCTGGGGAGCTGGAA
>JAESFO010000646.1_pt1 | contig 18425 bp, 18 predicted proteins | sample 9269421 | NCBI WGS metagenome assembly JAESFO01 (sample SAMN14502839, study PRJNA617101) | algae metagenome | isolation source: Nostoc desertorum CM1-VF14 and co-occurring heterotrophs from rocky... | place: USA: Clark Mountains, San Bernardino, California | collected 2000-06-05 | reverse complement strand
AGCACGACGACCTCACCGGCCGCCCGCGCTTCGTCACCGCCCGCCGCGTCCCCTGCCCCTGACGCCCGTCCCACCCAGCGGGGAGCGGTCGTCCGGACGTCCCGCCGGCGCCGCGGATGTGAGCCGCCCCGCACCCCCGCGCGGCACGGTCGTATCCTCGCGGATCGTGAGTGCACCGCAGACCCAGCCGCTGTTCGACTGCAGCGTCCCCGCCGAGCGCACACGCGGTCTGACCGCCGCCGCGCGCGCCGTCCGGGCGGGTGAGCTGGTCGTCCTGCCCACCGACACCGTCTACGGCATCGGCTGCGACGCGTTCAACGGCACCGCCGTGCGCGCGCTGCTCGCCGCCAAGCGGCGCGGCCCGGACATGCCGGTCGGCGTGCTCGTCGGTTCCTGGACCACCATCGACGGCCTCGTCTCAGGAGTCCCGCAGTCCGCCCGGGCGCTGATCGAGGCGTTCTGGCCGGGCGAGGTGTCGCTGGTGCTGGAGCACGCGCCGTCGCTGGCCTGGGACCTGGGCAGCACCCGCGGGACGGTGATGCTGCGCATGCCGCTGCACCCGGTCGCGCTGGAGCTGCTGCGCGAGGTCGGGCCGATGGCGGTGTCGAGCGCGAACACCTCGGGCAACCCGCCGGCGTCGAACGTGACCGAGGCGATCACCCAGCTGGCCTCGAGCGCGCAGGTCTACCTCGACGGCGGCCCGTCCGGTGACCCGGTCGCCTCCACGATCGTCGACCTCACCGGCGCCCGGCCGCGCATGCTGCGCGAGGGCGGGGTGACCGCCGAACAGGTCGAGGAGGTCGTCGGCCAGGAGGTCGACCGGGTCTGAGGGGGCCACCCGCGGGTGTGATCACGCCTGCACGGCCGCGGCCTGCGGGGATGGCAGCGGGTAGCGTGTCCCGGCGTGAGCGAGCAGACCTTCTGGGGACCGGACTTCCACGCACTGCAGCAGCAGGACCCCGAGATCGCGGGCGTCGTGCTGGACGAGCTCGAGCGCCTGCGCGGCGGACTGCAGCTCATCGCGAGCGAGAACCTGACCAGCCCCGCGGTGCTGGCGGCGCTCGGGTCGACGCTGTCGAACAAGTACGCCGAGGGCTACCCCGGCCGCCGCTACTACGGGGGCTGCGGCGTCGTCGACGTCGCGGAGAACATCGGCAACGCGCGCACGAAGGAGCTCTTCGGCGCCGAGCACGCCAACCTCCAGCCGCACTCCGGCGCGAGCGCGAACCTCGCCGCCTACGCCGCGTTCGCCAAGCCCGGCGACACCGTGCTGGCCATGGACCTCAAGCAGGGCGGCCACCTCACGCACGGCAGCAAGGTCAACTTCTCCGGCCTGTGGTTCAACGCGGTGTCCTACACGGTCCGCGAGGACACCGAGGTCATCGACTACGACCAGGTCCGGGACCTGGCCAAGCAGCACCAGCCGAAGATCATCATCGCCGGTGCGACCGCGTACCCGCGCCTGATCGACTTCGCGGTGTTCCGCGAGATCGCCGACGAGGTCGGCGCCAAGCTCATGGTCGACGCCGCGCACTTCATCGGCCTGGTCGCCGGCAAGGCGATCCCGTCGCCGGTGCCCTACGCCGACGTCGTCACCGCCACCACGCACAAGGTCCTGCGCGGCCCGCGCGGCGGCATGGTGCTGTGCCGCGAGGAGCACGCCAAGGCCATCGACAAGGCCGTCTTCCCGTTCTCCCAGGGTGGCCCCCTGATGCACGCGGTCGCCGCGAAGGCCGTCGCGATGAAGGAGGCGGCGCAGCCGGAGTACCAGGCCTACACCCGCCAGGTCGTCGCGAACGCCCAGGCGCTGACGACGAGCCTGGAGTCCGAGGGCATGCGCGCCGTCTCCGGCGGCACCGACAACCACCTCGCGCTGCTGGACCTGCGTCCGATCGGCGTCACCGGGTCGGAGGCGGAGACCCGCTGCGACCGCGCCGGCATCACGCTGAACAAGAATGCGATCCCCTACGACCCGGCGCCGCCGATGAAGCCGTCCGGCATCCGGGTCGGCTCGCCCAGCGTCACCACGCAGGGGATGACCGAGGCCGACATGGCCGAGGTCGGCGCCCTGCTGGCCCGCGCGGTCAAGGCCGAGCACGACACCACGGCCGGCGACGCCGAACTCGCCGACGTCGCGAAGGCGGTCACCGCGCTCGTCTCGAAGGCACCGGCCTACCCTCGGGGATGACCTGAGACCCACGGCGGAGGCGGAGAGGCGCTCGCGACGTGCCCACTGACCAGTTCACGTACGGACTCCCCATCCGGGAGCTCCTGCTCGTCGGGCTGGTCGCCGCCGTCGTCACGCTGCTGCTGACCGGGCCGGTCCGGATGCTGGCGCTGAAGGTCGGCGCGGTCGCCTGGCCGCGGGGACGGGACGTGCACGTCACCCCGACCCCGCGGTGGGGCGGCCTCGCGATGTTCGGCGGGGTGCTGGCCGGACTGCTGCTGTCGCTGCAGCTCCCGGCCCTGCGGCTGGCCTACTTCGAGCAGAGCACCGAGGTCGTCGGGGTCGTCGTCGCGACCGGGTTGCTGGTCGGCGTCGGGATGCTCGACGACCGCTACGACCTCGACGCCCTCACCAAGTTCGCCGCGCAGGTCACCGCGGCCGGGCTGTTGGTCCTGTACGGGGTCCAGTGGCTCCAGATCTGGATCCCGATCGGCGGCGACTCGTTCCTCAGCGGGTCGGTGCTGGCGCTGGGGCAGAGTCAGTCGGTGCTGCTGACGGTGCTGGTCACCGTCGTCCTGGTGAACGCGATGAACTTCGTCGACGGGCTCGACGGGCTCGCCGCGGGGATCGGGCTGATCACGACGCTCGCGACCGCGGTGTTCTGCATCGGGCTGATCAGCGAGAACGGCAACGATCCGGCCACGTTCGTCCCCGCGCTGCTCGCGGTGGTGCTCGCCGGGTCCTGCCTGGGGTTCCTGCCGCACAACTTCCACCCCGCGCGGATCTTCATGGGGGACACCGGCTCGATGATGGTCGGGGTGATGCTGGCCGCCGCGATCACGAGCGCGTCCGGCCGCGTCCCGCAGTCGGACACCCCGTCGGCCGGGGATCTGCTGGCGCTCGTCTCCCCGGTGGTCGTGCTGGTCGGGATCGTCTTCATCCCGTCGCTGGACCTGCTCATGGCGGTCGTGCGCCGGACCCGGGCCGGGACCAGCCCCTTCAGCCCGGACAAGATGCACCTGCACCACCGCCTGCTCCAGGTCGGGCACAGCCACCGGCGCGCGGTGCTGCTGGTCTACCTGTGGGTCGCGGTGATCGCCTTCGGCGCGGTCGCGCTCGCCCTGGTCCCCCGCACCGGGCTGGTGCTCGCCGCGACCGGGATCGCGTTGGTCGTGGCGTTCGTGGCCTCGGCGGTGCCGCACCGGTCGCGGATGCGCACCGCCGCCTCCGCGGCGCCGGTCGCCGCGGGGGAGACGGCGATCGCCTCGACCGACGACCTCCCGGACGCCGGGCCCGGGCGCCGGGCGCCCCCCGCCCGGCCGTCCGCCGGTGGTCCGGTCGAGGACGGCCCCGGACCGCCGGGCCCCGCCGCGGCGGCACCGGCACCGGTGCCGGGCCGGGTCGTGCCGGGCGGGGACACGTCCGGTCGGGACCCGTCACGGCGGGACACATCGGGTCGGGACGCACCCGGGGGGCCTGCGCCGTGGACGCGGGGCGCGCACCGGCCGAGCGGCGGGCGTGGCCCGTCGCGGACCGGGACGCGACGCGCGTCCGCCGGCACCGGGGGACCGCTGGTCGCGGGTACTGCGGGACCTGCGCCCGCCGGACCCGGACCCGCCCGGCTCGCGGGCACCCCGACCGGGGGGCCGGAACACGTCGGCCCGATGACGTCCGCCGATGCCGGGCCGCCCACACCACCGACCCCGTCCCGGCCCGTCGCCGCCCGTCCGCGGATGCCACGCGGCACGGCCGCCGGACCGCCGACGCCGGCCCCGACCGACCCCGGGCCGGTCCCACCCCGCCCGCAGCACCCGCGCGGCACCGGCCACCGCGCCCACCCCGCCGCGACACCGGGGCCGGACCAGCCGACCGTCCCCACCCCCGCGCACCACCCCGCCCGGGACCGCGACGCCTGACCGGCGCCGGTCCTGGCCCTGGGGAGAGGTGTCCGCGCTCACGGATCAGGCCCGCCCGGCCCCGTACGCCGCCCGGCCCCGTACGCCGCCCGGTCCCGGGGCCGTCGAGCGCGTCGAGAAGCACCTGGGTGCCGCCCGACGGCGGTCCGACGACGCTCAGGAGCTTCTCGACGCGGGCCGGGCGGCACGGGACACCGCGGGGGACGGCGCCGGTCGGGGCGCCGGACCCGCCGGTTACCGTGTGCGCGGAGCCGTACCCGCTGGTGGGGCGGCCGGTGAGCCGGGAGGCGGACGCACCGTGTGGCGATGGGACCGCTGGGGGACCGTGGAGTACGACGGTCCCGCGCTCGGCCAGGCGCAGGTCGTGCGGCGGCTGTCGGGGTCGATGGCCCGCGGCGCCGCCCTGGTCGGCGTGGCCACCACGGTGGTCTGCGCCGTCGGCGGGGTCGTCGCGGCCGGGGTCCCGGGCCTGTCCGCCGCGGCCCTCGGTGGCCTGCTGGCCACCGGCTCGGCCCTGCTCACGCCGGTGCTGATGCTGCGTACGACCCATCTCGAGCCGGGTGCTGTGATGCTGGCCGCATTCGGCGGTCTCGCGATGAAGGCCATCATCCTCCTGCTCGCCCTGTTCACCCTCGGGGGTGCGCCGGGTCTGCACCGCATGTCACTGGCCGTCACCATGCTCGTCGTCTTCATCACGACGACGGCGGCGGAGGCCTGGGCCGGGCAGAAGCTCCAGATCCTGATCGGCACCGATCCGGGGTCCACAGATGCCTGACCTGGGGTTCGACGACCGTTTCGTCCGTTCCTGCGGCGCCCTCGCGGGCGTCCGCGGGGGCTGTCGAGGGCGTCGGGCGGATGGCCGGGCGGCGACCGCCGGGGGAGTTAACGGTGAATCACCCGACGCGACCCACCGGACCCGATCAAGATCGTTTCGTCGGACGAACGCGCAGGTGAGGTGCGTACGAGCCCCCGACATCGTGTAGAAGTACGGCTGATAGCATCCGCCACGTAGGCGATGTGGGTGACTTCCGGTGTTTCGACCCGGCCGCCCGGAAACACATCGCGCCACGAGGCACCTTGCAGGCGATCCCCCGTTCCGCGTGGATGCGGAACGGGAGCACCGGAAGGACCCCCATTGGGCACGTTGGTACTGGCGGCCGAGGAGTTCACTCCGCCCGGCGCAGGTCTGTTCGAGTACCCGCCGATCTTCGGCGCCGTCACCAAGCCGATGGTGCTGGCGGTCCTGTCGCTGATCATCGTCGCGGCCGTCTTCACGCTGGGCACGCGCAAGCTGTCCATCGTGCCGAGCCGATTCCAGTTCGGACTGGAGTCCTTCTACAACATCCCGCGCAACACGATGGCGCGTGACCAGATCGGCTCCGAGGACTTCAAGCGGTACATCCCGCTGATCCTCGGCCTGTTCAGCTTCATCCTGGTCAACAACATCTTCGCGATCATCCCGGTGATCCAGTTCCCGACGCTGTCGCGGATCGGGTTCCCCATCGCGCTGGCGTTGTTCGTCTACGTCTTCTACCACTACGCCGGGTTCAAGAAGCACGGGTTCTTCGGCTACATCAAGCACGCCGCGCTGCCGCCGGGCGTCCCGGTCTTCATCGCGCCGCTGATCATCGTGATCGAGCTGCTGCAGAAGTTCCTGGTGCAGCCGCTCTCGCTGGCACTGCGTGTGTTCGCCGCGATGTTCGCAGGCCACCTCATCCTCGCCCTGACCGCCGTGGGTGCGGCGTTCCTGGTGTCGGCGGGCTCCGCGCTCGTCATCGCGTCCCCGGTGGTGTTCGCCGCCGGGATCGCGTTCACGTTCCTGGAGGCGCTGGTCCAGGTCATCCAGGCCTACGTCTTCGCCCTGCTGGCAGCCGTGTTCATCGGCGCGGCGATCTCCGAGGACCACTGACAGCACCACCGAGACCCCGGTGCCGCCGGCACCGCGCTCGCACCACCTGCTTCATCCGCCGGCCCGTCCGGGCCGATACACCGAACGACCCGCATCCCGCGGACCCGACGGAAGGAAACCCGAAGTGAACGTCACCCAGGTTCTGGCCCAGGAAGCCGCCAACATCAACCCGGGCCTCGCGGCCATCGGGTTCGGCGCCTCGGCCATCGGCGCCGGTATCGGCGTCGGCCTGATCTGGTCGGCCGTCATCAGCGGCACCGCCCGCCAGCCGGAGGCCCGCGGCCAGCTGATGGGTATCGGCTGGACCACCTTCGTCCTCGCCGAGCTGGTCATGCTGATCGGCCTGGTGCTCTTCTTCATCGCGCAGTAAGAGCCGGCAGATCACTCTCATGCCGGTCCCGGTACCGGCGGCCATGTCAGGGAAGGACACACGGTGGAACTGATTCTCGCCGCCGAACAGCCGCTTCCGATTCTCCCGCACCTCGATGAGCTCGTGCTCGGTGTGGTCGCGTTCGCGATCCTGCTGTTCCTGCTCTGGAAGTTCGCGGTCCCGCGCTTCGAGACGCTCTACGAGGAGCGGACCGACGCGATCGAGGGCGGCCTCAAGCGTGCTCAGGAGACCCAGGAGCAGGCGGACCGGCTGAAGAAGGAGTACGAGGAGCAGCTCGCCGGCCTCCGGGCCGAGGCGGCGCGCATCCGCGACGACGCCCGGGCCGAGGGCCAGCAGATCAAGGCCGAGCTCCGCGAGGAGGCCGAGGCCGAGGCCGCGCGCATCAAGGCCCGTGGCGAGGAGCAGGTGGCCGCGTCACGCGACGCCGCCCAGCGTGCTCTGCGCAGCGAGGTCGGGGGCCTGTCGGTCCAGCTGGCCGAGCGCCTGCTGCGCGAGCAGCTGGCCGACGACTCGCGTCGCTCCGCGACGATCGACTCGTTCCTCGGTGAGCTCGACCAGCAGGGCGTGGCCCAGCGGAGCGGGGCGAACTGATGGCGGCTGTCCTGCAGCCCGCCAGCCGTGAGTCCCTCGCGGCGCTGACCGAGCGGCTGGACTCCTGGACCGACTCCGCGTCGGCCCGGGACCTGACCACGACCGCGGACGAGCTGTTCGCGGTGGCCCGGTTCCTGGATTCCGAGCGCTCCGTCCGGCGCCTGCTGGCCGACGCGTCCTCCCCCGAGGACGCCCGTGCGGACCTGGTCCGCCGGCTGTTCGGGTCCCAGCTCTCGCAGCCGACCGTGGACCTCGTCTCCGAGCTGGCGGGCAAGCGCTGGTCCACCCCCCGCGACATCGTCACCGGCGCGGAGGGCCTGGCCCGCCGCACGGCCATCGCGATCGCGGACCGCAACGGCTCCCTCGACGAGGTCGAGGACCAGCTGTTCCGGTTCGGCCGGATCGTGGCCCGCGAGCCGCAGCTGGCGAGCCTGCTCGGCGACGCCGCCCGGCCCGTCGAGGGTCGCGTCCAGCTCCTGGACTCGGTGCTCGGCGAGAAGGTCTACCCGGTGACGGCGACGCTGCTCCGCGAAGCGGTCCGGCTGCCCCGCAGCCGGCACCTCGACGTCGTCGCCGAGGAGCTCGCCGAGCTCGCGGCGGCCCGCCGGGACCGCTCGGTCGCCAAGGTGCGCACACCCGTCGAGCTCTCCTCCGAGCAGGAGACCACGCTCGCCGAGACCCTGGGCCGTATGTACGGCCGCACGATCTCCCTGCAGGTCGAGCTCGACCGGAGCCTCCTCGGAGGCCTGGTCGTGCAGGTCGGCGGCGAGGTCATCGACGGCAGCGTGGCGGGTCGACTCGCCGCAGCTCGCCGATCCCTGCCCAGCTGACCTGCTTCGGACGCGATCGCCGGACCCCGGCGGAACGACCCGAAGACCCCGTTCGAGAGAAGGAACGACGCAGCCATGACAGAGCTGACGATCTCCTCCGAGGAGATCCGGAGTGCGATCTCCAGCTACGTCTCGTCGCTGGAGAGCGGCACGTCCCGCCGTGAGGTCGGGACCGTCGCCGACACCGGTGACGGCATCGCCCACGTCGAGGGTCTGCCCTCGGCCATGACCAACGAGCTGCTCGAGTTCGAGGGCGGCGTCCGCGGCGTCGCGCTGAACCTCGAGCAGAACGAGATCGGTGCGGTCGTCCTGGGCGACTACACCGGCCTCGAGGAGGGCCAGCAGGTCACCCGCACCGGCGAGGTCCTGTCCGTGCCGGTCGGCGAGGGCTACCTGGGCCGGGTCGTCGACCCGCTGGGCAACCCGATCGACGGCCTCGGCGACGTCGAGAGCGACGCCCGCCGCGTGCTCGAGCTCCAGGCGGCCGGCGTGATGGACCGCCAGTCCGTCGGCGAGCCGCTGCAGACCGGGATCAAGGCCATCGACGCCATGACCCCGATCGGCCGCGGCCAGCGCCAGCTGGTGATCGGCGACCGCAAGACCGGCAAGACCGCGGTCTGCGTCGACACGATCATCAACCAGAAGGAGAACTGGGAGTCGGGCGACCCGAAGAAGCAGGTCCGCTGCATCTACGTCGCCATCGGCCAGAAGGGCTCCACGATCGCCGGCGTCCGGCAGTCGCTCGCCGACGCCGGTGCGCTGGAGTACACGACGATCGTCGCGGCCCCCGCGTCCGACCCGGCCGGCTTCAAGTGGCTCGCGCCCTACACCGGCTCGGCCATCGGCCAGCACTGGATGTACCAGGGCAAGCACGTCCTGATCGTGTTCGACGACCTGTCGAAGCAGGCCGAGGCCTACCGCGCGATCTCGCTGCTGCTGCGCCGCCCGCCGGGCCGTGAGGCCTACCCGGGCGACGTCTTCTACCTGCACTCGCGTCTGCTGGAGCGCTGCGCGAAGCTCTCGGACGAGCTCGGCGCGGGGTCGATGACCGGTCTGCCGATCATCGAGACCAAGGCGAACGACGTGTCGGCCTACATCCCGACCAACGTCATCTCGATCACCGACGGCCAGGTCTTCCTCGAGTCCGACCTGTTCAACCAGGGTGTCCGGCCGGCGATCAACGTCGGTATCTCGGTCTCCCGGGTCGGCGGCTCGGCGCAGATCAAGGCCATGAAGACGGTCTCGGGCTCGCTGCGTCTGGACCTGTCGCAGTTCCGTGAGCTGGAGGCGTTCGCCGCCTTCGGTTCCGACCTCGACGCCGCCTCGGCCGCAGCCCTGGGCCGTGGCGAGCGCCTGGTCGAGCTGCTGAAGCAGGCGCAGTACGCGCCGGTCTCGGTGCAGGACCAGGTCGTCTCGATCTGGCTGGGCACCTCCGGCAAGCTCGACTCGGTGCCCGTCGCCGACGTGCAGCGCTTCGAGTCGGAGTTCCGCGAGTACTCGCGTCGCCACGCCTCCGGCGCCCTGAACGAGATCACCGACACCGGGAAGCTCTCCGACGACGCCGTCGAGACGCTGACCAAGTCGGTCGACGAGTTCAAGCGCAACGAGTTCACCGCGTCCGACGGTTCCTCGGTCGTCCCCAAGGAGAAGGCCGAGAAGGCCCTCGACGAGGACGATGTCGAGCAGGAGACCGTCACGGTCAAGAAGAACTGAGGCTGATACCCGATGGCGGCACAGATCCGGGTGCTGCGCCGGCGTATCCGGTCGACGCAGTCCATCAAGAAGATCACCCGTTCCCAGGAGCTGATCGCGACCTCACGGATCGCGAAGGCCCGGGCGCGGGTGGACGAGGCACGTCCGTACGCCGAGCTGATGACGAGCACCCTGTCGGAGCTCGCGTCGAACTCGGCGCTGGACCACCCGCTGCTCGTCGAGCGGGAGCAGCCGAAGCGGGCCGCGGTCCTGGTCGTCACCAGTGACCGTGGTCAGTGCGGCGGCTACAACGCCAACGTCCTCAAGGAGGCCGAGCAGCTCCAGGCCCTGCTCCGTGAGCAGGGCAAGGAGCCGGTCCTCTACGTGATCGGCCGCAAGGGCGTCTCGTACTACCGGTTCCGCAACCGGGAGATCGAGGAGTCGTGGACCGGATTCTCCGAGCAGCCCGGCTACGAGCACGCGGCCGAGGCGGCGAAGACCCTGGTCGACGCGTTCATGGCCGGTGAGGACGACCACGACGGCAACACCGACGGTGTGACCGGCGTGGACGAGCTGCACCTCGTCTACACCAGCTTCAAGAACATGATCACCCAGGTGCCGCAGGCCCGGCGGATGGCTCCGCTCGAGGTCGAGTACGCGGCCGACAGCGCCTCCTCGAGGCCGGTCGGTGCCGGGTCGGAGCTGCCCTCGGTCGCCCGCGACGCCGACGCCGACACGGCCGAGAGCCAGCGGGACCACCCGGAGAGCAAGGGGCTCCAGCCGCTCTACGAGTTCGAGCCGGACCCGGACACGCTCTTCGACGCGCTGCTGCCGAAGTACATCGGGGCCCGCCTCTACGCGGCCCTGCTGGAGTCGGCGGCATCGGAGTCGGCGAACCGGCAGCGGGCCATGAAGGCCGCGACGGACAACGCCAACGAATTGATCCGTAGCCTGACCCTGGAGGCCAACCAGGCTCGCCAGGCACAGATCACCCAGGAGATCAGCGAGATCGTCGGTGGGGTCGACGCTCTCGCCAGCGCAGGAAGTGAGAGCTGATGACCACGACCGCCGAAACTTCGGCCGGCCCGATCACCGGGCGCGTCGTCCAGGTGACCGGCCCGGTCGTCGACGTCGAGTTCCCGCGTGACCAGGTCCCGAACCTGCTCAACGCCCTCACGCTGGAGGTGGACCTCTCCGGCGACAAGCGCAAGCTGACGCTGGAGATCGCCACTCACCTGGGTGACAACCTGGTCCGGGCCATCTCCATGCAGCCGACCGACGGCGTCGTGCGCGGCCAGGAGGTCACCGACCTCGGCCGCCCGATCTCCGTGCCGGTGGGCGACCAGGTCAAGGGCCACGTGTTCAACGCCCTCGGCGACTGCCTGGACGACCCGTCCATCCAGTTCACCGGTGACCTGCGGTCGATCCACCAGAAGGCCCCGCGCTTCGACGAGCTCGAGGGCAAGACCGAGATGCTGGAGACCGGCATCAAGGTCCTGGACCTGATGACGCCCTACGTCGTCGGCGGCAAGATCGGTCTGTTCGGTGGTGCCGGCGTCGGCAAGACCGTGCTGATCCAGGAGATGATCCAGCGTGTCGCGCTGAACTTCGGTGGCACCTCGGTGTTCGCCGGCGTCGGTGAGCGCACCCGTGAGGGCAACGACCTCATCACGGAGATGACCGAGTCGGGCGTCATGAAGAACACCGCTCTGGTGTTCGGCCAGATGGACGAGCCGCCGGGCACCCGTATGCGCGTCGCGCTCTCCGCGCTGACCATGGCGGAGTACTTCCGTGACGTGCAGGAGCAGGACGTGCTCCTGTTCATCGACAACATCTTCCGGTTCACCCAGGCCGGCCAGGAGGTCTCGACCCTCCTCGGCCGCATGCCGTCCGCGGTGGGCTACCAGCCCACCCTGGCCGACGAGATGGGCGAGCTGCAGGAGCGGATCACCTCGACCCGCGGTCGTTCGATCACCTCGATGCAGGCGATCTACGTCCCCGCGGACGACTACACCGACCCGGCTCCGGCGACGACGTTCGCGCACCTCGACGCCACCACCGAGCTCTCCCGGCCGATCTCCCAGAAGGGGATCTACCCGGCGGTGGACCCGCTGACCTCGACCTCGCGGATCCTGGACCCGCAGTACGTCGGTGACGAGCACTTCCGCGTCGCCAACGAGGTCAAGCGGATCCTGCAGAAGTACAACGACCTGCAGGACATCATCGCCATCCTCGGTATCGACGAGCTGTCCGAGGAGGACAAGCAGCTCGTCGGCCGGGCGCGTCGCATCGAGCGCTTCCTGTCGCAGAACCTGCTGGTCGCCGAGCAGTTCACCGGCCAGCCGGGCTCGACGGTCCCGCTCAAGGAGACGATCGAGGCGTTCGACAAGATCGCCAAGGGCGAGTTCGACGACGTCCCCGAGCAGGCATTCTTCCTCTGCGGCGGTCTCGACGACCTGGAGAAGAACCGCAAGAAGCTCGAGGGCTGATCACCGATGCCTGCTGAGATGACCGTGGAGCTGGTCTCCGTGGAGCGCCGGCTGTGGTCGGGCGACGCACGCTTCGTGCTCGCCCGGACCACGGTCGGCGAGGTCGGCATCCTGCCCGGCCACCAGCCGATGCTGGCCCAGATGGAAGAGGCCGGGGTCGTCCGCATCGACTCCACCGACGGCTCGAAGCGCACCATCGCGGTGCACGGCGGGTTCCTGTCGGTGTCGGCGGAGCGGGTGTCCATCCTGGCCGAGTTCGCCGAGCAGGCGGACGAGATCGATGTCGAGCGGGCCCGGCGGGCGCGCGACGGCGCCGACTCGTCCACCGACGAGGGCAGATCGGCGATCGCCCGGGCCGAGGCCCGCCTTCGGGCGGCCGAGGCGAACTAGCACGGGGACCGGGCAGGCAGTGGAGCTCATCGCGGCGTTCGTCGGAGTTCTGCTGCTGTGCCTGGTCGTCCCCTTGGTCTGGCTCGCCGTACGGCGGGTACGACTCATGCGCAACGGCGGTGTGGACCTGTGTCTGCGCCGCCGTTTCGCTGTCACGGACTGGCACTTCGGCGTCGGGCGCTACGAGGGCGAGCGGTTCGCCTGGTACCGCCTGACCAGCTTCCGGATCGGTGCGACCGTCGTGATGGACCGGGCCGACCTGGAGATCGTGGACCGGCGGCCGCCGCACCGGTCGGAGGAGTTCGCGATCCCGATGGCGGTCGAGGTGCTGCGCTGCCGCGGCCGCGACGCCGCGGGCCGGGGCATCGACGTCGAGCTGGCGATGTCGGCGGGCGTCCGCACCGGCTTCATGGCCTGGCTGGAGTCCACCCCGCCGGGGCAGGGGCACGGCTACCGCGAGGCGTCCTGACCTCGCCGGATCGGTAGCTCTACGGACCTGTCGTCCGTTCTGTCCGTTCTATGCTGCCGCCGTGGATCTGGTCCTCCTGGCGTTCGCAGGCATTCTCGGCCGGCTGGCGTGGACGTCGTTCCGCGAGGCCCGCGACGGGCACGCCCGCTGGACGCGCGGCCTGGCCGCGACCCCGGTGACGGTCGCGGAGCTCGTCGCCATGGCCGGGTCCGTCCGCGACGAGCTCGACGCCCCGGCGTTCCGTCAGGTGGTGTCGCTGTCCGGCACCGTCGAGCCGCTCGACGACGAGGCACGCCCGGCCCCGCTGACCGGGGTCGACTCGGTCTGGTTCCGGTTCGTCGAGGAGGCGCTCTCCCGCGGCCGGGACGACCGGGAGGAACGGCAGGTCGTCGCCGAGCAGCGGCGGGAGCGGCCGTTCCGGCTGACCGACGGTGGCGCGGAGGTCGTGGTCGACCCCCGTGACGCGCGCACCGAGATCCCGGTCGCCGAGCGCCGCCGGGTCACCGACGACGGCGGGGGCCGCGAGTTCGGCCTGTTCCGCCTCGTCGACCCGACGGTGGCCCGAGAGCGCACCGAGTGGCGGATCGAGCCGGGCTCCCGGCTCACCGTGGTGGGGGAGGCCCGGCTGTCCGGGGACCGGGTACGGCTGTCCGCCGCGGCCGGCCACCCGCTCACGCTCACCGTCGCCGAGCGCGGCGACCACCTGGAGCGCAGCCGGAGGCGCAGCGGCACCGCGATGCGGCGTGCCGTGGCGTTCGGCTGCGGCGCCGTCGTCGCGCTGCTGGTGGCGGTGCTGACCTGAGCGGGCCGTCCGGAGCGGGTCCGGTCAGGTGTCCGTGGTCGGTGCTCCGTGCGGGCCGCCCGGCTGCCACAGGACGTCGCCGTCGGGGTTCGCGACCCGGCCGAGGATGAACAGCAGGTCCGAGAGCCGGTTGAGGTACTGCGCGGTCAGCGGGTTGGTGTGCTCCCGGTCGACCTCCAGCAGGCCCCACACCGACCGCTCGGCACGCCGGGTGACGGTCCGGGCGACGTGCAGGTACGCCGCGCCCGGGGTGCCGCCGGGGAGGATGAAGGAGTTGAGCTTGGGCAGCTCGGGGTTGAACTCGTCGCACCAGCCCTCGAGCCGGGTCACATAGCCCTCGGTGACCCGCAGCGGCGGGTACTCGGGGTTCTCGACGATCGGGGTGCACAGGTCGGCACCGACGTCGAACAGGTCGTTCTGGATCTGCCGCAGCGGGTCGACGACCCGTTCCGGGAGTCCCCCGACGGTCACGGCGACCCCGATCGCGGCGTTCGCCTCGTCGGTGTCGGCGTAGGCCGCCAGCCGGGCATCGGTCTTCCGGACCCGGCTGAAGTCGCCCAGGGCCGTCGTACCGTCGTCGCCGGTCTTCGTGTAGATCCGCGTGAGATGCACCGCCACCCCGACAGGCTAGGGGCGCCGGTGCCTCGGCGACCAGATGCGGGGGTGCGCCGGACGGTCCGAAGGGTCAGGGCCGTCCGGGGCGGGCATCCGGCGTGGTGACGGTCCCGTTACCGTTCCGGTCGTGGTGGAGCATTTCGCGGTCAACGGCGGGGCCCGGCTGAGCGGGTCCGTCGACGTCGTCGGGGCGAAGAACAGCGTGCTCAAGCTCATGGCGGCGGCGCTGCTGGCCGAGGGACGGACGACGCTCGAGAACTGCCCGGAGATCCTGGACGTGCCGCTGATGGCCGACGTCCTGCGAAGCCTGGGCTGCACGGTCGCGATCGAGGGTTCGACCGTGCACATCGACGTGCCCGCCGACCCCGGGGCTGAGGCCGACTACCGTTCGGTCTCCAAGCTGCGCGCGTCGGTGTGCGTGCTCGGGCCGCTGGTCGCGCGCTGCCGGCGGGCGGTCGTCCCGCTCCCCGGGGGCGACGCGATCGGTTCGCGGCCGCTGGACATGCACCAGAACGGGCTGCGCAAGCTCGGCGCGACCACCGACATCGTGCACGGCAGCGTCACCGCGACGGCGGGCGACCTGCACGGCGCGCAGATCTGGCTGGACTTCCCGAGCGTCGGCGCGACCGAGAACATCCTGATGGCCGCGGTGCTCGCCGAGGGCACGACGGTGATCGACAACGCGGCCCGCGAGCCGGAGATCGTCGACCTCTGCGTGATGCTGCAGCAGATGGGCGCGAAGCTCGAGGGCGTCGGGAGCTCCACGCTGACCGTGCACGGCGTCGCGGGGCTGCAGCCGACCACGCACCGCGTCATCGGGGATCGGATCGTCGGTGCGACCTGGGCGTTCGCGGCCGCCATGACCCGGGGCGAGGTCACCGTGCGCGGCGTCGACCCGCACCACATCGACCTGGTCCTCGACAAGCTCCGCAGTGCGGGCGCCGAGATCACCACCGCCGAGCAGGAGTTCTCGGTCGCGATGCCCGGCCGCCCGGAGGCGGTCGACTTCGTGACGCTGCCCTACCCGGGCTTCGCGACGGACCTGCAGCCGATGGCGATCGCGCTGTCCGCCGTCGCCGAGGGCACGTCGATGATCACCGAGAACGTGTTCGAGGCGCGCTTCCGCTTCGTCGACGAGATGGTGCGTCTGGGTGCGGACGCCCGCACCGACGGGCACCACGCCGTCGTACGGGGGCGGCCGGAGCTGTCCAGCGCGCCGGTGTGGGCCAGCGACATCCGGGCCGGCGCCGGGCTGGTGCTGGCCGGGCTGTGCGCACGGGGCACGACCGAGGTCTGGGACGTCGCGCACATCGACCGCGGCTACCCACGGTTCGTGGAGAACCTGTCCGCGCTCGGCGCCGACATCCGGCGGGTCGCGGGCGAGCCGGAGCGGTAGACGCTCGGCCCCGCAGGATCGCCGACGGTGGCTCGCCGTGGCGGCGCCGGTACTCGGCGGCGAACCGGCGGAGGTGGGCGAACCCCCCGGCGCGACACGGCCGCGGGTGCGGCCCCACCGTTGCTCCGAACGGCCCACCAGCCCGGCGGACCGGTCCGCGCCGTGCCACCCTTCGCGTCGACTCGACGAGGAGGCCCGTCATGGTGAGCACCCCCGACGCCGCGGACGTCTCGCAGGCCGGCCGCAGAGCGGGCCGCGGGGCGCGGGACGCCGCGCACTCGACACCGGTGCGCGTCGCCGCCCGGGTCGGCATCGCCGCGAACGGGGTGCTGCACCTGCTGATCGGCTGGCTCGCCGTCCAGATCGCGCTCGGCTCGGGCGGGCAGGCCGACCAGAACGGCGCCCTCGGGGCGATCGCCGCGGAGCCGGCCGGCCGGGTGTTCCTGTGGGTGCTGGTGGTCGGGTTCGCCGCGGTCGTCCTGTGGCGGACGGTCTCGGCGGTGTGGGGCTTCCACTACGTCGGCGACAGCACGAAGCGGACGGTGAAGCGGGTCGTCGCCGGCGGGCAGGCGGTCGTCTACGCCGTGCTGGCCGTCACCGCGGCGACCACCGCGGTCAGCGGGCGCGCCTCGAGCGGCGGCGGTGGGCGGGCGACCGCCGGACTGCTCGGCCTGCCGGGCGGGCAGGTCCTCACCGCGCTCGTCGGGCTGGGTGTGCTGGTCGGCGGCGGCGTGCTGGCCTGGAACGGCTACCGGAAGAAGTTCACCGAGGACCAGGACCTCGGCGGCGCCGACAGCCGGCTGCGGCGGATCAACGCCCGCACCGGACAGGCCGGGTACATCGCCAAGGGGATCGCGATCGGTGTGCTGGGCATCCTGCTGGGCGTCGCCGCGCTGACCTTCGACCCGCAGCGCGCGAACGGGCTGGACTCGGCGCTCAAGACGCTGCGCGAGCAGCCCTACGGGGTGTTCCTGCTGGTCGCGGTGGGCGTCGGGATCGCCTGCTACGGGGTGTTCTGCTTCCTCGACGCCCGCTACCACCGGGTGGACTGAGCGCTCAGTCCAGGGAGCGGCGGCTCAGCACCACGCGGGCGTCCTTCACGTCGCGGGGGAAGACGAGCAGCGCCCAGCCGCCGCCGTCGGCGCGCGAGGTCGTCGCGCGGATGCCCTCGGAGCGCAGCCGGTCGCGCAGCACGCGGGCGGCCTCCTGGCCCGGTACCCGGGAGACCTCGGTGAGCAGCCCGGTGGCCACCGGGTCGTCCGGGTCGTCGGTGGGCAGCGCGTGGTGCTTCTGGTGGCCGTAGGTCCAGCGCAGCAGCAGCCCGAGCACCAGCAGCACCACCGCCAGGCCGATGACGGCGCCGAGCCGCGGGACCAGGTCGAGCTCCATCCGCCGATGGTCGCACCCGGACGGGCGACGCGCCCTGTCCGAGGGGTCGGGTGGTGAACCGATCCAGCGCTCGGTTTCCCGCGCGCGTCGCGTACTTTGCCGAACACGCCGACTGTGACGAGGGACGACTCCGTGCCCGTCGCCGGCTACTGACGAGTAGTCTCTGTCCGCATCACAGGCAGTGCCGACTGTGCTCCCGCGACGACACGGAGGTTCCGGTGCCGTACCCCACCGATCGTGAGCGCGACCGTCCGTGGGTGATCCGCACCTACGCCGGTCACTCCTCGGCGGAGAAGACCAACGAGCTCTACCGCCGCAACCTGGCCAAGGGGCAGACGGGTCTGTCCGTGGCCTTCGACCTCCCGACCCAGACCGGCTACGACCCGGACGACGAGCTCGCCAAGGGCGAGGTCGGCAAGGTCGGCGTGCCGGTCAGCCACATCGGTGACATGCGCACGCTCTTCGAGGGGATCCCGGTCGCCGAGGCCAATACCTCGATGACGATCAACGCCCCGGCGATGTGGCTGCTCGCGCTGTACGTGGCCGTCGCCGAGGAGCAGGCGGAGCAGTCCGGCCTGGACTACGCCGAGGTCCGGGCGAAGCTGGCCGGGACGACCCAGAACGACATCGTCAAGGAGTACCTGTCGCGGGGCACCTACGTGTTCCCGCCCGGGCCCAGCCTGCGGCTGATCACCGACATGGTCGCCTGGTCGGTCGGCGAGATCCCCAAGTGGAACCCCATCAACATCTGCAGCTACCACCTGCAGGAGGCCGGGGCCACACCGACGCAGGAGCTGGCCTACGCGCTGTCCACGGCGATCGCCGTCCTCGACTCGGTGCGCGACTCCGGGCAGGTGCCGCCGGAGAAGTTCGGCGACGTGGTCGGGCGCATCTCGTTCTTCGTCAACGCGGGCATCCGGTTCGTCGAGGAGATGTGCAAGCTCCGGGCGCTGGGCAGGCTCTGGGACGAGATCACCCTCGAGCGCTACGGCGTGCAGAACCCCAAGCAGCGGCGCCTGCGCTACGGGGTGCAGGTCAACTCGCTCGGCCTGACCGAGGCACAGCCGGAGAACAACGTCCAGCGCATCGTGCTGGAGATGCTCGCCGTCACCCTGTCCAAGGACGCCCGGGCCCGCGCGGTCCAGCTGCCCGCCTGGAACGAGGCGCTGGGCCTGCCTCGGCCCTGGGACCAGCAGTGGGCGCTGCGGATGCAGCAGGTGCTGGCCTACGAGACCGACCTGCTGGAGTACGAGGACATCTTCGACGGGTCCCGCGTCGTCGAGGCCAAGGTGTCCGAGCTCGTCGAGGGAGCCCGCGCCGAGATCGACCGGGTGCAGGAGATGGGCGGGGCGGTCTCGGCCGTCGAGTCCGGCTACATG
>JAESFO010000645.1_pt1 | contig 18446 bp, 11 predicted proteins | sample 9269421 | NCBI WGS metagenome assembly JAESFO01 (sample SAMN14502839, study PRJNA617101) | algae metagenome | isolation source: Nostoc desertorum CM1-VF14 and co-occurring heterotrophs from rocky... | place: USA: Clark Mountains, San Bernardino, California | collected 2000-06-05 | reverse complement strand
ATAATTCGCAGCAGATTGTGACTTTCGCTGATGGTGAAAGGCTGTTGGTAAACAACACTGATTTGGATGACGCAATTGTGTCCGAATCGACTGAGCGAACTTATCCACCAGAGTACTCCGAAGCGATCGCGGCACTTAAAGAGCAACATAAGCTTGAGTTAGAGCGACTCTCTCAGGAATTGAGGATTGGACTACAAGCAGAGGTTAAGGCTAGAGCCGAAGCCCAAGTCAGTGAGCAAATCCAATCTCTGCAAAACCTGTACAGGCAACAGAAGGAGGAAAATATCCAGTTGCAGCAGCGTTTAGACGAGATGGAATCGCTACGGCACCTGGAAACTGAGAACCAGCAGCTAAAAGAGCGCATTCGGGATTTGGAAAACGCTCTTGAGCCGCATCAATTACAAGACTGGGGGAATACTTACACTAAACTTCAAGCTAAAGCATTAAACAAGAAGGTTCAGGAACCACTGGAGAAGACAATTGATTTGAGAACTCTGGCAGCCGAACCACCCAAAGAAAATGCGACTGAATGTCTGCGCCTCATGGGTATGGCATTGAAAAACCTAAGCGTTGCCATGAACAATACCCAAGCTCTTGAGGCGGCGGCTCTCATTTTGGGTACTAGTCCCACACAGTCAGCCATCGCAACAAGGACGGAGCAATTACAACTATTACCCCAGGCTATTAGGGAAATTAGGCAAGTACTTGCACGTACTGAGTTTACATGGCTTGACTTTTGGGCTGTGGCTGAGAAATACGAAGTGATAAAACTTGACTACTGGGCTGAACTTACCACCCAGGAGACTGATTTAATCACACAAGCCCAAAAAAACAGTGAACAGTTAACAGTGATAACTGATAACTGATAAGCTAATCGTCATTCATTTTTCCAGACTGACTCGCTCGTGGTAAGCGGCTCCAGCCCTGGGTTTATGCAACTTAAATGCTCATTAGCTTAACTGATGACTGATGACTGCGGCATAGGTGCTGCAAGTCGCTCACAAAGTCATGGAAAAATTTAGGAGAAAAGTGAATACAACAACTTATATTGCACTTAACGGTGGCAACAAAGAGTTCTTTGAGCCTAAACCAGATTGCAAGGTATCAGTTGAGCAGAGGGAACACCCGATTGAATATCCAAACAATCTCACGGCTGCCCAATACCATGAGTTGTTAGCTGGTAGTGCCATTCATCCGGCGTTGATTAAGCGCAACTTCTTCCACATTGAAGGGGAAACAATCTACGACTACCTGTTTATCTCCAATAAAATCCCTCGCAAAAATGCAGGTCGAGTCACGGATGCATATATAAGGCAATATCAGCATCTATTACTGGGTGGGACGTGGATTCAATCACTTGACCCATTCAACAATTGGCAAGCAATGGAGTGGGGGCGGATTAAGCCCAACTTCCCGCGCTTTGATTGGCACTCCTGTAAACCAGTTAAATACGAGTCGCCACCCAAGACAGCCAACCGCGTTACCTATTTCGATGTTCCCAACTGTATTTTGAGTAAAATTGCACGGCGCTATAACGTTTCCGATATTCAAAGAGTGCTTTTTGCAAAACGTGGGAAAAAGCTAAAAGTTAAAAGTCGAAAGAACTCTGCTTTTGTCAATGGCACTCTCTTGCCTTTGCTATTGCAACTAGGACAATACCGGGGAACGCTAACGCAAATTTCGGAGTATAGTTCCTTTTTAGGACTGTGCAGAAAAAGCATACTCAATCCTCTAATATTTTGGTCATGGGTAAAGCAGCACAAACTGAATTGCATCGACTCTCAGCACAAAGATATACAAATCACCTTCTGGGAGTGGGTAAAGCAGCATTCAGAGATTCCGATTATCTTATGCGAGGGCGAAAAAAAAGCGGCCTGCTTGCTTAGTTTAGGGTTTGTAGCGATCGCACTGCCGGGAATTTGGAACGGGCGCGTGGGCAAACAAGATTTTGATGAACGGTTGCATCCTGACTTAGTACCAATGGCTCAGGCGGGACGCAAGTTCATAATTCTTTTTGACCACGAAACTTCTTCTAAAACCAGGTGGTCAGTTTACCAAGCCACTGTTCGCACTGCAAAAGCAATTGAATCGGCTGGTTCTAAATGTGAAGTTGCATTACTGCCGGGGCCAGAAAAAGGCGTTGATGATTTCGTGGTTGGTCGCGGTGAAGATGCTAACGCTCTACTGACCGCAATCATCGATGATGCTAAATCACTTGCTGATTACAAGCGCTCGTATCGGGCTAAGAAATGGGGACTTAGCAAATACAAACCAGATGTCACTATTAATATCAAGTATCTCTCTGAGGCTTTGTGCATTCCTGAACTTGAAGAAAAATGCTTGAGAGTGCCTGAGCTTTATGAGCTTGAAAAGGAACAACTTTTCACGCCATCTATAAAAGGACATCCTCCAAACAAGGAGTCTACCGATTCTGGCGGAGTTGATTCAGACAAATCGAAGAAATCCCCTACCTTCAATTTCCCAAAATCAGGGCTAGTCGTACTCTGGAGCGACATGGGTACAGGCAAAACTGAACTTATGCGCTGGTGGCGTGACCAAAATCCTGATGCCAGATTTCTCAACAATGGACATCGGGTTAACTTGTTGAAAAATCTTGCCGAACGCTTGCGAACGGCGATGTATTCCGACTTGGGTTACACAGGTTTAGCCCAGGCTCAAGCCCTTAGTATTACTATTGACAGCCTGCATAAGCTGAATACTCAGTCTCTCACCTACGGCTGCATATTTATAGATGAAGCCTGCCAATACCTCACCCACTTACTGCACAGTAATACTTGCAAACAGCACCGTGCAGCAATACTTGAAGTACTGGAATATATAGTATACAACGCGCCGTTAGTGGTGATTGCCGATGCACACATGGATGATTTAACGGTAAACTTCTTTCTTGCAATGCGACCAAAAGGTGAAGTTCCGTACATTATCAAAAACGAGTGGCGAAACGGTTCACGCACAATTTATTGGTACGAGGGGGATAATTCAAGCGCCCTAGTCGCCCAAATCTCGGCAGCGCTGATGCTTGGTGAGAAAGTCATGGTTGCCAGTGACAGTAAGCGTTTCATCAAAAAACTCGACAAATCCTTTAGTATCAAATACGAAGAATCTAACTCCGAAAAATCACATACACCACAAAAATGGCGCATTTGGTCGGTTCATTCCGATAATTCTGGCAGTGATGAGAATGTTGCTTTCATCAAAGATATCACCAACGCCGTCAAAAACTTTGATGCCTTGTTCACCTCTCCCAGTCTCGGTACTGGTGTCGATATTTCCGAGTATCATTTTGATTTAGTATTTGGTGTCTTTCACGGCGTTTCCCAAACCGCTACTGAGTGCGCCCAACAGCTTTACCGCTATCGCCCGAAAGTCCCGTTTCATATCTGGGTGGCCCCACGTCCTCCCTTTGGTTACAAGGATACAAACGCATCCAAGATTAAAGAGCGCTTGCTCCAAACCAATGAAATGACCGCTTTTCTGTTGCGAATTGACAGAGAAACGGGTAAGCGGGGTGCGGAGAAAGATTGGGCGCTTGAGGCTTACTGCCAAATTATGGCTAACCGCCACTATTCTCTCAATAATCTGCGCGATGATCTGCGCTCGCTTCTCACCGAAATGGGCAATACATTTATATGTGTGGGCAGTAACGATGATACTCAATCCTTTGAAAGTCTGAAAGCAGCAGCACAAGCTTTGGATAGTGCCCACAATTCGGCTGTTGCCAGGGCTAAGAATATTACTTTGAGTGAGTACCGCGCCCGTCAGAGCAAAGATTACCTTGACCCTAATGAAATTTTTGAATGTGAAAAGTTCCGCATTTCTGATTCTTACGGCATCGAAGTAACCGAATCACTCGTAGAAATGGATAAAGGTGGTCGCTTAATAAGAGCAATTGCTGGACTTGAGGCCATTTTAGCCCCGCCCGAAGAATCGTTTACTGACCCCAAAACTGGGCAAAGTTATCCTACCCCACCAACAATTGTCACCCAAAAAGACCGCACCGAGCGGGACAATCTACCTTTGTGCATCGACTGGGGTAATTACTCGGCACGGTGGCTTGCTAGATTTAACCTGGGACTGCATCAAATTCTCTTAAGTTTAATGAAGGGTGAAGAAGTTACCGCCGACGATTCCACCTTACTTAAGATGAGGGAGATCGCTATACATTGTGCAGCTCACGTCAAAGCAATTCTTGGGTTTACTATTCCCAGTGATTGTAAACCTATTTGGTTGCTAGCCACTTTAGTAGAGCAGCTGGGGCTAAAGTTGACTTTCCGTAAAATTGGCAAGCGCGGTCAACAGGTGAAACTTTTCTCTTTATCTAAAGAGGAATTAGAATTTGCAATGCATGTAATTGCTCATCGCGTGGAAAAGCGTAATCAAAAAGAAAATCGAACCTATTATGCCCCCAAAACCCCTGCTGCGTATAGTGTAAACCCCAATCAGCAGCCCGTATCCACACCCCCCCTTGATGCTATAGGGAACTCCCATTGCCAAGGGGAGGATACTACCGAATTTGAGTCGCCTCCGACCGATCGCGTTACGCTACTCCATTGCGTAGAAATACTTCGCTCTGGTATTTCTCGTGGAGTAGACGCAATTAAAGGCATTCTCAAGCGATGGGTTGAGGATTTGCGCTGGGAGACGGTGCTGGAACTTGAAGCGATTGCCGCGGGTGAATTGCGACTTGTCGAGGCTCAAATCCCGGAATTTTATGCCTTGCTGAATGAAGAAGTGTTGCCAATGGAGGGATAAAGCTTACGCCGCGACTGAGCTACGTAAATAAAGAGCAATCCATGCCTCATTTTATCAGTGGCTATCGCTTGAGGCGTTGCCGATAAAATTGTCAATGGTTTTTTGGGAAAATCCTTATAGCCTTTATCTGGCAATGTCTCTGTCTAGATCGTCTTTGCTACATTTTCCGATCTAGAAATCTGTGAATAACTCTGTGTGATTCTCACTTGCCTTGTCAAAATTAGTGCTGCTAACTGATGGTGGTGTCAGCATCGACAATGCCGCGATCGCACCCCGAACTTGCGACGGTTCCACGTCGAGATACTCTTGCAGTTGCTCTAAATTTCGATGTCCGCTGATCTGTTGAATTACTCTCAGTGGAATTCCCGCATTGCTCATCAGCGTCAGTGCAGTTCTCCGGCAACTATGAGTGCTTGCGCCTTCAATGTCTACTAGTTTGCACCCTCTCCGAAAAATCAGTGCTGCATAATCCTCATGCAAATGACCGCGCCCCCAGCGTCCAGGAAAGAGATAACTATCACGAGAAACTTTGGGTTTATACAATTCCAGGTGATGCCGCAGTTCATCCAGCACAGGAATTGTACGAGTGGACAGCTTTCCCTTCGTGCTGCCTTTGCGAATATTCAGCTCTGGTCTGACTTTGCTTCTGCTGTCATAAACATCCTGAATTTTGAGGGTGACGCATTCGGAGACACGACAGGCAGTGTACAGCATCACTGCACCAAGTGTTCTATCCCGGACTGTGGTCAACCCCGAAGTGAATAGACGCTGGATTTCTTCCGGCGACAAAACTTTTGCCTTTCCGTGACGGTCAATTTTCACAGCCCCGAACCCCCGATAGTTAATCATTATCGCCGATGCTCCCGTCCCAGGATTTATTTCGGTGAAAAAAGTGTGGAACTGTACTGCAATGTGTACTAGTTTCTCTACCGTTTCCCTTTCCCTGTTCACGGACAAAGTGAAAATTGTGGCACTTTATCAGCAACAGAATACCCCCGTCACCTGTAGCCAGAACAGTGTACTAATGCTGTACTATTCCCCTGCCATTTAAGCGCACAGGAGAAAAAGCCGATTACTATTCGGGACTGCCATTGCACAAGCAATAATCACCTTTATCATGATGAGCGGGCTGACTCAATCACTCTTCGTCCCAGTTTACCTAGACACTACCTTTCTTCATGCCATTGGGCTATAGCCAATGCCCCTAAAAATGCACCTATATTGAAAAACCTAAAGATAGGTGAAAAAAATAAACTAAAAATGGCTTTATAGTTAATAAGTGATATAAAAAATAAAGAGTATACTCTTAACAGTTAACTACACAAATATTACAGGTGTAGGTTTGGGTTAAAGAAAACGGGCAAAGGTGCTTATTTTAAGAAACTTGTACAAAATTCTTCCCTGCTTCTGTTGCTTTCATGCCAAATCAAGCTTATCGGAATAGCCCGCTTTTTAATCGCTATCACGCCATAAAACTATAGAGTCATTTTTAGTTTATTTTTGAGAGTGGTGTGATTGCTCTATAAAAAATTCTTCAAGAAACGGGTAAAACTTGCGTGCCAAAAACTCAAACTTTTCTGCAATTGATTCCGAACTTGTCCTGAATCAATTTTCAGGGTGAACGCCAAGATGCTCCCTGATGGGCGAAGGGACTTTAAGTGATTGCGAGTTAGTTTATGTATGATGTCGTAAATTACACAGTTGAAAATACAACTTTAACATCGAACAAAACCCCCGTGCTGTATCATGACACTTGTCTAGGTAAACAAATAAGTTGATGGTAGGTTCATTTAGCCTATTTACCTAGATGAGTATAATGCAGAAAACTTTACTGCATAGCGATGCCTACAGTAATTAGAATTGCGTAAAATGAAGTATTTTATATTACAAAAGACAGTGATGCAGAGGGCATAAGGGAAGGCACAGACATCGTTTGGCATGGTGGTCTGCAAATTCCCGCTCTTTTTAACACCCTCGATCTTGGCTCATATAAAGAATTAGTTTTTCAGAATCATAATTAAGTTTTTGCCGACCAATAGTCGGCAAATTGCGATTTTCATAGAGCGATCAGCTACGCTCTTGCGGTTACGCCATCGCTTAGTATAAGGCACAAGACACGAATAAATCAGCCCAGCCGTATCAATAATATTTTTGGCAAAATCGAGATATCTAGGCGCTTTCGCCTTGAGGGCGAAAGCGACGGCTGGGCTGATTTATTGGATCTCCCTAAGCATGAAGTAATCAGTGACTGGGAAACTTAAGTATAAAAAACTACAGAATTTTGCTAAATAAGTGATGTGCGTGAGCAAAACTATTTACTGGCTGAACTAACTTAGAAACGGCGATCGCTGTTGACTGCGCTGCTCACATCAAAAATTTTGGGTTTCACTGTTCCCTCTGACCCCAAACCTGACTGGTGGTGCTGCAATGGGAAGCGATCGCTGCGCTGGACTATTTAGATATCTGTGGCTGGTTGTGCTGGAATGGGAAGTAATTGCGGAGGTTGAATTGCTCCCTCTCTAACAACTAGTGCCTGATTTTTACTATGATTGCGTTTTCTTCCATTCGTCTAGTGTTAAGCAAGTTTTCCCAGTGGGTATTAATCCTGTGGTTGCTGACACACCGAAATTTGTCAGCGCATAATTTTCTGCTTCTGCGTCCTTAAAAGCCTGTTCCACTACCTTTTGCTTCTCTTCTTTTGACAAAACTTCAACTTTTACATTCTCTGGCGTAGGAGTAGTGCCTGTTTTCTTGAGCATGAAATTTTTCACATTGTACAAGCCTTCTTCTCGCGGCTTCCCTAAATTTAAGCACCCTCTTGATTTCACGAATAATCCTGTAGTCCAAAAATTTCTTACAAAGTCCTGTTTGTTAACAAATTGGACTCCATTCGCTCCCCACACATAGACAGGCTCGAAATATCCCTTAGTTCGAGGGATTTTGGTTTCGTTGCACCTTGTTCCGTTTTTGTACGGAGCGTTCCCGTCTCCGCATACCTTCCAAGTTATTCTATATAAGTTAGGTGTCTCTTCTACATATTGCCTTATTTGCTCCTGCACTTCCTTATCTTTTTGGCTTTGCTCATCATCACTTGCCGCCGCATAAGCCTGTTTTAAGTCATTCTCTGCCTGAGCAACCTTGTGTCTTTCAGACTGGCAAGCTCCTAAGTATAGTCCTATACCTATTGAAACAAGTGCTGCAAATATTTTTCTTTTATTCATAAATACTCCAACAAATGATTATGAAAATTAATTCCCAATTTCCTTGCTTGACCAAATATTTACTTCTAACAAATGCTGAAGTACAAGCTGCAAGTATTATACATATTTGTTCTATACATGCAATCAAGTTTTAACAGTTTTTAGTTATGATGCAAAACATGGTGAGGTATCGAAGGGAAAGTTCAATTTATGGAGAGCAGGGATACTTAAACAAGTCGGAAGTCGGAAGTCGGAAGTACAGTTTTGTAACGGGGATTTTAATTAGGCTCTTAACTTAAACCCCCAAACTTTGTTAAAGCTAATTTTGACGTTTTACATCATAAAAATAGTCAATAGTCAATCCCCTATATTTGACACTTACTGAAGATGTTGCACAAAGATTTATACTAATTAATGATTAAGGATGTGAGTATATCAAGCACAAAGACTGATAATACAAGAAAGAGATTTTTATCTACGTAGATTATTGCTGTTAGAAATGTTTATACAGTACTACAGTTCTGTTTTTTTCCGTACCAGGGTACGTGGATTTTGGGGTTGACTTATTTAAGAATGTGCCTATCCCTCAAGACATCGTTCAGGAGAAAGAAAGCAGATGCGTACTGACTACGGATACCCAGATTTTGCTGCTTCAGCAACAGGAACACTTTTACCTGAGGAGAAGAATGACAGGGCGAAAAAAGGCACACTCACACTGATGGGTGTGACTGGTGTGTTGATGATAGCAGAGATGTCCGTCCACAATATATTGATGGGTGGATTTATGATTGCGTCTGCCATCGTGATTGCCTTGCCGAAACAGTCACAAGCATTATTTACTAACTTCGACAAAGTACAACGAAAGTATGGAGTTAATCTCTATGCTGTGTTGTTTGCGCTGTTAGCAGTAATTTGTCTAATTGATTTTGCGGCGGCTCCAGCTAATGCTCAGTTTTTCAATAATGCTCAAACTTGGATGACCAACACTTTTGGTAATGCCGGTAATGGACAAACATCAGCAGTTATCGAACTTTTTTTCAATGTATTGAGAGCTTTATTCCTATTATATGTTGGGATCAGTCTAGTTCAGATTATTCAATCTGCCCGGAACGATGAAGATTGGCAGACACTAGCAAGAACTCCATTAATCATAGTTATGGCAGTTTTCGTTGGAGATTTAATTACTGGTTTGATTGTTCAGTAAAAAAGCTTTATGGGTTATCAGTTATTGATGAAGAAGGCAGGAGGCAGTTCTTGCTGAGGGCAGGAGGTAAAGAAAAAAATAAGAACAAAAGGGAAAGAGAAAAGACTTATAGAATTTTCTTCCTCCTGCCTCCTGCCTCCTGCCCCCAAACTCCTGCCTTCATTGATAACTCTCTGTTAAATCAATAAATATGTCAAATAAACATGATTTTCGGACAGTAAATCGGATTTTAGGAGAAAGACCAAGACTAGGGCCATTCCCTGCCGATCAAATATTTGCCTGGACATTAATAGCAGTAGTCAATGTTTTTCTGTTCAATTATCTACTGAAAACAAGTTGGTTGGGTACAGGATTAAGTATTGCTTGGGGATGGGCAACATGGTGGACAATTTCTACAAATAAAGACTTTTTCGGTAAGTTCGTCAGCGTCCCTCGGATTAGTAGGGGATATATGAGATTTCAGTCAATACAACAGAAGTCGGAAGTCAGAAGAGAAATAAGTTCTAAGTTCTGAGTTTTAGTGAGATTTCAGTTATTAATATTATGCCAAATTCTTCTAATCAGGTTAAAGATAAATTAGGTAAAGTCGCATTAGAAAAGGAGCAGATTAGTGTTGTCAAAATGCTCACTCCCTTTGAAGATATTATCCATTTAGCGGGCATTTGTGACCTCAACTTAGGAGGTAGACAGGGCGTAGGCGCATTAATTCTCAAAAAAGGTGAAAATATTCAAATCAAATTCTGCTTTGATTGTTTAGGAATTCATCCGAATTTAGAATCATCGCAAATGCTGCCTATCTTTGAGGGCATAGAAGCGGGGTTAAAAGAAATTCCCGAAGGGGAAAACTTAACAATACATTTAGGTTCTTTTACGTCTGATTATCACCGACAAGAAGAACTGTCCAAGCTAGAGAGTAATTGTCAGATTGACCAATTAAAATTGTTAATACGTAGTGAAAGATTAAGGACTAAAAAACTAACGGAAAGTGGAGCTAGGAAGAATAAGTTTTTGAGACTCTGGTGTACTTACACTGTTATTGATGACGATGAACGGTCTAAGGATTTTATAGAATCTCTGATTAGAAAATTAGAAAAGGGCTGGTTTCGCTTTACAGGTGAAATTCACGCCCATAACAATACTAGAATTGAAAATATTCTGCAAAATTCATTTAACGATGGATTTTTACAGTGGTCAGCTATCCTGGGCAACAAGATGAAGTTGGGGATTAGGGTTTTAAGTGCTGAAGAAATTTGGTCAACAATTTGGCAACAGCTTAATCGCTCTACTCCCCCGGCAATCCCTAATCCATTAAAAATTGACCCAATAGATGGAATAGTAGAAACTCAGACGAGCGATTTTCACATCCGTCACCAGATGTTAGAGAATGAGGAGTCTGTGCCATTTTTCGATAGGAAATGGGTAAAAATCCAAAATAAATATATTGGGGCGCTCAACTTCAGCCAAAAGCCAGGGGGATGGTATGACGAACAAGCCCAATTACGTTATTTGTGGGAATTAATCTCTAGAGATAGTATTTATGATACAGAAATTATTTGTCAGGTAACAAAGGCAAATCAAACTATCTCTAAAACAAATCTTCAACGTATTACCAAGCAATCAATTACCAGCACTTCTTTATCTACAGAGAAAGGAAATATTGATGTCAAGTCAGGCATGAATATTGAAGAAGCGGTAGAGGCGCAGAAGACAATATATAAAGGTAGTGTAGTAGTACATACCGCAGTTGCTTTTCTCATCCACCGCCCAACCCCACGAGAATTAGACGAAGCTTGCCGATATCTTGCCAGCTATTTCTTGCGTCCGGCGGTAGTTGACCGGGAGATTGAATACGCTTGGAAGACATGGTTGCAGTGTTGTCCATTTGTTTGGGAGCCGTTGTTAACCAAGCCTTTTAACCGCCGACTGCCATATTTTAGTTCGGAAGCACCAGGGCTGATGCCATTGATCAGGACTGCCACAGGCGATCGCGCTGGCTTTGAGTTAATCGCAGAAGAAGGCGGCACACCAGTACATTTAGACTTGTACCAAAACCACAAGAATTTGGCAGTCTTCGGCGCAACTCGTTCAGGTAAATCTGTACTGGTGGCAGGTATTCTTACCCCGGCACTTGCACAAGATATTCCGGTGGTGGCACTAGACTATCCCAAGCCAGACGGGACATCCACTTTCACCGACTACACCAATCTACTGAGTGAAGATGGGGCATACTTTGACATCTCCAAAGAATCAAACAATCTTTTTGAACTTCCTGATTTGCGCTCTCTGGATGCAGAACTGAGAAATGAGCGATTGAACGATTTTAAGGAATTTCTCAAATCAGTGCTGATGACAATGGTGATAGGGACGAGCATGATTGGTGTCAGCCCAACGATTACCACCAATATTGAGTCAATCATTGCTTTAGCTTTGAAAACATTTTTTAATGATGACGAAATTAAATCACGCTACAAGTCAGCAATACATTTTGGATTTGGGACTCAATATTGGAGCGAAACTCCGACGCTCAAAGATTTTTATAATTTTTGTTCTCCAGCTTTCATACAATTAGATTCTATTGCTAGTAAGAGTCAAGAGATTTCCGAAGCCTTAGAGCAAATCAGGCTGAGAATAAATTATTGGTTGAGTACCAGGGTAGGACAATCCATTTCACGCCCATCCAGTTTTAGAACTAATGCCAAATTGTTAGTATTCGCTTTACGTAATTTATCGAGTGAAACTGATGCTGCCATACTCGCTCTTAGTGCCTATGCTGCTGCATTACGTCGCGCATTATCATCAAAAGCTTCGATATTCTTCCTGGATGAAGCACCAATCTTATTTCAATTTGATGCGATCGCTGATTTGATTGGGCGATTGTGTGCCAATGGTGCAAAATCTGGTATCCGCGTCATTATTTCTGCCCAAGAACCAGAGACTATATATCAGAGTGCATCTGCACAAAAGATATTTGCCAATATTACTACACGTTTAGTAGGCAGGATTCAATCATCAGCTGTTGACCCGTTCATTGTTCGCTTTAAATATCCAACTGAAATCATCAGGGTCAACAGTACAGAAGCTTTTTATCCAAAAAAGTCGGGCATTTACTCTCAGTGGTTGCTTGATGATAATGGTAAGCTAACTTTCTGTCGCTATTATCCTGCCTACTGTTTATTAGCCTCAGTTGCTAATAATCCAAACGAGCAAGAATTACGCACTTTATTTCTCAAATACTATCAAGATAATCCTCTGCTTGGATTAGTCAAATTTAGTGAGGATTATATCAGAATGATTCAGGGGGAAGAGTTATCAGAATTAGCGAAGAATTTACTTTCAAAATCACATACAAGACAGGTAGCTTAAATGAAAAAGCGGACAATTGGGGTAATACTTTCTGCTACAGTTGGCAGTTTATTGATAGCTGCACCTAGCTATGGCATCAGCATCAACGATTTTTTTAGTTCTATCGTATCGGATCTTCAAGGAGAAGTTTCGGAAATTCAAGCATGGGCATCCGATGAGATTAACAGTGCTTGGGGTGACATCAAAGAAAATGCTAATGCGGCAATTGATAGTTCTATTGGACAATTGGGTGCGCCTGACCCAATCGCTTCGGCTGAACAATTGAAAAATACGCTCAAGGATGATTATTCTTATCCTGTCGCCCAAGAAAAAGCACAGAAGCTAGAGCGTGAATTGACGCTTGGCTCGATTGCCAGCGTGATTGGAAAAAAAGGACAGCAGCAAACTCAAGAAAAAATTGATACTACTGCACAAATCGCTAAACTTGCAAAAGGTATTGCTGATGAGGCGCAGAATATGGACGCTTCTCAGAATGTTCTCAAAGTGATCGCGTCTCAGAACGGCTTAATTGTGTCAATGTTGGCACAGCAGCGTACTGATTCTTTATTAGCCCGACAGGACAATGCTTACTCTAACTTGATGCTAACGCAAGTAGCGGAGCATCTTGATTCCCAAAGGCAAAAGGAGAACTCCCAAGAAGATGGCAGATTGTCTCTAGTACATGAAGTCGTACTTAATGCACGGTTAAATGCGACATCTGCTGACGACTAAAGGTTTATCAAGAAAGGCAGAGGGCAGGAGGCAGAAGGCAGAAGGCAGAAGGGAATACTGCCTCCTTCCTCTGCCTGTGACCGTTCGCGCAGCGTCTCGTTCGCGCTAGCGTCTCCGAAGGAGAAGAGAAGGGAACAAGGGTATAAAACCCCACCGTCTATACGGTGCTTACAATTGGTTGGGGTCTGAATCCCCAACGAAAAAGTTCCTTCTGCCCTCTGCCCTCTGCCTTCTGCCTTCTTCAAGAAGAAGAATTCAGAACTCAGGAGCGGAGCAGGAGTTGCTCCGCCTCCGATCAGAATTGCTGCATTAATTCTGTACGAGTGGTTGATAAATATTGGTCAAAAAAGGATATTAACTATGTACTATTTACTAGCCAAACTAGATGGTGGCGATTTAGCTGATTTAGCAAAAGAAAATTCAGCTTCAGTAGCGAAAGGATTTGACGAATTGTGGGTTAATACTCTTGATGGAGGCGTATACTGGGCAGTTTGTGACGTTGGTGCTTTATTCGCTATAGCAACACTAACTTTCTTTGTTGTTGAATGGACAAAAAGGATGATGGCGGGGGAAGAACAAAGAGCTTATACTGATTTTGTTTGGCCGTTAATAGTAATTGTTTTACTATCTAATAACGGAAAAGCTTTAGGTAATTCAACATTAGGAATTAGAAACTATATTAATAATGTAAACAATATAGTTCTTAGTAAAGCGGCGGCAGGAACTGATCTTAAGAAAGCATACGAAAGTGCATTAGGCACTGAAGCTGCACGTAGCGCTATCGGACTAGCTGTTAGTAAGTGCAAAAATTCATCCTTAAGTCAACAAGAGCAGATAAACTGTTTAACAAAAGCGAAGGAAGATTTAACGAAGACATATCCCGATAAATTTAATAAAAATAATGGGGTATTTTCTTGGTTTATCGATGCGATTGATGGCGCTATCGATTCTTACAAGGACGTAGCTCAAGGAAAAGCTACAGTTACAGATGTAATTATGTCTCCCATTAATGCTTTTGTTGGGTCTGCTGTTACTGACATAGTTACGATAATTTTAGTCGGAATGAATGGGGCTTACCAATGGGGAATTGAATTGACTATGCTCGTAACAGCACTGCTGGGTCCTATAGCTGTTGGTGGTTCTCTGCTACCTTACGGAGCTAAATCAATCTACAGTTGGTTAGTAGGATATTTCAGTATAGGTTTTGGCAAACTTTGCTTCAATATCATTGTTGGTTTCGCCGGGCAATTAGTCGCTGATTCTAAATCTTATCAGCCAATGTTGTTCCTATTTACAATTGGTATAATTGCGCCATTCTTAGCTACAGGTTTAGCAGCTGGTGGTGGCATTTCTGTTTTAATTCAAATCAATAAAGCTGCTGAAACTTACAGTGGGATTGCCATTGAGGTTGCTAAAGGTGTTGCTACTAAAGGTGGTAGTTTAGTCGGAAAATTAGCTAAATAAAGCGTAAGAATTCAGCACTCAGGATTCAGAAGCCAGAATTTGAAAGCAATGAGCGCATAACTCTTCTATTGATTGAAAATAATTCAATATTCTCCAACATTCTGACTCCTGAATTCTGACTCCTGAATCCTTACAATAAAGCCTATGCTGAATCATAAAAAAGCCTCTCCTGCTAATAAAGAGCCATTACAATTACTCAGATACAACAAATATGTGACAACACGAGTTGGAATAATCTCTTTAGTTGGGTTTTCAATGGCTGGGTTTTCTCTCTTGTTGCAATTCCTCAATTATGGGGCAATCAGCATACTAAATCAAAAGCAATTAGCCCTGGTACAATTATCATCAGGTGAGACGATTTCCGCTAAGGCAGTAGACCCTCAGAAACGCTCTGATGAAGTGATTAGAAAGTTTATTTCTGATACCTTTATTAAGATGTTTAATTGGGATGGGATAGTACAAGTTTTCAATGAAAAAGGTGAGCCGATAACTAAGCAAGATACTGGGGTAGAAGTAGGCAAGATTAATAATAAATCTAATAGCCGAGTCACAAGTAAAGCTTATGATGCTGCCTTTGCGTTGAGTGAGAATGGAGGATTTAGAACCGCATTTTTGAAAAAATTAGCCTCAATTACTCCCACGAGCATCTTCAATGGTGATACGCAAGTATCTTTAATCCCTAGATTTATTTCACAGCCACGGCAACTCAGAGATGGTCAATGGGAAATAGATTTTATTGGGACGCTGGTAACTTTTGAACGTAGTGATAATTCCGGCAAAGGGATTACTTTTAATAAAACCATTACACTTTCATCAATTTCTAATCCAGAGTATATCCCAGCTAATACTAGTGAACTAGCTAAGAAAATCTATGCAGCCCGTCGCGCCGGATTAGAAATTACCGAAATTGTCGATTTAGATTTGGGCAAAAGAAAATGAGTAAAGAGAATAATAAAAATGGGTCTGTATCGACTTTAGAGGATTTGCTTAAAATAGATGATGTTAATAAAACTAATGGTAATAAAGCATCAGAACCGGAAAGTTTATTAGTACCGACTAAGCACACAATTGTCACTTCTCCTTGGTCAAGACTAGCAATAATTGCTGTCCCTTTTGGAGTTGGATTTTTAGCGATATTTCTGATGCTCAATGGTGTTTTCAATCCCGCACCAGCGCCAAAGATTGGTCTGAAAACGCAGGAAATACCGACCACTGAACAAGCGGGGCAAAGTGATGATGGAGATGGTGATGCGCGTGCAAAACTCGCTCTGTCGGATCAAGAAGATGAGTTAGGTCGCATTAACAAAAATAAATTTGACCAACCAGCGCCAGTACCAGTTTCAGTAGAACAAAAGGTCGTGCCATCTAACCCACCATCTCCACGACCTGCGCCACGTCCTGTTCAAAATACACAACCACGTCGCGTAACTCAGACTGCACCACAACAGATTAGAGCCTATACCCCTCTAACACGCACGAGTTTTTCTCCAAAATCCTCTATATCTGCACAGACACTCACGCCCCTAGATCCCCTTGAGCAATTAAACAAACTCCGCGGCAGCGGTTCTTACGGCAAAATCGCATACGCCGAAACTAGCACCAGCAAACAATCTTCATTAGATCCGGCTCAATCTCAAACTCAAGCAATTCAAAATCAACCGAATGAACAAAATGAACAAACAGATACAAATAATTCTGACCAGACCACGCCGCAAAACTCAAGCGAGTCGATTGAAAAGATCCGCCCCAGGTGGCAAGCGACTTCTAAGGTTAACAAGATTACTTTAGCTAACAATTATTTACCTCAAGAAAGCCAAATTCTCCAAGGTAAGCAAACTCGCTACCTCACCGTTGGCTCATTTGCTAGTGGTGTCCTTGTTACATCTTTAGTTCAAGCCACAGTTAATAATTCAGGGCAGACACAGACACAAACACCAACCTCTAATAACACTAGGTCTGTTGCTGGACTGCAAGAGGATTTACGCGATAACTATGGGCAAGTGGCAATCCCAAAAGGTACAATGCTAGCAGTCGAGTTAGCTTCAGTTGATGGCGGCAGTTACGCTGTTGCTTATGTCAGAGCGATCATCAAAGATAATACAGAATATCCTATTTCTGCGGGTGCGATTTCCGTGACTGGGGAAGGTGGTAGACCCTTAATAGCTCGGAGATTTCAAGACAGGGGTGGCGAGATTGCACGAAATGACTTGTTTGGCGGTGCTGTGTCTGCACTCTCGAAGGTTGGGGAGATTATGAACCAACCGGATAGCGAAGAAGAAATTCTTGATGAATCTACAGGCAGGATTCGCACACGTAGTAGTGGCAATCAGCGCAATCTTACTGGTGCGTTAATAGAAGGTTTTTTTGGTAACGTCAGTCAAAATCTTAGTCAACGCAATCAACGTACTACTCAAGAAATTACTGCTCGCCCTAATACTTGGTTTATTCCACAGGGAACCAAAGTTACCTTTAATGTAAATCGCTCTTTGGAGTTGCCATGAAAAGCGTAATTAACACAGTTACAAGCGGCACTCTAGCGTTGGCGATTGCGCTGACTCCAATATCCACAATTGCCGCCCCAGTTGTCCGCACCATCAAACAAACTCAAGCTAGTGGTACGCAAGCCAAACTACAAACTATCAACGTCTGGAATGGTCACGGTGTAGCAATTTCTTTCTATGAAATTGGCGAGACAATTAAAAAAGTCTGGTTAGATGATCCGTCGCAAATTCTGCTTGACACAGATGGTTGCTTAGAGGGACTAGATCAGAATTGCTCTAGCCCCGGCGCTGGGCTGATTCATCTGCGACGGATATTGAGAGTAAACATTCCCGGAATACCGCAAACATCTACCACTTTGTTAACAGTAATTACGCAGTCATCTTCTGGGGAGCGTAAAGCTTACAGTTTTCGACTAGCAACAAGTAATGGCACTCCTAAATATAGCCAGGTAACGATCCAGCATGATGTCCCACAAGAACAAACAGCCCCGAAACCTCAATTGCAATCATTAGTTAAAACACAGCAAACAATTAACCAAATTCGAGGCGGTATTGTTGTCGCTATTAAAAGTGGATGGATGAATCAGCAAGATGAACTACACCAACGATTGCAAAAGTTAATCGTTTATATACAAGCAGGTGATGACATTTCTACTGCTACTAATAAGGCTTCTGTCTCTCAAGACTTAGTTAACAAATTAATTGCTTTAAATAATAATTCTGATAATTTAAGACAAGGTAATAGTTTATGAAATCATCTTTTCGCCTCAATGATAACGCCTTACGTTACTTAATCTTTTTTAGTTTAGTAGGTAGCTTGTTTCTTCATAGTTTCATAAGATATGGGCTATTAAACTCTTTTGTAGGCTTTTTGCTGCCCAAGGCTTCAGCACAAGTACCCATTGTAAATTCTCCTAATGGGTTTACTCCTGATTGGTCGCGCTTGCGTTTTAGCGACATGATTATTTCTGAAAGTAACAGTGTTACCTACCCAGGTACAAGAGGTACAGAAAGCAGAACTTGGACGGCAGGACAAAGCATTAGCGAGTTTATGGAACTGGGAGATTTTGAAACACCTCAATTAGCAATAGAAAATTTAAATATCTCAACCATAGCTTCAGTACAAGGAATCAATTTAAGTGGGTTAACATTAGATGATTTTCAATTAACTCAATGGCAAACCTTACCAAATTTGGTCAAAGCCGTTCCTAATTTGGGTAATAGAAATGT
>JAESFO010000644.1_pt1 | contig 18496 bp, 16 predicted proteins | sample 9269421 | NCBI WGS metagenome assembly JAESFO01 (sample SAMN14502839, study PRJNA617101) | algae metagenome | isolation source: Nostoc desertorum CM1-VF14 and co-occurring heterotrophs from rocky... | place: USA: Clark Mountains, San Bernardino, California | collected 2000-06-05 | reverse complement strand
CTGGTAAAACTTATCAGTTTTAATATTTATAACTAAGATATGGCCTTCTTCAAATTGTGGTAATACAAATCCTGTTTTTTTAGTTCATTTGTCTTATCGTCTCGTGTACAAGACTAAGAAGAATAGTGATTTGCTGAATAAATTCATCAGACTCCGATTGACAAGTAAATGCATTACATCCTCATATGTTAATCGCTTTTGCATGCCAGTTAAGTTTCAAGACAAATTTATAATCTTTCAATATTTGAGAGTAATGACCTGTATAAATTATTTACCAATTTATAATTGTACGCCCCCCTGCCACTTTCCCAATGGCAGCCACTCTTTACCAGTTCAGCAATTTTTTTGAACTAGACATAAATAAAAGCTTTGATATTTGGGTCCTAGCAAAAACTGCTATGCGACTATCCAAATCCACTTAAGGTATCGAGTGTACATTACAGGAAGTGGGCGCTTTCTTATTGATGCATCATGAATAGATTGCCAATAACCTGATATACCAATTTGATAAAATGCTGAATAGTCTGAAGCCGACAATTTTCATAACCTTCTCCCGCCCATGCGCAACATAAATTTTGCTGTCTTCAGTGTCACGCGATACTTTTTCTCCTGTCTGTTCAACATAAAATTAAAGCTGCCCTGCCGGCTAAAACCTTTTTTTCTGACTTCAGAGGCTTATAAATAAGTGAAGCTAAATGCTCCTTAATACGGCGTTCCTTCTAAGAAACTAAACGTTAACAAAAATCATATAGAAGACCTGTCCTGGAAAGAACTGGCCGTTGCTAACCTATGAAAAAATTAAATGCAGATGGTTGTTCAAATCTCAGTGCTGCATATATTATCGATATTATTGTACTGGACCAATCATCAGCAATAGTTGGTCCATGATACATTATTTCCTATCCTTAAGCAAAATACTAAAAAGCCTCCAAAAGCTTCAATATACTTATTTAGTTAGTTTAAATTATGCTCAAACTTCGGATAGTTAACGTCAGTCTCTATTTTTTCTATGTTAAGGGCAATTCAATATAAACGGAAATAGACTGTGTAAAAACGAGCAACCACCCGTATTTGAAGTACTTTAAAAAATACAGTTCAACTTCCCTTTATTGTAACCATTATACTTGTCGGTTGCTACGGGTTAAAAAACTGGCTATATTACAGGCAAAATAGTAAATTCAGTCAGATCAATAATGTGAAGTTCAGCATAGGCAATCCGAATGGAGGAGAATTTGTAAGAGAATCTCTTTCAATGTCTTTTTAAGGTTACTGGATGCTATATAATAACAAGTAGGTGTAGTCGTACAGTCAGGTCTGGTTTCTAATTCCCTATTTTAGTGAAATCTGGGTAATACCATCTACAACATTACCGGGGAAAATACCCTTTTTTTTGCCTATTATCATTCCCTACCTTTATGCTAACAAATTGCTTAGAATGCATCAATTATATTAATAAAAATTACCAACCTGAAAAAACACTTATCTATGCTACAAAATCATTACTTAATCTGCTACGATTTAAATGAGGCTTTAGAAAACCAGGTGTTCGACCAACCACAGGAATTTCTGGAAAAACTAGGTATTCACTATAAGTCCTTCTCTTTTGATTTTATTCTAAATCAATGGGTTTTTCGGGATTGTACCAATACTCCTTCAAAAATGCCCGACCATATTTCCCTAATAGAATATTACGACCACTTAAGTGATCGACAATGATTTTGGGCGGTTGTTAAACTAAAAATTATCCATCACTTTTTTGAAGCCGAAGTTTATTGATTAAACCATTAAGATAACTAAGAGTAAATTCCTTAATTGGATAGCGATTAAACACCTGATTAAAGAACATTATTTTCTCCGTAATATCCGACTCAACACTCTGATAATATGCGCATTGGAGAATTTCGTCAATTGTGACTGTCTTATTCTTAACAAGCTGAACCATTTTATCCCAATCATCGATACTCAAAAAGAATAGATTATCAGGTGGTACCGCAGATAGATTAAAACCTTTCTGCAAGCAAAGTGCAGTTATTTTTTCTTTTAGAAACTCTTTCCATGCATCCCTTCCAAACCCAAGAAACATATCTTTATAAGTAATTATAATTCCGTAGAAAGTACCGTTTGGATCCATTCGGTTAGCTAACTCTATTAGCTGCGAATACTCCTTTACAATAGTGGTTTCCGTAAGCATTACGTCTTGTGAACGAGTCACACCCGAACGTATCGATAATTCCGTTGCTTTTACTTCAACCAAAACTTTCGTTTTTATAGCAAAATCACATACTTTGCTTTTAGGAAACGGTATTTTTAAATCTGTTTCACGCTGGTAGGTCAATTCCATTTCCTTTATTCCTAGCTCAACGTACTTTTCGAGCCGATTTCCAAACTCTGATTGAAAGCCTGGATCATTTCTTTTCAGATAGTTATAAATAAAAATAGTTGGCGGTTTGATAAAAGATGTATGAAATGATACTTTCCTTTGAATCGAATAAATGGTTTTGTAATAAAAAATGATGTTCGTATAATTGGTACACTTCATTGTCCATTTTTTGAAGATCCGCATAGTGAGCGCTTTTTGTTACTGTAAGTAGCCTTAAATACTTGTCAATGACGCTTTGGCCCCAATGTTCGTAGAAATAGGTGAAATATTGGTCATCCAAAATACCATTTTAAATGTACTTGGGGTTTTCACCTTTTTCCAAATTGATATATATGAATGTTATATAAGTAAATTCGAGAAATGACCTGAGCGAAATTCCGGTTAGCTTTTCAAACTCTGCTTCAATATCATTTTTATGTCGCTATTCCAGATAGAGTAATAACTGGCGCTCAAAATGAATATTTACAACCTGAGTTTGCAATTGGAATTGTTGAAAGGCGATTATTTTAAAAGATCGCTCAACATCACCTTTAGACTTAAAATTTATTTCTTTATGCTGGGCTTGTAAATCTCTAATTGATTGAAGTAGCTCATTGAATTTCTGATCCGTAATGGGATTTTTCATTGCTGAATCAGACGTATAAAGATTTGTCCATCGTATCAATGAAAAATCGTCCAAATAGGTTCCCTATACTCGCGACCGACTTCAAGTTTGTGTAAAAAAGACAGTGCCCGAAATAATATAGAGTCCCTGGTATAAGATTCAATTTGCTCTCTGATTTGATTAAATTTCATTGCAATATTTCTATGATTTCCGTATTTTACTCATCTTTCTGTGAAAGCAGTATTACAAAGTTTTATACCGGTCTTGGAAAGGCAATCCTGGCTTTAGTAAGAACTATATCGTCGGCAACAAACTTGAGGAGAACAGAAAGGAATACTGCACAACAACTAAAATGGCAAAAATCTTTTTTTAATATATTTGATCCTTCTTCGTAGAAGGACTCGCAACATTTTTTCAGCAGCCTAGGCAGTCAAAAAAATTTATTATTATATGGATACAATGATTGTGCAGGATAAAGATGAATCCATTCTTGATGTGCTTAGTCTCTATCTACAATCTGTGGGATTTGATGTCATTTCCATCGATAGCTGTGATGAAAAATTAATGCTGGATCTTATTGACAAGGTAAGGCCACACGTGGTTATGTTAGACGTCCGGCTTTCAGACCAAGATTGCATCAATGCATGTAAGTACATTAAAAAAAAGTATCCGCACCTACCCGTTATTGCACTAAGTTGCAACAACAACATTCACGAGCAATATAACAAGCAAGGATTTGATGGATATATCAAAAAACCATTTGACCTTGATTTGCTTTATGCTATACTTCAGAAACATATCTCTCTTCAAAACAATCAGGCTAAACAGCATAAAAATGAAAAGTCCGATTAAAAGAACCTTAGAAAAGGAATATGCTATAAACAACGAATTCGACTTGGATTTTTGATCGTGGGAGTCATAAATATACTGAGCGGCCTGAGTGGAGTCTTTAATCTTTTTCTAACATGTTTTGATCAAGCTTGTGTGATAAACAGAAAACAAATTGGAGTTTCTTTGTGCCGTGTGCTTGATGGAACATTCGTTTGGAGCATCATAGACTCTTCACAAGAATTACGGCAATTGATATATATAAGAAATACTTTCCATAAGAAAAGCATAATCTCTAGTAATAGGACAAAGAACACGTATAACAATGGTGCTAGTCTTCAATATATTTTTCATTCCTTGCCCATGTATTAATTGACGTTGATACGTAGAGAGGTACATTATGTATCCTCTTTTCCGCTTTTATATTTTGATTAATATATTTATTCAAGGATGTAGCTTTAGTTCTTGAAAAGAAATTCTAAATCCATCTTTCAATTTCCAGCAAGAAAGAATCATATAGAGTTTATAGGTATATTTACAGTTGCTTTCATAGCCACTTCGTAAAGATATTTTGTGAAGTATCCGGGCCTTCTCTTACTAGTTCTATCAATTTCAACAAGCTTCTTTGCAGCATCCTTGGACAACATTACATTCCAGGCCTGTCATAAACGCGGCTTCATACAATGCCGATTGAAAAGTATTAGGATTCCCGGGTATATCACAAGCATATTCTCCTGCAAATACAAAAGGACCTTTCCAATCATATTTGTCATAGCGGATGGCATTATCCAAAAACTACTTAGGATTTTTATAGTAATGCTCATTTACAAAATCAACTTTTAATTTTTTCATTTCAGGCCATAGATAATCAAACTGATCACCACTGGCTGAAGATCCGCTGCTTCATACAATTTTTATTTCAGGATGTCTTGCGCGAAGTACTTTAACAAAAGCAGCCAATCTTTCTACATATTGGCGCCCCCCTATTTATGAAGGCTGTAACCCTGTGCTTTAAAACCTGGTTGAAACCTGATGAAGCCATGATCTATTGTAATCTGAACCGAACGCAGTTTTTAAGCAAATGCCGGTTGTTTGGTATCAGCAAAAACAACAGCGGTTATTTTAGCCGGGAGGATTTAGACAAGATGTTATGTGGGGAATATATTTCACTATCACAAAGATGGGATGACCTACTCAAAAAAGGCAGAGACGGCACCTCTTCAAGGAATAATGAGGCTGAAAAATTTCGCGCCTGGCATTCTTTTTTCTTCCTGATGATTTTTTCATTGAAGTTTTTTCTTCGGTACTTGTTGCTTTCCTGTGGAAACACCATTTTTCCAGGTTCAAAATATCATCACTGTTAAACATTTTTTTACTTTGATCTTTATTTGCAATTATTTGTTGATTTGTAGGGTATACTGGAAAGCTGTGTGGGTGAGGCTTACAGCCGATTGTCTGCGACAAAAACCGAACATTACCGCGACAGAATCCGAACATTAGTGCGACAAAAACCGAACTTTACCCGCGACAGTTTCCGAACAATACATTACCATCCGGGACAAAAACCGAACAGGTTTTTCAAATGTGGATAACCACATTTTGTAACAATACTTACGGTTATAAAGTCAAAAAAAGGGCTACAAAAACCCTTCATCAGCAAATGAAAAATAACCATCTGGGGTTATAATCAGGTGATCCAGTATCGGTATGTCTAGTAGCTTTCCGGCATCTACTAATTTACGGGTTAAATGCTCATCTGAAAGAGACGGCTTCAAATTTCCAGATGGATGGTTGTGGCAAAGTATGATGCCCGATGAGTGGGTTTTTAATGCTGCCGTGAAGATGAGTTTGGAATCCACATAAGTGCCGCTGATACCGCCCGATGACACTTCATATATACCCAGGACTTTATGGGCGCGATTTAACAATAGTATTTTAAATTGCTCCAGATATTCTATCCGGTAGTTATCCCAATGTTCCAATAATAGTTCATAGGCTTTTTCAGAAGAGTTAATGTGGGGCCTTAAAGATGGCTTGATGCTGTTTTTATACACCAGCTCTACTTCGGCAATTACATTCAGGTTTTCTTTATTAAATACGCTTTCCATAATTTTTTGTTTTAAGGAGTTTTAAAAAATAATTACGGTGCGTAATCCCGTCTAAAGGCGAACCAGTGCAAAAAGCAACGGAATAAATAGCCCCTTCCAACTTCACCAAAAGGGTGAAGAGAAAATTGTCAAGCGTTTTATGCCGGAATTTTTTGCTAACGCCCGGAGCTGGTAGCCGAAATTTGTAAAGTTTTTGTAGACTTAATACACTGTTTAAGTTTTCCTAGAGTTGAATTATCTATCATTAATACTTAACCATTCTTTGATGGATGTAAGCACATACCTTGATATACTATTGACCGGCTTGGCCGTGCGTGAAACCTTTTGTATATATTCTTTTAAGGACATTAGTTTTTGTAACAATGATTGATAACGGTCGTCATTGGTTACTGTGTCGTTCAGCAGGCTGGATATAGTCTTGGTTTGATCTTCATTAAAATAAAAATGGGTGCTTAAAAGATGCAGTATGTGGTTAAGCCTGCTATCGATAACCGTTTCCGGTGTTGGCACAATGATTTTGAAATGGAGCCATTGCAGGGTCTTGTTTTCTCTTTGCTCAAATCCAGCCGCAGCACAATTAAACCAGCAGTCTGATTTTTGTTCCAGATCTTTCTGTACCGGCAGCAAAACTCTTTTTTTAAATTCCTTATACTCGGCATAATCTCCAGGAGGTATGCCCAATTGCAGTTTCAGCTCTTCAAAAGACATCCTGAATCCTCCTTTTTGCTTCCAGCTGGCAATAATCATATAAAGCTTGTATGTGTATTTGTTTTTGGCACTCATGGCAACTTCGTACAGGTAGCGTGTAAAGTAACCAGGCCGGTCATTACTAGTACGATCTATCTCAATGAGTTTGCGGGCAGCATCTCTAAATAATTCCACATACATGATGCTATTGCCATTAATTACTTTAGGTAGCTCTACTCTCGGTAATAAAGTCGCAATGCAAAAGTATTCTTTACTAATAGATGACGGTAGTTTAATACTTGCTGTGCCCAGATCCAGGGCGGCTTCATATACTTCCTTGTATTGTCGGGGATGAGCGATATCTTTTAAGCGGATGGCAACACGTACCATATTATGCTCTTTAGAAAAATAAACTGGTAATGCCTGCCAATCCTTGCCGTTCATACTGGCCAGAACAGCATCCTGCAATTCTTTTATCAGGGTAATCAGAATACGGCTTTGCATCAGCGTAAAACCTCCATCCCTTTTTCGATTACCACGGCTGTAAGTTACCCTGTTGGGTTGGTACAACTCCGTGCATCCGGGTAGGATGGGGGATTTTGTGCTTTTTCGGTAGGTTGGCTTTCGGACATTGCTGTTTTTCATTGGTAAATGAGCTCCTGTGGGTCTACCAGTTCTTGACCAGTATTGATGTAAACTGCATTTTGCAGTTCATGGAAAAAACGCAGGTAATAGATAGTTGTTTCATCGATAGTAACAGTAACCATATTGCCGGTAAAGTCAAGGGCTACTTCATTATTACTGGTGTAGATGATGGTTTCATGACCCAGTTTCTCCAGCAGGGTTTCTGTAATTTGTATACCTATTATATCCCGGATATCATCTGCAGTTTCTTTGTTCCCTAAGTGCACCGATCCAGCTATATCCATTGCTATTACTACTCCAAATTTATCAGGGTCATAAACTAAAGATACCAGGTTGCCTAAACGAAGTTCGTTGTATTTCATAGATTCGATCTTTTACGGTTAATTCTTCTTTTATTGGCTTCCAGCAAAATAAGATCAGCAACCTGTTGCTGTTCGTTTTCGGTGAGGTTTCTACCATCGGACAGCCAGGCATAAATATCCTTCCTGGAAAAGTAAAGGGCTTTACCCTTTTTGGAAAAAGGAATCTCCGACTTATGGGTTTTCTGGTAGAGCGTAGATTTTTTCATGTTTAGCAAACGGCACACCTGCTCCACGTTTAAGATATCCGGAACGTCGGCAGGTTCTTCTTTGATGGTGTTTTTCTCTATCACGCTCTGAACCGCTTCTTCTACCAAAAGCCGGAGTTCGTCCTTTTCCAGTTCTATGATGATTCTGCTCATTTTTGTTCAGTTTTGTTTGTTTTTAGATATTTTTATTCTATATTTGAATAAATATAATAGAATATTATTCTTATTTGAATAAATTTAATAAAATTGGCATGACTCTCCAAATATTTACGTGATTTTATGAAAATGTCTGAAAAACTGAAAAGTGCAAGATTGCTTCTTAATGAAACCCAATCAGTTGCATCAAAAAATAGCGGCACATCGCAACGAGATATTTCTTATCTGGAAGCTGGGAAAAAGGAAAATATACCCACTGAATACCTAACTTATCTTCAAAGAAGGGGTATTGATCTTAATAGCCTTTTTGATGAAACAAAAGAATTGGAAACTGTCAAAAATAATCTTCCCGCTCAAATTCAAAAATTACTGCAGGATTTAAAAGAAAGGGAGGAAATGATACTGTTGATGAAGGATGCTATACAACTAAGAAATGAAAAGATTGAAAAATTGGAAGTATTGTCAGGAAAAGAAGAAATAGTTCTTTAAAAAATCTGTGGGTGAAATTGTGGTTGAAATAAAAAAGCAGCTACAAATAATTATTGTAACTGCTTGATTTTTAGGTGGTCCCACCTGGGCTCGAACCAGGGACCCTCTGATTATGAGTCAGATGCTCTAACCGACTGAGCTATAGGACCAGTGTCGTAAAACGACAAAATATTTCTAAAAAAGAACTATTCTTTTAAGGGAGAGCAAAAGTATAGAAAAAAAACAAAACTATTGCTAGAAATTCCTGAATTTCTCCGCTCACTTATTTCCTGGCAAAATCGGCCAGGTAAGAGCACCGGGTTAACGCATCTTCATAAAACTGTGTATTGCCATACTGGGCCTTTAATTGTGTGTAATACTTATTATCGGCAAATTTGAGCAGGTACTCGTCTGTTTTACGACTATACTCATCATAATTGCCAAAATCTATGTATTGCGGCTGGGGCAACTGTTTCTGGCTGCATTTAGCCATCATAAACAGGCATTTAGCCTTAAATTCTGCATTGCTGCTGGCCTCCATGGCCTTTTTGAAATAAGCTTCCGCCGTGGATGCAGTATAGTAATCTTTTTGAAAAGCCGTAGCTCCTTTGGGTACAAAATAACCATCTGCCCCGCTACGCCAGTATTCTACCAGGTTCCAGGCATAGCCGTAATAGGTAACGTTATAATAACCTAAAGCCAGTTTGTACAAGTGCTGAGCGGCATTCTTCGTATCAGTTTTTATAAGCCCCTGCAAACGCTTCATTTCTTTGGCATAAGCCAGTTTATTGGTGGTTACCTTATCGCCGGGCAACCGTTCTTCCTGGTCATACAGTAATTCTTTGAAAGGATCCTTCTCAATAGTTTTGTTCTGGCCCGGCACTTTTTGCAGCCATTCTATCGCCTTGTCATAATTATAATCCCGTAAGTAAGCAGTACCTGCAAAATCGGCCACTGTTTTTATTTTAAGCCGGTTATTGGTTACTAAAAACTGCTCAAAAGGAGTGAATTTTTTCTCCGCTAAGAAATGGTACAATTGTTCGGCTTGCCGGCCGTTAAGCTGGCCTCTTAAAAACTCGGTCGACTGGTCATAGTATTCAGGCATTAAAGACTCCGGAGATCCGATAGCCAGCACGGCCTTATCTAAGTTGCCCTGTGCCTTATAACGCTTGGATAAAATGTCTACTAAAATGTTCCTGTAAAACTTATACCATTGGCTCTGCTCACCATTGCCATAGTAATAAACATTTTCTTCGCCTTTTTCCTTTTCGTTTTTAACCGCCTTGCTGTATAGCCATTTTAAGGAGGGTAGAATATTTTCTTCAAAAGCGGCGTCAATCTTCTCCTGGGCACTTATCTGTACCAGCAGGTTGGTCAGCATCATTTGATCCTGCAAACGATCATTCAGCTTTGCTGTTCTTAGAGGAGTGAGAAAGCTGTTAGCCTTATTATAATCCCTCAATATATAAGCGCCGTAGGCTGCTGACAACTGCATCAATGCAGGGTCTTTTACTTTGGAGTCCTTACTCAAATTGCTTACAAACTCAATAAAAGCATTGAGCTCGGGCTTTTCCTTTCTTAAAAGGCTATCGGTTTCTTTACCACTATACTGGTAGTAATAGCTGATGCCCAGTAAACCACTATTGTACTCTTTACCAATAAGCGGCGTTAAATAACGTTCTTCATACTTGTTGATTTCTCTTACCACCAATGTAGGTATTAAATCAGAAGACGGTTTTAACTGGTAGATCTGCTTTAAAAAAGCAAGACCATTATCCGGGTTCTTCAATGCAAACAGCGAAAGCATATCCGCTTTTTCATCATTGTTCTTACAAAGAGCCAAATAGCTTTTGGGGTTATCCGTTTTAGCTACCGACCAGTCGAACCCATAATAATTAGAGATCTTTTTGGCCTGGCTTTGATGAAACGCTTTAGAAAAAAGATAAGCCGCCTCCCGGTTCTTTCCTGTACGGAACAAGGCACCTGCCTTAAGGGCCAGGCTCATAGGCTGCAATACACTGGACGTAGTATTGCCGCTTACCATTTCATCATAATACTTAATAGCGTCGCTACTGCGGTTGTTATAGTGCGCCAGCCTAACTACCTGGTAAGCATATTTCAATTTAAACAAATCTGTCTTTGCTGCCGCATACAACTGCAAACCATTCTTCAGCAGCCTGTCCATTACAATGCTATCACGCTTTTCCGGCTCCCATTGGCTGATCTCTGTTGCATATGGTTCCACTTTTTTTGCGTAGAGGATATAGCCTAACGCCTCCAGGTTTTTATTTTTCAGGAAATACTGAGACATGCCATTGCGGCTAATGGAATCAGGTAGCGTAGCCGGCGTCTTGTTCTCAATATGATAGTACAATGTGTTAATATCCTTTGCAGGAAATTTCATTACAAAGGCATTGGCATCTTTCTCCGAAACCGACTTGCCGGTAAGTTCTACCCATTCTTTTACCAGTACATCTGCAGCGATTACCGGTTCGTCGTAATCAAACAAAAACTGCTCATTGGTATAAAAGAAGGGCTTATACTGTATTTGAGATGCTGCATATTGATTAAAAAAGCTGAGATAATAATCGTAAGGATCAATGCCTCCACCACAGCCAATAATATTTTGAGGGAGGGATACGAGCCCTGCGCTAATAACGCCGCAAACCGCTGTAAAAGTTTTCCAGGTCATGTAAATTGTATTTACTTAAAATTGTTGAATCGCAATGATACAAAGCTACGCGCAGATTTTTTGTTGCGAGCTTTTTGTTTAGCTGAATTACTATTTTATTGAGGGATTCCACAGTGCTGTTTTCATATCGTAAAATGTCCCCTGCCTTTAAAGAGCGATCATTAACCAAGGTGTCCCGAAGCACTTTATATACCTGCTTTCCTTCTTTTTGAAAGGTTCGGAGCATCTCTGCGGGTATAGCAGATAACAGTCCTGCATAATGATGATCGCGAAACAATACAAACCAATCGAAAAGCGGTAAACCTATGTCTAACGACAGCGGATAGCTTTGTATAGACGATTCATATTTGCCAAACTCTTCGGGGTCAATAATAGAATTAGCTGTTTGTTCCTTTTGCAGGTTACCCATATTATAGCACATCAGCAGGCCCCGGTCCACCGGAGGCACACCGGAAGAGGTCGTATATTTTACCTGGTGCAGCCGTATGGTGGCCGACAAAACAGGAGCCGTTAACTGAGCCTTGATTTCCTTTAAAAAATAGAAATATTTTTGACGGGTTGAAGCCGTCCAGTCACAATCCGTTTGCACTTCCGGCACATTATTTAACCGGTATAGCGCCACATACTTTTGTATCAATGCACCGGTGTTTTTTGCCAGTGTTTTTACACCGGAGCTATCCAGTTTATAGAACACCTCATTAGTTATAAAAACGGTGGGAACGATTTTTTTGGTGTGCAGATAAGCCGTATCCCTGGCATATAATTTAGCTACCGGAAGCGCCTGACTGGTGGCCCCGTTCCAGGCAATATCAAAAAATTTAATGTACAATGTTTGTACGGCAAGACTATCCAAAGTCTTCTTTTCAAATTCTCCCAAATGGAACTGACTTTTCCAGTAGTAGATGGCCGGTTCTACATTGCGGCTGTTTTGCTTGCAGGACAGCAATAACGTCAATGTTACTAAAAACAAACACCACTTCATGGGGCGAATATACACTACGCCTTAATTAGCTACTCCCAGTCCCTTATAAATCGCATCCTGTATACTTCCCCGAACATTGTAGGAACCCAGGCGTGGGTTGTTTCGTGTAGGCGTAACGCGGTTAGACAGGAACACATACACGATATTATATTTAGGATCTACCCATACGCAGGTACCCGTAAAACCTGTGTGTCCAAAGGTTTGAGGCGATGCCAAAGCACTGGGGTATGTTTGTAAACCTCCCGTGTTCCCGCCTGACGAACGGGCAGGTTTCTCTGGTTTATCAAAACCGTAAGCCCGGCGACTGATCGAACTTTTGTACGCGGTAAACGCCTGTACAGTTTCCCATTTAAAATAACGATGTCCGTTTAACTCACCTCCGCTCAACAGCATCTGATACAATTTTCCCAGGTCGTATGCGGTAGAAAACAAGCCTGCATGGCCCGCTACGCCACCACCCAAAGCGGCGCCCTCATCATGTACAGTACCCTGTATCAGCTGGTTTCGAAAACCGGTTTCTTTTTCAGACGGAACGATCTCGTATAATGGAAACCGCTCCAAAGGCCGGTAGCCGGTGGTTTTCATATACAGAGGGATATAAAAACTATCCTGCACATATTGCTCCAGAGGCTTGCCGGATACGGTTTCCACGATCTTACCTAAAAACCAGAAATCATTATCGCTGTATTCATATTTTCTACCCTGCGGTACAACCGGGCTTTCGAGTATTCCTTTCCAGATAGTATCCTTCCAGTCGTTTCTCAGGTAAAGATTCCGGGCAACCTGGGTAGTATACCCTTCCTCCGGTAATGACCTGTATAATTCGGGACGGGGATTCCCATCGGCATCAATGGTTTCTTTATAAAAGCCAATAAACGGCACCATCCCGGCCTGGTGTAGTAATATATTTTCTAGTGTAAGATCGGCCTTATTGGTTTTTTTAGTAAATGGCAGATAGTCGCTTAATTTTTTTTTTAGATCGACCTTGCCTTGTTCTGCCATCTTCATAATAGAAACCGTAACCGCAGAAGTTTTGGTAACAGACGCCAGGTCGAAAATACTGTTTAAGCGCGTAGCGTCCAGGCTGTCGTAATCGAAGCTGCCAAAGGCTTTGTGGTAAACAATTTTTCCGTCTTTAGCGGCCAGTATAACACAACCCGGGTAGGCTTTTTTTTTAATTCCATCAATAGCAATAGAGTCTACGGCAGCAAAGCGCTCGTCACCAATGGGCTCCAGGTAAGTAAGATCGCTGGGTGATACCAGTTTGCCATCGCCTTGTTTAAAAGTACAAACGCCTACCGGTAAAGTACCGGCCGCTACAAAATCACCACGCAGCCAGTCAGCCGCAGTATTCTGAAAAACAACATCATCTTCATAACACACCGCTAACGATTTAGCCGTACAAAAGCTTGCTGCCGCCAACGGATTTCCAAACACCAGCGTAATGGCGTTGGTTTTATTTAATGTATACCAGTTTTGTATGGCGCTTTGCGATATCCCATAGTTCGTGCTGCCTTTACGGGTAGCGATATCATGAAAACCGATCACCACATCATCGTATTTACCGTCTACTATTTTTTTCACCACAGTTCCACCTTTACCAACAGCATCCGCATAATTGATATAAAACACATCCGCATTAAAATCTGCTTTCAGGCGATCTCCCAGTGTTTCTTTGGTTCCATTACCAAAAGCAATGTAGGCTACTTTACGGCTCTTTTTTAAAGGCCAGCTAAAGAACTCATTTCTGAAAGTATTAGGATTGGCCAGGCTTAACAGGGTTATTGCTTTTTCCGCTACCTTCTTCCTGATGGCATCTGTTTCTGAATTCAGGTCGTTTAGTAAATTGTCCAGCGCTACCGGTTGTTTGCTTACCCCAAGGTTATATTTGGCCAGCAACACTTTTTTTACTTTTTGCTCCAGGTCTTGCCAGGTCAGCCTTTTTTGCTTAATGGCATCTTTTACGGCCTTAATTGTTCCCTCAACACTTTCGGGTAAACAAAGCATGTCATTGCCTGCTATCAATGCCTCGGCGGCAATTGTACCGCCAGGATAATATTTGGCCACGCCTTTCATCTCTAACGCATCGGTAAAAGTAAGGCCGTTAAAACCCAGCTCCTTTCTTAATAAACCATTCACGGCATTTTTTGAAATGGAAGTGGCCCTGTTTTTACCGTTGTCTATTGAAGGAACAGAAAGGTGGCCCACCATAACGCTCTGCACACCGGCTTTAATCAATTCCCGGAAAGGATATAGTTCCAGGTCTTCCAATTGTGCACGTGTTTTATTAATTACCGGCAGATCGAGGTGAGAGTCTACATCCACATCACCATGTCCGGGAAAATGTTTAGCAGTGGCCATAATGCCGGCATCCTGCATACCCTTCATGAAGGCAATACCACTTCGGGCAACACGGTATTTGTCTTCGCCAAAAGACCGGAAACCAATCACGGGGTTATTGGGATTATTATTGATATCAACTACAGGCGCATAATCTACGTGCACACCCAGGCGCTTGTTCTGAGTTCCAATAGCTTTACCGGTTTGGTAAACCAGCGAGGCGTCTGTAACCGCACCTAATGTAATGGCATAAGGATATTTGGTAACGCTATCCAGTCGCATACCCAACCCATATTCGCCATCAATCGTAATTAAAATGGGGGTTTTGGCAATTCCCTGGTAATAATTGGTTAGCTGTGCCTGTCTTACCGGGCCGCCCTGGAAAAAGCAAATGGACCCAACATTAAACCTTTTAATATCATTTACCACGTTGGCTTCTACACCTTTATTAGAATATGCGCGTATAATAACCAGTTGCGCGATCTTTTCATCGTCACTCAGTGTTTTATAGGTTTGATCCACCCACTGTTGAGCAGGAGTAGTTTGAGCTTTTGCTAACAAAGACGATAATACTGATATAGCGGCTACAATTAACCTTCGATTCTTCATTGATAAGTTATTTTCAGAAATAATACGGTTCTTACAAATTTAAAGGAATAGCATTAAACAGCTTATTTCGAAAATACATGCCAGATTATCTTATTTCCGGGAGTTATGGCATTTAAACTCTTTTTTGTTTTTTAAATATCGCTACTTTGCAGCCTAATCAAAACCCGCAATGAGATCTATATTAAAAGTAGAGAGCGCAAAAGATTTTAGAAAAGTACATATTGCCTTCTGGGTATTTTGGCTGGCGCTTTCGGCGATATTGAATTTCAGCGTGAAGGAATACTTCACTCCTGGTTTATTTTTGATTAGAACCCTCTTTGTTAATATCTGCCCGTTTTACAGCGTTTATGCAGCACTGAAGCTGTCTAAAAAAGGAGGAAAAGTAAATTATTGGTTCCGTATTTTGTTATTGCTGCTGGGAATGGCCATAAGCTATGGGGCGCATTGGTGTTATTTTATGCAAATAGCCTATAATACCCCGGAAATGCCACAAACAGCAGTTACGACCAAAATGCTTGTAGCTTCCTTTATTGCCAATTACCTATATTTTTTCCTGTTTGGACTGATGTTTTACTTTTTTGAAGACCTCGTTCAAAAACGTGAAGAGGCTAAGTTGGCCGAAAACAGGAGACATGTTGCTGAAACAGCCTTTTTAAGAGCACAGATCAATCCCCATTTTCTACTCAATACACTTAACTTTTTTTATGCCAGCGCTGCTTTAGGTAAAAGTAAAGAATTGGCGGCCGGTATATTAAAGCTTTCAGATATCATGCGTTTTGCCCTAACAGAAACAAGCGATAAAATGGTTTTGCTGAAAGATGAAATCAGGTTTATAGAGGCTTATATTGAACTCAACCAGATGCGGTTCGAAAATAAATTATCGGTTGAATATATTGCTCCTCCCGAACAAGAAGTGGGGCGTATAAAAGTGGTGCCCCTGGTTTTGATCACTTTAGTTGAAAATGCGTTTAAACATGGCGAATTGCATGAGCCGGAGCACCCGGTAAAAATAAATTTGGATCTAAACCATTCAGAACAATGTTTAAAATTCTCCGTAAAAAACAAAAAAACGTCGGATCCCAAAGAAAGGGGACATGGAATAGGCCTTGAGAATACCATTTCACGCTTACAAAATGAATACGGCAATAACTACCGGCTTTCGTTTAATGATTCCGGCGACCATTATGACGCTGAACTGATTATTCAGAATATCGGTAGTTAACGCTCCCGATTTTATAGTGATGATCCTGGCAGCTCAACACCCGGTGCGTAACGGCTACAGATTTAGGAGCCCGTTAACCATCGATTATTGTACCTTTACACGCTTAAAATTTTTGTGAAGCGTGCCTGATAAAATAGTTTTATTACCCGACAATATTGCTAACCAGATTGCTGCTGGTGAGGTGATTCAGCGCCCGGCCAGCGCAGTGAAAGAGCTGTTAGAAAACGCCGTGGATGCGGGTGCTACCGAAATCAAGCTGATTATTGTTGACGCAGGCAAAACGCTTTTGCAGGTGGTTGATAACGGCAGCGGTATGAGCGAAACAGACGCACGTATGTGTTTTGAACGCCATGCAACTTCCAAAATAAAGAGTATTGAAGATCTGTTCCATATTAAAACCATGGGCTTCAGGGGTGAAGCCCTGGCATCTATTGCAGCGGTGGCCCAGGTTGAGCTAAAATCGAAACGGGCAGAAGACGATGCAGGCACTTTGCTGGAAATTGAAAACAGTACGGTATTACGACAGGAGCCTGTGGCAGTACCCAATGGCACCAGCATTGCCATGAAAAACCTGTTTTTTAATATCCCGGCCCGGCGCAACTTTTTAAAAAGCAATGCCGCTGAAATGCGCCATATAGTAGACGAGTTTACGCGGGTTGCTATGTCCTTCCCACATATTTTATTTACGCTTACCTCCAACGGGCAACAGCTGTTTCATTTGGAGAAGGGTACATTGAAACAAAGGGTAGTACAGCTTTTAGGCAACCATTACAATGCTAAAATGGTAACCGTAAAGGATGACACAGACTATCTTAATATTTATGGCTTTACCGGTAAACCGGAAACTGCCAAAAGAACGCGGGGCGATCAATACTTTTTTGTCAATAACCGGTTCATTAAAAGCGCCTACCTCAACCATGCTGTAATGAATGCCTACCAGGAAATGATCCCCTCGGATAGTTTCCCGATGTACGTGTTGTTTATTGAAATAGATCCCGAACAGGTGGATGTAAATGTGCACCCCACCAAGCAGGAAATTAAATTTGAAGACGAAAAGATCGTGTATGCCTTTGTTCAGGCAGCAGTAAAACACGCCCTGGCACAGTTTAGTATTACCCCTACACTTGATTTTAACCTGGACGCATCTATACAAAACCTGTCCTCCATATCCAAACCTTTTACTTCCGACCAGCAGGAAACTGCAGCAGCTTCTCCTATTTATAAAGGTTTTACGCAGCAACACCAGGCCCATTTTATTGAACGGCCTTCTTCTTCCGAACTAAAACACTGGAAAGAGTTTTACGAACCGGTTAAAAAAGAAGAAGCATTGTTTGAATACGAAAAAACGACGCCGCAGATATTTTCGGCTCCAAAAAGCAAATCGGGCTTTACCATGGACGAACATACTGATCTGGCACAGGTGTTAAATACTTACATACTATATCCTACAGAAACCAGCTTTTTGCTGATCAACCAACAGGCTGCTCACGAAAGGGTACTCTACCAGCAAATGTCGGGAGCAATAGAAGGAAACCCCATTGCCACTCAAAGCAGTATGTTTCCGCCCACCCTGGAAATGTCGCCCTCAGACGCCGTTATATTAAATGAGCTACTCCCCTATTTTAAAATATTGGGCTTTCTTATCGAACCTTTTGGTACTAATACATTTGTAATACAAGGTACACCGGCCGACCTGGAAACAGGCAATGAAAAGCAGATTGTAGACTTTACTATTGAACAATACAAGCACTTTAATACTGAAATTAAGATCTCTAACCGCGAAAAGCTGGTTCGTTCCCTGGCCAGGCAAAGAGCCATCAAAACCGGTACGCGGTTGACCGAAAGGGAAATGAGACAATTGTTGACTGATTTGTTTGAGTGCACTCCTTTTAATATCGCTCCTGATGGCAATCCAACCTACCTGGAGTTTAAGCAGGAGCAGATTGAGCGGATGTTTGGAAAGTGATTTGTAAATCTCTTCTGAATGCTCTATTTTTATTAGCTGGCAATATCCTGTTAAAAACAGGATGATTTTATATCCCGGGCTGCATTGGAGCAGGATTTATTTACCGGTTTTCCTAATAATATTAAAATATAATTGCTAATAATGACATCGATTTGGTAAAATCAATATATTAGCGGCGATAATATAAGAATTAATAATGCAATACGAGATAAAGCAACACGATAAATTTAGCTACATAGAA
>JAESFO010000643.1_pt1 | contig 18512 bp, 20 predicted proteins | sample 9269421 | NCBI WGS metagenome assembly JAESFO01 (sample SAMN14502839, study PRJNA617101) | algae metagenome | isolation source: Nostoc desertorum CM1-VF14 and co-occurring heterotrophs from rocky... | place: USA: Clark Mountains, San Bernardino, California | collected 2000-06-05 | reverse complement strand
CCTGGTCGTCCTCGGGCGTGATGGGTTTCAAGGGTTCGCGCAAGTCGACCCCGTATGCCGCCCAGGTTGCGGCTGAAGACGCGGCCAAGAAGGCCCAGGAACACGGCATGAAGACCCTCGAGGTCGAAGTGCGCGGTCCTGGTTCGGGCCGTGAATCGGCGCTTCGCGCGCTGCAGGCTGCTGGCTTCAACGTCACCAGCATTCGCGATGTTACCTCGATCCCGCACAATGGTTGCCGGCCGCGCAAGCGTCGCCGCGTCTGACCTCCGTTACGGTTGATCTCCCGGCGCGCCCCTCGCGCCGGGATAGGTACATTGCATAGCGGACAGGCGGTCAGGCGGACCGCCAATTTGAAAGGACACCACCGTGACCATCCAGCGGAACTGGCAGGAACTCATCAAGCCGACCAAACTGGACATCGTTTCGGGCAGCGACAGCGTGCGCACGGCTTCGGTCGTGGCGGAGCCGCTTGAGCGCGGCTACGGCCTGACGCTCGGCAACGCTCTGCGTCGCGTGCTGCTGTCGTCGCTCCAGGGCGCGGCCGTTACCGCGATCCAGATTGACGGTATCCTGCACGAATTCTCGTCGCTTCCCGGCGTGCGTGAAGACATTACCGACCTCGTGCTCAACGTCAAGGAAATCGCCCTCAAGATGGGTGGCGAAGGTCCGAAGCGTCTGACCCTCACCAAGCAGGGCCCGGGTGCGGTCGTTGCCGGCGACATCAAGGTCTCCGGTGACATCGAAGTGCTGAACCCCGAGCTGGTGATCTGCCACCTCGACGATGGCGCCGAGATCAACATCGAGTTCACCGTCAACACCGGCAAGGGCTACGTGCCGGCCGACAAGAACCGTCCCGACGACGCTCCGATCGGCTATATCCCGGTCGACGCGCTGTTCTCCCCGGTCCGCCGCGTCTCCTACAAGGTTGATGCGACGCGCGCCGGCGAGAGCCTCGACAAGGACAAGCTGACCCTGACCGTCGAAACCAATGGCGCCATCTCGCCGGAAGACGCCGTGGCTTACGCCGCGCGGATCCTGCAGGACCAGCTGTCGGTGTTCGTCAACTTCGAAGAGCCCACCAAGGAGAAGACCGCGGACACTGTCCCGGAACTCGCCTTCAACCCGGCGCTGCTCAAGAAGGTCGACGAGCTCGAGCTCAGCGTCCGTTCGGCGAACTGCCTGAAGAACGACAACATCGTCTATATCGGCGATCTCATCCAGAAGACCGAAGCCGAGATGCTGCGCACGCCGAACTTCGGCCGCAAGTCGCTCAACGAGATCAAGGAAGTGCTGGCTCAGATGGGCCTGCACCTCGGGATGGATGTGCCGAACTGGCCGCCTGAGAACATCGACGATCTGGCCAAGCGCTACGAAGATCATTATTAAGCCGGCCAACACAAACAGCCGCTAACCGCCCGTCGTGAGACGCCCGGGCCTTAGGGAGTAACAAAATGCGCCACGGTAATTCGAACCGTAAGCTCAACCGGACCTCTGCTCATCGCAAGGCCATGTTCGCCAACATGTCGGCATCGCTGATCAAGCACGAGCAGATCGTGACCACCTTGCCTAAGGCCAAGGAACTGCGTCCGATCGTCGAGAAGCTGATCACGCTGGGCAAGCGCGGCGACCTGCATGCGCGCCGCCAGGCCATCGCCCAGATGCGCGATGAGACCCAGGTGCAGAAGCTCTTCGCCACCATCGGCCCGCGCTACAAGGATCGTAACGGCGGCTACATCCGGATCCTCAAGGCCGGCTTCCGCTACGGCGACAACGCCGCTCTCGCGGTGATCGAGCTGGTCGACCGTGACGTCGATGCCAAGGGCCTCGACTCCGGTCCGGTCGAGGCACGCGAGACCGACGACGAAGCCGCCGCGGCGTAAGCCCGAGGTTATCGGTAAGGTTCAGAGGCGGTCCGGCTTGTCCGGGCCGCCTTTTCGTTTGACCGGGGAATGTAATCGACGCCGTAATGGCGAGACTCGTTTGGGGAGAGTGGAATGTCGGATCAGGGCCTCATCCTCGTGACCGGTGCGACCGGTTTCGTCGGCAAATGGGCGGTGCTGGAACTGCTGAAGGCCGGGCATCGCGTTCGCGGCACGGTGCGCTCGCTGGGGCGCTCGGAGGAGGTTCGGGCGACGCTGGGCGCGGCACTCGGGCAGGGCGCCCTCGACCGGTTGGAACTGGTCGAAGCCGACCTCCTCGACGACAGGGGCTGGACGGAGGCCATGCAGGGCGTGGCGACGGTCATGCACATCGCCACTGCCATCCGGGCCGATGAACCCAAGGACCAGAGCCTCGTCATCCGCCCGGCACTCGAGGGCACCCAGCGGGTGTTCCGCTTCGCCAACGCCGCCGGCATCAAGCGCATCATCATGACCTCGTCGATCGCCACGGTCGGCTATGGCCATGGCCAGACCAGCGGCCGGCGGGTCTATGACGAGACCTACTTCACCAACCTCGACAACATGCGCTGGACCTGGGCCTATTGCATCGGCAAGACCAAGGCGGAGCAGTTCGCCTGGGCCTTTGCCAAGGAACACGGCATCGGGCTCACGACGGTGCATCCGGGCGCCATCATCGGCCCGGCGCTCGACAAGGATGCGAGCATCTCGCTGCAGTTGGTCTCGGGCCTGCTGAACGGCTCGACGCCCGCCATGCCGTCCAACGGCTTCTCGATTATCGATGTGCGCGACGTGGTGGCGCTGCATCTCGCGGCCCTCGACAACCCCGAGACCATCGGCCAGCGCTACCTTGCCACCGCCGAGTACGTACCGTTCCCCGAGGTGGGGAACATCCTCCGCGCCGCTCACCCGGAATGGAACGTCACCAGCAAGACCGTGCCCGACTGGATCATCAAGGTGATCGCGGCGTTCGGTGGGCCGGCACGCCAGATCATCAACGACATCGGCAATGAGAAGGTTTTCGATGGCTCGAAAGGTGAGAAACTGTTGGGCCGCAAGTTCATTTCCGCCAAGGATTCGATCCTTGCCACCGCAGACAGCGTCATCCGCCTCGGCATGGTGAAACAGAAGACGACCTGACGTGCCCATACCAAACCTGATCGACGATCTCCGCGCCGCCGTCGGGCCCCGCCACCTCATAACCGGCGATCGGCAGACTGAGCGCTACCGTCGCGGCTTTCGCTCCGGCGAGGGTGACGCGGTTGCCGTCGCAAAGCCCGGCACGCTGCTGGAGCTGTGGCGGGTCCTGGAGGCAACCGTCCGGCATGACGCCATCGTCATCATGCAGGCCGCCAATACCGGGCTCACCGAGGGTTCGACCCCCAGCGGGCACTACGATCGCCCGGTCGTCGTGGTGAACACGCTGCGCCTGGCCGATATCCAGTTGCTCGATGGCGGCAAGCAGATCGTCAGCTTCCCCGGCAGCACGCTCGACAAGCTCGAGAAACTGCTGAAGCCGATCGGCCGACTGCCGCATTCAGTGATCGGCTCGTCCTGTCTCGGCGCCTCGATCGTCGGCGGCGTTTGCAACAACTCGGGCGGTTCGCTGGTGCACCGCGGGCCGGCCTATACCGAGTTGTCGCTGTTCGCCCGGATCGGCGCCGACGGCCGGCTCGAGTTGGTCAACCATCTCGGCATCGAGCTCGGCAGCACCCCCGAGGAAATCCTCGGTCGGCTGCAGGCGGGCGACTACGCCGCCGAGGACGTACTGCACAATGTCGGGCTCGCCTCGGACAGTGAGTACGCCCAGCGGGTGCGTCAGATCGATGAGCCCTCGGCTGCGCGCTTCAACGCCGATCCACGCCGGCTGCACGAAGCGGCCGGCAGCGCCGGTAAGGTGGCGGTGTTTGCCGTGCGGCTCGACACGTTTGAAAAGCAGGGCGCCGAGCAGGTATTCTACATCGGCACGAATGACGTCGCGGTGCTGACCCAACTGCGCCGCGAGTTGCTCAGCCTCGAGGCGCTGCCAGTTGCCGGTGAGTACATGCACCGCGATATGTTCGACGTGGCCCGCAGCCATGGCAAGGACACGTTCCTTGTCATTCAGCGCTTCGGCACCGAGGTGATGCCGACCTTCTTCAACCTGAAGGGCAGGGTGGACGCCACGCTCAACAAGTTGCCGCTGCTGCCAAAGCAGCTTTCGGATCGCATCCTGCAGGGCCTGAGCCGGCTGTTCCCCGAGCACCTGCCGCGGCGTCTGCTCGATTATCGCGATCGTTTCGAGCATCACCTGATGCTGCGCATGTCCGGGGACGGCATCGCCGAAGCCGAAGCGCTGCTGCAGCGGATGTTCGCCGATGGCGCCCGTGGCGCCTACTTCAGGTGCACGCCCAAGGAAGGCGCGCAAGCCTTCCTCCACCGCTTCGCCGCCGCCGGTGCGGCGATCCGCTACGCGCTGATGCACGAGAAGACCTCGGGCGGCCTGTTGGCGCTCGACATCGCGCTCCGTCGCAACGATCAGGACTGGTATGAGAACCTGCCGGCGGAGATCGACAGCCAGCTCGAGCTGAAGCTCTACTACGGCCACTTCCTCTGCCACGTCTTCCATCAGGACTATGTGCTGAAGCAGGGCGCCGACCCGCATCGAGTGAAGGACGCCATGCTGGCCGTGCTCGACCAGCGCGGCGCGCAGTACCCGGCCGAGCACAATGTCGGCCACGTCTACGCCTCACAGCCTGAACAGCGGGCCTTCTTCCGCGCGCTCGATCCGACCAACAGCTTCAACCCGGGGATTGGCGACGACTCGAAGCACCGGCACTATGCGGGCGATCATCACCACGACCACGCGCACTGAAGGCCTGGCCCAGAACGAACGGCGGCGCGAGCCGACCCCCACCCTTGATCCCTCCTCCTAAACAAGGGGAGGGAGGCGATAGCCTCCATGTCGGAGGGAGCGTCTCCCTCCCCATATTCAGGGGAAACGGGGAGCGGACAGGGGTGGGGGCGGTAGCCACCGGGCTTGCGCCCCGACAAGGATCCCCAACCGCTCAGCGCACCAGCCCCCACTCGGCATAGAGCCGCTTGAGCTGGCGCATGGAGTCGATTTCGACCATCGGCAGCCCGACAGCGCGGAGCCGGTCCCGATCGCGTTGCCGCCGCGTGGGTTGGACGATCAGTATCCACCGGATCATTTCCCACTTGAGGCTGTCGCGGTTACCGGCCAGCGCGCCGACGCGATCCTTCTGGAACAGGGTGCGCCACAGGTAGCGGCGAAAGTTCGCCCAGTGGTGGTCATGGAGCAGGATAAGCCCGGTGGCCCGGGCGAGCCTCTGCGGCATCAGGCTCGAATAGTTGCCGTCCATCACCCAGCGCTCGTTGTGGATCGCCGCATCGTGCAGGGCGCGGAACTCGTCATCCGGGCGCTGCACCCAGTTGGTGTTCGGCAGGTGTCGGAACAGGTCGACGTGGAACGGCTCGGCTCCGATCTTGTTCGCCAGCGCCACGGCCAGCGTGGATTTGCCGGAGTTCGATGGCCCGCAGATCATGATGCGTTCGCCCAGCGCCGAGAGTGGCAGCACGTCCATTTCAGCCCCCGATGTTGCATTGACCCCGGCTCCGGGGGACGCGGCTTATACTGCATCGGGCTCGACTAGGCGAGCGCTCGATACCACTGCCGAGACGCTGAAGTAAGCAGCTATCCACCGTGGCTTAGCTGCGGCTAGAATGCTGGGAGGGCGGGGCGATGTGCACCGCCCTTTCGTTCGTGGAGGAGCGTCATGGCCAAGGTCGTCATCATTGGAGGCAGCGGCCATGTCGGCACATACCTCGTGCCGCGCCTGGTCGATGCGGGGCACCAGGTCGTCAACGTCACCCGCGGCCAACGCAAGCCTTACGCGCCGAATGCCGCCTGGGGCAGGGTAGAGACTGTGCTCATCGATCGCGACGCCGCCGAACATGAGGGCAGCTTCGGCGCCGCCATCGCTGCGCTCGAAGCCGACATCGTCATCGACATGATCTGCTTTGTCCTGCCACGGGCCCAGCAACTGGTGGAGGCGCTGCGCGGCAGGGTGCAGCACTTCATCCATTGCGGCACCATCTGGGTCTACGGCCACAACACTGCGGTGCCGGCGACCGAAGATCAGCCGCTCAACCCTTTCGGCGAGTACGGCACGCAGAAGGCGGCGATCGAGACCTACCTGCTCGACGAAGCCCGCCGCCGCGGCTTCCCCGCCACCGTCTTCCGTCCCGGTCACATTGTCGGTCCGGGTTGGGCGCCGCTGAATCCGGCCGGACATTTCAACGCCGAGGTGTTCTCCAGGATTGCGCGCGGCGAAGAACTGGCGCTGCCGAACTTCGGGCTCGAGACCGTCCACCACGTGCACGCCGACGACCTGGCGCGGCTGATCATGGCGATCATCGCCAACCGCTCGACTGCGGTGGGCGAAGCGTTCAACGCAGTCTCGCCGCAAGCCATCAACCTGCGCGGCTATGCCGAGGCAATGTACCGCTGGTTCGGCCAGGAGCCGAAGCTCAGCTACCTGCCGTTCGAGCAGTGGAAGCTTGGGCAGGACCCGGACGAGGCCAATGCCACCTGGGAGCATATCGCGCGCAGCCCCAGTCATTCCTCGGAGAAGGCTCGGCGCCTGCTCGGCTACAGCCCACGCTATTCCTCGCTCGAGGCCGTGCAGGAGGCTGTCAGCTGGCTGATCGACAACGGCAAGGTGGCAAGTCCGCAAGACTAGTGAAATCGGCTCGTGGCATGTCGGGGCTCATCACGAGGTAAGCCATGACCCAGAGCTACGAAGACCGCATCAATCGCGTCACCGCCTACATCTACGAGCATCTCGACGAGCCGCTCGATCTCGAGCGCCTCGCCGATGTGGCGGCCATGTCGCCCTGGCACTGGCACCGGGTCTACTCGGCGATGCGCGGCGAGACTGCCGCCGCCGCAGTACGCCGCCTGCGCCTGATGCGCGCTGCCAACGAACTGGCCAACTCGGAGGCGTCGGTCGAGGCGATCGCCCGGCGCTCCGGTTATGACAACGTCCAGTCTTTCACCCGCATCTTCGCCGAGGCCTATGGCATGCCTCCGGCCCGCTATCGCCGCGAGGGCAGCCATACGGCCTTCAATCCGGCACAGAACGGTGCCCCCACATCCCATTACGACGTGGAGGTGCGGCATGTCCCCGCCATGACCATCGCCACCGAACCGCATGTCGGGGACTACATGAACATCGGCATGGCGTTCGACCGGCTGTTCGGGCGCCTCGGTACGGCGGGCCTTGTCGACCAGCACACCCGGATGTTCGGGGTTTACGGAGATGACCCCAGCGCCAAGCCGGTCGACTCGCTTCGTTCAATGGCTGCCGCGACGCTCAGTGAGAAGGCGGCAGGTGTCTCGATCGTCGAAACGCGCGCCGGCGACTATGCCGTGCTCCGCCACAAGGGGCCGTATGCCGATATGCGGGCCGAGTACAACTGGCTGTTCGGCACCTGGCTGCCGCAGTCCGGCCGCGACCTCGCCGATGCGCCGGTGCTGGAAGAGTATCTCAACAGCCCCCGCGACACCGCGCCCTCCGAACTGTTGACCATCCTCTACCTGCCGCTGGTGTGATCATGGCCAAGTCCTGGACCGACAAGCTCAATGCCCCGGCCGCGCCAGTGGTGAAGCCCGCTCCCGTCACTATCGCCGGCATGCGGGCCGGCCAGATCATGCTGGTCCCCACGGCTCGGATGATTGCCGATTTCATGGCGTCGATCCCGCCCGGCGATACCGTCGACATCATGGCCATGCGCCGGCAACTTGCCGAGCGCCACCATGCCGAAATCACCTGTCCGATCTACACCGGCTATCACCTTCGAACCGTGGCCGAGGCGGCCCTCGAGGCCTATGCCGCCGGCCTGCCCATCGAGGCCATCACCCCGTTCTGGCGGGTGCTCGATGAGCAGAGCCCGACGACCGGCCGGCTGCCGAATGGCGTGGCGTTCGTCGCGGCGAGACGGGCGGCGGAAGGCTGAGCCTTCTCCACGCGGGCGGTCCCGGCTATCCTGCCGGAAACCCGGAAGGAGCGGCCATGCATAGGGGTTCATGTCTTTGCGGAGCGGTCCGCTTCGAGGTTGCGGGCGATCTGACACCGCCCACCGCCTGCCATTGCACCAAGTGCCGCAAGCATACCGGACACTACGAGGCCGGCACCGATGTGCTGAAGGCCGACCTTGTTGTCTTCGGCGAGGAGAAGGTCGGCTGGTATCAATCATCCGAGAAGGTGCGCCGCGGCTTTTGTACGTTGTGCGGTTCGTCGCTGTTCTTCGATCCGATCCACCACAAGCGCATCGGCATCTACATGGGCGCGTTCGACACCCCCACGAACACGCATCTCGCCATGCACATCTTCGTCGCCGACAAGGGCGACTACTACGACATCGCCGACGGGCTGCCGCAGAACCAGCAATGAAGGCTTTGCGGGCAGGGGGCAGCGAAATTTTCTCCCTGTCCCCCTTCACTGTGTCATGTCGCTTCTCTAACAAGGGCCGAGCAATCGATTGCACGGATAAGGGGTCACGCACATGTCTACCATCATCGACATCACCGGCCGGCAGGTCTTCGACAGCCGCGGCAATCCGACCGTCGAGGTGGACGTGGTGCTCGATGACGGCAGCTTCGGCCGCGCCATGGTGCCCTCGGGCGCGTCGACCGGCGCTCACGAGGCCGTGGAACTCCGCGATGGCGGCAAGCCGTTCCTCGGTAAGGGCGTCACCAAGGCCGTCGATTTCGTCAACACCGAGATATTCGCCGAGATCCAGGGCCTCGACGCGCTCGACCAGATCGGCGTCGATCGCGCCCTGATCGAGCTCGATGGCACGCCGAACAAGTCGCGGCTGGGCGCCAACGCCATTCTCGGTGTGTCGCTGGCCGTCGCCAAGGCCGCCGCCGAATCGAGCGAGTTGCCGCTCTACCGCTATGTCGGTGGCCCCAACGCCCATGTGCTGCCGGTGCCGATGATGAACATCATCAATGGCGGCGCCCATGCCGACAACCCGATCGACATGCAGGAGTTCATGATCCTGCCGGTCGGCGCCGAGAGCATGGCGCATGCGGTGCAGATCGGCTCGGAAATCTTCCACACCCTGAAGAAGGGTCTCGCGGCCGACGGCCACAACACCAATGTCGGTGACGAAGGCGGCTTCGCGCCGAACCTCAAGTCCGCCGAAGCAGCGCTCGAGTACATCGTCAAGTCGATCGAGAAGGCTGGCTATGCCGCCGGCAAGGATGTTTATCTCGGCCTCGACTGCGCCTCGACCGAGTACTTCAAGGGCGGCAAGTACGCCATGGAAGGGGAGGGCAAGACGCTGTCGTCCGAGGACAACGCCAAGTTCCTCGCCGGCCTGGTCGACAAGTTCCCGATCATCACCATCGAAGACGGCATGGCCGAGGACGATTGGGAGGGTTGGAAGGCGCTCACTGACCTGCTTGGCAAGAAGGTGCAGTTGGTCGGCGACGATCTGTTCGTCACCAACACGGAGCGACTCCGCTCCGGCATCAAGATGGGGGTCGCCAACTCGATCCTCGTCAAGGTGAACCAGATCGGCTCGCTGTCCGAAACCCTCGACGCCGTCGATACCGCGCACCGCGCTGCCTATACCTCGGTGATGTCGCACCGCTCGGGCGAAACCGAAGATTCGACCATTTCGGACCTCGCGGTCGCCTGCAATTGCGGGCAGATCAAGACCGGCTCGCTCAGCCGATCCGACCGGCTGGCCAAGTACAACCAGCTGATCCGTATCGAAGAGCAGCTCGGCACCTCGGCCAAGTATGCCGGCCGCAGCATTCTGAAGGCCTGAGCCAAAACCCTGACACGCGACGGTAGCTGAATCAGCTACCGTCTCGTGATGACCAACCACCTCAGATTTGCGGGCCAGCCCGACGCCGCCCAGGCTGAGGCACTGCGCGCTATCATCCGCGCCACGCCACTGCTGACCGATGTGCTGGAGCGATTGCCGGCGCTGGGCCTGCCCGACAGCTGGTTGGTCTCGGGCGCCATCTACAACACGGTCTGGAACCATCTGACCGGGCGGTCGCCGCTCACCGGTATCAACGACATCGACCTGTTTTACTTCGACGCGTCCGACCTGAGCTATGAGGCGGAGGACCGCGCCATCAAGGCCGCTGACCGGATCTTCGCTGGCCTGCCATTGCCGGTGCAGTTGCGCAACCAGGCCCGCGTGCACCTCTGGTATCCCGAACGCTTCGGCGAAGCCTATCCGGCGCTGAACTCGTCGCGCGAAGCCATCGATCGTTTTGCGTCGCTTACCCACGCGGTCGGTGCGCGTCTGGATGGCAAAGGGGAGATCGAGCTCTACACCCCCTTCGGTCTCGACGACCTGTTCAGCTTCCGCCTCGTGCCGAACCGGCGGATGAACAATCGCGCGACACATGAGAAGAAGGCGGAGCGGGCACGGGGCGTATGGCCGGAGATTGTGGTCGAGGCTTGGTAAGGCCTACTGATAGAGACGGCCCCCTCCCGGCCTCCCCCATAAAGGGGGAGGTGAAGAGTCGAGCTTGTGTCTCGATCGTGCCAAGCACACCGGCGGAGCACCTCCCCCTTTATGGGGGAGGCCGGGAGGGGGCCGTCTCTCTCAGTCTGCACCCCGCAACCACCCGTTAAGCCGCGGTGAACTATAAAGCCTGCAATCGAACAAGGCGAAGCTCGTCCATGCCCACTCGTTTGAAACGCCCCGCCTTCTGGCGTCACGTCGCCCTCGCGCTGGGGTTGATCGCCTTTCAGGGCTATCTCGGCTACAGTGTGGTCACCGGGCAGTTCGGCATCGAGAGCCAGGATGTGCTCGAGGCCGAGATCGATGAGCTGAACGCCAAGTCCGGGGCGCTACAGGCCGAGATCGACTCGTTCCGCCACCGGATCGATCTGTTCCAGACCACTCGGATGGACCCGGACCTGGTGTCCGAGCGCGCGCGGGCGCTGCTCTCGATGGCCCAGCCCGACGATATCGTTGTGATGGTCAATCCGGCAAACGGTAAACCGCTTTCAAGTTCATCTGCTGCGTCAACTACAGATCAGTTAAGCGGAATTATCGAAGACGGCATAGACTGATAGCGTCGTTTCTTCATACGCGACGCGGATTCGCCTCCGTCACATTATTGCGCTAAGCTCTGCCGGTTCGCGGCCTTCCGCCGTGCGACAACGAAGCGGCATATCCATATTCCGGAGCTCTCGCCCATGGCGCGTAAAGCGGCGGCCAAAACGGCCCAGTCCAACGTCCCCGAACTCACCAAGGAACAGGAACTCGCCGCCTACCGCGAAATGCTGCTCATCCGCCGCTTCGAGGAGAAGGCCGGCCAGATGTACGGCATGGGCCTGATCGGCGGCTTCTGCCACCTCTATATCGGCCAGGAAGCCGTGGTCACCGGCGTCACCATGGCGTCGAAAAAGGGCAAGGACGCCCAGATCACCGGCTACCGCGACCATGGCCACATGCTGGTCATGGGCCTCGACCCCAAGGGCGTCATGGCCGAGCTGACCGGCCGCCAGGGCGGCCTGTCGAAGGGCAAGGGCGGCTCGATGCACATGTTCTCCAATGAGCACCGCTTCTATGGCGGCAACGGCATTGTCGGCGCCCAGGTGTCGCTCGGCACTGGTCTCGCGTTTGCCAGCAAGTATCGTGGCGACAACACCGTTTCGATTTCCTATTTCGGCGACGGCGCGGCCAACCAGGGCCAGGTCTACGAGAGCTTCAACATGGCCAAGCTCTGGAACCTGCCGGCCGTCTACATCGTCGAGAACAACCGCTACGGCATGGGCACCTCGGTCGAGCGTGCCTCCGGCCAGCCGGATTTTTCGAAGCGCGGCATTTCCTTCGGCATCGAGGGCGAGCAGGTCGACGGCATGGACGTGCGGATGACCTATGACGCCGCCAAGCGCGCCATCGAGCATGCGCGCTCGGGCAAGGGCCCCTACATCCTCGAGATGCTGACCTATCGCTATCGCGGCCACTCGATGTCGGATCCGGCGAAGTATCGTTCCAAGGACGAGGTCTCGACCATGCGCGCCGAGCACGATCCGATCGAGCAGGTGAAGCAGCGCATCCTCGAGAAGCGCTACGGCACCGAGGAAAGCCTCAAGGAACTCGAAACCGAAATCCGCGCCATCGTCACCGAAGCGGCCGATTTCGCCACCTCCGATCCGGAGCCGGCGGCTTCGGAGCTCTGGACCGATATCTACGCGGCATGAGGCGCATCCGATGGCCGGCGCGCTCATCGCTGTGGTTGTCGTCGCCGCAGCCGGCGCCTGGCTGGTGGCGCTGATGGCGGGGCTGCAGATCGTGGCGCTGACACCGGCCGGTCACCGGTGGAAGAGCTGGTTCGCCTTGGGCGGCTGGCGCTTCGGCGAGATTCGCGCCGCGGCTGGTGCCGGGGTCGAGCCGCATATCCGGCGCTACCGGATGGCCTTTCTGGTCTTCATGCTGGCGGTGATCGCCGGCGCCGCTGCCGGCGTCCTGCTCGCCACCGAGCGGCAGAACAATACACATGAGGACCAAGCTGTCCTCGCCAACCCATCCTCCAGTCTGGAGAGCTGAATGCCCACGATCCTGATGCCCGCCCTCTCGCCGACCATGGAAGAGGGGAAACTGTCGAAATGGCTGGTCAAGGAAGGCGACACGGTAAAGCCCGGTGACGTATTGGCCGAGATCGAAACCGACAAGGCGACCATGGAAGTCGAGAGCGTCGATAGCGGCGTGGTCAGGAAGATCATCGTCCCCGAAGGCACCGAAGGCGTTAAGGTGAACGAGCCGATCGCCCTGGTGCTCGACGAGGGTGAGAATGAAGGCGACAGCGGCCCGCAGGCCGCGCAGATGAAGCCGATCGATGTGGCGCCGGTCAAACTCGAGTCGACCGATACTGTACCGGCGGCGCCTGCCGGCGTGCCGCCGGTCGCCATCCTCGAGGCTGCCTCTGATCCCGATCTGCCTGAAGGCGTCGAGATGGTCGAAATGACCGTCCGCCAGGCGTTGAACGAGGCAATGGCCGAAGAGATGCGCCGCGACAAGGACATCTTCCTCATGGGCGAGGAAGTGGCCGAGTATCAGGGCGCCTACAAGATCAGCCAGAACCTGTTGCAGGAATTCGGTCCGCAGCGCGTCGTCGATACCCCGATTACCGAGCACGGCTTTGCCGGCCTCGCGGTCGGCGCGGCGTTCGCCGGCCTCCGGCCGATCGTCGAGTTCATGACCTGGAATTTTGCCATGCAGGCGATCGACCAGATCATCAACTCGGCCGCCAAGCAGCTCTACATGTCCGGCGGCCAGGTCACGGCGCCGATCGTCTTCCGTGGCCCGAACGGCGCTGCCGCCCGCGTCGGCGCGCAGCACAGCCAGGACTATTCGGCCTGGTATAGCCACGTGCCCGGCCTCTATGTCGTCGCGCCTTATAGCGCCGCCGACGCCAAGGGCCTGCTCAAGGCAGCGATCCGCTCCAACAACCCGATCGTCTTCCTCGAGAACGAAATCCTCTACGGTTCGACCGGCCTCGTGCCCAAGGTTGACGACTACGTGCTGCCGATCGGCAAGGCCCGTATCGCCCGGCAGGGCAAGGACGTCACCATCGTCTCGTTCTCGATGGGCATGCGCTACGCCACCCAGGCCACCGAGAAGCTGGTCGCCTCCGGCGTCGATGTCGAACTGATCGACCTCAGGACCCTCCGTCCGATGGACACCAAGACGGTGATCGAGTCGGTGAAAAAGACCGGTCGCCTCGTCACCGTCGAGGAAGGCTGGCCGCAGGGTGGCATCGGCGCCGAGCTCTCGGCCGTCGTCACCTCCGAGGCGTTCGACTATCTCGACGCCCCGCCGACCCGCGTTACCGGCAAGGATGTTCCGATGCCCTACGCCGCCAACCTCGAGAAGCTGGCCTTGCCGAGCGTCGACGAGGTCATCGCGGCGGTGAACGCTGTGACCTACAGGAGCTGACCCTGATGGTTGCGCAGGCAGAGCTCGATCGGAAGTTCCTCGACGCAGCCTACGAGGAGGCCCAGCTGGGCCTCTCGGAGGGCGGTATCCCGATTGGCTCGGTGCTGGTGCGCAATGGCGAGATCATCGGCCGTGGCCATAACCGTCGCGTGCAGAAGGGCGATCCGATCCTGCATGGCGAAATGGATGCGATCCAGAACGCCGGCCGGCAGCGCACCTACAAGGATGTGACCTGCTACACCACGCTCAGCCCCTGCATGATGTGCACCGGCACCATCATCCAGTTCGGCATTGCCCGCGTGGTCGTCGCAGAGTCGAAGAATTTCAAAGGCTTCCAGGATGTCCTGTCACTGGCCGGCGTTGACGTGGTGGATTACCACGAGCAGCGCTGTGAGCACATGATGGCGGATTTCATCGAGAAGCATCCGCAACTCTGGAACGAAGATATCGGCGAGTAAGGCACCATGAGCATCAACATCACCATGCCCGCGCTCTCTCCCACCATGGAAGAGGGCAAGCTCGCCAAGTGGCACGTCAAGGAAGGCGACAGCGTCTCCTCCGGCGACGTGATCGCCGAGATCGAGACCGACAAGGCGACGATGGAAGTCGAAGCCGTCGACGAGGGCAAGATCGGCAAGATCGTGGTCCCCGAAGGCACCGAGAACGTCAAGGTCAACGCGGTGATCGCGGTGATCCTCACCGAAGGCGAGACGGCTGCCGATGTGAAGACCCCGGCGCCGGCCGCTGCTCCCGCAGCCAAGACCCCCGAGCCCGCCAAGGCCGAAGCTCCGGCTCCCGCCGCGGCATCGGCTCCCGCAACTGCTCCCACACCGGCGGTGGCCAAGTCGGCTGCTGCTCCCGCCAGTAACGGTGCTCGCGTCTTTGCCTCGCCTTTGGCCAAGCGTCTCGCCAAGGAAGCCGGTATTGAGCTCGGCGCTATCTCCGGTTCCGGCCCGCACGGCCGCGTGGTCCGGTCCGACGTCGAAGCCGCCAAGTCCGGCAAGGCGCCGCTGAAGGCCGCTCCGGCGCCCACGGCAGCGGCTGCTTCCGGTGGCGCCGCTCTCGCCGGCGGCATGAGCAAGGCGCAGGTTATGGCCCTCTACCCAGAGGGCAGCTATGAGATCGTCCCCAACGACGGCATGCGCAAGGTCGTTGCGGCGCGCCTCACCGAGGCCAAGCAGACCATCCCGCATTTCTACCTGTCGCTCGACTGCAAGATCGACGCGCTGCTCGAAGCCCGCGAGCAGATCAATGCCGCCGCGCCGGTGAAGGACGGCAAGCCCGCCTATAAGCTCTCGGTCAACGATTTCGTCATGAAGGCCTGGGCCGCGGCGCTGATGAAGGTGCCGACCGCCAATGCCACCTGGGCGGGGGACTCGATCCTCTACCACAAGCATGCCGACGTGGCGGTTGCCGTGGCGGTGCCGGGCGGCCTGTTCACCCCGGTGGTCAAGGCCTGCGATACCAAGTCGCTGCGCCAGATCTCCGACGAGGTGAAGGATCTCGCCGGCCGAGCTCGTTCGAAGAAGCTGATGCCGCAGGAATACCAGGGCGGCACCTCGTCGGTATCGAACCTCGGCATGTACGGCATCAAGAACTTCCAGGCCGTCATCAACCCGCCGCATGGCACCATCCTTGCCGTCGGCGTCGGTGAAGAGCGCGTCTATGTCGAAAAGGGCCAGATCAAAACAGCGAGCTTCATGACCGTGACGCTCAGCTGCGACCACCGCGCCGTCGATGGTGCGCTCGGCGCCGAAGTGCTGGCGGCGTTCAAGGGCCTGGTCGAAAACCCGGTCATGATGCTGGCTTGAGGGCAGGGGCTTCACCATGAAGACCATCCTCGCCTTTGGCGACAGCCTGACGTTCGGCGCCAATCCGATTCCCGGTGGCCCGCGCCATCCCTATGAGGACCGCTGGCCGACGGCGCTCGAGCGGGCCCTCGGGGGCAACGCGCGAGTCATTGCCGAAGGGCTGGGCGGCCGCACCACCGTGCACAACGATGGCTGGGCCGCCGCCGATCGCAATGGCGCGCGGCTGCTGCCGACGCTGCTCGAGTCGCATTCGCCGCTCGACCTCGTGATCATCATGCTGGGCACGAACGATCTGAAGCCGTTCCACGGCCGCACCGCGCAGGAGGCCGCCAACGGCATGCGCCGGCTGGTGCAGATCGTCCGGGGGCACTACGTCAAGCCGACCGACGTGATGCCGAAAATCATCCTCGTGGCGCCGCCGCACATCCGCGACACCGATCACCCCGAGATGCTGCTGCATTTCGGCGAGGAGGCAATCGGACAATCGAAGCTTCTTGCCGAGTGGTACAAGCTGCGCGCCGATGAATACGGCACCGGATTCTTCGATGCCGCAACCGTCGCCGAAGCGCATCCGGCCGACGGCGTGCATCTCGACGCTGCCAATACCCGCGCCATCGGCGAGGGTCTCGCACCGCTGGTCAAATCCACCCTCGGGCTCTGACCCCTGGGTTTGGACAACAGACGAAAGGGAAGCCTGATGGCTGACTCATACGATCTCATCGTCATCGGCGCCGGTCCGGGCGGTTATATCGCGGCCATCCGCGCTGCACAGCTGGGGCTCAAGACCGCCATTGTCGAGCGCGAGCACATGGCCGGCATCTGCTCCAACTGGGGCTGCATCCCGACCAAGGCGCTGCTCCGCTCGGCCGAGATCTACGGCCATATGGGCCACGCCAAGGATTATGGCCTTTCGGCCGGCGAGTTCGGTTTCGACATCGCCGCCATCGTCGATCGCTCGCGCAAGATTGCCGGGCAGATGAACAATGGCGTGCAGTTCCTGATGAAGAAGAACAAGGTCGACATCATCTGGGGCGAGGCGCAGTTGACAGCGCCGGGCGAGATCGTGGTCAAGAAAATGACCAAGAAGCCGGTCGAGCCGCAGTGGCCGCAGCCGAAGACCGTTCTGCCCGAAGGTACCTACAAGGCCAAGCACATCATCATCGCCACCGGCGCGCGGCCGCGCGTCCTGCCCGGCATCGAGCCCGATGGCGAGAAGATCTGGACCTATTTCGAGGCGATGAAGCCGGCGAAGTTCCCGAAATCCCTGGTCATCATGGGCTCTGGAGCCATCGGCATGGAGTTCGCCTCGTTCTATCGCTCACTTGGCGCCGAGGTGACGGTGGTCGAGCTATTGCCGACCATCCTGCCGGTCGAGGATGTCGAGATCGCCGCGCACGTGAAGAAGCGCTTCGAAAAGCGCGGCATCAAGATTATCACCGACGCCAAGGTGGCCAAGGTCGACAAGACCAAGGACGGCATCACCGCCCATATCGAGCCCAAGACCGGCGACAAGCTGACGATTTCGGCCGATGCGCTGATCTCGGCCGTCGGCGTCCAGTGCAACACCGAGAATCTCGGACTTGAGAAGCTTGGCGTGAAGATCGAGCGCGGCGCCATCGTCATCGACAACTACGGCCGTACTAACGTGCCGGGCGTCTGGGCCATCGGCGACGTCGCCGGCCCGCCGATGCTGGCCCACAAGGCCGAGCACGAGGCGGTCATCACCGTCGAGACAATTGCCGGCCTCAAGGGCGTGCACGGCCTCGACAAGCTGAAGGTTCCCGGCTGCACTTATTGCGAGCCGCAGGTGGCGAGCGTCGGGCTGACCGAGGCCAAAGCCAAGGAAGCCGGCCGCGAAATCAAGGTCGGCCGCTTCCCGTTCGTCGGCAACGGCAAGGCCATTGCGCTCGGCGAGCCCGAGGGCCTGGTGAAGACCATCTTCGACGCCAAGACCGGCGAATTGCTCGGCGCCCACATGGTGGGCGCGGAAGTCACCGAGCTGATCCAGGGCTTCGTCGTCGCCATGGGCCTTGAGACTACCGAAGAAGAGTTGATGCACACCATCTTCCCGCATCCGACCCTTTCTGAGACCATGAAAGAGTCGGTGCTCGACGCATATGGTCGCGCGCTCAACATCTAGCAGGCGCGCGTAGCGGCCAAAAAGCTGAGAGTCGCGCGTCAGATGAACCACCCGGTACCACCCGAGGACATTCCGTTCATGTCGCCAGAAATCACCTCGCTGCTCATCTTTCTCGGCATCGGCCTCGTGGCGGGCTGGATCGCCAGCCTGATCCTCGGTGGCGGCGGCCTGTTGCGAAATCTGATCGTCGGCGTGATCGGCTCGGTGGTCGGCGCCTATCTGCTGACACTGGCCAAGGTGGAGCTGCCCATCGGCAATGCCCTGGTCAGCCAGATCGTCACCGCCACCATCGGCGCCATCGTGGTGCTGCTGGTGGCGCGGCTGATCACCAAATAGAGCGGACCCACCGGGGTTGAACCCGCCCTGTCGAGACGACATATCGACAGTGGGCTAAACAGGGGTAAGACAATGGGTCTGCCGGAAAAGCAGTTTGGGGGAGAGTTTCAGATGGGTCGTATGGATACGCGCTCGCTGGTCATCTTTCTCGTCATCGGACTCGTCGCTGGCTTTCTTGCCAGTCTCGTGGTCGGCGGCGGCGGGTTGATCACTTACCTGGTGAGCGGCGTCATCGGTTCGTTCGTGGGCGGTTATCTGTTCACTGCCCTCAATATCAACCTCGGCATCAAGAGCCCGATCGTCACGCAGATCATCACTTCGACGGTTGGTGCTATCATCGTTGTC